>Ga0207646_10002605_pt1 | contig 21235 bp, 20 predicted proteins | sample KBSK5502metaG_FD_184343 | JGI IMG/M metagenome (GOLD analysis project Ga0207646, IMG submission 184343) | Corn, switchgrass and miscanthus rhizosphere microbial communities from Kellogg Biological Station, Michigan, USA - KBS K5-50-2 metaG... | ecosystem: Host-associated > Plants > Roots >... | reverse complement strand
GCCCTCGCGATCGTCGGGTCGCGCCCGACGCCGGATCTCCAGCTCGCGATCATGGCCCAGGATCAGGCGGTCCTTGTCTCGATCCCGGGCATCGGCAAGAAGCTGGCCGAGCGGATCATCTTCGAGCTCAAGGAGAAGGTCGCCGCCGCGGGCATCGCCGCGTCGACGGCGAGTGGCGCGATCGCGGGCGGCGGGGCGACCGAAGGCGAGGTCGTGGCCGCCCTGCAGGCGCTCGGGTACTCGCTCGCCGAGGCACGCGACGCGTCACACGCCGCGCTGGTCAACGCGACGATCGGCGGCACGCTCGAGGATCGCGTGAAGGCGGCCCTCCGGAGCCTGCTCCGGGAATAGCGCCAGCATCGGGTGCGGGCGCGGCTCCCCCTGACGCGCTGCCGCGTCAGGGACGGTTGCCGGCCAGGGCGTCGGCGTGGATGCCGCGGGGATCGATCGAGGCTCGCCCGGGGCGCGCGGCGATATCCGCGAGGCTCTCCCGGTCGAGAATCTCGAGCATCACGTCGCGAACGTCGAGCATCACGTCGCGGAGGGAGCAGGTCGCCTCGTCCGGGCACGAGCAACGGCCGTAGTAGCGAAGGCTGACGCAGGGCAGGGGAGCGAGGGCCCCGTCGAGGAGGCGGATCACCCGACCGACCGAGATCGTCGCCGGCTCGGCCGCCATCCCGTAGCCGCCGCGCGCGCCGAGCGTGGTCCGGACGATCCCGCCGTGCTTGAGGGTCGACATGATCTGCTCGAGGAACTTCGGCGGCAGGTTGTTCCGAGCGGCGAGCGTCGCGAGCGCGACCGGAGCCTCGTCGCCATGCCGAACGAGATCGACGAGGGCGCGGATCCCGTACTCGGATCGCCGGGAGAGACGCATCGCCGATCATTCTGGCAGCAACTCCTACCCGCGGGGTGGGGATTCCGCACGAGCCCGGGCCCTGGGCTGCCCGCCGCTCTGGGCCGCGTCCGTCCGCCAGCCTCTTGAACGCCCGGCGTTCCTACGGGCGGAGGAAGCCGTCGCCGTGCCGTCCGTTGGGGCGTTCCGTCGTCGTTTCGCTCGCTGGACGTTCAGGATGGCGGGGGACGGAGCCGAGAACACATGGCGCGCCGCTCGTTTGAACGCTGGGCGTTCGGACCGCGCGCGGGACGTCGGCCGGCCCGCCCGTCAGCCTGTTGCGCGTCCGGCGCGCGCTACGCCGGCCGGAGTGTCGCCGGGAAGGCCAAATCGAGCCTTCCTGCGCTCCGTTGCGCGCCCGGCGCGCCGAACGACGTCCGGAACGCCCTTCGTTCGCTGTCTTGCGCGTTCGGCGCGCAGTCGTCGGGCGACGCGCTGGACAACCCCACGAGGCGTTAGAACATCCGTGCGAAACAGCCCGCGACATGGTACATTCCGCGCGATGACCGACGATCTCTCGCGGATCCTCGCGCCGGACCTCATCGACGACACGGACAAGGTCGTCGAGGGCGCGCTCCGGCCACGGACGCTCGACGAATACATCGGCCAGCGCGAGGTCAAGGCGAACCTCTCGGTCCTCCTCAGCGCGGCGAAGGGCAGGGGAGAGGCCGCCGACCACGTCCTCCTCTACGGCCCGCCCGGCCTGGGCAAGACGACCCTCGCGACGATCATCGCCCGCGAGCTCGGGGTGAACGTCCGCTACACGAGCGGACCCGCGGTCGAGCGGGCCGGCGATCTCGCCGCGATCCTCACCGCGCTCGAGGAGCGCGACGTGCTGTTCATCGACGAGATCCACCGGTTGAACCGGGCTGTCGAGGAGATCCTCTATCCGGCGATGGAGGACTACGCGCTCGACGTGATGATCGGCAAGGGGCCGAGCGCGCGGAGCCTGCGCCTGAGCCTGAAGCCCTTCACGGTCGTCGGCGCCACGACCCGTGCCGGCCGGATCTCGAGCCCGCTCCGCGACCGGTTCGGTGCCACGTACCGGCTCGACTTCTACGAGGAAGATGACCTCGCGGCGATCGTCGATCGGTCCGCCCGGATCCTCGAGGTGCCGATCGACGACGCGGCCGCTCGGGCGATCGCCCGACGGGGCCGCGGCACGCCCCGGATCGTGAACCGCCTGCTCAAGCGGACCCGCGACCATGCCCAGGTCCACGGCGACGGCCGGGTCGACGAGGCCACGGCGAAGGCCGCGATGCGCCAGATGGAGATCGACGACGAGGGCCTGGATTCGACGGACCGGAAGCTGCTGGCCGCGATCATCCAGAAGTTCGCGTCGGGGCCGGTCGGCGTCCAGGCACTCGCGGCGGTCCTCTCGGAGGAGGTCGAGACGATCGAGGACGTCTACGAGCCGTTCCTCCTCCGCCTCGGGTTCCTGGATCGGACGCCGCAGGGCCGGATCGCGACCGAGTCGGCCCGAGCGCATCTCGCCAAGCAGGGCTACGAGATCCCGCCGCCGCGCCGGCCGGAGCCGGACATGGTCGGTCTGTGGGACGCACCGGTGGAGCCCGCCGGGGAGTGACCGGCGCCGCCCGTTTCGAGGTCCTCGTCCCGCCGCCCGCCGATCGCTCGACGCGCGGCCGCGTCGGCCGCCTCGCGTTGACCCACGGCGTCGTGGAGACGCCCCAGTTCATGCCGGTGGGGACGAACGCGACCGTCAAGGCGCTCCATCCGGCCGACCTCGTCGAGACCGGGGCGTCGATCATCCTCGCGAACACCTACCACCTCTATCTGCGCCCGGGCCACGAGCGGATCGAGGGCCTCGGCGGTCTGCACCGGTTCATGGCCTGGGACCGGCCGATCCTCACCGACAGCGGCGGCTTCCAGGTCGTTTCGCTGGGCGACCTGCGGGTCGTCGACGAGGACGGCGTCACCTTCCGCAGCCACCTCGACGGGTCGACCCATCGGTTCACGCCCGAGCTCGCCATCGAGGTCCAGCAGGCCCTCGGGGCCGACATCGCCGTCGCATTCGACCAGCCCGTGTTCCCGAGCTCGGAGCGAGCGGTCGTTGCCGACGCGACCGAGCGCACCCATCGCTGGGCCGAGCGGTCGCTCGCCGCGCACGGCCGGCCGGACCAGGCACTGTTCGGGATCGTCCAGGGCGGCCTCGAGCCGGACCTGCGGGCCGGGAGCGCCCGCTTCGTCGCGTCGCTGCCGTTCGACGGGATCTGCCTCGGCGGTCTGGCCGGGGACGAGACGCCGGCCCAGCGCGAGGCGACGATCGACATCGCGGTGGACGAGCTCGTCGACGACCCGCGGCCGCGCTACCTGATGGGTCTCGGGTCGCCCGGCGACCTGCTCGAGGCGGTTCACCGGGGAGTGGACCTGTTCGATTCCGTGCTCCCGGCCCGGGTCGCCCGCAACGGCCAGCTGTGGGTCCCGGGCGGCCGGCTGAACCTCCGGAACCGGCGATTCCTCGACGACCCGGAGCCCGTGCAGGCCGACTGTCCGTGCCTCCTCTGCCGGACGTTCTCGCGGGCGTATCTGGCCCATCTGCTGCGGGCCAACGAGCTCCTCGCGTACCGGCTCGCGACTTGTCACAACCTGACCTTCACCCTAGACTTCATGGCCAGGATCCGCTCCGCTCTCAGGTCCGGAACCTTCCCCGCAGAAATGCCGGAACTGGCGTTGCGTGCCGGCCCAGCAAGCGGCAGTGCAGTCGCGGAGAAGTCCGCGTGAATGGTCAGTCGGTAGCCTGCGTCCCAACGCGGAGGAGCATGGATGGGCTCGCGAGATCGTCCCCACCGCGAAGCGAAGAAGAAGCCCAAGGACAAGTCGGGCCAGCCCAAGCTGACGTCGCTCTCGGAGCCGCCGCCGATCCAGGCGGAGCTGATCCGGAAGCCACGCAAGCCGAAGCCGGTCAGCGAGGAAGAGACCGACGAGGGTTGACGGCCCGAGGTCCCGCCCGGGAGCGTGACCTGTCGGTGCAGCCACCGATCGACAGGAGCGTGACGGACCCATGGCGTTGACCGGAGAACGGGCCGCGGACGAGCGGAACGGCGGAGATCGAGCCGGCGAACGGGCGGTCGATCGGGCGACGGCGGAGCGCGGCAAGGCCGTCGCGGCCGCGATCCTCGCGATCGAGAAGCAGTTCGGGACCGGCTCGATCATGAAGCTCGGCTCGGCCTCGATCCAGGCGATCGACGTCATCCCGACCGGTTCCATCGCCCTCGACCTCGCGCTCGGCGTCGGTGGCATCCCGCGCGGTCGGATCACCGAGATCTTCGGCCCGGAGTCGTCGGGCAAGACGACGATCTGCCAGCACGTCATCGCCGAGGCCCAGCGCCGCGGCGGCGTCGCCGCGTTCATCGACGTCGAGCACGCCCTCGACCCGGCCTACGCCCGGGCCTGCGGCGTGAACGTCGACGAGCTCCTCGTCAGCCAGCCGGACACCGGCGAGCAGGCGCTCGAGATCACCGAGACGCTGATCCGCTCGGGCGGCATCGACTGCGTCGTGCTCGACTCCGTCGCCGCGCTCGTCCCGCGGGCGGAGATCGAGGGCGAGATGGGTGACTCGTTCGTCGGAATCCAGGCCCGGCTCATGAGTCAGGCGCTGCGGAAGCTGACCGGCGCCGTGTCCCGCTCGAACACGGCCCTCGTGTTCACGAACCAGCTCCGCGAGAAGATCGGGGTGATGTTCGGGAACCCCGAGACGACGCCCGGCGGCCGGGCGCTGAAGTTCTACGCCAGCGTCCGCCTCGACATCCGTCGGATCGAGACGATCAAGACGGGCACCGAGTCGGTCGGCAACCGGGTCCGGGTCAAGGTCGTGAAGAACAAGGTCGCGCCGCCGTTCCGGGTCGCCGAGTTCGACGTGATGTATGGCGAGGGCGTCTCGAAGGAGGGCGGCCTGCTCGACGTCGGCGTGGCGATGAGCATCGTCAGCAAGACCGGCGCGTGGTTCACGTTCGAGGAGACGCGCCTGGGCCAGGGCCGCGAGGCCTCCAAGGACTTCCTGAAGGCGAACCCGGACGTGGCGGCCGAGATCGACGGTCGGATCCGCGGCAAGATCAACGAGATCGAGCTGCCGGTCGAGGGCATCGAAGAGGCCGAGTGACGGAGGGCGAGCGCGAGCCCTGGCGCAGGAGCCGATCTGGGCGAGGGTCCAGAGCAAATCGTGAGAGCCCGGCGGAGCGCCGGGAGCGCCGGGCGACCGTCGACGATCCGGCCGTCGTGCTCGAGGCCGCGGCCCGGTTCCTCGAAGTCCGACCGCGGTCGGTGGCGGAGGTCCGGCGGCGGCTCGGCCAGGCCGGCTATCGGAGCGAGCTCGTCGAAGATGCGATCGTCCGCTTGACCGAGCTCGGGATGCTCGACGACGCGTCGTTCGCCCGGACCTGGATCGAGTCGCGCGACCGGGCACGACCGCGCGGCGAGATCGCGCTCCGCCGGGAGCTGGCGCTCAAGGGCGTCGATCGTGCCGTGGTCGACGAACTCCTCGACGAGCGGCGCGACGTCGGTGGACCGGCCTCGGCGGGCGGGGCGGACCTCGCCGCGGCGGAGCGCCTGCTCGCCCGGCATGAACGCATGCTTGCCCGCGAGACCGATCCGCGCAGCCGTCGCCGTCGGGCGTACGCCTTGCTCGCCCGGAACGGGTTCGATCCCGAGGTGAGCTCGGCCGCATCTGCTGCCGCGATCCGCGCCGCCGACCCCTCCGACCGGGACGAGGACGACGCGAACGCAGAGTAGCCGCGGCGCTGAGGCGCATGTGGCGGTGATCCACCGCACCACACCCATTGTGGCCGCAGGGCCCCGCACCCGCCCGCTCCGACAGCGCCGCGCCCGCCAGTCCCGGCTGCCTCAGGACGAAGGTCAGGGCGCAATCCGGCCGCCTGCCGCCAATACTCGCTCCCAGGGGCTTCAACCCCGGCCGACGTATGTCGGCCAGAACTCATCAGCTTCCCGGGGGCGAGGAGCGAAATCGGATGTTGCATCGACTACGGACCACCTGGATGGCAGGCGGGAGCGGCATGCTCCTCGTCCTGGCGCTCAGCGGCGCGGTCGCAGCGGCCTCGATCGTCGCGGCCGTCACGGCCCCGACGGTTCCGACGGCCCCGGTCGTGGCCGACACGAGCCAGACCTTCGTGGATACCAACGGGAATGGCATCGATGACCGTTGCGAAGCGGGGGTCGTCGTCGCCGACCCGAGCGCCGCGGCTTCGGCCGAGGCGGCCGCCGACCTGAACGGCGACGGCACGATCTCGGTCTCCGAGGCAGCCCAGAGCGGCCGCGTCGGCGGCAAGAACTGCAACCACGGCGGCTATGTGAGCGGCGTGGCTCATGCGAGCGCATGCGGCGAGGCCACCTCCAGCGCGGACCCGTCCACGGTGCCTTCGGTGGATCCGTCGGCGTCATCCGATACCTCCGGCTCGGCTGCGCCGTGCACGCCGGACGCCTCCGAGGCCCCGGACACCGCGGATACGACCCCGCCCGTCTGCACGCCGGTCGTCGCTCCGTCGGCCGCCCCATCGGCCGCGCCGTCGGGCGCCCCGGTGGTCGACGAGTCGCCGAATACGCACGGCAAGACGGTCTCCGCCGTTGCCCAGTCCGATGCGATCGGTGGCAAGAACTGCAACCACGGCGGAGCGGTCAGCGCCGCCGCCAAGGACCACACCGCCCGGGATGCCCGCAAGGCGGCCCGGGATGCGCTGCGCGCGGCCCGGTTCCTCGAGAAGCACGGGAAGAATCACGCCGACTGAACCGAGCCGGAACCCGAACCCGAAGCGGCGCCGCGAACGCGGCGCCGCTTCTCGATTCCCGGCCCTTCACGCCTCGATCGGCCCTCGGTTGACCCGTTCCCACGGCGGCTCTACGCTACGTTGCGGAACCGCAATCTTTCGGGCCCGACGAGCGGGCCGATGAACGCATACGCACAGGTGTTGCCACCGCCGCCGGCCGGACCGTCGATCGATCGGCTCCCCCGGGACGGGCCCACCACCTGACCACGAACCGACCCAGCGCGGTCGGCCGTACCCGCGGCCGACCGGAGGATGTGAAGATGGAACTACCGGTCGTAGCGGCGATTGCCGTTGCCACCGCAGTCGGCGGCGTTGTCGTCGGCATGTTGGCGCGTGGGATGTGGGCCTCCCAGTCGATGAAGGCGGCCCAGTCCGAGGCCCGCCGGATCGAGGCCGAGGCCCGCGCCCGCCAGAAGGAGCTGATCCTCGAGGCGAAGGACGAGAAGCTCCGGATGCAGCGCGAGGCCGAGGACGAGGCCCGAAGCCGCCGGAACGAGCTGTCGGCCCTGGAACGGCGCCTCCTCCAGCGCGACGAGCAGCTCGACCAGCGGACCGACATGCTCGAGCAGCGCGATCGCAAGCTCCTCGAGCGCGAGCGCGACCTCGACAAGACCCGCGAGGACCTCGCGAAGGCCCACCAGGAGCAGGTCGACGCGCTCGAACGGGTCAGCGGCGTGTCCGCCGACGACGCCAAGGCACTCCTCCTCGAGGCCGTCCGCGAGGAGGCCGAGCACGACGCCGTGAAGCTCGCCCGTTCAATCGAGCGACGCGCCCGCGACGAGGCCGACGAGAAGGCACGCGACATCGTCGTCACGGCGATCCAGCGGGTGGCGGCTGATCACACCGCGGAGCACACCGTCACCGTCGTCCATCTCCCGAACGACGAGATGAAGGGCCGGATCATCGGCCGCGAGGGGCGGAATATCCGGGCCCTCGAGCAGGCCACCGGGGTCGACCTGATCATCGACGACACCCCGGAGTCGGTTGTCCTCTCGGGCTTCGACCCGGTCCGCCGCGAGGTCGCCCGCGTTGCGTTGACGAAGCTCATCGGCGACGGCCGGATCCACCCCGGCCGGATCGAGGAGGTCGTCGCGAAGGCGCGAGCCGAGGTCGACCTGATCATCCGCCAGGCCGGCGAGACCGCGGCGTATGAGGCTGGCGTGCCGGGTCTGCCGCCCGAGCTGATCAAGCTTCTCGGCCGGCTGAAATACCGGACGTCGTACGGCCAGAACGTCCTGAACCACGTCGTCGAGACCAGCCGCTTGGCGGCGGTCATCGCCGCGGAGATCGGGGCCGACGTCCAGATCGCGAAGACCGGCGGCCTGCTCCACGACATCGGCAAGGCCGTCGACCATGAGATCGAGGGCCCGCACGCCGCGATCGGTGCCCAGATCGCCCAGCGCAACAACCTCTCGCCGAAGGTCGTGAACGGGATCGCCGCCCACCACCAGGAGGTCGAGTACACCTGCCTCGAGTCGCCGATCGTGCAGATCGCCGATGCGATCAGCGCCTCACGACCGGGCGCCCGGGGCGAGACGATGGACGCCTACGTGAAGCGCCTCGAGGATCTCCAGGCGATCGCCGACAGCTTCCAGGGCGTCGAGCGGTCCTTCGCCGTGCAGGCCGGCCGTGAGGTCCGGATCCTCGTCCGACCCGACGAGATCGACGACCTCACCGCAACGCGTCTCGCCCGCGACATCGTCCGCAAGATCGAGGAGCAGCTGACCTACCCGGGCCAGATCAAGGTCACGGTGATCCGGGAGACGCGCGCGGTCGAGTACGCCAAGTAGCTTCGTATGGCTGAACCGCGCCCTTCCGAATCGGTGCCCACAGGGATGACCGGACGTGGCCTCCGGAGGCGACGGATGGCGCGGGTGATGATCATGAGCGCGATCCTTCTCGCCGTGCCGATGGTCGCCGTCCTACCGATGCCGCAACCGGGGATCGGCCCCATGGGCGTGGGGGACCCCGGGCCGCTTGGGGCGATCACCGTCGGCGCGGGGATCTTTGCCTATGTGGTCGGTCTGGCCTGGATGATCCGCATCTACCGAACGGATCCAGAGGCTCACCGGTCCTTCTGGCGCTCACGCCGCCACTGACGCGGCTCCTGCGACGGACAACGATTGAGCCGCGTCCTCAAGACGAGGACGCGGCCCAATGAGTGCACGTAGCCCGGTGGACGGTCGGAGCGTGACGGGCTCCATCACCAGACTGGGGATGATCGATGCTGTCCGGCGGTGTCCGCAACGGCGGAAGCGCATTGTGGGACGGTGGTGGTGCGCGGAGCAACTAGGGCAATGCACGTAGGACGATCGTCCCGGCGGACCCAGGACCCCGCCCCGGGTCGCACATCGTTGACGACACGCCCCGATCGACTGCGGCGGCCACGCGCGTCGGGTATCGTCCGCGAGTGTCTGACAGCGATCCTGCGAACCCGAGCACGACGCCGCCGATCGGGCGCACGCGTCCCGGCAACCCGACCAACGGCAACGCCCCGCGACCGCCGGGCGCCTGCCGAATCCTGATGATCGGCGACCTGATCGGGAAGCCCGGTCGCGTCGCCGTCGAGCAGCTGCTGCCGGCTCTGCGCGAGGAGCGGGGACTCGACTTCGTCACGGCCAACGGAGAGAACGTCGCCGGTGGGATGGGTCTCACCCCGTCGACCGCCGAATCCCTGTTCGCCGCCGGGGTCGACGTGATCACGTCGGGCAACCACATCTGGGACAAGCGCGAGATCTACCCGTTCCTCGATGCGAGCGATCGGCTGCTGCGGCCCCACAACTACGGGTCGAACGGCGTGCCCGGCCGCGGCTGGGGTGTCTACCAGGCGTTGGACGGGACCGACCTCGCGGTGATCAACCTCCAGGGCCGGACGTACATGCAGCCGATCGAGAACCCGTTCACCGACGCCGACACGCTCCTCGACGAGGCCTCCGAGCCCTTGCCGCCGGTCCGGGTCGTCGACTTCCACTGCGAGCTGACCTCGGAGAAGAACGCGCTCGGGCTGCACCTCGACGGCCGCGTCAGCGCCGTCGTCGGGACGCACACGCACGTCGTGACCGGCGACGAGCGGATCCTGCCCGGAGGCACGGCCTACCAGACGGATCTCGGGATGACCGGCCCGATCTGGAGCGTGATCGGCTTCGACCCGAAGACCGTCCTGCCCCGCTTCATCAACGCCCTCCCGACCCGCTTCGAGGTCGGCGACGGCCCGGTGATCTTCAACGCCGCCCAGATCGACATCGACCCGGCGACGGGGCGGGCCCTGGCGATCGAACGGATCGCCCGACTCGTCGAGGGCTAGGTGGCGACGGCCCGGCCGCGGGGCCGGCACGCCAGGCCGAATCCGCTGCCTCCGATCGGGGGAGGGGAGTCGGTCGTCGATCTCCACACCCACACGCTGCGCTCGGATGGGGTGCTCCAGCCGGTCGAGCTCGTCCGGGCTGCGGCCGAGGCCGGGATCCGGACCCTCGCGATCACCGACCACGACAACCTGGCGGCGTACCGCGAGATCGTGGCCGGCCGGATGGTCCCCGAAGGCATCGAGCTGATCCCTGGGATCGAGATCAATGCCCTGTCGCGCGGGATCCCGCTCGCCGACGGAGAGCTCCATATCCTCGGCTTCGGGATGGACCCGCTCGACGACGCCTTCGAGGCGGCAATCGCGATCCAGCGGGCGGCTCGCCGGGTCCGGTTCGAGCGAACCGTCGCGCGGCTGCGGGAGCTCGGCCTCGGGATCGACGACCAGATCGCCCACGTCGACCTGAGCCGTGACGACGCCCTCGGCCGGCCGACGATCGGTCGGGCGCTGATCGCCGCCGGCCATGCGACCAGCGTCGAGGACGCATTCCAGCGGCTGATCGGCTGGGGTCGGCCTGCGTTCGTCCAGCGCGAGGGCATGGGTCCGCGGGACGCGATCGAAAGCATTGCGCGCGCTGGCGGCGTGCCGGTGCTCGCCCACTTCTCCGAGGCTCCACGCCAGGTACCGCTCCTGCGCGAGCTCAAGGCCATCGGTCTCGCCGGCCTCGAGGTTTTCTACATCTCGTTCCGACCGGAGACGGTCACGATGGTTGGCACTGTGGCGAGTCACCTGGGGTTCATCGCGACCGGCGGCACGGACTATCACGGCGACACGACGAGCTACGCCGAAGCGCACGCGGCGCTGCACGTCCCCAACGAGGTGGCGACGACCCTCACGGCCAGGATCCCCGTCCACTGAGCGCGCTGTCCGCGCGGCGCTACCATCGCCACGCGCCGCCGGGGCGATAATCCAGGCACCATGCACAGTCGCGTGCGAGCGTTCGGCTCGCTGATCGCCATCGCCGGCATCGTTGGCGCCTGTGCGACGGCACCGGCTGCCTCGCCGGCGGCCGCTCACCCGACCGCCACGCCGTCGTCCGCTCCCGTCATCTCCCCATCGCCGTCGATTGCGCCGACTGTGTCGCCGAGCGAGGGACCGGTGACGCTCGAGTCGATCGTCTATCCGTACTCGCTGACCGTGCCGCCGCGCTCCCTGACGCGGGCATGGGTTCCTGCCACTCAGCTCTGGGACGGTGCGGCGCCGATCAACATGCTCGGAGGCAGCCCGGTGATCGACCGGGTGGGCCTCACCGAGGGCGGCCTGTTCATGTTCGGGGCCCCGGCTCCGACGGGTCTCGAAGCCTTCTTCAAGCTTCACGCCGAGAATGGCTCGCGATTTCATGGCTGCGGAGCTCCCACGAACCGCCGAGACATCACGATTGGCGGCGTTCCGGCCATTGCCTTCGTCCAGCATTGCCTGGCCGATCAGACACGTGCCCAAGTCACGATCGTCAAGGGCGGCTTCGGACTTGCATGCTTCATCGACGCGGCTCATGGGACGGAGCTGACAGCGCTCGATCACCTCATCGGGCTGCTCGGCGGGCTCCACTGGAAGTCGACCTAGCCGCCTGAGGCTTCTCCTCGTTCGGGCCGTACCATGTCCTCGATGATCGACCGCCTCCACCCCGCCAATCGCATGCTGCCCGTCGTCGACCTCATCGGCCCGTCCGTTGTCGTGCCCGCGCGACCCCACGACGCCATCGATCCGCGTTTCGCCGAGTACCGGCCCGACGCTCCTGCCCTGCCAGCGTTCCACGTCTGGACGCTCGGCTGCCAGATGAACCGGTCCGACTCGGAGGAGATGGCCGGGCGCCTCCTGGCGGTCGGTTGTGCCGAGGCGCCCTCGATGGAAGCCGCCGACCTGGTCGTGATCAACACCTGCGCGATCCGCGAGGCCGCCGAGCAGAAGGTGATCGGCCGCCAGGGCCACCTCGCCCGCCTGAAGGCGGCGAACCCGGGCATGCGCGTCGTGCTGACGGGCTGCGCGGTCCGCGAGCCGGACCGGACCGGCCTCCGGAAACGCTTCCCGGCCGTCGACCTGTTCCTCCGGCCCGACGAGGAGCCCGAGCTCGTCGATCGACTGGGCCTGGCCTCGGCGCAGGGGGCGATCGGGCTCGCGAGCGCGGCCACGACCGTTGTGGGGCGAACGACGGTCGGAGCCGCCGACCACCTGCCGGGCTCCCGCGCCGCCGCGGTGGGTGCCGGCGCCGTCGCCCGCGAGTCGGCGATCAGCGCCTGGCTGCCGATCGTCTACGGCTGCGACAAGACCTGCACCTACTGCATCGTCCCGTTCAGCCGCGGTCCCGAACGGAGCCGGCCGTTCGACGACATCGTCGACGAGGCTCGAAGCCTGGCCGCGGCCGGCTATCGCGAGGTCACGCTCCTCGGCCAGAACGTGAACTCGTACGGGCACGACCTGGCTCCGGATGCGCGCTTCGCGGCCGTCGACACGGAGCGCTGGGCCGGCCGCCGGCTCGACCTCCGTGGCCGGCCCGACCTCGCGGCGCTGATCCGGGCGATCGACGCGATCCGGACCGCCGACGGCGTCCCGGCCATCCCGCGGTTGCGGTTCGTGACGTCGCACCCCTGGGACCTGAGCGACCGGCTGATCGCGGCGATGGCCGACTGCCCGTCGATCTGCGCCCATCTCCACCTGCCCGTCCAGTCCGGCAACGACGCCGTCCTCCGGCGGATGGGGCGGCAGTACACGATCGAGCACTACCGCGAGCGGCTCGACCGGATCCGCGATGCGGTGCCGGGGATCGCGATCTCGACCGACGTGATCGTCGGCTTCTGCGGCGAGACCGACGCCCAGTTCCGCGCGACCCTCGCCCTGCTCGACGAGGTCCGCTACGACCAGGTGTTCGCGGCCGCCTACTCCGAGCGCCCCGGCACCCCGGCCACGCATCTCGCCGACGACGTCCCGGCCGAGGTCAAGCGGGCCCGCCTGAACGAGCTGCTCGCTCGGCAAGAAGCGATCGGGCTGGAGCGCAACCGAGCGTGGCTTGGTCGCGAGGTCGAGGTGCTCGTCGACGCCGTCACGCCGCCACGGAGCCACGGCCATGAGGAGGCGGGCGGGGAATGGGAGGAGCGTCCCCCTGCTTCCCGCGTGTCCGGCCGGAGTCGCCAGAACAAGCTGGTGCATCTCGCGGGTGGCCCGGAGCTCGTCGGCCGGCTCGTCGCCGCCCGGATCGAACATGCGGGCCCATACGCGCTGCGTGGCGCCGTCATCGGGGAGTGACGCCGACCCCGCCCCTGCTGGTCATCGCCGGCGCGACGGCGACCGGCAAGACCGGACTCGCGATCCGCGTCGCCGGGCACCTCATCGACGAGGGCATCCCGACCGAGATCATCTCGGCCGATTCGCGACAGGTCTATCGCGGGCTCGACATCGGCACGGCCAAGGCGACCGTGGAGGAGCGCAAGGGCATCCCGCATCACGGCCTGGACCTGGTCGACCCGGACGCCCCGTTCAGCCTGGCCGACTTCGTGGACCACGCAACCAGGGCACTCGCGGGCGTCGGCACCCGGGGCGGTCTCGCGATCCTCGTCGGCGGGACCGGCCTGTACCTGCGGGCCGTCGCCCGGGGGATCGATACGACGGCGCTGCCGGCCGACCCCGCCCTCCGCACGCGACTCGAACAGGAGCTTGCGACCGAGGGCCTCGACCTGCTCGTGGCGAGGCTCCTGGAACTGGCCCCCGGCCGCGCGGCACGCGTCGATACGCACAACCCGAGGCGGGTCGTTCGGGCCCTCGAGATCGCCGAGCTCGAGGGCGATGCGCCGCCGCCGCGTCCGCGCGGCTACGACGGTCCCGTCGCCTGGATCGGCCTCACCCTCGATCGGGCGACGCATCGCGCCTGGATCGCGACCCGGGCCCGGGCCCAGTTCGACGCCGGGCTGATCGACGAGGCGAAGGCGCTTCGGGAGCGATACGACCCGGCCCTACCTGCCTTCTCCGCGATCGGCTACCGCGAAGCCTGGAGCGTGCTCGATGCACGCCGGAGCCGCGACGAGGCGATCGAGGAGGACGCCCGACGGAACGCGGCGTTCGCCAAGCGGCAGGGCACGTGGTTCCGGGCCGAGCCGGACGTCGAATGGCTCGATGCGGCCGGCTCGCCGGAGGAGACCGCCCTGGCCACCGCCCGGCGGCTCCTCGAGAGCCGTCTCGCCTGACGCTCAGCCCAGCCCCGCGACCTCGGTCTCGTCGCGGACCTCGTCGATCCCCTCGACCTGCTCGACCGCGGCGACCAGGTCGTCGCCGTCGGTCAGATCGTCGACGAAGCCCCGGAGGATGACCGTCGAGCCGATGACCGCGATCTCGATGCGATCTGCGAGGGCGCTGGTTGCTCCATCGGCGCGGATCGCTTCCCGGATGCGGGCATTGATGTCGGACTCGGCGCCGTCTGTGTCCGCGCTGCCGGGAATGTCGACGCCTTCCGGATCGTCACTCGGGACCACGGGTGGATCGCTCGGAGCGACATACGTCATGCCCTCTTCGATCGCGATCAGCGGGTTGTCCGTCTCGCCCTCGCGCAGGTCGTCGTCGACAAGGGCATCGAGCGAGACGACGTCGCCCGATCCAGCCCGCTCGTCCCAGGCCGCCGGGTCGGCGGTGACGCCGGTTCCGTAGTCGAGCTCGCCCGCGGTCGGCTCGGGTGGGGTTGCGACCTCGTCGAGTTCGAGGGCGCCGTCCTGCTCATCGGCCGGCTCCTCTCCCTCGATCGCCCGCAGCTCGTCCTCGAATGGCGTGGAGCCCACGTTCGGGCGATCGTCTGGTACGGATCGGGGATCGGACATGGGTTCCTCCAGCTGCTCCCAGCAGTCTGGACCGATCCGTCTGAGCACGCGTCGAAGGGCTCGTCGAGCCGCGCGTTTCACCCGACACGAGACAGGCCTCGGCCGCGGCGATCAGCCCGTCATCTGGCTGGGCGTGACCAGCCCGGACTCGTAGGCGAACACCACCAGCTGGGCGCGGTCGCGCGCTTCCAACTTTCCCATGATCCGGCTGACATGCGTCTTCGCCGTCGCCTTGCTGATCGTGAGACGGTCCGCGATCTCGTCGTTGGACATCGCCGAGCCGACGAGCCCGAGGATCTCCCGCTCGCGCGGCGTCAGCTCTCCGATCCCGGCAGCGCGTTCCGGTCGCGGCGCCCGCGCGACGACGTCGGCGATCAGGCGCCGCGTCACGCTCGGAGCCAGGAGGGCATCGCCGTCCGCGACGACCCGGACCGCCCGGAGCAACTCGGTCGGTGACGTGTCCTTGACGAGGAAGCCGCTGGCCCCGGCGCGGAGTCCCTCGAAGACGTACTCGTCGGTCTCGTACGTCGTGAGGATCACGATCCGGACGTCGCCCAGCCGGGGGTCGGCGCCGATGCGACGTGTCGCCTCGATCCCGTCGAGCTCCGGCATCCGGACGTCCATCAACACCACGTCCGGAACCTGTTCCACGGCGAGCCTCACGGCGGCCAGGCCGTCCGCTGCCTCGGCGATCACCTCGATGTCCTCCTCGGCATCGAGGAGCGCTCGGAAGCCCGCTCGGACGAGGGCCTGGTCGTCGGCGATCAGGACCCGGATCACGTTCTTCCTTCGAGAGGCAATCGTGCCCGCACGCGGAAGCCGCCGGCTGCGTTCGGCCCCGCCTCGAGATCGCCGCCAAGGGCGGTGGTGCGCTCGCGCATCCCGAGCAGCCCGTTGCCACCGCCCGCCGGCGGTCCCTGGACGTCGAGCCCGCGCCCGTCATCGTCGATCTGGATGACCACGTCCGAGCGTTGATAGGCGATCGCGATCCGAACGGCCGCCGCTCGCGCATGGCGGATCACGTTCGTCAGCGACTCCTGGATGATCCGGTAGGCCGCGAGGTCGACACCGGTCGGGAGGTCGCGAGGCTGACCGCTGACCTCGAGCCGGACGTCGACGCCCGCCGCGGTCGTGCTCGCCACGATCCGCTCGAGCTGGGCGAGCCCGGGTGCCGGTGATCGCGACTCGGGCCCGTCAACCTGCCGCAGGAGGCCGAGCGTCGCCCGGAGCTCCTGCAGGGCTTCCTTGCTGGCCTGATTGACGGCGATCAGGGCGCGCCGTGCCTGGTCCGGATCACGATCCAGGAGGTGGGCACCGACGCCGGACTGGACACTGATCATCGAGATCCGGTGGGCCAGGACGTCGTGGAGCTCGCGCGCGATTCGGATGCGCTCCTCGCTGGCCCTCCGCCGCGCCTCATCCTCGCGGCCCCGCTCTGCCTCCTGCGCTCGCTGCTCGACTTCCTCGAGATAGGCCCGACGGCCGCGTGTGGTCTCTCCGAGGATCAGGCTGGCGACGAGCCAACCCGCGAACCAGAGCGCTGTGATCAGGTCGATTACGTGGCCTCGTCCCAAGAGGATGCCGATCGCCAGGAATCCCCCGACGACCGCGAGGATCGCTCCGACCCCGGCGCGCCGATGCCCGGCATCCGCGACCGAGAAGAGCGCGACCCCGACCGCGATCGTGCAGAGCCCGCCCGGGAAGTTGAGGACGTCGTAGGCGAACGCCGGGATGACCGTGCCTGCCAGGGCCGCAACTGGGTGCGTTCGACGCACCAGGAGGGCGGCCGCGCCGGCGACCAGCAGGCCGTATCCGATGGGACCGAGCGTCGAGGCACTGGCGAGCAGCGCCGACCCGACGACGAAACCGGCCGCGACCAGGACCGGCAGGCCCGCTTCCACGAGCGCGACAGAGGACATGCGAGACATTCGGTGGGATCCCATCCGTTGAGACGTTATGACTCCAAGAACGTGCTGTCGTCGGCCTGCGGATGTATTCGCGACTACTCCCTGGAGCGCGGTCGGAGTCATGCAGCGTCCGCGCCACACGCGACGCGCTGCCGAACCGTGCAACGCCGACGGGTCGGCGTGCGCCCATTGGGGTAGCCGAAATGCCGCCCGTGGGCTGACGACGCCGAGCCACCCGCCCGGCAGCCTGATGGCCATGAATGACATCGGACGACCCCCGCTCTTCACGACCTCCGCCGCGGCATCGCCAACGCCGACCGCGCTCTCGGTCCAATCCCGTCCGCGACGAGTCGCGGACGTTCCCGGGACCGCGAGCGAACGTGGCATTCGCCTGACGTGGCGGAGGCTCGACCGACTCTCGTCGGCCGTGACGCTGGGCGTGATCCTCGCATCGCCGAGGAGCGCGCTCCTGATCGACCGAACGCTCGGACCGCGGATCCCGCCGTTGGCACCGGCACGGGTCCGCGTCACGCCGGTCACGCCGCGGCGTGGGTCGGTTCGATGATCAGCGAGTCTCCGGCTCCCTCGTCCGATCGGGCTGCGGGGCCGGCCCTGGCGGTCATCGCCGGGAGGCCGCTGCCAGCAAGCGGCAACGTCGCGCTCGCCGCGAGTGCCGTGGTCCAGGCGTCGCTGGGGATCGAGTTCTCCCTGGCGGGCCTGAACAAGCTCGCCGACCCGCACTACGTCGCGAACTTCTCTTCCTTTGTCAGCTCCAGTCCCGGGTCGAGCGGTGGCCCGCTGGCGCTGCTCGTCCAGGCCGTGGTGCTTCCGAATGCGGACGCCGTCGCGACGCTGATCAAGGTCAGCGAGCTGATCCTCGGCCCGGTCCTGTTGATCGGCGCGCTCGAGATCTGGCGGCGGCGCCTCCGTGGACGACTGGGTGCCGCGCACGGCTATGAGGCCGGGGTGGCATTCGTCGCGGGCCTGGCCGGCATCGCCGCCGCGGGGCTGAGCTTCTCGATCTTCCTGCTGACCGACGGCACCTTGCCGACGGTCATGCCCGGCCGTGCCTTCACCAGCGCCATTCCCGTCGAGCTGCTGATCGTCCCGCTGGGTCTGTCGGTCGCCTGGTTGGAGTTCGGACGCTTCGCCGTCCTCCGCCGGAGATCGCATCCCGCCGTCGTGCATGCGAACCGCTGAAGCGTCGGCACGACGCCCCCGAACCCCCGAACCCCCGAACAGGAACGTCCCTCACCGAAGGAGAACACGACCATGATCACGTCCACGCGGGTGCTGACGACGCTTGTCGTCGGCGTCCTGACCGTCGGCTCGGCGGGAGTCGCGCAGGCCACTCACGCCAGCGACGATCGCCCAGCCGGCAGCCAGCAGGCGGGTCGCGGGTTTCAGGGCGCCGCCATTGTCGTCGCCTGGAACCACGAGCTGCTCGACATCGTTCAGACCCCCGGCGCGCAGCCGGCGACGATCCACCAGACCCGCAGTTATGCCCTGCTTCATGCGGCGATCTACGACGCGGTGGTTTCGATCACCCGGAACAGCCGCCCGTACCTGTTCGCCGTTGACGCGCCCGATGGAGCACGGCCGGATGCCGCGGCCGCCGCAGCCGGCAACGCCACGCTCGTTGCGCTCTATCCGGCGATGAAGCCGACGCTCGCACAGCTCCTCAATGACCAGCTCGCGCTGATCCCGGACGGACGAGCGAAGAGCCAGGGGATCGAGGTTGGCAACAAGGTCGCCTCGCTCCTGCTGGCCGCCCGGGCCGATGACGGCTCTGGCGCGGTCCCGTCGCCGTTCGTGGCAGGCAGCCTGCCGGGCGACTACCGACCGACGCCGCCGAACTTCGCCCCGCCGGTCTTCAGCGCGTGGGGTCGAGTGATGCCGTTCGTGCTCCAGAGCGGCGCCCAGTTCCGACCAGCCCCGCCGCCGGCTCTCACGAGCGCCTCGTACGCAGGAGCCCTGAATGAGGTCAAGAGCCTCGGCCAGGACAGCAGCACCACCCGGACGCCCGACGAGACCCTGATCGGCAGGTTCTGGGCGCCCCCGATCTGGAACACCTGGAACTCGATCGCCGAGGGGGCCGCCGAGGCCCATCACTCGAACCTCGAGCAGACCGCGGCCCTGTTCGCGGCGCTGAATCTCACGTTCGCGGACAGCGCCATCGCGATGTACGACGCGAAATACCACTACCAGCTGTGGCGACCGATCACGGCCATCCGCCTCGCCGACACCGATGGCAATCCCGCGACGATCGGCGATCCGGCCTGGACGCCGCTCGCGGTCACGGCCCCAGACCCGTCGTACCCGGGCGCCCACAGCACGATCAGCGCGGCTGGTGCGGATGTGCTCGCGGCCTTCTACGGCAACCGCGACGAGATCCGCGTCAGCTCCCCCGCAATGCCCGGGGTCGTCAGGACGTTCGCCACCTATTCCGACGTGGCGAACGAGGCGGGCCTGAGTCGCATCTTCGCGGGGCAGCACACGCGGCTCGATCACGTCGCGGGCTTGCAACTCGGACGCGACGTCGCGCAATTCGTCCTTCGCGACACCGGTCTCGGCCATGCCGGCCCGGACCGCGGGGAGGACTGACCGTGACGAAGAACGTCCAGCCGGGACTGCCGGCCTTCTCGAGCCGGCATTCCGGGCCCCGCACCGCGCGGCTCGGCCTGATGATTGGCGCGACAGCACTCGCGATCATCGTCGCTGCGTGCTCCAGCGCAGCGAGCGCGCCGGGGTTCACCTACGCGCCCCCGGCGCCGTCGGCATCGACGATGCCGGGCATGGACGTGAGCCCGTCCGCGGGCGGACCCGCCGTCTCGAACGTTCCGCCAGCTTCCGCGCCGGCGTCGGCCGCACCGGTCGCAGGCGGCAGCCCCGCAACGACGGGCGCGACCCTCCACATCTCCGCTCAGAACATCGCCTTCGACACCGACCATCTGGCGGCGGCGGCCGGCCAGGCGTTCGTGCTCGAGTTCGACAACAACGACGCGGGCATCCCGCACAACGTCGAGATCAAGGACGCCAGCGGCGCCAGCGTGTTCAAGGGCCAGATCATCACCGGCCCCGCGAAGGTGTCCTACCAGGTGCCGCCGCTCCCAGCCGGCACGTACATGTTCCTCTGCGACGTGCACCCGAACATGACCGGGACGCTCACGGTGCAGTAGGGAGCTGCGGCAACGACCGCGGGAGGGTTCCTCAGCCGAAGTCACGGCGACGGACCCTCCCGCCGTTCCGTGCCCGCCGCTTGCGGAACCGGATGGGTCGGACCGGGCGGGTATCCTTCGCCCGTGCCCCGACCTTCGTCCCGTTCCAGCTCCCGTTCCACCCCGATCGATCTCACGCCGCCCGTCGAGAAGGCGTTCCTGCTCGCCGTCGACACCGGCGACGACGCCGGCTGGACGGCCGAGGAGTCACTGTCCGAGCTGGCCAACCTGGCGACGACGGCGGGCGCCGAGGTCGTCGGGGCCGAGTGGCAGAACCGCCGCCACGTCGACCCGAACTGGTACGTCGGCAAGGGCAAGGCCGAGGAGCTCTCCCAGGCCCGGAGCGAGACCGGCTTCGACGTCCTCGTAACCGACGACGAGCTGTCGCCCGGCCAGCAGAAGGCGCTCGAGAGCCTGCTCAACGTCAAGGTGATCGATCGCAGCCGGCTGATCCTCGACATCTTCGCCCTCCACGCCCAGACCCACGAGGGGCGCCTCCAGGTCGAGCTCGCCCAGCTGGAGTACCAGCTGCCACGGCTGACCCGCCTCTGGACGCACCTGAGCCGCACCGGCGGTGGGATCGGCACACGGGGACCCGGCGAGAGCCAGCTCGAGACCGACCGACGGCTGATCCGGACCCGGATCTCGAAGATGAAGGAGCGGGTCGAGCAGGTCCGGCAGCAACGGGCGACCGCGGCCCGCGGCCGCGACCGGCGGATGATGGCGACGGTGGGCATCGTCGGCTACACGAACGCGGGAAAGTCGACCCTGCTCAATGCCCTCGTCGGCAGCGAGGTCGCCCGAGCCGAGGACATGCTGTTCGCCACGCTCGATCCGACGTCGCGCCAGGTGAAGCTCGGCGACGGCCAGACGGCGATCGTCACCGATACCGTCGGCTTCATCCACAAGCTGCCGCACCAGCTTGTCGACGCGTTCCGGGCGACGCTCGAGGAGGTCAACCGGGCCGACGTCCTGATCGAGGTCGTCGACGCGTCCGATCCGCACCTGCGCGAGCACCGGGCGACCGTCCAGACGGTGCTCGACGAGCTCGGCGCCGGCGACAAGCCGCGCCTGGTGACGTTCAACAAGGCCGACCTGGTCGAGACCGCGGCCCGCGACGGGGGAGCGCCCGCGCCGGCGGTCGCCGGATCGGTCCTCGTGAGCGCCCTCACGGGTTTCGGGCTCGACACGTTGCGTGGGGAGATCGCGGCGCTGCTCGCCTCGCTCTGGGTCGAGGTCGACGTCAACGTCCCGTCCGCC
>Ga0207646_10002604_pt1 | contig 21238 bp, 19 predicted proteins | sample KBSK5502metaG_FD_184343 | JGI IMG/M metagenome (GOLD analysis project Ga0207646, IMG submission 184343) | Corn, switchgrass and miscanthus rhizosphere microbial communities from Kellogg Biological Station, Michigan, USA - KBS K5-50-2 metaG... | ecosystem: Host-associated > Plants > Roots >... | reverse complement strand
CGAGTTGTGGAACGTTATTAAGAATGAAGACTGGTCGCTCGTTTCGGATGTTGTCTTCCAGAGCTGGTGGCCGACTCGACTGTGGGATTTCTCGAAGCACTATCAATTCATCGGCGGCCATGGCGCCTACGGTATCGGTTATGGCGCGCCGGCCGCGGTGGGCGCGGCTCTGGCCAACCGGAAGTACGGCCGATTGACCGTCAACATTCAATCGGACGGCGATCTGAATTATGCGCCGGGAGTTCTCTGGACGGCGGCGCACCATCACATCCCGCTTCTGTCGGTGATGCACAACAATCGCTCATACCACCAGGAACGCATGTTCGTCGCAGACATGGCCGCGCGCGCGCAGCGCGACGTCAGCCGTGTCGATATCGGAAATGCGATCACGGATCCGAATATCGATTACGCCACGATGGCAAAAGCGTACGGCATGTTCAGCGTCGGCCCGATCGAGAATCCGGCCGATCTGGGTCCTGCTCTCAAGAAGGCAATCGATGTCGTGAAGCGCGGTGAACCCGCTCTGGTCGATGTCGTTTCTCAGCCGAGGTAACAAATGAGAAGAATCTTTTGGATCGTAACGGTTATCTGCGGGCTGAGTATCCCGACGTTCGCTCAGACAAATGGGAATGCGGAAGGAGGCAAACGCCTCTTCATGAAGCACAACTGTTATTACTGCCACGGCACTACCGGACAGGGCGGGCGCGACGGCGCGCGCATCGCGCAAACCGCCCTGAACCTGCAGGGCTTGATGCGCTACGTTCGCCGTCCGACGGGCGCAATGCCGGCATTTACAGAGAAGATCCTTTCGGATCGAGAACTGACGGATATTTACGCGTATTTGAAGTCCCTGCCGCAGGCCAAAGCGCCGAAAGACATTCCGCTGCTGGAGCAGATCCGCGACAAGTAAGCCTCATATCGGATGTCAAATGTAGACATCCCAACATTTGACGGTTTCGGAAATCAATTCCCGTACCTAGCAGAGCCCGGAAATTGCTGAATTTGCAGCGGTTGCGGCATAGCCCTTGCTTGAAATACGGCACCACACTCTAATCCTCACAAGGAAGGATCTATGCGAATTGTAAGTGTAATCATCCTTGTTTCGTGGTTTACCGTTCCGGCAGCGATTCCGCAGCGTATACATTTCGTCTATCCACCGTCTGGGACACCGCCGGCTATAACTTCCCTCACAGTGGATCCGGAGGTGCTTTGGCCGCCCAATCACAAGATGGTTGCCGTATCATTGCAGGTCACTGCGACCGGCGATCCATCGCCGGAATGCCGCATTGATTCCACGACGAGCAATGAGCCTGGCACTGTTCTCGGTGAGGACGATTGGGTCGTTACCGGATCACTTACAATGGACCTGCGCGCAGAGCGGGATGGCTCTGGTAATGGACGCGTTTATACGATCAATGTTATGTGTACGAACACTTCGGGCGCTGCGTCACGGACGATCAGTGTAAGTGTTCCTCACAATCATTAATTCGGCCCAGCTGTAGTTCCTATGTCGCCGGAGACATAGCAATTATACGTGGTCTCAACTCATGAAACGCGTAGATGCCGTTTCAGTGCTTTTGGAAGAAGCTCTGGGCTGATTGCGAGTGTCTTGGATTCAGAGTCGTAAGCGATTGGCTCACCACCTGGCGGTTGGCCAAGACCGACGCCGGGGATCGTCATTGAATTGTGATAGAGTCCGTTTCGTGCACCGTCGTAGAGCTTCGTCAACAGGTCGCCGACGACGTCGCCATGGCTCACATGTAGCTGCGGCAACACAGATCGAACGCCTTCCTTGAAATACCCTCTCGAAGTTTTCGTGTCAGGATTTCTCCGCTCGTACTGCCCAATAGTTTCGAAGTAACTGAGGCAGATATACAGTACAGCGAAGCCTGAATGGCGCAACGGTTGGACAGATTGAACTTCACCGAGTGGCGGCCCACCGTTTGCAATCAGATCGGCGATGTGTAATTGCCACCCGAGTGCCCGCTGATAGAAGATTTCAACCTTCTTCTCGAATGAAAGCGGCCATGAGAAATCCGTCTCTTTGTAGTTCCAGGTGATCTGCATGGTGTTGTCCGTCTAAAGGCCTGGGCATGAGCCGCGGCGCGTCTTCTGCGCCGTCGGTTCCATGCCCTTGTTAGACGCCAATCTCACGGACTTCGCCCTTCTTCAAGAATGGCAGCACCTTCAGTAAACCTGGCACGATTGGTCGCAAGTCTGTCAGACGGTTAGTGTGTGCGGTCATAACCACAACCGCGATGCCCAGGCTTTGGACATTTTGTTGAAACGACAAGTTTCGATCTGTCGTGACGAAAACCTCAAAAACTTTGGCTGCGAGAGCCAGTAATTCGCCATTGCTCTTTGATTTTCGGCCCATCTGGGACACGGTGCTCACTTCGTGGCCAATAAAGTCCTGCGCCAAGCGTTGATTCACGCATTCGTCGAGCAAGACTTTCACTTAACCTCGGTGAGCACTCGGACTTTCGCCGTTTCGAGTACCGCGACGACTTGCTCGCGCGTCACTGTTGGAAAACCATCCAAAAAGTCGTCTATCGTGTCGCCCGCCTCAAGGTACTCGAAGAGAGTTTGGACGGGAACACGCGTGCCACCGAAGACCGGCGTGCCTCCCATAATCTCGGGCGAAATCGTAATCAAGTTGTTGCTCATATACGAAAGCGTATTGGTAACGGGCCTCTCAGGCAAGCGTGGCGTCTAACGGCTCAACGATCAGCCGCAAGCGGCGCAGCCGTCAAATTGATTAAACGAAACCCGACCTGCGCCGATTGTCGGCTGCATTGGTGTTAGGGCGCTTTCACCATTTCTATTGTTGACTGCTCCAATTTGCGAATAGCCTCGGCAAGAGCCGCATTTGCCCGGCGAGACATCACGTCAAACCGTTTAGCGGCTATCTCTTGTTCAGTGTACTCGCCCGGAAAATCGCCGTCATATTGCCGGAAACGCCGGATCCTTGGCCTGATCGCGCCGATCTTTCAGGCGTTCGTCGCGTTCACGGCGCTGATCGTCACGGGTTTCACGTGTTTCGCGCGTTGTTTGACGCGATCGTCGAGAAGACCTCGTTCCAGTTGAGGGCCGAGTTCTTCAACCTGCTGAACCATCCAAATTTCGCAACTCCGCTGCGCAACGTGCTCATTCCGGCCGGGATTATCTCGACTGCCGGCAAAATCACAACAATTGTGACAACTTCAAGACAGATTCAATTTGGAGCGAAGTTGACGTTCTATCCGAGGGGACCGATCCCCCACAGCTACATGTTCGAGCCGAGGATCAATGTGGCTTGCACCATCGGCAGCAGGCCGGTCGCGTTCCAGAAGTTGAACAAGAATAACGCGGCGATATCGGCGTGCCGGGCGTTCTCGGGGTCGTTTTCGGTGAAGCGCTTCTTCGCGAGGTCGTGGCAGACCTTGAATATCGATTTTTGGAGTTTCGCGGGGTTCGTGCGGGGCGTGATTTTGATATCCACCGCTGCCTGGCTGAATTCTTCCCAGAAGTCGGGATTGGTGATGAATTTCCGCGGCTCTTTTCGCCCGAGTCCGGCCCGTTCCGCAACGCGACAGAGCGTGTAATACATGCACTGGTTCAATCCCCCGAAAAACGGATTGATGTCCTGCCGGCGGCCTCTGTTGCCGCTGCCCAGGGCATTATCAGCGGCGCGAACTGTCATGTCGACCAGGAAATTGCCGTGAATGGCAGGTTTGCCGAGGCGGACATAGAGCTGCCCCTCCGCGGAAATGGCCTCCAGAAGCGAGTCGGATAGAAGGACTTCTTCGCCTCGCAACTGAAGCAGTCCCCGAGATAGGCCGAACTGAACTCCCAATGGGTGCATGTCCGCGTCCTCCTGGAACGTTATCGAGAAGATGGCATTTTCCCGAAGATGGCCGCGTGCTTCTTCGAGAAGATGACGTTTTCTCGAAGATGGCCGCGTGCTTCTTCGAGAAGATGGCATTTTCTCGAAGAAGGTCGCGCACTTCTTCGAGAAGTTGGCGTTTTCTCGAAGAAGGTCGCGTGCTTCTTCGAGAAGTTGGCGTTTTCTCGAAGAAGGTCGCGTGCTTCTTCGAGAAGTTGGCGTTTTCTCGAAGAAGGTCGCGTGCTTCTTCGAGAAGATGGCGTTTTCTCGAAGATGATCGCGCGCTTCTTCGAGAAGTTGGCGTTTTCTCGAAGATGATCGCGTGCTTCTTCGAGAAGATGGCATTTTCCCGAAGATGGTCGCGTGCTTCTTCGAGAAGATGGCGTTTTCTCGAAGATGGCCGCGTACTTCTTCGAGACGACGGCGTTTTCTCGAAGATGGCCGCGCGCTTCTTCGAGACGACGGCGTTTTCTCGAAGATGATCCAATCCTTCATCCCGGTTCGCCGTCTAATCCGTGCATTCTGATCAACCGATAGAACTGGGTGCGGCTCAATCCCAGTAGCTTTAAGGCCTTTGTCTTATTGCCACAACATTGGTCGAGCGCCTCCACCAGCAGGTAGCGTGAATATCCTTGCATCATTTGGTGATAGTTTCTGAGCTTGAGCGGCGCCGGTTGTGTCTTTTTCCCAAAATCGAACGGCAAATCATCGAGCTCTATCCTTTCGCTTCCGCCCTTGAAGACGGCGCGCCGTATTATGTTTTCCAGTTCCCGGACATTTCCCGGCCAGTCATAGGTTCGGAACCGAACGAGGACCTGTGGCGAAATACCGTTGACAGGCCGTTGGGCGTCAGCAACATAAACTCCAACCAAGTATTCGGCGAGGGCCGGAATGTCTTCGAACCTATCGCGCAATGGGGGTACCCAGATCACGTCCATTTTCAGACGTTCGTGCAGGTCCGCTCGAAATCGAGAGGTCCGGATCATTTCCTCCAAATTCTGATTTGTGGCGGCGATCAGACGGAAGTCGGCGCGCACCGGCCTTTGTCCGCCGATCCTGTCCACTACCCGCGTTTCCAGCACGCGGAGCAATTTGGGTTGAGCCGTCATGCTCAGTTCCCCGATTTCGTCCAGAAACAGCGTTCCTCCATGGGCTAGCTCGAAGCGCCCTTTTCGATCCACCGCACCGGTATAGGCGCCCCTGGCGCAGCCGAATAGCTCACTCTCGATCAGTGTTTCCGGCAAGGCGGCGCAATTAACGCTGATGAACGGACCGGTGGCCCGGTTGCTTTTGAGATGGATTTCCCGCGCCACCAACTCCTTGCCGGTTCCCGATTCGCCTCGGATCAGCACGCTCATGTTCGTGCGCGCCGTCTTTTCAATTTCCATGCGCATCGCTTCCATCTTCTTGCCCCAACCAATCAGCGCGCGTACGTGATCATTCATCATGGTCTCTTCCAAGTCCTACGTTGTGGCGTGGCGTTGGCTGTTTCATAAATAAACCATGTGGGGTGTGCCATAAACGGAACAGTGTTTCATTTCCGGCACAGTCTCCACAGTTCTTTGCCAAAACGCAAGCACTTGAAACTAAGAGAAAAACTAGGGCGCTCGGTTTGGCATCCTGGCTGCCATATAGAAGGTGCGCGTTTTAAAGCGCCGAACACGACAGGTTTCGGGTTCGAATTCTAAGAAAGGAGGTAAAGGACAATGGCGACGATACCCAAAATGATCCGGGCGGCGCTGAGCTTCAGTAAAGCTGTGCCCGAACAGCTCCTCACTCAAGGCCACGCCGTGTTGAAGGGGTTGACCGGAAATGCGAATTTCTCGAATCTTCCGATCGATCTCGCGATCCTCAAGGCGGCGCTGGACACTTATGCCGCGCTGATTGCGGAAGCCAAGGACGGCGGCAAGAAAGCAATCCTGGCGCGGAATAAGCAAGGCGAGGAACTGATCCGGATACTGCGGGCAGTTGGTTACTTCGTTGAGCTCAATTGCAAGGACGATCTGAACATCTTCCTGACCAGTGGGCTTCAGCCGCGATCCAGCTCTCGCACGCCGGCACAACCGCTGGAACAGCCGATGATCATGAACGTCGATCACGGCACGACCGGCCAGCTGCTGGTTTCGATCAAGTCCGTAAGTGGGGCGAAAGTCTACGAACTGCGTTACGGACCAGTCGGCCCCAACGGCGCGACCCCTGCGACGTGGACGCTGCAGACCGTCCCGAACGCTCGGGCTGCCGCTGCGATCAACGGTCTGACGCCGGGTACGACGTATGCGATTCAAGTACGCGCATACGGTCCACTCGGCTATACCGAATACAGCGACTCCGCCACCCGCATGGCTGATTAATCCCGGCCGCCAATTCCGCGCGGCACGCTGATGGTTAGCGTGCCGCGCGGATTGGCGTGTGAACCGCCGCGGGTGGCAGATCCGGAATGCAGACCTTCAGGCGTCTCGAATCACCCAGGTACGCGGAAATCCTGAGCCTGCTCAATTTACACGCCGCGACGTCTACGGACATATCCCTTTTGACAACGTTGCTAATACTCCCTACAGTAAGGAAGTAAGAAGAATTTGATTCCTCAAGCATGCCGCAAACTCCAATCCCATCCCAAAAGGAGTCTTCCGTGAGCACGACCAGGATCGGCCCCAAGCATCAGATCACGATACCCAAAGACGTTTTTGACGCCCTCCACCTCGATGTCGGCGACATTCTGGAAGCCGAGGTCGAAAGCGGCAAAATCGTTTTGGCGCCAAAACAACTTACCGAAAAGGCTCCGGTTCCGAAGCTGACGCCCAAAGAGCAGAAGATTCTCCTCCGCGCCCAACAGAAAATCGATAAGATCCGCAAGGACCTGCCCTCCTCCCGTGGGCTCACCGAAGAAGAAGCGGATATCGCCACCAAAGCGGGCCTAATCGATCCTAACCAGCAGTGGTGGTGGACCGAAGAATGGCAAAAGGGGGAGCGGGAAGCGGAGTCGGGAATACGGCGCGGAAAGACCTCGCGGCCGTTTTCGACCGCCTATGAACTGATCGCGCATCTTCACAAGAATGCGCGAGGCAAGAGGCCGTGAAGGTTGCCTATGGGCCGCGCTTCCTTCGGGATTACGGTAGCCTGGCTGTCCCGCTCCAACGCCGCGTCGATAAACAGATCACGTTGCCTCTCAAGAATCCCAGGCATCCGTCCTTGCGGGTAAACGGGGGTCCCAGACGGGTTTCCTCGTCCTGAAGTTCATTGGCCGTTCAGGATGTATTCGCAACGCACGGAGAAACGACAATCTCACCAACGCCGCTCTGGCCGTATCTTGCGGTTATGGCCTTGGTTCTCTTTATCGCCGACGTTTTCCGGCGGCGGGTGAGGATGTTTGAGTAAAGCGACCTTCTACAGCATTACGACTTGCAAAGTTCATTGATCGAATCGCGCTCGCCTCGATTATTTTTATTTGATCACCGTGTTCAGGTTCGCGACATCGGGAGTGCCCAGGCCGGTAACGTAGTCAAACCCTGGGATGGCACAGAACAGGCCGTTACAGCCGCCTACAATGTCGTGATAGCCGGGATATGGAGCCGGCGGCTTCTGGTAAAGCTGGTAGAGCTTCGGCAAAGCGAAGCCTAGTTGATTCGCGTGGGCGCTTTGCAGTCTGGCCCAGACGCCGAGCCATAGCGGAGACGAAAGACTCGTCCCTCCGGTGACGGCCTGGCAGGTTGCCTGGGGATCCTGGCCCGGCTTGCAACCCGTATATACCAGCGCGCCACTGACAATGTCGGCATCCATCGAAACGTCTGGGACACCTTTGCCGGCTGCCGTCGTTGGCAGCACCGGCTGCTGCCAATACGGCGAGTATTCCCAGACGCTCACACCACCGCCACCCGCATCCCAGCCGATCTCCGCGATGTAGTCGTATCCGGAAGTGGTCGTCAAGGTTGTCCCACCCACGCCAACCACGTAGGGCGAGGAGGCCGGGTACATCACCATTCCGGGCACACCTGAAAGCGGCACACCGTTTGCACCCACAACCGGGCATGCTGAGCCGCTATCTCCTGTCGAAGCAAACACAGTCTGGCCCTGCGCCGCAGCCTCCAGAAACACCTGGTCGTCAGCCAGCATGGAGCCGTCGAGATACGCAAAAGTTTCGCACAGTCCAAACGAGGCGCTCCCTGCTTTAGCAATGTTCTGTTGCGCGAATTTGTTGAACATCAAAGCAACATCGGAATCAGTGAGACTCGTGGTGTCGTAGATGATGAGCTTGGCCACGTTGCCCGCCATGCCGGTAGACATCTGCGTGTCGAGATCCCACTCACCCTGACCAGCCGTATCGGGACTGGCAAGACCGACCTGTTCCACTTGGACTGGGACCTGTGGAAGGTGATTTGCATCCTCGGCTATGCGCAAGTCGCTAAGTACTTGCGTCAGGTCGCCTTCGGCGAAGATAGCGATAACCGTGTTCGAGCCGGTTGGCGTGCTCCCAACATCGTATGCAGTCCAAAATCCCTGCGGTGGATAGAAATGGACTGCGGGGGTACCGACAGATGAGACCGTCTGTTTCCTTATCGGCGTCGACATTCGGCCTGCATTGTTGAGTCCGAGCACCGCGATTACTGTGCCAGCCAGCCACGAGGGCACCTGGGCATCTGTCATGTTCACGTAAACCGTCTCTCCATCTTGCTCGAACCGGCCGATGGACGTATTGAATGCCGAACCAATCTGCGCGGCTATGCCATCAGCCGTTACAAATAAATTGTTCGGTTCCACCTGGATGTTGGAAAGGCCTTGACTCGCCAAATAATTCACGACTGCTTGCGCCTGCGTCGCAGTGGGCGCATAAGCCGACACAAACTGGCTCACCGTTAGTGAGTCACCATAGAGTGCGCTTGTGGGGTCACTCACTGCCTTCACGTACTGGACGAGCGCGTCCTTGTTGTTCACTTGCAAAGCCACAGCAATATGCAATGGAGTCGAGCCGGGCAGCAGGCCGATTGGTGTGGCATTTGCCAGCAGATTTCCTAATCCGCGCGTGGCCGTTGCAGCCCAACCCTGGGCGAGAGACGGCATTGGTGAGGCGATGATGCAAAACAGAATAAAGGATGCGAGGCGAAACACGGTTTTGCCCTCCTATTACATGGGCTTTGCACATTGCCAACTGTAGCGGCGGTCTATGACCGCCGACGATACAGCAACTTGCGAGATCGCCGACCGTCATAGACCGCCATAGACCGCCGCTATAGTTGGCAATGTGCAAAGCCCTATTACATGTTGGACGTTCTGTTGCAGGAAGAAGTGGATTTTGGCGATCAGTCCGTTGATGTGAAGCGGTTGAGAATGCGCGTCATCTTGGCGCTTTGCTTGCGCGGATCGGAGTGGTCTTTCAGGTGCATCGCTATGTTGGCAATATTCCGAGTTCAGGCAAAGGCAGGGCCTGGTTTGCCGTCTGGTACGAGAAGATTTACGCCAAGCGTGATGGTCGCTGGATGTAGCTCTCGCAGCGCACGGTGCACGACGCGACGTACTGCCTGGATTGGCAATCAGTGAGCGAGAAGTAGGAGGAGTCGTTTTGGACATGGAGTTCGTTGCAGCACGGTCAGTTGATGACGGAGCGCAATGATTTCGGGTTGCAACGTTGCTTGGTTGCGAAAGCCGGCGAGCACGCAACGGAACATCATTAATATAAGGTCCAGAACAGCCGGAGCAGGCTACCAGGCCTTGCTGCCAAGTGCAACGTTTACAAGGCTGATGGGGTTTTCAGTAAGGACAACCAACGAAACAAGGGCGGTCACAGACCGCCCGTTCTACAACGCAGCGCCTGGTTTCCTCAGTTTGAGCGCCCAGCGACCGGAGAGCACGAACCGTGGAAAGGTAATCCATTGCTCGAAGAACAGCCGGCCAATGAGATTCATAGGGCCGGCGAACCGTTCTGTGGGTACCGGTTCCCGCTTGTGACCGATGGCCTCGGCCGTCGAAACGGCTTCCATTTCTGTACGGACCGCATCCGTGCTTCCTGGCAGGACGGGCAATCCAAGCCGACTCATTTGGAGCCGTGCAAGAGCTTTATCCCTTTAGATAACTGTCCTTGCTTTTTGGCGGGCCAATGCAAATAGACTCGTCGGCAAAGCGAACGTGCAGCGCATCCCGGTCGGCCTCCGAAAAGACGGCAACAGTCTTGATGCCGAGCTCTTTACACGCGCAATTTCCCCACGATTCGCGATTAATACTTTTCTGAACATCGGTTGGTTTCACTGGCAACGGGCCGAGGTTTCTGCCGCTGGTGCTCTCGCGCGGGCCCTGGAAGCTTAAGACTTCGCTACATTCCGCAAATTGTCATCGTAATAAAGGTCGTTAGTGCGCGACCCACTCGTCGTCGCGAACTAATCTGGAATAGCGCTGCGGCCACCTGCGCAAACCGGCGGAAAATTCCGGCCCTGCCTCAGGTGCTATCGTGGCTTCGAAGATTGGGACAACTTCTAATGCTTTCGGTCGTCTGGAGTCGAGGAAGCACCTGGTTTGCATGTCTGCAACGTGTGCTTCATGGGATTTCTCGTTGCGCAGTAAGACGCGGCTCCGCCCTTGCTCGCCGTACACAACCGGCGTCTGGATCGAAAAACCCAGCGTGGTGCAGAACGTCGACGACATCGCCCGGTCTGCTGGAAACAGCAGCCAGGTGTAGGTAAAGCCCCTCGGAATAACGTAGAGCTGCCGCGCCTCAAGAAGCAGATACAGCGGCAGGTTCAGTCCGCGATAAGGCTTCAGGACGGCCATGTACGTATATCTGGCGACTTGATCGAATCTATCGAAAGGCAGGTCATATTTCTCCTGCAGGGTGCGGTTGCTCGTGGTGTCGAGGATGGCATTGGCGCTGGAAAAGTAATGGTCATCCAAGAGATAAGCCTGCTTGTACCACGTGCTGGATCCGTATCGTGGCGCTTCATACCTCGTTAAACCTTATCCGTTTGGGATAGTGCCTATCCAAAAAGTCGAATTGCGACGCGTGGTTCGAAGTTCTTCAAGCTCTCAACGGCATAAGAAACAATCCTCGAATCGTGGTCATTTACGTGCGCTCATGTTGCCCGTTCAACCGTTCAAGGACACCAGGCTTTGTAGAAGGCGAAGGAGGCTGCTGTGAAACGCTACTGTGTCTCGCAACGAGAATCTAATGTCGTTTACCTTTACGACACCGAGCGTGAAGCCGGTGAACAGGTTCGGCAACTGAGTTCGGAAAAGTCGTGGTGGTGGTCCTTCGAGCCTAAGGACCGGCCTCAAGTCCGCAACTTTGGCCAGCCGCTATTGCAATTTTCAAGACCACGCCGAGAGCGCCTGAATCTGGAGACGGCGGGAGGCCTAAAACTGGCGGCGACTCAGGGCGCCGATGGCACCAGTTAGGCGCAAACTCGACCTGTACTCCGCAAAAAGTACGTCCAAGGAGATGAACCGCGTCTGGTGACCGGAAGAAATATTCAACGCCTATGATTGATAGTTCGGCTCAGCCGAATCCATTTTCGTCGAGCAGTAGTTCCTGAATATGAATCCTCGTCGATAGGTTGGAGCCTTTCATGTTTCCCAGGGAAATTTTATTTGTGGGGTGGGGATTTCGTGACCACCCTCGGCGGAATACTCACCGACCACTTCCGCTAAACCCTTCTTCTTTGAGCCCTTTTCCGCTCACAAAAAATTGGTTTTTTATTTGCTAATACCTCCGCCGAACGAAAGATTCGAAGGTCATTGACCGCCGCTCCAAAAGGTTAGGAGGTCTGTGAGTTCAGAGTCAGTTTCCCTTTCAAAGCCAGCCATCGAGAGTCCGTCAAAATTTCGTGTCGTCGGCATCGGCGCTTCTGCCGGCGGGCTCGAGTCACTCGAACAATTCTTCGCGAACCTGCCGCCGAATCCGGGAATGGCATTCGTCGTCGTGCAGCATCTCTCGCCGGATTTCCGCAGCGTCATGGATGAACTGCTCTCGCGGCACTGCGACATGCCGGTGCAGCAGGCTGAAGATGGAATCGAGGTCGAGGCGAACCACGTTTATCTTCTGCCGCCCAAGAAAGAAATGATCATCCGCGGCAGGCGTCTCCTGCTCAACGATAAGGAACGGATACATGGCCTGACGCTGCCGATCGATCAATTCTTCCGTTCGCTTGCCGAAGATGTCGGCCCCGATGCGGTCGGCATCATTCTCTCCGGCAGCGGAAGTGATGGGTCGCGAGGTATCCGCGACATCAAGCGTGCCGGTGGACGCGTGTTCGTTGAAAGCGTCGACAGTGCCAGGTTCGATGGGATGCCGTTGAGCGCGCTCGCGACAGGCGTCGTAGATCAATCGGCTGCCGCGAAAGACATTCCGCGATTTCTGGCCTTCGACGCCGCGGCGGATGTCCCGGAAACCAGCGATACGCTTTCCGACGAATCGCCGATGGAATCTGTCCTTCGCATGCTACGCGATCAATTCGGTCTGGATTTCTCCGTCTATAAGACAACGACAGTCGGCCGCCGGATATTGCGCCGAACCGAACTGCTGGGTTCAATGGATCTGGCTGAATATGCCGAACGGCTGAGGCTGGATCCCGACGAGCTTGGGGCTTTGTATTACGACCTGCTGATTGGAGTGACGCGCTTCTTCCGCGACCCGGAGGCATTTGAATTTATTGAACAGCAGGTGGTTCCGGAAATTCTCGATCGCGTTCCCGAGAGCGAAGAGATCCGGTTGTGGGTGGCGGGCTGCGCCACCGGTGAAGAAGCCTATTCGATGGCGATGATCCTGTTCGAGCAATTAACCGATAGAGGCCGCCAGCACAACGTGAAGATCCTCTCGACGGATGTCCACACCCAGTCGCTGAGCAAAGCCAGCGCGGGAATTTACGGCGAAGAGCAACTCGAACACGTCAGTGAACAGCGCCGCCAGCGGTTCTTCCGCAAGAAGCCCAACGGTTATCAGATCTCTCAGGACCTTCGGCAGCTCATTGTGTTCGCGCCGCACAACATCACGAAGGATGCGCCGTTCACCAAAATGCATCTGATCTCGTGCCGGAATCTGTTGATCTACCTGGAACCACCGGCCCAAAAGACAGTGCTGTCGCTGTTTCACTTTGGTCTCGCCACCGGTGGATGCATGTTTCTCGGGTCGAGCGAAACCGCCGGCGATCTGGCGAACGAATTCGATGTGCTCAGCGAGCGCTGGAAGATTTATCGAAAGCGCAGAGACGTCCGCCTGCTCGAGCCATTGCGCATGCCCATGACGCGCAAGACGCCGAAAGGCGGGCCGGCATTCATGGGTCAGCCGCGCGTGACACTGGCCGACACGCAGCTTCTTGCGATCTATGACCAGCTGCTCGACAAGCACATGCCGCCAAGCTTCCTCGTGAACGACGACAGGCAGCTCATCGACAGTTTTGGAGGAGCGGAGAAACTGTTTCGTGTCGGCAAACGCCGGCCTTCCACAAATATCCTCGATCTGCTCGAAGGGGATTTGCGAACAGTTGTTGCGGGCGCGATCCAGCGCGCGTTGAAGAAAGAAGAGGAAGTTCGTTATACCGGCGTTCCTGTGGTCGAAGGCGGGAACATGCGCAGGTGCATTTTGTCCGCCGAGGCATTGACGAATGCCAAAACGAACACCACAAACGTTCTGATCACGATTGAAAACGAGACTCCCGAGGAGCGGCGTCTAAGTACAGGCGACTCCCAGATTGGCAACATCACGACCTCTCAGGCATCGCAGGAACGTTTGACAACGCTCGAGGGTGAGCTTCTCTACACGCGCGAAACGCTGCAATCCACGATCGAAGAAGTTCAGACGAGCAATGAAGAACTGCAAGCGACAAACGAAGAGCTGGTCGCTTCCAACGAAGAACTGCAGAGCACGAATGAGGAACTCCACTCGGTCAACGAAGAACTCTACACGGTAAACGCCGAACTTCAGCGGAAGATCGCCGAACTGCGCGAGCTGAATGCCGACATGCAGCATTTCCTGGAAAGCACCGACGTGGGAACGTTGTTCCTCGATCGAAATCTGTGCATCCGCAAGTACACGCCGCGCATTGCCAGCGTGTTTCATATTCAGGAACAGGATATCGGCCGCAGCATCCGCCATTTCTCTCACAGTCTGAAACGGCCGACGCTTCTGGAAGAGATCGATCACGCGATGAATCAGGGCACGATCACAGAGGATGAAGTCCGGGACGGCGCCGATGGTACAACGTTCTTCCTGCGCATACTTCCCTATCGCGCGGCCAACCGTGACGACATGGACCCGATGCTTGGAAGTCAGGCGGCGTCACGCATCGAAGGAGTGGTCGTCTCTCTAACCGACATCTCCGCGCTGGATCGCGTGCGATCGCGGCTGCGCCAGATGTCGGCGATTGTCGAGTCTTCGGACGATGCGATCATCGGCACGACACTCGATGGAACGATCACGTCATGGAACCGTGCAGCCGAGCGCATCTACGGTTACAACATCGAAGAAGCTATCGGCCGCCACATCACAGCTCTGGCGCCGATCGGATCCCAGGACCAGATCGCGACTTTCCTGGATACGCTGCGCCGTGGTCAACGCGTCGAACAAATCGAAATACTCCGGCTTCACAAAGACGGTTCGTTGCGCGACATCTCCGTCACGATTTCTCCAATCCACGATTCAGAAAGTCATATTGCCGGTGCCTCTTTGATCGGCCGCGACGTCACACAATTGAGGGAAACGCAACGAGACCTGAGCGAGCGCGAAGGGAGGATTCGGCTGCTGCTGGATTCGACTGCCGAAGGCATTGTCGGTCTCGGCCCTGACGGCGCGTGCACGTTCGTGAACCCGTCGTGTGTCCGCATGCTCGGCTACGCGTCCGCGGACGACTTGATCGCACGTCAGATTCATCACCTCCTGCACCCGGACCACTCCGAGGAGGACTGCCCGATTTACATTCCGCTCCGGACAGGCAAAGGCACGCATTCCGAGGAAGAAGTCATCGCGCGGGCCGATGGCACAACGTTCGCTTCCGAATACTGGAGTTATCCGATCCGGCGCGGCAATCAGATCGCTGGTGTCGTGGTGACTTTCCTCGACATCACCGATCGCAAACGCGCGGAAGATGAAATTCGCACGGCGGCCCGGCGGCGTGAAGAATTTCTGGCGATGCTTTCGCATGAGCTTCGGAACCCGCTGTCGGCTGTTGTCAGCGCCGCGAGAGTCATGCGCTCGCCGGCTACTAAACCGGAAAACATCGACAAAGCGCGGCAGATCGTCGAGCGGCAATCGCGGCACATGGCGCGGCTTCTCGATGATTTGCTGGACGTTTCGCGCATCACTCGCGGCGGAATCGAATTGAAGAAGGAAGATCTCGACCTGCGCGACGTGATCCGGACTGCAATTGAGTCCTTGACGCCTGTACTCGAAGAACGGCAGTCGGAACTTCATGAGGAACTGCCCAATGAGTTACTACCCGTCCGTGGCGACGCTGCAAGAATGCAGCAGGTTGTCGTGAATCTGCTGTCGAACGCGGCCAGATATTCGCCGCCGGGCAGTCCCATCGATCTCTCCGCAAGCGTCAATGGCGAATCGGTCACTCTCAAGGTTAAGGATCGGGGACGCGGAATTTCGCCCTCCATGCTGTCGGACATTTTTGAATTGTTTGTTCAGGACGGCCAGGGTCTGGAACGGTCGACCGGCGGGCTTGGCATCGGATTGACTCTGGTCCGCCAGATTGTCGAGTTGCACGGTGGCGTTGTCCACGCTCATAGTGACGGCCCGGGAAAAGGCAGTGAATTTGTCGTAACGCTGCCCAGGCAGCCCCATGCTGTTATTCACCGGTTGAATGAAACGCGGCAGGCCGCCGACACGCGCCGGGTCTTGATTGTCGAAGATCAGGACGATGCGCGTGAGATGTTGCGAGTCCTGCTGGAATCCCTCGGTCACATTGTGATCGAAGAAGCCGATGGAAGCGCGGCAGTGAAATCGATCGAGCGCGAACATCCCGACATCGCGCTTATCGATATCGGCTTACCCCTGATGAGCGGCTATGACGTGGCGCGTAAAATCCGCGAACAGCATTCGCTCGACGACATCGTCCTTGTCGCGCTGACCGGATACGGCCGGGATTCCGACGTTCAGGCCGCGAAGGCCGCCGGCTTCGACGCGCATGTCACGAAGCCCGCTGATGTGCACGCTCTCGACGATATCCTTGCGCGCTCGCAGCGGAAGGCATCCTAAATTTCTGGAAGTGGAGCGCCGCCCAGATCCTCGGCTCTATCTACTTTGATGAGGACCGCGAATCCCTTCTTCTCGGGATCGCGGTCCTTTTCGGGCTGGATAAGACGATTCCAGGTTTCCTCGTACACAGGCCCTGATTTGTGAATCGCCGCGGTCCCGTAAAACCGCGCGATCCCGCCTTTCGGCAAAATGCCCATCTCTCGCAGCTGGGGCTTCCTGAAGAAGACGGTCACCTTGGTTCCGTCTTTCAAGTTCTCGTTGGTCGTGCCTCTCCCGCGCTCCCAGATCGCCAGATGCTCGTCGTCGAAAACCATCGTGCTGCCCCGCGGCGTCACTTGCGCAAAGCCGCTGGGAAGCACTGTCGCGACGAGGCAGACATTGACTGGAAAAGCCGTGTTGATGTGTTCGTGCAGAACCCTGGGAATCCTTGTCATTTATTTGGCCAGCGCGAACGCCGTAAACGTGAGTCCCGCCGTGGTGACGACCCACTGCCGGCCATCGAGCATGTAAGTAACGGCTGCCGAACCCCACACCGGCGCGCCCATTTGAAACTTCCACAACTCTTTTCCCGTTGCGGAATCGAACGCATAAAAATAACCGTCGTTGTCGCCGGTGAAGAGGAGGCCAGACGCGGTTGAGAGCAGGCCGCCGGTCAGGTCATGGGCCACGGTCGACGGATATGGCTGGTAACGATGCTCCCACACGCGCTGGCCTGTTGTCGGATCGAGCGCCCGCAGCGCGCTGAACTGCTGAAACGATTCCATCAACTGACGGCCGCCGCTCGGCACGCGCACACCGAGCTCGACGTGCTCGGGTGGCTTCTTCGGTTCCCAGATCGCGCATGTTTCATGCGCAGTCACAAAAAACAGTCTTCGATCCGGATCGAATGTCGGCGGCTGGAAGTCCGTGCCGCCGTGGTTATCCGGCAGGCATTTTTCGGCAGTGCCGATATCGTCGAGAATGATTGGCCGCCCATCAGGCCCCACTTCCTTCGACCAGTTCGGACGATCGATGAACGGCTTCGCGACGAGCAGTTTTCCGTTCTCGCGATCCAGCGTGTAGAAGAAGCCGTTGCGATTGGCAACCATGATGACTTTGCGAAGCTGGCCATTGATGGTCAGATCGGCTTGCACCGGGACGTGCGTCGAGTCCCAATCGTGGACATCGTGCGGCGTGAATTGGTAGTACCACTTCAGCTTGCCGGTATCGGCGTCAAGAGCCACGAGCGAACACGTGTAGAGATTGTCCCCCTTGCGATCGTCGCCATAGTAGTCGGGATTGGGATTGCCGGTGCCGTAGTAAACAAGGTTGAGCGCTGGATCGTAGCTCCCTGTCACCCAGGCGGCTCCACCGCCGCGCGCCGCGACTTCGGCATTCGGCCATGAATCGCCACCGGGTTCGCCCGGCAATGGAACGGTATAGAACCGCCACAGGCGCTTGCCGCTGTCGGCGTCGTATGCATCGATGTAACCGCGGCTCGAAAAATCCCCGCCGGCGACGCCCACGATCACTTTGTCTTTCACAATAAGCGGCGCTTCCGTGATGGCGTTCGCCTTGTTCAGATCACCGACCGCGACGTCCCACAGCAGATCGCCGCTCTTGCGATCGAGTGCGACCAGATGCGCGTCGAGCGTTCCCATGTACAGGCGATCACCAAGGATTCCAAACCCGCGGTTGACAGGGCCGCAGCAAACCTTCGTCGAAATTTCGGGCGGCAGCCTGCGGTGATAGGTCCAGAGCGAGCGGCCCGTCCGGGCATCGATGGCCCAAGCCTGGTTGTTGTTCCCCGTGACGTAGAGAATGCCGTCAACGACAAGCGGCGTGTTCTCGATTCCACGTCCAGGCAAACCCGGAATATCCGTCTGGAACACCCACTGCGGAACCAGCCCCGCCACATTCTGCGGCGTCAACTGCTTCAGCGGACTGTGATGCTGTCCCGTGTAGTCGCCGGAAAAGGTCAGCCAGCGCGAAGGGTTTTTCAGGCCATCACGCAGGTCCTGGTCGGTGATGGGAACGTGTGCAGGCTGCTGGACAACAAGCATCATGAAGATGAGCGAAACAATGGATCGCATCATGCGCGCGATTATATTCAGAAATTCAATTTAAAGGCGAATAAAGCCGCTCGTCGTACGGCGCGCCCAGCATGGGACCGAGCGTCTCGCGGAACTGCTTCGTGTGGGCTTTCGCTTCATGCGCGTCAAAGGCACTTCGATCTTTCCAGGTGCCGAAGATCGTGAAGTGGTTCGTGCGAGGCGCGGTCTGCTGAAAGACGTCGTATCGAACATTGCCGTCGTCTTTGCGGCTGTCTTCGGCAAGGCGTTTCAGCAGAGCCTCGGTTTCGTCCTTGCGCGGCGGCGGGACATCGACATGCGTCACTTCCGAAGCGGTGCCGCGTCCAACTGCCAGCGGCCGCGAATCCACGGCAAGAGCCTGATGCACTCGCTGATCATAAGGACTGTTGTGCATTGTGTTCAGGCGCTCGCGGAATTGAGCCGTGTGCGCGGCTTTTTCGTGAGCGTCGAACGACGCCTGGTCCTTCCAGAATTCCACAATCACGAAGTGATTCGGCCGGCCGATTTCCTGAACCACATCGACGCCGGAATTTCCCGCCTCGGCACGCGTCTTTTCCCTATACTGCTTGATCAATTCGACGCCTTGACCGGCGGAACTCAATTGAACGTCGACGTACGTTGCAACATACAGTGCAGCGATCAGCAATGTCATGCGCTCCCTCCCTTTCAAGTCTTGTTCGAGAAACTACAGGCGGGCTATCTTATGACGGATGAGTGCCTATCGGGAATATCCGCCGTCAGCGGTCCTTCGGGAATATGTCGAGTGCTACTGGACGCGCACCGGCGATATCGAACTTCCGGCGGCCCATCGCGTCCTGCCCGATGGGTGCATCGATATCATGTTCGATTTTGCGTCGAATCGCGACGATGCGTTCGTGATCGGCCCCATGACGCGAGCGCTGCTCGTCGACGCGGGATCGCCGGAGGACATGATTGCCGTTCGTTTTCGTCCGGGCGGTGCATTCGCATTTTTCAATCTGCCGATGCATGCGTTGACGAATGCACGCGTCGAGGTCGCCAATTTCTGGAAGGATGCGGGGCCGTTCGAAGAATCCATCATCGAGCGGGCTTCCATTCACGAACGAATAGCCGCTCTCGAACGCGCTCTGATCGCGCGCCTCCCGTTCGCGCGATCCATCGACCCGCGAATCAGTGCCGCGATCAAGTCCCTGAAGCGCACATCCGGCCAGATGCCGATCGACTCCATCAGCTCCGCATTCGGTATGTCCCGCCAGCATCTCACGCGCAAGTTCGAGGAGCAGGTCGGCATCAGCCCGAAGTTCTTTGCAAGAATTATCCGCATGCAGGACATGCTGCGCCGCGCGGAGAATGTTCGCGAAGTGGACTGGTGCACGCTCGCCCTCGATTCCGGCTACTACGACCAGGCCCACATGATCGACGACTTCCGCGATCTCTGCGGCATCAGCCCCGCGCGCTACCTCTCTTCGAATTCCCACTGAACAGGGAACCACAAAGACACGAAGACACAAAGAAAGCCGGCAACCAGATCTTATTTAATGCCGGCTTTCTTTGTGTCTTCGTGTCTTTGTGGTTCCCTGTACTAAGGCTTATTCGGAAATGGCCGCGGCATTCCGTGCTTCCAGTCGGGAAGCACGTATCCATCACGGTTCGGCATTTTCACCTGCGGCAGACTCTGAGCGTCGAGTACCTGGTCCTCGGGAATGACGCCGTTTTTGTAGAGCAGGAAGGCAGTCAGGGCGTACACCTCGTTCGGTGTCAGCGTCTGCTCCTTCCCGAAAGGCATGCCGCGGTTGATGTAATCCCAGATCGTCGTCGCATAGGGCGAGTAAAGTCCCATGACGGTCTCGTTCCGGATACAGGGTGAGAGACAGGGCGGCTGTTTCCCGCCTGGCGCGGGGGCCGGCGCAGCGTCCACTTTTATCAACTGAGGAGCCCGTCCTCCGTAGCCGTCCTTCCCGTGGCACACCGCGCACTTCTGGGCATAGAGCGGCGCACCTTCTTTAGCGCTCCCCTTGCCCTCCGGAAGTTCCTTTCCGTCAGGACCGATAGAGATATCCCAGGCGCGGATTGTTTCTGCGGTTGGAGTCTTCCCCAAACCGTAGGTGGGCGACTGTGCGAACGCCAGTCCGCAGAGCCCCAGAACCATCACAAGCAGGAGAAGGTTACGCAATACCATTGTGCACGCTCCCGTCGCTGGCTATCTTCCACGGCACGACACTGTTGTCGGAGCCTGGAATACCGTGGTCATGGTAGTAGTCTGGAGGCTTGTTATAGACTTTAGAAACTTGTTCACGTGTCGGCTGAACCTGGCCCAGTTCATCGATGCAGCGGGACATGATCACACACTCTTGCCCGTCCCACTTCCAATTCATGCCGAACCGGGTGTGAGCAAAACTGTGTACGTCGCCTCGAATCTCAGCCTCTTTCCAGGTGTGGCCGCCGTCGAAGGATATTTCCACCTTCTTAACGGCACCGCCACCGGACCAGGCCAGACCGGTAATATTGTAAAAACCGCGGCCGGGTAGCTTCTGCCCGCCTGAAGGAAACGTGATGACGGATTTCGGTCCCCACCGGAGATTCAAAGCGGCGACTTTGGGATCCTTCGAGATGTGACCGTAGTCGTTGTAAGTCATGTAATACTTGTCCACGACCTTCATGCGCCGCAGCCACTTCGTGTTATAAATTCCTTCGAAGCCGGGAACGATCAGCCGCACCGGGAAACCATTCTGAGGACGCAGCGCCTCGCCATTCTGGCCGTAGGCCACGATGCAGTCGTCCATCGCCTTCGCCAGCGGAATGCTTCCCGCTCCCTTGACCTCCTCTGATCCTTCCGAAACAACCCAATTTGCTCCCTTTTGCACGCCGACCTCTTTGAGCAACACAGACAGGAGCACTCCAGTCCATTCGGTGCAACTCGTCAAGCCGGTGGTCTGCTGCACCGTCTTGTGTTCGGCCCTCGAGCGGTTTCCCAGGCACTCCAGAAAATGAATGCGGGATACGGAAGGAAAGCGCTTCAACTCTTCCAGAGTGAACTCCAGCGGGCGGTCCACCATGCCGTGAAGCAGGAAGCGATAGTCGCCGGGTTTGATGTCCGGAACAATCGCGCCGCGGTGTGTGCCCACAAAGTGGAGCGCGGATGGC
>Ga0207646_10002603_pt1 | contig 21241 bp, 20 predicted proteins | sample KBSK5502metaG_FD_184343 | JGI IMG/M metagenome (GOLD analysis project Ga0207646, IMG submission 184343) | Corn, switchgrass and miscanthus rhizosphere microbial communities from Kellogg Biological Station, Michigan, USA - KBS K5-50-2 metaG... | ecosystem: Host-associated > Plants > Roots >... | reverse complement strand
GGGGGGTCGCTCCCCCGGGCTGGCACGGCCACGGCCTGCTGACGGAGGAACCGGGCCGTAGGCCACCGGGGGGTTCCGGGGGGTCGCTCCCCCGGGCTGGCACGGCCACGGCCTGGTGACGGAGGAACCGGGCCGTAGGCCACCGGGGGGTTCCGGGGGGTCGCTCCCCCGGGCTGGCACGGTCACGGCCGCTCGCGGAAGTCCAGGGCGAACCCGAGGACATGGCGGCGGCCCCAGAAGACCAGGCCGAGGAAGACGCCGGGGGTGATCTCGCGGATCTCGTCGCGGATCTTGCGGGCCACCAGGGACGTCTTCGAGTAGTCGAGCACGATGCAGGGTTCCCCGTCGTACCAGCTGTCGCCCTGGTAGACCGCTGCCTCGATGGCGCGGATCGCCAGCGGCGTGACCAGGTTCTTCAGCCGCCCCTCGCGGGCGGTGAAGACCTTGCCGCGCCAGGCGAGGGCGTAACAGAGCGTGGCGGCCAGCCGGGCCACCAGCCCGCCGGTGCCCAGCAGCACCGTGCCCCGGCCCCGGCCGTCCGGGATCGTGCCGGCCGCTGCGGCGCGGAACAGTTCTCCGAGCTCCCCCGTGGTCTCACCGACCAGGGACGCCGGGTCGGTGGCGGTCAGTTCACGCATCGGTTCCTCCTTGTGCCGTAGTGCTAGCCCGGGGGGCGATCCCCGGAACCCCCGCTGGCCGCCGGTGCCCCGTGACAGAGTCACGAGGCACCGGGCCGGGCCGCCCGTACCCAGGGCAGGAACGCGTTCGGAACGGTGCCGAGCGCGGGGCGCAGCAGCGGGAAGTGCCGCAACAGCACCGACTGCATGCTGTTGTCGCTGATCCAGTCCATGCCCGCCTGGGTGTAGACGGCCGGGGTGTAGTGGGTGGTGAAGAAGCGGTCGCTGTTCAGCCGGCGGGACGCCATCAGGATGAAGATCCGGAACGCGGTGTCGCTGAAGGCGAAGCCGGTGGGGCGGCGTTCGGCGTACATGCCGACGGTCAGGTCGACGCGCTCGATGTCGCCGTAGACGGCCTCGATCTCCCGGGCCCAGTCCGGGTTGTCGGTGAGGTCGCCGAAGCTCGCGGCGGGGCGCATGTGCAGCAGCCGGCGGAACTGGTTGTACCGGGGCACGCCGAGCTCGCGGGAGCGCAGGATGTCGGTCGCCGCGAGATCCTGCAGGGTGCCGTCCGGCCGGTGGAACTCCTGCAGGAACCGGGGGAAGTTGTGCAGGGTCACCAGGCCGGGGTGCTGCGTGCCGAAGGAGTACAGCAGGTCCGCCATGCCCAGCTTCTGCGCCACGGTGACCCCGCCGGCGCCGGCCAGGTCGCGCAGCCCCGCCTGCAGGAGCCCCCGGTCGTCCGCGGCGGAGCGCAGGTCGTAGTCGTCGGGCACGAGCGGGTGCATCCGGTACACGGCGACGAACTCCTCGGTGAGCGAGTACGGGACGCCGTAGTACTCGGTCGCCGAGCCCGGGATGCCGCTGATGACCTCGCTGCCGCTGATCCTGCCGAACACCCGGTGGATCCGCTCGCCGGCCAGGCCGTACCAGTTGGCGCGCATGGCGACCTTCGTGGTGGGGTGGCTGATCACGGCGGGGGTCCACTCCACCGTGTGGATCTTGGCGATCAGCGCGACGTTGATCAGGCGCGCCCGCTGGTAGATCTCCTCGTCGGGCCAGTGCGGGTACTCGGCACGCAGCCGGTCGCAGATCGAGTTGTGCTCCAGGGTGAACAGCGCCTGCAGCATCAGCAGCCCCAGCCAGAAACCGGGAACCAGCCGGGGGTCGGTGGCCGGGTCGTCGGGCAGCGGCGGCAGCCCGTCGGCGTCGACGCGCAGCTTGCCGTCTTGGCCGGTGCGGATGAACCGCTGGTGCTCCGGCGTGGTGCCGTAGATCTGGGACGCGTCCCACCAGGGCGTCTCGGTGTTCACGTGGGTGGGCGGATGGTTGCCGTCGGGCGGTGCGGTGGGGTCGGGCATGGTCCGCATCACCGGCATCGGCCGGGCCGGCCACGGGTCGTCGTCGGTGAGCGGGATCTGCCAGGGGTTTTCCCGCGGGCCCTTGCCGTGGCTGAACCAGTCCTTGATCATGAACTGGAGCCACGCCGCGACCAGCGCGTTGACCGAGGTCGCGGGGATCAGCGCGGACCTGGTCAGCAGGGCGCGGCTCACCTCGCGGGGGCTCGGCTGCATCAACTGGGGCAACGGCTCCGGCTGGATGCACGCCAGCGGCACGTTCCGGCCGAACCGCGATCCGGCCATCCCCATCCGTGGCTCGTCGAGGTCGTTGTAGCTGCCGTCGAGGCTGCGCGCGACGGCGACCTCAGGCGTGGCGGGCGGCACCGGCGGCAGGTTCACCGCCGGCAGCGCGCTGGTGTCGTAGAGGTTGTCCTTGCGCAGGACGTCGCGGACCCCGATGAGCACCGCGAGGCCCAGCGGCACCGGGAGCCGGTGCCAGCCGATCTTGCGGTCGGCGAATCCGGCAAGCTTGTCGTACACCGTCCAGAACGCGGACTGGTGGTAGCCCTTGGTCATGTGGTCACCTCGTCGTGGCTGCGGTGGCGGGCACGGACACCGCACCCGCCGATAGCTGTTCCAGGTAGCGGAGTGCGGACAGGCTGGGCAGGAAGAAGTAGGCGCCGCCCCGGGTCCGCACGAACTGGGGCAGGCCGCGGTACCGGCGGCGCACCGGGCGGCCCGGCACGGTGAACGTCGCGCCGCGGGGCTGGCGGCTTCCGGCCAGCGGGTCGGTGTCGTCGTACAGCCCGTTGAAATTCGGGTTGTTCAGCCACGTGTGCTGGACGAACTCGAACTGCCTGGCCAGGCTGGCAACCAGGCAGATGAAGTGCAGCCCCGTGCCCCCGTGCGCCGCGGACGAGTCGCCGGGCGGCTGTCGTATCGCATGCTCGCCGTCGGCCGGGGGGACCGTGGCGGCGGGGCCGTACGCGCGGCCGCGGCGCATCAGCCGGTGCCGGTCGCTGACCGCGACCGACTGCTCGGTGCCGGGGGCCGGGTCCAGCGAGTCGCGCGGGTTCATCCGGCGGATGTGCGCCCCGAGCGGGCAGGCGAGCCCGTCCGGATCGGTGTGGTAGTAGCCGAAGTCGTTGGCGTCGCGGAGCCGTGCGTCGTCGGCGCGCGGCGCTTTGACCAGCGGCGCGCCGCTCGGCCAGCGGCCGACCATCTTCGCGGCCAGCGCGGTCCGGGCCAGCGGGTCGCAACTGCCGTCCGGCCGCCGGGTCGCCTCCGCCACGTACTCCCAGAACGCGCCGACGTCCTGTTCGAGCTGGCGCAGCACCAGGTAGCAGCCGTCGCGCCCGAGGTCCGCCGAGCCGCTTCCGGCAGGATCGCTCGGCAGCAGGCGGCCCGGGTCGGCGGCCGCGGGCAGCAGCGGCCGGTCGGTGAACTGGCCGTAGGCGTTCGGGTAGCCCAGGACGAACTCCCCGGCAGGCAGGGCCCGGGCGCCCGGGCCGGCCCCGGTCAGGCCCTGGATGGCCGGCTGGGATATGCCGTCGTGGAAGCCGAACGGCTCGGTGTCGCCCAGTTCTCTGGTGTCCAGGACGGTGACCTTGCGGATGCCCGCCGCGGCAAGGCGGGCATCCAGTTCCGCCTGCCGGTCGGCCAAGATGTGCGGGGTGGCGGCGTACAGCAGCACCAGGCCGTCCGCCGGTGGCCCCTGCGGCGCTCCCCAGTCCCACAGAAGCGGGCTGGAGCTCTCGACGTCGCCCAGGAAACGGCTCCGGTCCTGGCCGGTCATGCCCTCGGCGAACTCGGCCGGGAACCCGGCGATGACGCCGTCGGGCAGGCCGAGCCGCCGCAGCCCCGCCGCGCTGAACGCCACGTGCAGTGCGCCGTCCGCGGTGCCCGCCGCCGCGGTGGTGACCTGCGGCAGTAGCCAGGACAGCACCGCGTGCCCGGCTGCCGGGCAGGGGATCGTGAAGACCGTGAACCGGGCATGCCTGAGCTTGCGGTACCCGCGGGCGAGCAGGCCCTGGACGTTGCCGCGGTCGATGGGTGCGGTCATGGGTGCCTCACAGGAACGGCGGTCGTGGGTGCGTCACAGCAGCGAGAGCCAGCGCTGCGCGTCCGCCGGCCTCATGTCGCCGCGCAGGCCCGCCCGGATCCGGGCGTTGTTCTCGATGTTCTGCGCGGACAGCGACGGGTAGGCGGTGTACCAGGCGGGCACGGCCACCTGGTGGCAGCGCAGGGTGCTCTTGAACTGCTGCTCGAGCTGGGCGCCGCCCCACAGCAGCCACCGGGTCGGCGGGTAGCCCACGCCGTTGCCGAACGCGGCGTTCAGGCCCCACCAGACGATGTTGATGAAGTCGTCGTTGTACGCCTCGACGGCGCCGTCATAGTCGCTGGCGAAGGTCATCCGGCGCCAGCCGTCCAGCGGGACCCACCGGGCGAAGTGGATCGTGGTGATCCCGGCGAGGCTGGCGTGGTTGTACACGTGCCGCACTGCGTAGCCGATCGCGAACAGCACCGCACGGAAGGTCAGCCGGCGCAGCCGGCTGGGCTTGACGAACCCGACGACGGCGAACGGGTTCTGCGTCACGAAGTCCTCGTAGCGGGCCAGTTCCTCCAGGTGGGGCAGGGCCGGCCGCTCGGTGACCGGCGGGTCCCCGCGCTCGGCCAGCCGCAGTGCGACGGCCCAGAACGGGAGGATGAGCAGCAGCGCCGGAAGCAGCAGCACCAGGACGGCCGGCACCGCGACCTTGTGCACCGCCTCGCGGGCGCGGAAGAACAGCGGCGGTGGCGGCGGCGGCCGGTAGGCCCAGGCCAGGGCGGGCTGCCCGGCGACGTAGGCCCGCAGCGCGCTGCGCACCTCGGTCGCGGTGCGGCCGGTCCAGTCCCGCCCGTCGAGGTGCGCCTCCAGCGCAGCGCGCAGCGCCGCCTCCTGGCGGATCTGGTCCAGCCCGCGCCCCACCGTGTTGACGTAGAAGGCGCTGGCGGCCACGCGGTGCCGGCGCAGCCAGGCGATCCTGGCGCGGCGGCCGGCGCCCGGCCGCGGGTAGCCGGCGCAGTGCCCGAATGCCTGCGCCATGCCCTCCCCGGCGACGTCGACGAGGTCGGCGAGGTGGCGCCGCCCCGGCGCGTCCACCGCGCTCATGAACACCAGGCTTGCCGGGATCATCCGGCCGTCGAGGTCCGCCGTCTCCTCAAGCAGGTAGAACCTGGCAAAGTGGAGCCCGCGGACGTGGCCGAAGCCGAACTGGCCCTTGGCCAGGCCCTGCCGCGCGGCACCGGCGAGCCAGGCCCGCAGCTCGGACACCCGGCCCGCGGCGACGGGTGCCCGGATTGTGACGCCTATTTGATATGGCATGGCCATCTCCCCCGTTCCGGCCGTGAGCTGGTTCCCCCGTGTGCCTCACCCGGGCCCGTCGGGATCCCCCGTGGCGAGGATCCAGGCCAGCACCGTGTTGGTCACCGATATGCCAGCCGCCGCGATGCTGACTCGGGCGGGCAACTGCCGCCGCAGTCCGGCGGTGATCGCTGATGCCGCGTCGGCGGCGTGGATCACGACGCCGGCCTTGCCCTGCTGCCGCAGGGAGGCGCTCCGCTGGGCGGAGCCGTTCGGCGGGGCGGAGCCGCTGCGCGGGCCGGGGAAGTCGGCAAGAAGCTCGATGCCGAGCATGACGGTGCGGATGCCGAACATCCGCAGCGGGTAGACGGCCACCCGGCCCGGGTCCTGGCCCGCACCGGGGCTGCCCTGGCGGCCCGCCTCGAAGCGCCGCAGCATGACCTCCGGGGCCAGCAGCGCCAGCGCGCCGTTCACCAGGCGGATCGTGGCCAGGGCGATCCGGGCGTGATCGCGGCTGATCGCCATGGGTTCTCCTCGCGGGACGTCTCGGCCGGCCTGACAAGGCCTTTACCGGTACAGAGGGCAGGTGGGCGCCGCTGATACATCAGCGGGTGGTGCCAGCCGCCGCGGCACCGCCCCGTGGTGCCGGGTGGGCCGCTGATGCCGCGGCGTCTGGGGGCTGGCGGGATCAGTTGGTCTCCACCGCGATCTTAGTGATCATGATGGGAGTGGACTCCGCGTAGCCGAACATCTCCGAGAGCTTCTTCGGGTCGCCCGTCGGCGAGTGGTTGATCACCGCGGTCAGCTGGTACAGGCCCAGCTGCGGCTTGGGCGGCGAGACGGTGAACTTGTGCTTGAACTCCAGCGGGCTGACCCCGCCGGTGATGTGGACGATGTCGGGCCCGGCGATGAGCCCGGTCATCAGGCCCTGGCCGTCCATGTCGTCGCTGTACAGCGCGACGATCCAGGAGCCGCCCACGACCGGCGTGGAGTTCCCGGTGAGCTGCCAGCTGAGGACGACGTCGAACTCGTCGTCCACCTCGAGCAGCGAGGTCTTCTCGTTCCGCTCCGTCGGGTCGAGCACGTCCAGTCCCGTCACCTGGCCGTCCAGGATGTTGCCAACACCTGTGTCGGTGACCGTGGTCTGCAGTGAACCGGACCGGAGCTGGGATGATGCCATGATTTTCCTCCTATGGGGCTGCTGCGCGGCTGTGTGCGCGCAGGCCACCGGTGTCCCTGGTAGCTATCAATGAAGAGCGCCAGCCCGACGCGGCAGATACGCCCCGGCCCGTCTTTCCTGCGGCACGGCCCGTCTTTCCTTACGCCCCGGCCCGTCTTTCCTGCGGCACGGCCCGTCTTTCCTTACGCCCCGGCCCGTCTTTCCTGCGGCACGGCCCGTCCTTCCTGCGGCACGGGCTCGTTCCCGCGTCGCGGCTCGCGGGCCGTGGGCCAGCATGTTTTGCATGGTCTGCACGGGCAGGCGTGGGAAGCTGGGGCTGGAGAGAACGGTAGAGATCGGAGTTCGCTTGTCCACCCCACATGAGATGACGCGGGCGCGGACACTGGAGCCCGGCGTCGAGGAGTGGTCCTGCACTGTGTGCAGCAGGCGGTTGCTGTTCCGCTGGCCACCGGCTTTTGAGAAGGTCGTGCTCGATCGCGGCGATGAATGGGCAGCCCATGTGGGGGGCAGTGGCGGCGTGCGGCCCGACGCGGCGGACCCAGCACCCGCAGACCAGGCTGACCTGCCCGCATCCGATCGCGACTGGCTGACGGCCCAGGGTATCCAGTGGGGACCTGGGGACACTCCGTAGCCGTACGGACCCATCACAAGACCCGGAGGTCACAGTGAGCATCATGGGTACCCGCGTAGTACGGACCGAAGACCCGAGGTTGCTGACGGTCGGCGGGACCTACGTGGACGATCTCAGGCTGCCCGAGCTGACGGGAGCGGCGCGGGTCACGTTCGTCCGCAGCCCGGTCGGGCACGCGCGGATCTCCGGCATCGACGCCTCGGCGGCGCTGGCGGCACCGGGCGTGGTCGCCGTGCTGACCGTCGCCGACATCGACGACCTGCCGCCCCCGCCACCGGCCGAAGGGCCGCCCAGCGAGACCGCCCCGGTGCCGCTCGGCGGCGTCTGGCAGGAACCGCTGCTGGCGGCGGACCGGGTGCGCTTCGCGGGCGAGCCGGTGGCCATGGTGATCACCGACGATGCTTACGCCGGCGAGGACGCGGCCGAGCTGGTCAGCGTGGACTACGAACCGCTGCCCGCGGTCGTGGGCGCCGAGGCGGCGCTGGCCGGCGAGTCGCTGCTGTTCCCCGACGCCGGGTCGAACATAGCCCTGACCGCGGGCTCGCCCGCCGACCCCGAGGCGTTCGGTGCCTGCGAGGTGGTGGTCGAGCGGACCATCTCCAACCAGCGGGTCGCGCCGGTGCCGATGGAGGGGCGTGCCGCCGCGGCCCGGTGGGCCGAAGGCAGGCTGACCGTATGGGTGAGCACCCAGAACGCGCAGATCTCCCGGTTCATCCTGGCCGGCCTGCTCGGGCTCGACCCCGGCGCCATCCGGGTGGTCGCGCCGGACGTGGGCGGCGGGTTCGGTGCAAAGGTCGCCCTGGACCGGGACGCGCTGCTGGTCGCCTGGGCCGCCAAGCACACCGGCCGGGCCCTGCGCTGGGTGGAGACGCGTAGCGAAAACCTGCTGGGGATGACGCACGGGCGTGCCCAGCGGCAGACCATCAAGATCGGCGGGACCAGGGACGGGCGCGTCCTGGCCTACCGCCTCGACATCGTCCAGGACACGGGGGCCTACCTGAGGATGACCGGCTTCCTGCCGTTCCTCACCAGCCTGATGGCGGCCGGCCCGTACGACATGCCGCACGTCGAGACCGCCTACCAGGTGGTGGTGACCAACGCCACGCCGATCTTCGCCTACCGCGGCGCCGGCCGCCCGGAGGCGACGGCCGCGATTGAGCGCGCCATGGACCTGTTCGCCGCCGAGATCGGGATGGACCCGGCCGAGGTGCGGCGCAGGAACCTCGTCCCGTCCGACAAGTTCCCCTACCAGAGCCCGTGCGGGGCCAGGTACGACACCGGCGACTACATCGGGGCGCTGGACAAGGTGCTGGCCGGCGCCGGGTACGCGCAGCTGCGGGCCGAACAGGCCCGGCGGCGGGAGCGCGGCGACGTGGTCCAGCTCGGCATCGGCGTGTCGAGCTACGTCGAGATCACCGCGGCCGACGCGGACGGCGGTGAGACCGCCAGGCTGGAGGTGCACGACGACGGCACCGCCACGGTGTACACCGGAAGCTCCGCGCACGGCCAGGGCCACCACACCGCCTGGGCCATGCTGGTGCAGGACGACCTCGGCATCCCCATGGACAAGGTCACCGTGATCCACGGGGACACCGACCTCATCCCGCTCGGCACCGGCACCTACGGGTCGCGGTCGCTGCAGCTGGGCGGGATCGCCGTGCACCGGGCCGCGCTGGATGTCAAGGACCAGGGCAGGCGGCTGGCGGCCAGCCTGATGGAGGCCAGCGAGGGCGACCTGGACCTGGACACCGAACGCGGGCTCTGGCACGTCCGTGGCGACCCGGCCAGCGGCCGGAGCTGGGCTGAGGTCGCGGGGCACGCGGGTGCCGACGGACTGGCTGCCTCGGTGCACTACACCGACGGGGCGCCGACGTTCCCGTTCGGCAGCCACGTGGCGGTGGCCGAGGTGGACACCGAGACCGGCAAGGCCACCCTGGTGCGGCACGTGACGGTCGACGACGCGGGGACCGTGCTCAACCCGGTGCTGGCCGAGGGCCAGCGGCATGGCGGCATCGCCCAGGGGGTTGCCCAGGCGCTGCTCGAGGAGGTCATCTACGACGCCGACGCCAACCTGCTCACCGGGAGCCTCGCCGACTACGCCGCGATCACCGCTGCCGAGCTGCCCAGCTTCGAGCTGCTGAGCAGCGAGACGCCCGCCACCATCAACCCGCTCGGGTTCAAGGGCATCGGTGAGGCGGGCACGATCGGCGCGGCCCCAGCGGCACAGAGCGCCGTCATCGACGCGGTCAGCCACCTCGGCGTCCGCCACATCGACATGCCGACGACGCCCGCGCGCGTCTGGGCGGCGATCAACGAGGCGAGGAACCGCCGCTAACCCGCCCCCACCGGAGAGCGCGTCCGCCCAGGCCAGGAAGGCAACCTGTGCCGGTGCACCGGCTACCAGAACATCGTCAGAGCGGTGCTGGCCATGGCCGACGCCATGGAAGGGGTGGAGGGCTCGCGCACCTGACGGCCGAAGCGCCGTCGGCCGGTTCACCCCGGCGTCGACAGACGGCCAGCCGGCGTTATCTTTCCGTGCGGCGTGCCCGGGGCGGGCCTGGATATTCTGGCCAGGGCGGCCACACGCCGAGACAGGTGCTGCCGTGCCAGCCCCTGAGAGGCATCCATTGACAGGTGACGGGCCCGCACCCGGGACGCAGCAGGGCTCCTCCTGGACCCTGCTGCTGGTGATGGCCGGCGCCATCGGGGGCGTCGTGGCCATCGTCGCCGGGATCATGGTCGCGGCGGCGGCTCCATCCGCCGGGCCGGTGAGAGTCTCCTCGGCGGCGAGGAGCCACCGCACCGCCACGCCCACGCCTTTGCCTTCCGCCACGCCGGCGCCGTCAGCCTCCGCGACGCCGTCCGCGACGCTGAGCCAGCCGACGGCGACGCTGAGCCAGCCGACGGCCACCCTGTCCCCCACGCCCAGCAGTTCCGCCACCGCAACTCCGACGCCGACGAGCTAGCCCACCTACACGCCGACCCCGACTCCGACGGCCACGTAGGGCCCTTGTACGAGGCCACCCGCGAGCGGGAGCCACCGCCGTGACCGGCCTGGCCAGGGGGCAGCGTCTCGTGATATATCGGGCGTCACGATCCCTGCCCGCATCACGGTTCCTGCCAAGGAGAGTGTGCCCATGCCGGAGACGGAGCGGTTCACGATCGGGTCTGACGTCAGCTGCACCGATGGGCCCTGCGGCACCCTGGCCCGCGTGGTCGTTGACCCGGTCGCCAGGATGGTCACGCACCTCATCGTGGAACCGCGGCGCGGGCACGGGCCCGCGCGGCTCGTGCCCGCTGGCCTGGTCGCCTCCGCCGCGGGCGAGATCCGGCTGCGGTGCACCACGGCAGAGTTCGACAGCCTCGACCCCGCCGAGCAGAGCCAGTTCATCGCCTCCGACGCCGATGTCCCGGACTACCGCCAGACCGACGTGGTGGCCTGGCCCTACTACGGCTACCGCGGCGCGCGGGGCGACCTGGTCACCACCGAGGCCATCCCCCCGGGCGAGGTGGAGGTGCGGCGCGGTGACCACGTTCACGCCACCGACGGCCGCATCGGCCAGGTCGAGGGGCTGGTCATCGACCCGGAAAGCAATCACGTGACGCACGTGCTGCTGCAGCAGGGGCACCTGTGGGGCCACAAAGAGGTCGCGATCCCGATCGGCGCCGTGCGCCGGGCCGCCGATCGGATTGAGGTCAGCCTCACCAAGCAGCAGGTGGAGGACCTGCCCCCCGTGGAATCAGACCACCGGCCGGGCTAGGCCGAAGTTACGTCGCCTGAAGGCCCCGATCGGTAGCTGAGCTGGGGAAACACCCCAACGGCTGAGTTCTTAGTGGCCACTAAAATCCCCTATCCAGTCAGCTTGCGACCAGGTAGCATCAGCCGCAGTTTCCGCTGGTCAGGCCATGTAGACACGAAGGTTTGCCCACGTTGGCCAGAACGCCCAGGTCAGCGGTCATGTTGACATGGGGCACCCACGTAACTTCGGGCTGGGCCGCCGCTGGCCGGGCCTGGGCCGCCGCTGGCCGGGCCTGGGCCGCCGCTGGCCGGGCTCCCCCGGGCTATCCGGCCGCCGTCCACGGCGCGACCCGGCCGGTGTCCAGCAGGTCGGGCCGGCGCAGGTATTCGATCATGAGCTGGACCGATTCCAGCACGTCCAGCGTCAGCGCATAGCACTCCGCCGCCGACCGGCAGCGCTCTGGGCCAAGCTCCCGCGCCAGGGCAACGATGGCATCCGCGAGCCCGCGCAGTTCCGCGGCGTCCGCGGGCTCCAGCGGCCAGGCCTTCCGTCCTGGCCCCTCCCCCAGGCCCGCGATTTGATCGTGCAGCCAGCGCCATGGATGGGCGGTAAGCTCCGGGTCCCAGTTCCGGGAGGTGGGTTCGTTCCCGGAAAACCCCGCGTGGAAGTGCGCGGCGCCAAAGGTTCCCGGGGCGTCGGTCAGCCGGTCGAACAGGTCGGCCCGCCACAGCGGGCGATCCACCGTGATGAGCTGCGCCGCCGATTCGCTACCCCGGTGCGGTTGCGCGGCCAGTTCCCTCAGCTCGATCCGTACGCCGTGCTCCATCGAGGCGTCGCCCAGGTCGATCTCGAACCAGTGACGCACGATCACGGCGCTGCGCGACAGGGCCAGGATGTGCTGCACGATCTCTCCCGAGGGCCAACCTCGCGCGCCAGCACGCGATCGGGGCTGCGCTCCGGCGGGGGCGGACCTACCGGCGGACCCGCCCGCGCTGCACCGCCCACGCGACTGTAGCGCGGGCCGCGCGCTGCACCGCCCACGCGACTGTAGCGCGCGCCGCGCGCTGCACCGCCCACGCGCGATTGCGGCGTCGACCGCCCACACCTCACCGCCCCGCCGCGATTGCGGCGCGGGCGTGCGCGTACTTTCGCGGCAAGGTGCCGCCTGCGGTGAGACGCCGGAACGTCAGTGCGGCTGGGGGACGATGCGGATGTAGGGCTTGGGCTCTTTCCAGGTGCCGAAGAGCTCCTTGGCCTGCTCGTTGTTCACCGAGCCTGCGATGATGACGTCCTCGCCCTGCTGCCAGTTCACCGGCGTGGACACCTTGTGCTTGGCGGTGAGCTGCAGGGAGTCGATCACCCGCAGCACCTCGTCGAAGTTGCGCCCGGTGGTCATCGGGTAGACGAGGATCAGCTTGATCTTCTTGTCCGGGCCGATGACGAACACGTTCCGCACCGTCTGGTTGTCGGCGGGCGTGCGCGCCTTGGCGTCGCCGGACGTGCTGGCCGGCAGCATCTCGTACAGCTTCGCCACGTGGTAGTCCGCGTCGCCGATGATCGGGTAGTTCGGCGCGAACCCCTGGGTCTCCTTGATGTCGGCCGCCCACCGCTCGTGGTCGCTGGTGGCGTCGACGGACAGGCCGATGATCTTCACTCCGCGGCGGTCGAACTCCGGCTTGATCTTGGCCATGTAGCCGAGTTCGGTCGTGCACACCGGCGTGAAGTCCTTGGGGTGCGAGAACAGCACCGCCCACGAATCCCCGATCCAGTCGTGGAACGAGATCGGCCCCTCCGTCGTCTGTGCCTGGAAGTCAGGGGCGGTGTCCCCGATGGCTAGCGTCATGGTATTCCTCCGTTGCGTTCACTGGTGCGCTCGACGAACGTGCCTGTCAGGGCCAGGTTAGCGCTCTACTGCCCCGGCACAGCGCTGCCACCTGCCTCAACTTAACATTGCGAAGTTTATTGATAGGAATTTCGTACTTTACCCTCCCAGGCCGAGCCATGCCCGCACATGCGACGCGGCCTGCCCGATCGCGGCCCGGCTGGCGTCCACGGTGCCGGCCATCGTGAAGAACCCGTGCGCCATGCCCGGGTAGCAGGTCAGCTCGACCTGGACGCCGTCGTCGGCCAGCCGGCGGGCGTATGCCTCGCCCTGATCGCGCAGCGGGTCGTACTCGGCGGTGATGACAAGGGCGGTCCCGGTGCCGGAGACCACGCAGGGCCTGCGCCCGGAAACGGTCGTGCGCGTCGCCCGGGAGGTACGCGCCGACGGCCGCCGGCCGACGGCAGCCACGCGATCCGGCTGCCGTGGAGCACGCTGGCCACGGACCAGATCGATGAGGGTGTCCGCCGCCTGGCCGCCCTGATTGCCGGCGTCCGGTCGTGACCGGTCTGGCCCGGGTCTGGATCGTTGCCGTCGACGTGCCGCCGGGCACCGCGGCCAGGTGCCGGGATGTGCTCGACGACGGCGAGCGCACCCGCGCCGGGGCATTCCGGAGCCAGCGCGACCGGCAACGGTTCACGGTCGCACACGGCGCGCTGCGGATCCTGGCCGACCTGGTACTGGACACGCGGCCAGGCACGCTCACCTGGATCCCCGGCCGGCACGGCAAGCCCGAGCTCGCACCCCCGTGGTCCGGGCTGCATACCAGCCTCTCGCACTCGGGAGACATGATCGCCCTGGCCGTCAGTGCCGGCCGCCCGGTCGGTGCCGACATCCAGCACCTGGTGCCGGGCCTGGACACGGTCGCGTTGTCCGCCCGGTTCTTCCCACCCGACGAGGCCTCCTACGTCGCGGCGGGCCGCGGCGCGGGCGCGCGCGGACCGGTTCGCGCAGCTATGGGCGCGCAAGGAGGCCGTCGTCAAGGCGGCCGACGGCCGCCCGTGGCCCAACCTCAAGATCGCGGTTGACGGCCGCGACGTCGTCCGCTGCGCCGAGCCAGCGGGCTCGCACCGGGTCGCGGACGTCGCGGCGCCGGCGGGCTTTCGCGCCGCGGTGGCGCTGACGGGCACCACCCCGTTCGCCCTGGAGGCCGCCCGGCTGGCCGGCCGCGGCACCGGCGATGGCCAGCCAACAGCGCGGGTCAGCCTCATAACCTTGATCTTGTGAGTTTGTTCGTCACTGTGACGAACAAACTCACAAGATCATGCTGAACGGGGCCGCAGGCGTCACTGGGCCTTCGCCACGGTCTCGATCGCCGTCCGCAACTGGCTACGGGCCGGCTGCAGGGCGAGGCCCAGCTCGCGGGCGAACGGCAGCACGGCGCCGTCCGGGCGGGTGACCCGTTTCGGCGGGGCGATCAGGCGCATCTCCTCGGCGGCGGTGGCCAGGATCTCGCCGCCGATGCCGCAGGTCCGGTTGGAGTCATCGATCACGACGAGCCTGCCGGTGCGCTCCAGCGAGGCCGCCAGGCCGGTCCAGTCGAACGGGTACAGCGTGCGCGGGTCGAACACCTCGACCGAGACCGTGCCCGCCAGCTCGTCGGCGACGGCGAGCGCGTCGTACACGAGATGCCCCACCGCCACCACGGTCACGTCGGTGCCCGGCCGGTGCACCCGGCCGACCCCGAGCGGCACCGGGGCGAGCGCGCCGAAGTCAACGTCCTCGCGCCGCGCCACGGCGCCGGCCGGCCCGAACAGGACCACCGGGTCGTCCTCGCGGATCGCGTTGACCAGCAGGCCATAGGCGTCGCTCGGGGTGGCCGGCACCACGGTCTTCACGCCGACGTGCGCCAACAGGCTGTAGGGGCGGTCGGAGTGCTGCCCGGCCCAGCCGACGCGGGAGCCCGAACTCGGCAGCAGGTAGGTCACCGGGACCTTGACCTGACCGCCGGTCATCAGCGAAAACTTGTGCGCCTGGTTCGCGATCTGCTCGAACACCAGGAAAAGCAGCGCCGGTATCTGGAACTCGACGACGGGCCGGGACCCGGCTATCGCCGCCCCGGTCGCGAAGCTGGTGAACGCCTGCTCCGAGATCGGCATGTCGATGACCCGCTCCGGCCCGAACCGCTTGAGCAGCCCGGTGGTGACGTTGCTGACCGCGATGCCGATGTCCTCGCCGAACACGCACACGGCCGGGTCGCGTTCCATCTCGGCGGACAGCGCCCGGTTGAGCGCCCGCCCGTACGACAGGATGGGCATCAGGCCGTTCCTCCCCGCCCGCGCAGACCGCCGGCGTAGAGGTGGTCCAGCGCCCCCGCCGGGCCGGGCTCCGGGCTCGACTCCGCGAACAGCCGCGCCCGGTCGAGCAGGTCCTCGATCTGCTCGTCGATCCGCGAGCGCACCGCCTCCGGCACGCGCGCTCCCTGGATCGCCACGGGGTCGCGGGCTCTGCTCGCGGCGACCTCCTCGTCCGTGCGGTAGCGCGGGCGGGCGCGGTACTCCCAGGTGTGATGGGGCTCGAACCGGTAGGTCACGCATTCGATGAACGCAGGCCGCCCCCGCCCCGGCGCGGGGGACGGCGCGGGACGCCGCCTCGAGCACCGCCTCGGCGTCCATGCCGTCGATGGTCTCGGCCGGGATGCCGAACGCCCGGGCGCGCCCGGTAATCGTGCCCGACGTCGTGTCCTGCACCCGCATCGAGGTGGCGAACTGGTTGTTCTCGCAGACGAAGATGACCGGCAGCCGGCGCAAGGCCGCCAGGTTCAGCGCTTCGAGGAAGACACCCTGGTTGACCGCGCCGTCGCCGAAGAACGTGACGGCGACGCGATCGTGCCCGGCGCGTAGCCCGGCACCGGCCTGCTCGAGGAGTTGCGGCCACACCTGCGCGCCGCGCTGCCCGACTACATGGTCCCGGCGCTCGTGGTCGCGCTGCCCGCGCTCCCGCTGACGCCGACCGCGAAGGTCGACCGGGCCGCGCTGCCCGCCCCGCAATGGGGCGCTCAGCCAGCGCCGGCCGGCCGCGCCGAGCCCCAGAACCCGGTCGAGGCGACCCTCGCGCAGATCTACCGCTGGGCGCGCGGCCGGTGTTCCTGTTCGAGCCGCACCAGCCGGAGCAGTGCGACAACCGGCGCCGGGCGAACGCGGCCGGCGCTGACTCTTTGATCAACTGCCCTGCCGTGGTCAGTATCTGCGTTCTGTGTTCCACCGCTCATTTGCGCTGCGCGGTGCCGTCATCCGGCCGCCACCCACGGTGCGGCCGGTAGCTGGCCAGGCGCCCGGCGTGCCACGATATGGCCCGTCGGGCAGGAGGGCGACATGGAACGGATCGAGGCTGAACTGCTGATCCCCGGTGACGGCGAGCCGGTCGGCGACGGGGTAGTGATCATCGACAACTCGGTGATCAGCTACGCCGGGCCGGCTGGCCAGGCCCCATCGACCCCGGGAGCCGTGGTGCACCGGGCCGAAACGGTGATGCCCGGCATGTGGGACTGCCACGGCCATTTCCTCGGGGTGCGGACGCTCGACCTTGGCCGGCTGCCGCTCGACCCGGCGCCGTTGCGCGCGGCGCGCTGCTCGCGCGACCTGGCGGCCGCGCTGCGGGCCGGGATCACCTCGGTCCGCGAAGTCGGCGGGCTGGGCGTTCACCTCGCCAGGGCGGTTGCCGAGGGCGTGCTCGACGGCCCGGCCGTCTACGCCGCCGGGGCCATCCTGAGCACCACCGGCGGCCATGGCGACCTGCACTCCTATCCGTTGCCCTGGGTCGTCGACTTCGGTGCGCACGACGGCGAACTGCGGCTCGCCGACGGGCTCGCCGACTGCGTGCGCGCGGTGCGCGAGCAGCTGCGCAAGAACGCCCGGGTGATCAAGGTGTGCGCCTCGGGCGGGGTGCTGTCCGAGATCGACGACCCGGTCCACCAGCAGTTCACTGCCGGCGAACTGAGGGCGATCGTGGAGGTCGCCGGGCTCGCCGAGCGCGCCGTAGCGGCGCATTGCCACGGCAAGCCCGGCATCATGGCCGCCGTGGAGGCCGGCGTGCGCACGATCGAGCACGGCACCTACCTCGACGACGAGGCCTGCGATGCGATGCGCGAGAGGGGGGTGATCCTGGTCCCGACCAGGGCCATCTTCGAGGACATCCTGGCGAACCTCGCGGCGGTCCCCGATTACGCGGCGGCCAAGCTCACCGCGCTGGCCGGGCGGCACGCCGAATCGGTGTCCCGCGCGATCGACCGCGGCGTCACCATCGCGATGGGCACCGACATCGCGCTGACCGGCCCGGACCGGCCGAACTCCTGGGGCACCAACGGCGCCGAACTCGCCCACCTGGTACGGCTCGGCATGACGCCGCTGCAGGCGGTCCGCGCGGCGACCGCCACCGCCCCGCTCACGCTCGGCCCGCAGGCGCCGAGGGCCGGACGGCTCGAACCCGGCTACGACGCGGACATCATCACGGTCGCCGCGGACCCGCTCGCCGACATCGCCGTCCTCGGCCGGCCGGAGCAGGTCACCGGGGTCTGGTCGAAAGGCCGCCGGGTAAAGGGGTAGCCGGGCGGCCCGGGTCAGCGCCATCTGGCGGGATGCCGGCCCGCGGGTGCCCGGGCTGGCAACGCTGGCCGCGGCCGACCCGCCGGGCTGCTGTTCACCCGGCGGGCCACCGAACCGGCCGCGGCACCAGGTGGCCGGCCCGCGGGTGCCCGGGCTGGCAACGCTGGCCGCGGCCCACCGGGCTGCTGTTCACCCGGCGGGCCACCGAACCGGCCGCGGCACCAGGTGGCCGGCCCGCGGGTGCCCGGGCTGGCAACGCTGGCCGCGGGCCACCGAACCGGCCGCGGCACCAGGTGGCCGGCCACCGCGTTAGCGGTGGGAACGGCGCGGCCAGAACTTGATCAGGGCCAGGATGGCGATGGCCGCCAGCAGCCAGGGTGAGAACAGCAGGTGCACCGCGAAGCTGAGGACGGTCAGCGCCACGATGGCGACAAGGACAATGGCGATGATCCCGGGCATGTTGATCGGTCTCCGTTCAGGTCAGGTGGTTGTGCCCACGCCTCAAGGCTGCCGCCGGCGGCAGCCCGCGTCGATCGGGATCAGCCCCGGTTCACACCCTGGTCCTTGCCACCGAAGGCATCAGGGTCATCCCTGACCGCGGCCGGCGCCGGGGCGCGTTCCGCGTGATAGTGCGGGGTGACGGCCCGGCGTGCCTGCTCGTAGCGGGCCCAGAGTTCGTCCCACACCGCGGTGCGGCCCGGATCTGGCACGGCGGGCGGGACCGCGGGCGCCGGGTCCTGCCCGGCGGTCGCAGAGACGGCCGGCACGTACCCATCGATGCCGAGGGCGGCGAGCAGCGCGGCACCGCGGGCGGAGCATTCGCTGTCGTGGCCGCCGGGCATGCTCACGCGGCGCCCGGTCGCATCGGCCAGGTCGGCGCGGAAACCCGGGCTGGCGGCGCTGCTGCCCGCCGCCTGGATGGCGCGGCCGAACCGCGCGGTCTCATCGAGCACCGCGAGGCACCGCCGGCTCTCCAGCACGATGCCGTTGACCAGCCCACGGGCGACGTGGTCCCGCCCATGGCCGAGTTCGAGGCCGATCAGCGTGCCGCGCAGCAGCGGATCCCAGAGCGCGCCCTGCTCGCCGGGGCTCAGGTAGGGCAGGACGAGCGGCGCGTCGCCGGGCCCGACGGCGCCGGCCAGCACCAGCAGCGCCGCCTCGTCGGTCTGCGTTCCGAAGAGCCCGGCCAGCCAGCTGATCGCGCTTCCGGTGGCCAGCACGTCCATTTCCAGGCCCCAGCAGCCCGACTCGGCGAGCGGGGTGGCCAGGAACCTGTGGCCCGGGTCGAGCAGTAGCCGGTCCGATACGCCGATGATGACGGTGCTCGTCCCGGCGACGTAGGCGATGTCGCCCGGGCAGCGCACGCCCAGGCCGAACGCGCCAAGCACCGAGTCCGCTGCACCCAGGCACACCGGAATCCGGCCGCAGCCGAGCCGCTGGGCGACCTGGCCCCGGAGCGGCCGGCAGGTCGTCGAGGGCAGCACCGGCGGCAACGCCGGCTCCGCGCGGCCGGGCGCGCCGCGCAGCGCCGCCGCGGCGGCAAGTACCTCGCCGTCCCAGGCGCCGGCCTCAAGCTGGTAGCAGCCAAAGCCGGTCGCCGTGCTCGGGTCGGTGGCGATCTCCCCGGTCAGCCAGCCGAACAGGTAGTCCTTGGCGGCCAGCAGCGTGGCGGTGCCGGCGGCCCTCACCGGCTCGTCGCCGGCTACTCGCAGGAACATCGGGATCAGGTAGCGGCCGTCGACCCACTGACCGGTGGCGCGGTACACCCGGTCGCCGCCGGCGCGCTCGCGCAGCAGCTCGCCGTAGGCGTCACCGCGGCTGTCCTGCCAGGTGATCGCGGGCCCGGCGGGCGCTCCGCCCGGCTGCGCGGTGACCAGGGTCGGGATCATCGCCGACAGCCCGATCCCGCGCCACCGCCCCGGGGCCACCGCGCCCCGCAGCCGCGCGGCCACCGCATCGACGGCCGCGATCCAGTCCCCGGGGTCCTGCTCGCAGGCTCCCGGGGCGGGCCGGTGGGTGGGATACCCGGCGCTGGCTCGCGCGAGGACGGTCCCGTCCGGCGCCAGCGCCACCCCCTTGAGCCCCGACGTGCCGAGGTCAAGGCCGATATAGGCGTCCGCCTCCCGCGTGCTCATGTCCGGGTGCGGAGGCACCCCCCTGGCCTGGTCACGTCGGCTGCGAGCCGGCCAGCTCGGCTTCGACGGTGCCGCCGTGGCTGACCACCGGGTCGGTGTAGAAAGGCGACTTGCCCACGTACTTGGAGATCACCGAGAGCACCAGGCCGAGCGCGGCGGCCCCGAAGCCGAACGCGATCTCGATCCCGTTCAGCGAGCCGGTGGCCAGGGTGTAGATGATCACGAAGGCCATGAACGCGGCGCCGAGCCCGGGCAGGACCCCGCCGAGGATGAGGTTGCCGGGGCCAGCAAGGATCGTCCGCCGGTAGTACCAGACCGCGGCCCCGGCCGTGAGCAGGTAGAAGATCGCCGCCATCAGGCCGAGCGTACTCACGATGTCGGCCAGCGCGGTGCCGATGGAGCCGATCAGCGTGGATGCCCACAAAAACACCACGTTCAGCAGCCCCAGCAAGATCGTGGCGTTCCACGGCGTCCGGTGCTTCTCGCTGACGGCGCCGAACCAGGAGGGGAACACCCGGTCCCGCCCCATCGCGAACGAGATCCGCGACGAACTGACGATCGCCGCCTGCAGCGACGCGAGGGTGCCGCCCAGCACGGCGACGATCATGACCTGCTTCCAGAAGCTGCCGCCGATCTGCTGGCCCACGAAGGCGAGGATGTTCGCCGCGTTCGCCTGCATCACGTGATTCGGGGCGATGCCCTGGAACGCCAGGATGACGACGGAATAGATCACGAACAGCAGCGCGACGCTCGTGATCGCCGCCGGCCCGGCCTGCTTCCCCCGGGCCTCCTCGCCGACGTAGGCCGCGGTATCCCACCCGGAGTAGAGGAAGATGGCGAGCAGCACCCCGGAGACGAGGGCGGTGAACCCGCCCGCGCCGCTGATCGTGAACCAGGAACTGGTCAGGTGGACGGTGTGGTGCAGGTGCCCGCCGTAGATGCCGATGACCGCTGCGATCGTGAACCCGACCAGCAGCCCGTACTCGAAGATCGCCCAGCCCCACTGGAACCGCGCCGAGAGCTTGATCCCGAGCGCCGCGACCGCCAGCACGATCAGGTTGAACGCCGTACCGACCAGGGCCACGTCGTATTTGTTGTTGGCGGCGGCGGTGCTGAAGAAGCTGAGCATGTACGTGCCGAGCGGGATGGTGAGGCTGGTGGTGCCGATCGTGTAGTACATCAGCATGATCCAGCCGGAGAAGAACCCGGCGTGCGGGCTGACCGCGCGCCCCACCCACGAATAGGTGGCCCCGGCGCTCGGCTGCCAGGCGTTCAGCCGCTGATAGCCGATCGCGATCCCGAGCATCGGGATGAAACAGATCAGCAGCGGCAGGAAACTCGCGTACCCGATCGTGGCAAGCAGCGCCGCCAGCGTCACCGCGATGCTCTGCGTCGGCCCGGCGCTGGCCATGGACACGACCACCACGTCACGTGCCCTGAGCGCGTTCGCCCGCAACCCCCTGGCCGGTCGCCCGGGTGCCAGCCCGCCGGGCGGTGCCCCGTGCTGCCGGCCGGGGCCTGTGCTGCTGCTCTCCAGCGAGGACATGGGGGGCCTCCCATCCTCCAGACCGACCACAGACTGCATACTTTGTATGTTCAGTACGTGCTGACAAGATAAACCGGCCGGGTGCACCGCCGCAATGGCCGCACCGGCCCCCCCGGGGACACCGGGCCGCCGCCGGGGACCCGGGCGCGGTTAGCGGGGCTGGCGGCGCCGGGACGGCCCGGCCGGGGCGGGCGCGCCGGGCAGGGGCCGCAGGTCCCAGTCCTGGGCGCCGGGGGTGGGGAACAGGTGCCGGGTGGTGCTGCCGGAGATGGCGAACGCGAAC
>Ga0207646_10002602_pt1 | contig 21242 bp, 16 predicted proteins | sample KBSK5502metaG_FD_184343 | JGI IMG/M metagenome (GOLD analysis project Ga0207646, IMG submission 184343) | Corn, switchgrass and miscanthus rhizosphere microbial communities from Kellogg Biological Station, Michigan, USA - KBS K5-50-2 metaG... | ecosystem: Host-associated > Plants > Roots >... | reverse complement strand
ATTGTGACCGGCAATAAACACTATTTGCCCGGCGTGTTGAGAGCGAATCTGTGTCACCAGCTCGGCAGTGCTCCTGGAGTTGATCTGGCCAACCGGCAAACCCAATTTGTCCGCGAGCGGCTTTACCGTCTGCTGCGTGCGTTTGTATTGCGTCGCATAGATGGCGTTGATACCCGCGTCGCTGAACATGCGGACCAATTCCTGCGCGCGGGCCTGGCCCGCTGGACTGAGATCGGGATCGGCGTTGTTAGGGTCGATTATTTTCTCAGCATGGCGAACCAGGATTACGGTAGTAACCGGACGTCGAAAGGTCGAAAGAACCGCAAAGACCACTACTGCGCCCAACACCGCGAAAAGCATTAGGAACACTAGCGCGGTCTTTAAGCCCGGCCGCCGTTCTGGAACTTCGTCAGTCATCGGGAAACTCCGCTCGCCTTGATTAGTCGGTCGTGAATGGCCGCCTACAATACCATTGCTCGCCCGCGAATTCGAGCGAATTCTTCCGCAACGCTGCGGGTGCAACACGCCGCGGAAGGTGGTAGTCTATTATTTCAAAAGAGGACGAAAATTTGAACGAACTTAAAACCGATCTCTCGGAATTTATCGCCGAAAACTTTGGCGCCAACGCCAGCTATGTCGAAACTCTCCTGGGCCGCTGGCGTACCGATCCTGCGCTGGTTGACGAGTCCTGGCGAACCTATTTTGAAGAACTGCTCGGCGAATCGACGGGCGCCAAAACTCCGGACAACGGTCGCGCGGTAACGCTGCCACAGGCCGACGGCAGCGGCGCAGCGGCAGCAAAAAACGATGGCCATAAAGACGGCGCCGCTGTGGCTCCGGCCGCCGCCCCACAAGCCAGCCCAGCCAAATCGCAGCCGAAACCTGCTACGGAGTCTCAAGCCGGCGCGCAAATCACCCCAATCCGCGGTGCCGCACTCAAGATTGTCGAGAACATGGAAGCCAGCCTGGGCGTGCCCACTGCAACTTCGCAGAGACGCATTCCGGTAAAGCTGCTGGACGAAAATCGACGACTCATCAACCGACACTTGCAGGACAACGATCGCGGCAAGGCTTCTTATACGCACTTGAGCGCCTGGGCGATCCTGCGCGCGCTGAAGGACTTTCCCCAGCTCAACGACGGCTTTGAAGTGATCGATGAGCAGCCGGCACGCGTGAAGCGTGAATCGGTGAACCTCGGCATCGCGATCGATTTGGAAAAGAAAGACGGCACCCGCACGCTGCTGGTTCCGAACATCAAGAACGCCGGCCAGCTTAACTTTCCGCAGTTTCTGGCAAGCTATGACGACGTAATCAAGCGCGCGCGCGCGGGCAAGCTGCAAGTCGCTGATTTTCAGGGCACCACGCTCTCGCTCACCAACCCGGGCACGATCGGCACCGTCGCATCGACGCCGCGTTTGATGCCGGGGCAATCGCTGATTGTCGCCACCGGCGCGATTGAGTATCCGGCTGAATATCAGGCGATGGCGCCGGCGGTTCTGCCGCAGCTCGGAATCAGCAAGGCGATAACGATCAGCAGCACCTATGACCATCGGATCATTCAGGGCGCCGAATCCGGCGCCTTCCTCGCGCGCGTGCATGAATTGCTGCTCGGCAAACATAAATTTTACGACGAGATTTTTGCCGACCTCGGCATTCCCTATGCGCCTCTGCGCTGGAATCTCGATCGCAATCCCTTCTTTCTGGGCGCCGATCAGATGCATGAGCAGTCGATCCGTCAGGCGCACGTGATGGAACTGATCAATGCCTATCGCGTGCGTGGCCATTTGATCGCCGACATCGATCCGCTGCACGCGATGCCGCTGCTTTATCATCCGGAACTCGACATCGAAACCTACAACCTGACGATTTGGGACCTGGATCGTTTGTTTATTACCGGCGGCTTGGCCGGCACTGAAAGCGCCACGTTGCGCGAGATTCTGGACATTCTGCAACGCGCCTACTGCGGTAAGGTGGGCACCGAATACCGGCATATTCAGAGTAAGGAAGAAAAGCTTTGGCTGCGCGAAGAGATTCGCCGCGAGTTCGTCGAACCCGCGCCCGTCGATGTAGAAATCAAGAAGCGAATTCTCTGGAAGCTGATCTCGGCCGAACAGTTCGAGCGCTTTTTGAACACCAAGTACCTCGGCCAGAAACGCTTTTCGATCGAAGGCTGTGAAACGATCATTCCCTTGCTCGATCAGTTGATCGAGCGCGCGGGCGACCTGGGCATTGAAGAGATTACGATGGGCATGGCGCACCGAGGACGTTTGAATGTGCTGGCGAATGTCATCGGTCATTTCTGCGAACGGATCTTTACTTCGTTTGAAGGGTCCGTGCATCCATCGTTTCCGGCGGATGAAGGCGACGTAAAATATCACCAGGGCGCCGTGGGCGAACGCGAGACCGCCAGCGGAAAGAAATTTCGATTGACCCTTTCGCCTAATCCCAGTCACCTGGAAGCCGTCGATCCGGTGGTCGAAGGGATGACGCGCGCGACTCAGGACGCGATGATCGATCGGACTGATATCGATCGCGAGCAGGCGATGAGCCGCGCACTGCCGGTGTTGCTGCACGGCGACGCCGCGTTTGCCGGCCAGGGCATCGTGATGGAGACGCTGCAACTCGCGCAGCTTCGCGGTTACCGCACCGGCGGCACCATTCATATCATCATCAACAATCAGATCGGCTTTACTACTTCGCCGGAAGAGGGACGCTCTTCAATCTATTCGACAGATGTCGCACGCATGACCCAATCGCCCATCTTCCACATCAACGGTGACGATCCGGAAGCTGCATATCGCACACTGCGCATCGCGCTCGATTATCGGCAGAAGTATAAAAAGGACGTCGTGCTTGACGTAGTTGGCTTTCGCCGCCTGGGCCACAACGAAACTGACGAGCCGAGTTACACGCAGCCGCTGATGTACCAGCGCGTCAAAGAACATCCCGGCGTGCGAGCGAAATATGCGAAGCAACTGGTGCACGAGGGCGTGATTGACGCAGCCGGAGTGAAGGAGTTGATCGAAGAGCGTATCCGTCGCTACGAAGAAGCTCTGGCGCGGGCCAAGGAAATTGCGTCAAAAGGCAAATCGGCGGAGGCGATCGGCCGACTAACCATAGAACTCGACGGCTCGGATGTAATCGACACCAGCGTAGAGGCAGAGGTCATTAAGCGCATCACCCGACAAATCTCAGTAGTTCCCGAAGGCTTTCATCTGAATCCGAAGATGGTCAGCCAATTGGCGCGCCGCGCGAAGATGGGCGAAGGCACTCTGCCAATCGATTGGGCGTTTGCCGAAGCAATTGCCTTTGGCTCGCTCGCTCTTGAAGGCACACGCGTCCGTTTGAGTGGTCAGGACTCCGGACGTGGAACTTTCAGCCAGCGGCATGCGGTTTTGTATGACACACAGACCGGCAAGTCCTGGGCGCCCCTGGCTGAATTGCGCTCGGAACAAGATCCGCGCGGGCGCTTCGAAGTGTTCGACAGCTCTCTTTCCGAAGCTGGCGTGCTCGGCTTCGAATATGGCTACTCGGTGGTCGCGGCGGACGCGTTGGTGATGTGGGAAGCGCAATTTGGAGACTTCAATAACGTCGCCCAGTCGATCATCGATCAGTACGTCGCCGCCGGCGAGGACAAATGGCAACAGACATCGCGTCTGACGCTGTTGCTGCCGCACGGGTACGAAGGCCAGGGACCGGAGCATTCGAGTGCGCGGCTTGAGCGCTACCTGCAACTCTGCGCGGAAAACGATCTACAAGTCTGTTATCCGACAACGCCGGCGCAGTATTTTCATCTACTGCGAAGACAGATTCGCCCGGGCTTTGAGCGCCCGCTGGTGGTAATGACACCGAAGAGTCTGTTGCGATTGCCAGCGGCCGGATCGTCTTTGGATGATCTAACCAGCGGCGGATTTATCCCGGTGGTCGATGACGCTGGCGTGAGAGAGCCTCAACGTGTTGAGCGAATCGTGCTCTGCAGCGGCAAGGTCTTTTACGACCTTCGCGAAGCGCGGGGCATTAGCCCGACCGTTGGGGAGGGCTCATCTAACTCGGACGATCGCGTCGCCCTCATTCGTTTCGAACAATTCTATCCGTTTCCAGAGAGAGCTTTGAAGGAATCGCTCGCCCGTTATCCGAACGCCAGGCAACTCGTCTGGTGTCAGGAAGAGCCCAAGAGCATGGGTGGCTGGACCTTCATGGAATCGCGTCTTGAGAATCTTCTGCCGCGCTGCGAGCGTCCGCGCTATGTTGGCCGCGCGCCGTCGGCGAGTCCGGCCACCGGTAATTACGCTATTCACTTGCAGGAGCAGGAGCGTTTGGTTAAAGAGGCGCTGACGATCGACTGATGCTGGGAGCGCGGATAGTCCTCGTCCGCATTGCCGCGGAGTGTGAACCAGCATCTGGTCAAAGCAGCGTTACCCCTAGAGTAGCTTCCGGGCCAGGAATCAGCAGCCGCCAATATTCATAGACATCTTTTTCCTCAAAATCAGCGCGATGATTGCCGAAAAGACTGTTCCAAAAAGAGCGAAAAAGATCGACACTCCCAGGAAAGCTTTCACGATGCTGGTCTCGCCTTCCTGCTGCATCAACTTCGGGCCAACCGTCGCGAGAAGGATTGCGAAATAAGCACTGGTCAGAATGGCGTAGGTCACTGAGATTTTGATTCCAGTGATCAATCCGTCGCCAAACGTCAGCGTCCCGCCATTCGTTCTTCTCTTCTCTCTGATTCCAAGGGTCAGTCCGGTAATCGCGGCCAAGTTGAAGATCACGACGTCGGCAATCTGTGCGGCTGGTCCTTCCAGATGCAGGACAAAGTGCTTCAGCGCTACCCAGGCGGCGATGACGACTGTGACTGCGATTCCGTATCTGAGCGCGATCTTCATGGTCTACCTTCAACTTCTCCCGTCGTCGAGGAAGTATTCCAGGGGCTGTCCGTAAATCCGCTCGAATAACCGGCGTTTGAGTTCGTCTTCAGGCAAGTCCTTCGGCAAAGAAGCGATCACAATCGCTCGAGCAGCGTCGAACATCCTTGCGCCCATGATCAAGCGTTCAGCGCCAGAACGCGCCATCATCATTTCGTGGACCTTTTCTTCAATCTCGCGAGGCGTATCATTCATCAAGGCATTCTCTTAAGAGTTCATCCAAGCCCAACCTTCGAGTCCAAGTTTTAAGATAGTCTGCATCATAGCCCGACTTCAGCAAGTTTTTCACGTCTCGAAGTTGAAAATCAGAGTGAGAATCCTTCGCCCAAAGCAGTTTTGAGATTGTCAAGTCTTCCTTGCTGACAATCCATAGCTTTATGTCGTCCACTTTTGCCCGTTGCCGCCGTTCAAACTCGAGCCGCCGGTATTCCGTGTCCTTTCTGATAATGCAATCAACCTTGAAGATACTCTCGTTATGAATGATGTTGAAGAGTGATTGGTTTGTTAAGGCGCGCACCACCGCATTCCGAGGGACATAGTAATCGTCCTCAAACAAAGCCACGACCGATTCCGCATCATTCGGAGCGAGAGCAACGACAACATCAATGTCGCGAGTCATTCGAGGCTCGGCGTAGTAGTTCAAAGCAAAGGACCCCGTGAGCATGTATTGAATCCCCGCTTCATCGAACCTTTTCGCGACGTCCCGAAGAATGTCCAGCTCGTCTTGCATGGTCGGCGAACCTGCTTATACACGGTTTGTGAGTTCCTCGCCAGTGCTCAACCCACAAGTTTGACCGCAGACTTCGGATAGATCGACCGGCCGGATCGGCCTATTATCGCCTCATCAAATCTGATGAGGTGAAGTAAAATGTTAGAGCTTCAAACGAACATGCCGGCCGTAGTGAACAATCCCGAGCTTTGGAACGCCGTTTTATCTCGCGATGCCTCGCGCGATGGCAGCTTTGTGTTTGCCGTCCGCTCGACCGGGATTTATTGCCGGCCTTCGTGTCCCGCTCGCCGGCCACGCCGCGAACAGGTACGCTTTTTTCAACTGCCCGAAGCGGCCGAGCAGGCCGGCTTTCGGGCCTGCCGTCGTTGCCATCCCCGACGGGCCAAAACCGCCGATCCGCAAATCGAAGCGGTGCGACAGATTTGTCATGCTATTGACGAACACGACGAAGAACCATTGACGATGAAAGCTCTCAGCACTGCGACCGGCGTCAGTGCGCATCATCTGCAACGCACCTTCAAAGACGTCATGGGCATCACGCCGCGACAATACAAAGAGAACCGCCGGCTGGCTAACTTCAAAGCGAAAGTAAAAGCCGGCGCGAATGTTACCGACGCGATGTACGATGCGGGCTACGGATCGAGTCGCAGTCTTTACGAAACATCTTCCGCGCGTCTGGGTATGACGCCGGCGACTTACGGCCGCGGCGGTCGCGGCATGCGCATCATCTACACGACTGCTGAATGTGCGCTCGGTCGCGTCCTGGTGGCGACAACTGAACGCGGCGTGTGCTCAGTGGCGCTGGGAGATTCAGATTCCGAGCTGGTGACGGCGCTTTTTTCCGAATACCCGAATGCTTCGATCGATTCACAGGATACCGTGATCAGTCCTTCGCTGAATCTGTGGTTGAGCAAGGTCCTGGAACATCTCAACGGCCAGAGCTCGCGCATCGATCTGCCCCTCGACATTCAGGCGACGGCGTTTCAATGGCGCGTCTGGGAAGAGTTGCGCCGCATCCCTCTGGGTGACACGCGATCTTATCAGGACATAGCCAAAGCGATCGGCAAACCGAAAGCAGTGCGTGCAGTTGCCGGTGCTTGCGCCGGCAATCACGTAGCGCTGGTCATTCCCTGCCATCGGGTCATTCGCGAAGACAAGAATCCGGGTGGCTATCGTTGGGGACTGGAACGGAAGCGGGTGTTATTGAAACGAGAAAGAAAGAGTATTGGCTAGGGTATCGGTGCTTTGCGACTCTGCGACTTTGCGTGAACTTTTCGTAGCTGATTATTTTCGCGCCAAGGCGCAAAGGAAAACGGCAGTGCAGCAACACACTATTCAGATAACCGCGTCACGCTGGCTGCTTCAAGTCCTCGGTTAACTAAGCCCGTTCAGAATTAATCCAGATCGTCTTGATATTCACAAACTCGCGAATTCCAAACTCGCCGAGTTCCCTTCCATAACCTGAGTGTTTTACTCCGCCGAATGGCAGACGCGGATCAGAAGCGACCAAGCCGTTGATGAAAACTGAGCCGGCCTCCAGTTCTTCAACGAACCGCTTGAGGTCGCTCTCGTCATTCGTCCAGGCTGCTGAGCCGAGACCGAATGGAGTGTCATTGGCGAGTTTAATCGCTTCGTCGATATTGGCCACGCGAAACAGCGAGGCCACTGGCCCGAAAAGTTCATCGCGATAGGCCGGAGAATCTTTGGGAATGTCCGCCAGCACCGTCGGCTCGTAGAAATTCCCCCGCGCCAGGTCGCCGTCAGCCTTAAACTTCTGCCCGCCAGTGAGAATCTTTGCGCCGGCTGCGACGCTTACCTGCACCTGTTCCTCCAGGTCCTTCAGAATCTGCGCTGTCGCCAGCGGACCGATGTCGGTAGCCTCATCCATCGGATCGCCGATGCGGAGTGCCTTCATCGATTCAACAAAACGCTTTTCGAACTCATCGTAAATCTGCGCATGAACGATGAACCGCTTGGCGGCGATACACGACTGCCCGTTATTTATCGTGCGTGCTTTGACGGCGGTCGCGGTCGCAGGCTCCAAATCAGCAGAAGGCATCACGATAAAGGGATCGGTGCCGCCGAGTTCCAGGACTGTTTTTTTGATCTGTTTGCCGGCGATACTCGCGACGCTGCGGCCGGCCGGCTCGCTGCCGGTAAGAGTGGCCGCGGCGACGCGCGGATCTTCCAGGACCCGCTGCACCTCCTCCGATCCAATCAGCAGAGTTTGAAAAGCGCCTTCGAGAAACCCTGCACGGCGAAAGATGTCTTCAATCGCGAGCGCGCATTGGGGCACATTCGACGCATGCTTGAGCAAGCCCACGTTGCCGGCCATCAACGCCGGCGCGGCAAAACGAAACACCTGCCAGAAAGGAAAGTTCCAGGGCATGATCGCCAGCACGACGCCGAGCGGTTGAAAGCGAACGAAGCTTCTGGTGGCGTTTGTCTCAATGATTTCATCGGCCAGATGTCTCTCGGCATGCTCAGCGTAATAACGGCAAACCCAGGCGCACTTCTCTGTTTCCTGGACCGCGGCCTTTATGGGCTTTCCCATCTCGATAGTCATCAGCCGGGCGAACTCTTTCTTTTCCTTTTCCAGAATCTCTGCCGCGCGCAGCATCTTCGAAGTTCGCTCAGCGAAAGTCGTTCGTCGGTGAATCCGAAAGGTTTCAGCGGCTCGCTGGAGCTTGTCTTCGAGTTGTGATTCGCTGAGCGCGTCGAAAGTCTCGAGCGTCTCACCAGTGGCAGGATTGATCGATGCGATGGCCATAGGGAAATTATAGCGACTCAGGCCAGGCTTTCGGTATCAGTTCCGGTTCTTCTGCGTGAGTTGACACACTCTTGTGCCGCTTCCGCAATACAATCAGGGCGATGCCGGAGATGATACACGCGCCGCCGGCCAACAGACGCCAGTTAAGCTTCTCATGCAACACAATCATGCCGAGGATCACGGCGACCACCGGGGTGACCAGAGCAATCAACATGGTGTTCGTCACATCCATTTTGCGCACCAGCCAATAGTAAAGCGCGAATGCCAGGACCGAACCCACGACCACCAGATAGAGCAAGGCGATGACGGCTCTTGCCGTCCAGCGATAGTGCAAAGGATTGCCTTCCAGCGGAATTCCGATCGCCAGCAACGGGACGAAGCCAAACACCATCTGCGCCGCGGCGAATACCTGTGGATCGATTCTAGTGCCGTAGGCTTTCACCAAAACATTACTGTAGGAACCAAAGAAAGCGCTGGCCACCAGAGCCACGCTGCCGAAGAGTGCCATACTCCCGGCTAACGTTAGCTGGTCCGAAAAGATTACCGCCACGCCAAAGAAACCCAGAAGCACGCCGAACACTTTCGCTCCGGTCATGCGCTCCTGAGGCAGGTAGAAATGTGCGATCACCAGACCGAAGACCGGAAAAGTTGATTGCAGCACAGCAGCCAGACCGGATGAGATATGCTGCTCGCCCCAGAACACGAGGCCATAATTAAGCGCGAATTGCAGCAGTCCGACGACGGCGATTAGTCCCCATTCACGACGGGTTCGCGGCCAGGGGGTGCGACGAGCAATTACGAGCAGCGCCAGGATTAGCGAGGCGAGCACGAAACGAATGCCGGCGAACGTAAAAGGTGGCAGGTCAGCGAGGCCTACCTTAATGAACAGCCAGGTAGATCCCCAGATGCCGCAGAGGATCAGCCAAACAATGCGCGCTTTCATTTATTAATTTGTACGTGAGGCGGAATGGAATGGTCAAACCGCGATTGCGGACAGCATGGGCGTTCGCCTGACTTTGCGCCTTTGCGCCTTTGCGTGAAACATACTCACGCCAAGGCGCAAAGACTCAAAGCGAAAGCAACGATCGATACTACTTCTTCTCTTCGTGCTGCGGCGTCAATTTAATAATCGCAAACGCCGCACCCTGTGGATCACTCAGGGTCGAAAACCTGCCCACCTTCTCAATATCCATGGGCGGAACAAATGCCGTGGCACCCAACGACGTCGCCTTCTCGAATGTCGCGTCGCAATCGTCAACGGCGAAATAGATTCCCCAGTGCGGCGGCATCGGTCCCATGTGCGGCGCGATTTGCATCATTCCACCGATGTGTTCGGCGCCCTTTTTCCACTCCGTGTACGGCATAGGACCGCCATGCGTGTCGGCCGTCCAACCGAATAACTTCGTGTAAAAATCGATGGCCCGCGCAGTGTCAGTGGTCAGCAGTTCGTTCCAGCTTACGGAATTCGGTTCGCCTTTGACACCATAGCCGGTGTGTGTGCCTGGTTGCCAGATCCAGAAGGTCGCGCCGGTCGGATCGGTAATCACGGCCATGCGGCCTACGTCCATGACATCGAAGGGTTCTTTCATGACGGTGCCGCCCAGTGATTTTGCTTTGGCGGCGATTTCATCGGCATTGGCGACGCTGATGTAGGACGCCCAAACAGTAGGCACGTCTTTCATCATCTCGCCTTTTTCATAAAGCGCGCCGACATCCTTTCCGTCCAGTTTCAGCATGGTATAAACCATGCCCGGCCCAACCGGGCTGTCATGCGTGGTCCAGCCGAAAAGCTCTGAGTAAAACTTTTTGGCGCCGGGTCCGTCGGTGGTAGCCAGCTCTGCCCAGCAAAAACTGCCGGGCGCGTGTGCCATTTGTGTTTGGGTTGCCGCTTCGCTCATCTCAGTATTCTCCCTCATTTTTGAAGTTGCATTGATTGATGGCGGTCCGGGGGCTGAGACTTTATCAGCGAGTGAAAGGAAAAGCCAGCTGGGGTGTAGCGCAAGCTGCCAGCTTGTGCGCGCAAACTAGCAGTTTGCGCTACTCCAAAAGCGAAATTGCGCTGCTCTCAACCGAAGTCAAAAGCAGCGCAACCTCAAGTCTTATAAATCACCGAAGCGATTTGTAAGATGGCAGCCTGGCTTGGCCAAGCACAAGCCGCCAATTTGTATCCCGACAAGCAATCGGCGGTCGACGCTTCCCGGTCGGCACACGACCTGTTTCAGTTAATCTCGCACCCCTTGCGGGACACAAAATCGGTTTCTACAAATCTCACGTTCCTTGCGGATCGTGGTGCCGTTAGGTTGTTTTTTTGGTGGCTGTCCTCCACCGCCGGTTACGTTCCCGGCAACGAGGCTCAACTTTCGTCGAGCGACATGGCTTCCCACAAGCGGGTCCTCTCTTATGGGTGCTACCCGTTTTTATCCGGGCGCTCAGGAATACGTTGCCGTCTTCCCTAGCAGACCTTTCGGCCTCAGCGCGGGGCGTCATAACAACTGCAAACCGCTCTGCCGCTGTTCTCTCCCAGAGTCTCACGACTCCGTTCGCCGATCCCCTCGTTGGTCTCAAAGACCGTAACCTTCGTGACGCTGAGTCTTATACCGGAAAGGATTTTTCTCGTCAAAGTTTTGCGTGTTTTATCTTCCCGAAAGTGGTTTATTTTTCTTTTCCTAAGAATAAATCGCAGGTTTTCTGTGGGAAATCCAAAGAAAACCGCCGTAAAAATTATTTCCAGAAAATTTACCGCTGTAAGAGACTGACGGCCGCGCTGATCGACGTTTGGACGGCCGTCGCTTCCTCGGCGCTTTTGTACGGATAGCGGGGCCAGAAAAACCCGCGCAGGCCGTCTTTGCGGCGGCGCGGAACAACGTGGACGTGGAAATGAGGCACACTTTGGCTGACGCGGTTGTTCATCGCCACAAAGGTTCCGTGCGCCTCCATCGCGTTTTCTACCGCGCGCGCCAGAACCTGCGCGTTCTGAAAGAACGGCCCAATGAGATTCGTGGGCAAATCGGCCAGCGTCTCGAAGTGCGCTTTGGGAATCAGCAGGCAATGGCCGGGAAACACTGGGCGGTGGTCGAGGAAAGCGAGTGAGGTTTCGTCTTCAAAAACTAGTCGAGCGCTAACCTCTCCAGTAGCGATCTTACAAAACAGGCATGTGGTCTCAGCTGCGTTTGGCACGAGAGGACTGCGGGGCACTAGCCCGCGCGTAAGCAAGGGCTCACTTTCTCTGAGCCCCTCCCTAACGGTCGGGCTAATGCACCGATTCGCGTTAGGGTCGAATGACTGCAAACGCTTTCTGTGCGACTTGATTGTATCGAAAGCAACTCGAATCATGGTCGTTGACCATCCCGACAGCCTGCATGAACGCATAACAGATAGTCGAGCCAACGAACTTCAAGCCACGCCGTGAAAGGTCCCGACTAAGCGCATCCGATTCAGGTGTGCGAGCCTGCACTGCGGCGCCGCGTTTGCGCTTGATCGCTCGGCCCTTTACAAACTGCCACACATACGCGTCAAAGCTGCCGAACTCTTCTTGAATTTCCAGAAAGGCCCTGGCATTCTGAATTGCCGAATTGATCTTCAGACGATTTCTGACAATGCCGGCGTCGCTCAGCAGCTTCTTTACTTTGCGTTGATCGTACTTCGCTATTTTACGCGGCTCGAAGTTGTCAAAGACAGTGCGATAGTTTTTACGCTTCTGCAAGATCGTCTCCCAACTAAGGCCCGCCTGCGCGCCTTCCAGAACCAGAAACTCAAACAGCTTTCGATCGTCGTGTACGGGGACGCCCCATTCCCGGTCGTGATAGGCGATTGAGAGCTCGGTCTTTGCCCACTGACAGCGCCGGACCTGAGTGTTTTTGTTCATGAGAAGACTAGCTGTGGTCGTTAATCAGGCCTCTGATGGTTTCTATCAGATGGCCTGGCTCAACCGGTTTTGCCAGATGAGCGTGGAAACCTGCCGACAGCGACATTTGCCGATCAGTTTCCGTGGCGAAGGCTGTCAGTGCGATAGCCGGTACCTTGTTCATTTCTGAAGACAGCGCCCGAACAGTGCGAATAAGATCATAGCCGCTCTGAACGGGCAATCCAATGTCACTAAGCAGCACATCGGGCGCAAATGATTGCAGACGATGCAGCGCATTGCCCGCGGAATCGACGGCTTCAACGTCAGCACCTGAACTTCTTAATGCCAGCGCGATCAACTCGCGCGCATCAGGCTCATCTTCGACCAGCAATATCCGGATGCCGTTCAGCATTCCGTCCTCCGCTTTTTTAAAGTCAACGGTAGAGGCGAGGGTGGGTTGGGTGACGGCTGCCAACGGCAAACGGATTGTGAACGTCGCCCCTTGATTCTCGCCTTCACTCGCAGCTGTAACCGCTCCGCCGTGCAGTTCGATCAGATGTCGAACGATCGCCAATCCCAACCCCATGCCTCGGTGCGATCGAGTGACGGCGGATTCCGCCTGCCGAAACCTTTCGAATGCATGAGGCAGGAAATCCGCTGAGATTCCGATTCCAGTATCTCGAATTACGATCTCGGCGGATGATTCCGCTTGTTGGAAGTTAACGTGAACTGATCCCCCTTTGGGCGTGAACTTCACGGCATTCGACAGCAGGTTCCAGATCACCTGTTGCAATCGGGCCGGGTCGCCGGTAACAGGTCCGACCGATGAATCGCAATTAATCTCGATGCTGATACTCTTCGCGTCGGCCGCGGGACGGACAACCTCGATAGCGGCATTGATTGCCGGCAAAAGGTCGATTGGTCGCACTTCCAAATTGAGTTTTCCACCAACAATACGTGAAACGTCGACCAGGTCTTCGATCAACTGGGCCTGCGCCTGGGCGTTGCGCTCGATCGTTTCGATCGCGTGTTCGGTGGTTTTCTTGTCCAGCCGATGACCGCGCAGGATTGCCAGCCAACCCAGCATCGCAGTTAGCGGTGTGCGCAGCTCGTGCGAAAGCACCGCCAAGAACTCGTCTTTGGCGCGGTTGGCGATTTCGGCCTCCTCACGCGCCACCCGCTCACGGGCGAGCATCTGTTCACGCTCTTGCTCGGCGCGTTTTTGCTCAGTGACATCGCGCGCGATTTTGGAAGCCCCAATTATTTTGCCGGCCGCGTTCTTAATCGGAGAGACCGTCAATGATACGTTGATTCGGCTTCCGTCTTTCGCCATCCGGATCGTTTCATAATGGTCGATACGCTCTCCACGACGCAGCTTAGCAAGAATTGCCGGCTCTTCGTCGGGCCGGTCGCGTGGAATCAGAATCGCGATTGGTTTGCCGATCACTTCTTCCGCTTTATAGCCGTACAATTTCTCTGCGCCAGAGTTCCAGTTGGTGATAACTCCGTTGAGATCTTTTGCGATGATGGCGTCGTCCGTGGATTCCACGATGGCGGCCAGGCGCCGCAGCGCTTTATCTACGCGCAATTCTTCAGTAACGTCGCGCGTAAAGGAGCGCGTGTGGATAAATTTTCCCTCTTCAAAGTAGACGCTGGAGTTAATCAACACGTCGCGAGTCGACCCGTCCTTGCACAGCAGCCGCGCGGGATATCTTTCCAGGTTTTCACCGCGGGTCAGTCGTTCCAGGACATCTTCGATCATATCTTGTTCGACGTGAAATTCGGCGATGTTTCGCCCGATGTACTCTTCAGCGTTATAACCCAGCATCCGTAGTTCAGCTCGATTCGCGCGCAGGATCGTTCCATCTGGTCCGGCCCAGTGAATTGCTTCCGTCGCGTTTTCGAAGAATTCAATCAGTTCCTTCTCACTCAGTCGCAAGGCCTCTTCGGTTTCTTTGCGCTCAGTGATGTCCCAGCCTAGTCCGGCAAGCCGGTAAGGCTTTCCTGATTGATCGTAGAAGGCCCGGCCGCGACCCAACATCCACCCTCTAGCGCCGTCCTTGCGCGTGTAACGAAACTCAATGTCATAGTCTGAATGAGTCTGAATGCTGCGGCGCACGGCCTCAGCTAAAGCCGGGCGGTCGTCGGGATGAACGAAATCGAAAAACGCTTCTTCGGTTTGCGGGAACTCGCCGGGCTCCAATCCAAAGATTCGCTCGAGTTCCGGTGACCACACCACGCGATTGGTGCCGTCAAGCTCGCGCGTCCACGTTCCCATGCGGCTGCCGGCCATCGTCAAGCGCAACCATTCTCGGTTTTCAAGCAAAGCCTCTTCGGCGCTCTTGCGTTCCATGAACTGGCCGATTTGATTGCCGATGCTGCCAACCATTGCCAGCAGGGCTTCATCGGGTTCGCGGATTTCGTGACTGAAGAATTCCATCACTCCGAGAAATTTCTCACCAAATAGGACCGGAAACGCGAACGCACTGTGAAGGCCTTCGGCGGCCGCGATCGGCGCTCGTGGGAAATTCTTGTCCCTGGTTACATCGGGAATCCATGCGGGCCGTAAGTTGCTCCATACGCGTCCGGGCAATCCGATACCCGGCGCTAACCTGCGTTCAAGTGATACCGCCTCGAACCGACCAATCTTTACCGAAGGAGCATGCCAGACCGTCAGGCAACGCAAGACTTCCCTTTCCGCGTCCGGCGTCCACATGGCCCCGACTCCCCAGCCGAGTGTCTCGCCGATCCTCTGGAGGATCTGCGGCGTAGCATCGCTCAGAGCCGGCGATTCGGCGAGGATTCGAGTCACGGCAAGATGAGCGGCCACGCGGCGTTCGTTTTCGCGCAGGGTCTGTTGTATCCGACGGCGCTCCTCCACGACTGCCACCAGGAACAAGAAAGTCACGGCATTGGAACCGAGGAAGACTTGCAGGAGCAGAAGCGACTCGTTAGGCGTGCTGCTAATAAAAGGCCCCAAACCATTGGCTGTGCCCCAAACCGCGAATATCGATAACACGACACTCGCGAGGGTTACGCCCGATTGTCCCAGCCTGAATCCAGCCCAAAGAAAGAGCGGCACTGTCAGACGCGCGAGGGGATAATAGTGAACAGAGACTGGCGACGGTACGCCAAAGGTCGCGATCGCGGACAAAGACAGCAACACCAACAAGACCACAGCTTCGACGTCGCGCCGCTTTGGCAACCAGCCACCGGATTTTGTTCGCCAAGCCAGCAATAGCGGCGCCAGCACCAAACCTCCGACCGCATCTCCCAGCCACCAGGTCATCCAGAGAGAGCCAAAGTCGGCCCACTTCGCCGCATGGCCCAGACACAAGCTGAAGGTGCCGATGGTGGCGCTGACCATCGTGCATATCAGCACTGCAATGACAAACTTGAAGACATCGCGCGCGCGATCGAGTGACTTGCGAAAATCCAAAGACCTGAGCAGTAAACCAGCAGACAAAGCTTCGAGGGTATTTCCAATGGCGATCGCGACCGAGACGGCTACCGGAACCGGGGTCAGAAAATTCGCGAGAAAAGCACCCAACAGAATGCCCGGCCAGACGCGGTAACCGAGCAACAGAACGGCCGCGATCGCTATACCCGTCGGTGGCCAGACGGGCGAAACATTTGTGTGCACTGAAGCGAGGGAAAGACCGAGCTTGGCTGCCGCAAAATAAAGACCGGCAATAATCAGGATCGTTAAGAGATACCTGGCGCCGTTTAGGTCTACTAAAGGCCCCGAGCGCGGCCGCAGAGAAGGTCCAAATACTCCTGGACTGCCTGGACTAGAGTTCGGCTGTCGGGCCAAATCCATAAGAACCTCACTGGGGCACCGGCCAAGCGGATGTACCGGTTAGAGTGATGCACTCCGGGCAAGATTTCGCTGGGGGAAGGTTAACTCTATCACAGAAGCGGCGCTGGATAATGCCTTTTCGCAGTTCAGTCGGCATCAGCCTCGCCGCCTTCCGGGCCGTAAAAGAAAACCCAAACTGCAAAGTCTTCACTAAAGTTTTCGAAGCGGTGTTCGACATTGGCAGCGACGAAAAGGACGTCGTTAGGTTCGCAGCTCTGGCGGGCGCCGTTGCAGATGAAGTCGCCCCGGCCCTGCGCTACAACATAGATTTCATCGCGCGAGTGTGGTGTTTGGGGATCGCTTCCGCGCGGCGCGTAGAGTTTAACGACCAGAGAACCGTGTTCGAAGAGGGCCACCGAGCGTTCGCCCTGCGGACCGGGCAAACGTTTGAGGGCCTCGTCCAGCTTCAGCTTTTGACAATCATGGTCGCTCATGGTGACGTTCGTAATAATACATTACAATGAGCCCCGCGGATTAGAACTTAGCGTGGCATCCGACAGTTTTTTCTGACCGGCAATGGTTTGAGCAAACTCGAAAAGACAGGAATGCAGGCGTGGACAAAAACGAATTGATCCAACTGGCCGCCAACCGTGATCTGATCTCCGGGATTTACAACTACTGCGATCGCTGGTGCGAGCGCTGTCCTTTCACCAAGCGCTGCCTGGTGTTCGCCACTGAGAAGGCGGATGGAGCGTTTGACGATTCCGAAATCGACGACATTAACAACGCGAGGTTTTGGCAGAAGCTCGAATCGACTTTCAAACAAGTGCGCCGGATGATTGTGGACTGGGCTGAGGAAGAAGGAATCGATCTGGAAACACTGGAAGGTGAGGTCCTGTTAGCTGACCGCGAACAACAAAGACAAGATGCCAAAGAGCATCAACTCTCACTGGCAGCGCGCCGCTATGCCAAATTGGTTCAGGGATGGTTTGAGCAGGAGCTTGAAATTGAACGGAGGGTGCACGACGACACTACCGGCGCCGCTAACAGCGTCGAAGAAGACATAGACGTCAGCGATGCGATCGAAGTGATTCGCTGGTATCAGTTCTTTATTCCCTCAAAGATCTTCAGGGCCTTGATGAGCTTTGAACACCAGATGTCGGCCGGCGCCCTGGTTCCAGACGAGCCGCGCGAAGCTGCCGGGCCGGTGGCCGACGAAATGTTCGTTGAGATTTCGGGAAATCATGCGGACGGCTCCGCCAAAATAGCGCTTATTGCCATTGACCGCTCGTTGAATGCCTGGCACATATTGCAGCGAGCTCTGCCGGACAAAACGGATTCGATCGTGCCAATGCTTGTGACGCTCGACCGGATAAGGAACGCGACCGAAGTGACTTTCCCGAGGGCGAGAGATTTTATGAGACCCGGATTTGACGAGACGCAATCTGAGTTCGTGAGTTAGGAGGAACGCATCGATTAAAGTTGAAGCATTTGAAATGAGAACGAGAGATTTTCTGCTTGCTCGATTCTTGTCGCTGATCGTTAGCTTCGTCCTGACCTGCCTTTATATTTTCTCTCCGCTGATTTCGATGCTGTTGAGAAACTTCTTGTCGAACGAGCCGCACACTTCAGGCATCGTGGCGATCGCGGGCGGCCTTTCGTCAACCGGCTTGATGGCATTGCTGCTTGTGGAATCCATCGTCTTTGTGGTCGTCCTCGGACTATTGAATCGCAAACGAACTAACAAATGAAGGGCAATATCCCCATCCCGGAACTTCCACTCGCCGAAGAAGTGTGGCTGATGGTCGCGGTGACTTCCGTGCGCGAGCGACGCACCCAACAGGGCAAGCCGTTTCGCGAAGCCAGCGCGCGCAATGCGACCGGTACGCTGGCGCTGAAGATCTGGGCCGACGTGCTGGAGGGACGGGAAAATCTAACGCCCGGATTGTGGGGTGTGACGGGAAAGCTCGATACCTTTCAAAATCAAACGCAGTTCGTCGTCACTGAATACAAACCGATCACCATCGAACAATATCGTGAATATATCGGCTGTGATCCTTCGCTGCCACGGGCATTCACGATGGACATCGAAACGCTCGCGCTGCCCGGCTTTCGCGATCGCGTCGGACCAAAACTGGAGCGCGAGCTGCGGCTGGGCTATATGCGTCTTGAGCAGCAGCAACGATATCTCGAAGACATTGCGGCCGAAGAAGAGCGCGTCTATCAACTCGGATCGTTGAATGCGACTTCGGGACGAGTAATTTCGATCGCCGTGCACATCGGGCCCATACCCGGATTTGAAATTGAGGGACTGACCGCAAATCAGAGCGAGCATGGTTTCGGAATCGATGCCGAAGGTAAAGAACAGGACGAAGCCCAGGCGCTTCGCGATTTTCTCACCTTGATGTCGGACTTTGATTCAGACTGTGACGAGATCGTGGGCCACAACATCGTCGGATTCGATCTGCCTTTCATCTTTCAGCGCTGCCTGATTAACGGTATCGCGGCGCGGCCATTCGTCAATCTCGGTGAATACAACGTGCGTGGCGTGTACGACACGATGCGCGCCTGGTGGCTGGGCGATAGGCGCAGCCGGGTCAGTCTCGACGACATCGCGTGGGCGCTGGGGATCGAATCCAGCAAGACCGGGGAAGTCGAAGGCAGCAAAGTCTTCGACCTCTATCAGGCCGGCAAGCTGGCCGAGATTCGCGAATACAACCTCAACGACGTGCGCGTGACGCGCAAGGTTTACGAGCGGCTGATTGCGTGTTTTGGGCGATGAGCTCAATCCACAGATTACACAGATTTCGCAGATTAAGACCTTATGACGATCAGGATTGAGCCTTTCATGTTTTTTTGAATCTGTGTAATCTGTGGATTGTTTTGGTTTCCGTCTCTGCGACACCGTTTCATTTCCGAAACAGACTCTGATAAACTTCAAAGCAATGGACAGTTTGATTCCCTTTGCCATGTTTTTGGTCGGTGTCATCATCGGCGCAATCGTCGTGTGGCTGGTGCTTCGCGCCAAAGCGCAACGTAGCTATGCCGATGGCCAGGCTGACAGCGCGACGGAGATTGCGACCCTGCACGAGCGCCTCGCGGCCAAGGATCGCGAGTTGCAAAGGCTCCAGGAAGCATTCGATAAGGAAGTCGCTGAACTCACGCGCGTGAAAAAAGAGAACGCGGTCTTGATGGCCGACCTCGAGGGTGAACGCCGCGCCGCACAGGAACGCAGCGAATCCTTCAAACGGGTCACCGAAGAACTGGCGGAAAAATTCAAGGCGCTTTCGCGTGATGCGCTAAAGGACAACAACCAATCGTTTCTCGATTTAGCACGGGCCACGCTGGAGAAGTTTCAGGAAACTGCTAAAGGCGATCTGGAACTCAGACAGAAGGCCATCGATCAGCTGGTTAGGCCGCTGACTGAGTCGCTGCAAAAAGTTGACGGCAAGATCGGCGAGATGGAAAAGGCCCGGGCCGGCGCATATTCTGAATTGCGTGAGCAGGTCAGAGCGCTGGCGACTTCCCAACTACAGCTTCAGGCTGAAACCGGAAACTTGGTCAAGGCCTTGCGCACGCCTCACATCCGCGGCCGCTGGGGAGAGATTCAACTGCGGCGCGTGGTGGAACTGGCCGGGATGCTGCAGTACTGCGACTTTACCGAACAAGAAACAGTCATCAGCGAAGACGGACGCATCCGTCCCGATGTGATCGTTCGCCTGCCGGGCAATCGGACCATTGTCGTCGATGCGAAAGTCCCCTTCGAAGCTTTCTATGAATCGATCTCTACGACGGATGATGCGGTGCGGCTGGAAAGATTGAAAGATCACGCGCGGCTGGTTCGCGCGCACATCGGCGCGCTGAGCAAAAAATCTTACTGGGAGACGGTGCAGCCCACTCCCGAATTCGTGCTGCTGTTTCTGCCGGGCGAGAATTTCTACAGTGCGGCTCTGGAACACGATCCAAAGCTGATCGAAGACGGCGTGAACCAGGGGGTGATCATCGCCACCCCTACAACCTTGATTGCTTTATTGAAGGCCGTCTCGTATGGATGGCGGCAGGAACAAATGGCCGCCAACGCTGAGGAGGTCGGACGTTTGGGCAAAGACCTCTACGATCGTCTCCGTAAGTTTACTGAACATTTCGACGACATTGGCCGGGGGCTCGACCGCGCCGTTGAAGCATATAACAGGGGCGTTGGGTCGTTTGAGCAACGCGTGATGGTCACGGCCAGAAAGTTTAGAGAACGTGGGGCAATTTCAGGAGAAGAGATCGAAGAGCTGAAACCAATCGATAAATTGACCCGCACTCTCAGCCGCGATGAAGGCGGACTATTTCCGGAATTGGTGGCTCCCACAGAGCCTGATGAAGCCGAAGATGGGTTGCCGCTGTTGAATTCCAAACACGCAACGGGTCAGGGTTGAGTTGACGGTTCCGCCGCAGAGCGATCCGCAGATTTCACAGATTCCGCAGACCTCGGAATGGTGACGCGTCGAAGCCTTCAATAAGCTCTCTTTGATTCTGTGTAATCTGCTTAATCTGTGGATAAGAGATTGTCAAAACAAATTTGGTTAGGGTCGGTACTGGGAACGAATCGCGAGCGTCTGCTGCGGCGCTGTGCTGAGTACATCCAAAAGGGCCAGGCCGATCGCCTGCTTTACATTGCTGCTTCACATCCGCTCCTCGATCTGGTCACTGAAAAACTTTTGGATGGCAAAGACGCGCGCGGTGTCTGGGGCGAGTTTCCAGTCTATCTGTTCCGCGGTTTTGTCAGGCGAGTTCTGTCGAGCGCGATCGTTTCAGAAGCCCGACCGTCAGGGAGGGCTGTGTACGCAGACTTGCCCTCCCTGACGGTCGGGCTTCTGACACCCCGCATCGCGATCGATCGAGAAGAGTTGCCGCTGCGTCGCAGTCTGATCTCGCAAATCATCAAACAGATGGCCGCTGCCGGGAAGCTCCAGGCAATCAGGCCGCTGGCAAATCGCGATGGCTGCGTGAATACGGTTGCGTCGCTGATTGGCGAGCTGCAGCGCGCGGGCAAGACGCCTGAGGAGTTTCTGAGAGTTGTCGACGAACGGGAGGCTGAAACTGCCACCGAGACCCAGATAAACCGAGCAGCAGCCGGAGGAAGAAAAAATCAGGTAGGCGCTCCGCTTCGTTCCCAGCTCGATTTCGAC
>Ga0207646_10002601_pt1 | contig 21250 bp, 16 predicted proteins | sample KBSK5502metaG_FD_184343 | JGI IMG/M metagenome (GOLD analysis project Ga0207646, IMG submission 184343) | Corn, switchgrass and miscanthus rhizosphere microbial communities from Kellogg Biological Station, Michigan, USA - KBS K5-50-2 metaG... | ecosystem: Host-associated > Plants > Roots >... | reverse complement strand
ATGGCGCCCGAATAGTTCGGATTGGGCGGAACGCTGTTGAGGTTCATCTGTCCGGCCGACGCGCCGGAGCCGCCGGAGCTGCTGGCGCTGGTGGATGAGCCGGTATTGCTCGAGCAAGCGGCAAGTAACAGGCTCGCGGTTGTAACGAGCGCGAGGAGCGCGCGCCACTGCGTGCGGACGTTCAATCGATGTCTCCTTCGGTGCGCTGGGCCCGGGCGCAGCACGCTCCGGACGTGACATCACGAGGGTCGGAGCCCGCGCTTAACGCAGCCTTAGTGGCTGGTCAAGCCTGTGTTAAATCAGGCGTGCTGCTCCGGAATGCGCTCCGCGACGGGGTGTCCCAGCTCCTCTCGTCCCGCGGTGAGCATCAGCATGCGGATGCGATTACGCAGCTCGTCGCGGGCCGTTCGAAAGGCGGCCAGGCGGGCGGGCTCGTCGCCCTCGAATTCGCCGGGATCGTCGATGCCCCAGTGGGCCGTGTGCTCGGCCCCGGTGAAAACGGGGCATTCCCGCCTGGCCTGGTCGCAGACGGTGATGACCCACTCGAACCGTTCACCCTGGTAGAGATCGAGGTTCTTGCTGCGCTGGGAGGCGATGTCGATCCCGATCTCCGCCATCACCTCGACCGCCTCCGGTCGAACCTGCGTCGCATGGGTGCCGGCGCTGAAAGCCTCGAAGGCGCCGCTGCCATAGGCTCGCAGCAGCCCCTCGGCCATCTGCGATCTGGCGCTGTTGTGTGTGCAGATGAACAGGACTTTTTCGGGGGTCATGCGGGCGACGGTATCCGCGCAAGATCAAGCACGCGTCAAAACGATCGCACGTGGAGTCACGGGATTGGCGCTACCGCAGTGGGCTCTTCACACGTGTCTTAACGTTTCCGGCCTACGCTGGAGGTTCGTATGGCAACCACATCGGTCGCTCGCCGCTCCACCCCGGCTCGACCGGTTCCTGCCCGCCGGTCTAAGGTCCCGCCCGATCGGTACCTGAACCGGGAGCTGTCCTGGATCGACTTCAACGAGCGCGTCCTGCAGCTCGCCGAGGATCCCGCCATGCCCGTCCTCGAGCGCGCGAGGTTCCTGAGCATTTTTGCCAGCAACCTGGATGAGTTCTACCAGGTGCGAGTGGCCGGTCTCCGTCGACAGGAAGCCGCCGGCCTGGGTGCGACGCGTTCGAGTGACGGACTCACCGCGATAGACCAGCTCGCCCGCATCGGCGAGCGGACTGCCACCCTGGCCCTCCGTCACGCTCGGCTCTTCCTTGATGAGGTCGTGCCTGCCCTCTCTGACGCCGGCGTGCGGCTCGTCCGCTGGGCGGAGCTCGATGCGACCCAGCGCCAGGCGCTGACCGCGCTCTTCGAGGAGCACATCTTCCCCGTTCTAACACCATTGGCCGTGGACCCGGGACACCCGTTCCCGTACATCTCGAACCTGTCGTTGAATCTCGCCGTGCAGATCGCTGATCCCGATTCGCGACGCCTGCATTTCGCTCGGGTCAAGGTCCCACCCCTGCTGGGACGGTTCGCGAGCCCGGAGGTGGGCGTCTTCGTCCCGGTGGAGGACGTGATCGCCGCGCACCTGGACCGGCTGTTCCCGGGGATGCGGATCGTGGACCACTACGACTTCCGCGTCACCCGCAACAACGACCTCGAAGTCGACGACGATGGGGCCGAGGACCTGCTCGAGGCGCTCGAGGAGACGATCCGCAAGCGCCGCTTCAGCCCGGCCGTCCGCCTCGAGGTGGAGGAGGATATGCCCGACGAGGTCCTCGAGCTCCTGGTGCGCGAGCTGCAGGTTCAGCCCTCGGCCGTCCAACGCCTGCCTGGCCCACTGAACCTGGCCGGCCTCATGGAGCTGCACGCCATCGATCGCCCGGATCTCAAGGACATCCCCTTCCAGGCTGCGACACCGGCCGCGCTGTCGATCGTCGATGGCCAGCTGCCCGACGTGTTCGCAGTCCTGAAAGGTGGGGATCTGCTCGTCCAGCACCCATACGAATCGTTCGCCGGAACAACCCAGCGCTTCATCGAGCAGGCTGCGGCCGATCCGCAGGTGCGGGCCATCAAGCAAACCCTGTACCGCACTTCGGGGGAGAGTCCCATCGTGGATGCGCTGGTGCACGCCGCCGCCGAAGGCAAGCAGGTCGTGGTGCTGGTAGAGATCCAGGCGCGCTTCGACGAGCAACGCAACATTGGATGGGCACGCCTCCTGGAGCAAGCCGGCTGTCACGTGGTATATGGCGTCGTTGGGCTCAAGACGCACGCGAAGCTGTGCCTGGTGGTCCGCGAAGAGGCCGGGCGCATTCGCCGGTACGTGCATGCCGGCACGGGCAACTACAACCCGATAACGGCGCGCCTGTACGAGGACGTGGGTCTCTTCACCGCCGACGAGCGCCTCGCCGCGGAGGTGAGCAGCCTCTTCAACTACCTGACCGGCTACTCGCGCCATCCGTCATACCAGCGCCTGGTGGTGGCCCCACACGCCATGCGGCAGCGCCTGATCGAGCTCATCGAGCGAGAGGCGAAACACGCCGCGGACGGCTCGCCCGGCCTCGTCCGCATCAAGGTCAACAACCTCATCGACGAAGCGGTCATCGAGGCGCTCTACGCAGCCAGCCAGCGCGGTGTCCGCGTCGAGCTCGTCGTGCGAGCTATCTGCGCCCTGCGGCCGGGCATCCCCGGCTTGAGCGACGGGATCGCGGTGCGCAGCATCCTGGGTCGCTTCCTCGAGCACTCCCGGGTCTTCCACTTCCGCAACGGGGGAGAGGATGAGGTCTATCTCGGATCGGCGGACCTCATGCATCGCAATCTCGACCGCAGGGTCGAGACGCTTATCCGCGTGGATGACGAGACGGCCCGGTTCCGGCTGATGGGCCTACTCGACATCGCGATGCGCGCGAACGAAGGGGTCTGGACGCTTGGGGCGAGCGGCTCCTGGGCACGCATGGAGGTGGCCCTGGGGCAAATGCCCATCGACATGCAACGCGAGCTCATGCACCATGCCGCCGTCCGTGCGTGAGCGGGAGCTCAAGCTAGCCGCCCCTGGATCCTTTGTCGTGCCTGATCTGACCGACGACGGCCTGGGTGTGCTCGCCATGCAGGAGCTCGCCGAGCTGACCCTGACCAGCACCTACTACGACACCGCCGATCTGCGGCTGGCGCGGAGCGGGGTTACGCTCAGGTATCGGACCGGGGAAGAGGACGGCCCCGCCTGGACCTTGAAGCTTCGCGTCCAGGGACGGGATGCATCAGAGCGGGACGAGCACACGTTCCGGGGCCCGCCGGAGGTCGTCCCGACCGAGGCGACCGACCTCGTCACGGGGCTCGTCCGCAGCGCCCCGATTCAGGCGGTTGCGTCGCTCGAGACGCGCCGCAAGCGCTGGATGCTGTGCGGATCCGACGATCAGGCGCTGGCGGAGCTGGCGGACGACCAGGTCTCCGTCCTGGACGGGAGCCGGGTCGTGGCTCGTTTCCGGGAGCTCGAGCTGGAGAGCCGAGGGCCGGATCTCAGTGCCCTGCGGCCTATAGCCAATCGCCTTCGCCGCGGGGGTGCGGTGCTCGCGGAGCCCGTTCCGAAGGCCGTCCGCGCGCTCGGTCCGCGAGCATCGGCCGAGCCCGACGTCACTCCCATCGCCGTCTCGCCGGACGACCCTGCAGCAAGAACTGTCCAGGCCGCACTGGCAGCCGGTCTCATACGCCTCATCGCTAACGACCCACCAACGCGCCTCGGCGACGTCGAGGGCCTGCACCAGATGCGAGTCGCGACACGGCGGCTGCGCAGCGACCTGCGCACCTTCCGCCCGATTATCGACCGGAGCTGGGCGAGCGGGCTCTCCGACGAGCTACGGTGGCTCGGCGGGCTGCTGGGTGCCGTCCGGGATCCCGATGTCCATCTCGAACGCCTGCGAACTGAAGATGCGGATCTCGTCCCTGCGTTGGGTGCCTACCTCGAGCAATTGAGGAACCGGCAGGCGGCCGGCCGGGAGGCGCTGCTCGCGGGGCTCCGTAGCGAGCGCTACGTGACGCTGCTTGATCGGCTGATGGACGCGGTGCGGGACCCGCTCGTCAGCAACGGCGCCCGGCGCCCAAGCCGGAAGGCGCTACCTCCTCTGCTGAAGCGCGCCTGGAGGCGCCTCGAGCCGCAGTCAGTGGCGCTCACGCCAGATGACCCCGACGAGCGCTACCACGCCGTTCGCATCCGGGCCAAGCGATTGCGCTACGCAGCGGAGGCCATCGGTCCAGGCCTGGAAGACCGCGCAGTCGCACTCGCGCGCCTCGCGATGGCTGCCGCATCCCTGCAGGATCTGCTCGGGGCGATGCACGACGCGGTGCTCACGCGCGCCGACCTCGAGGCGTTGGCGCGCGACACGAACGATCCCGCATACGCCTTCACTCTCGGACGGCTTGTCGAACGCCGCGTCGCTGCGGTCCAGGACGGCCGTAAGCGATTTCCCAGGGCCTGGCGGCGCGTCGCGAGGCGCTGGCGAAAGGCCCGATGACAGAGTCCGACACCATTCGCGCCGCCGGCGGAGTCCTGTGGCGCGAGGCAACCACCGACATGGCCGATCCGGCCGTCGAGGTGGCCATCATCCATCGCCCAAGGTACGGCGACTGGACGCTCCCCAAGGGCAAGCTCGCCACCGGAGAGTCAGAGGTCGACGGAGCGATCCGTGAGGTGCTGGAGGAGACCGGGCACCGCATTCGTCTCGGTCGGGCATTGGGCGAGACGCGGTACTTCAAGGAGCAGGGCGGATTCCTGCGCCCAAAGGTCGTCCGCTGGTGGGCGATGGAGGCCTCGGGTGGTGGCTTCACGCCCAATCGCGAGGTGGACGAGCTGCGTTGGGTCACGCTCGCGGAGGCACACGAGGCTCTCACGCGCGAGACCGATCGGGAGCTGCTCGAGCGCTTCGTCCGCGGTCCGGCGCCGACTCGGGAGGTCCTTGTGGTGAGGCACGCTTCGGCAGGCAGTCGCTCGGGATGGATCGGGGATGATCGCCTCCGACCGCTCGACGAATCCGGTTACCGCCAGGCAGAGGAGCTGGTGCGGCTGCTGGCGCACTTCGATCCGACCGAGATCGTGTCCGCCGACTTCGTGCGCTGTCGCCAGACCGTCGAGCCGCTGGCCGACGCCCTTGGCCTCGAGGTGCGCGAGACGCCTATCGTCTCGGAGGAGGGCTACCCCGGGCACGAGGCGGAAGCCGTGGAGCTGTTGCGCAGCGTAGGCGGACCGCACCACACGAGCGTCGTCTGCAGCCAGGGCGACGTGATCCCGGACCTGCTCGCGAGGATCGCGACCGCCGACTCCGTCGATCTGCCGCCGGAACCGTCGAAGAAGGGCAGCACCTGGGCTCTCACCTTCCAGCTCGACCGCCTGATCGGCTGCGAGTACTTTCCGCCACCCACGGTGGGGAGCATCAACGGGACGGGATAGCCTTCAGCCGTCAACTTCAGGAGGAGGACCGATGCCTGCGCTCTTGATCGTGGCCGCGATTGGCCTGGTGGCCGGGGTGCTCTCGGGCCTCTTCGGCATTGGGGGCGGCATCGTGATCGTGCCGGCCCTGATCCTGCTCGTCGGATTCAGCATCACCAAGGCAGCGGGGACGTCTCTCGCGGCGCTACTGCTGCCCGTTGGGGCGCTCGGCGCGTGGCAGTACTGGCAGGCCGGGCTGATCGATCTGCGCGCGGCGATCGTGCTCGCCATCGGCATCCTGCTGGGCGCCTACCTGGGGGCCCGCCTCGGCATCTCGCTACCCGCCTTGACCGTCCAGCGCGCGTTTGGAGTCCTGCTCGTGGTTGTTGGCGTGCGTTTTGCCCTCTTCCCGTAGGCCCTCGGTCAGCCGCTGCGCAACGCCAGGAGAATCAGAGCTGCCACCGCGCTGACGCACAGCAGGACGAGCACTAGCCACGAAATCACCGAGGCTTTGGGCGCCCGGGCAGGCTCCTCGCTCATGTCCGAATCGTACGGGCTAGATGCTGGCAGGCGCTGTCCCATTCATCGGTCCCACCACCCTGTGCACCTCGGCGATCAGGTCCTGCAGGCGAAACGGCTTCGAGATGACGCTTACGGCCCCCAGCTCGGATGCAGCCGATGCGAGCCCAGGAGCCGCAGAGAGAAGAATGACTGGGGGAGCGGGCTCAGAGCGTTCGTCGAGCGCTGACTGAAAGCCAAAGGCATCCATCACGGGCATCATCACGTCGAGGATCACGAGGTCCGCGTTCCAACCATCCAGCTTTTCCAGGGCGTCGCGTCCGTTCCACGCCACGCGCACGTCGAATCCGTCGTCCGCCAGAACCTCGCCCAGGGTCTCTCGCAGGGTTGGGTCGTCATCGACGACCAGGACGCGTCTAGCTCCCACCGTCGCCGTTCCGAGGGGGTTGCTTCGGCAGCGTCACCCGGAAGATGGTGCCACGACCAGGGGCCGCTTTCCCAGAGATCCGCCCTCCATGGCGCTCAACGATCTCTCGGGTGATGAAGAGGCCCAGACCCATGCCCGGGATATCGGCGGCGTTTGAGGCGCGGGAGAATGGCTCGAAGAGCCCGCTCGCTGCATCGAGCCCCAGCCCGATACCGATGTCGCTGACCTCGATGAGAGCTCCGCTCGGCTGTGGAGCGACGCGAACGGTCACCGGTGTCGGCGACGACGAGTATTTCAGCGCGTTGTCCACCAGGTTGGTGATCACCTGATCGATCCGGATCCCGTCCGCGTGAATTACGGACGGCTGCAGGTCGGCCTTGATGCGGCCCTGCCCTTCCACGCCCGCGAAGCGCTCGATCACCTCTGAAGCGATCCGCGATACGTCCACGTCCGCGAAGGTAAAGGTCGTAGCGCCACGCTCCAGGCTCGAGACATCGAGCAGCTCGCCCAGCACCATGGCGAGGCGCTTCACGGCGCGATCCATCCGCTCGATCCCACGCTCCGTGCGCGGTACGTCAAGGGTGCCCTGCTCTCGACTGAGGAGCAGCGACTCCACGGCTACCTGGAGGCTCGCAACCGGGGTCTTCAGCTCGTGCGATGCGATCGCCAGGAACCTATCCCGCGATTTGAGCGCCTCCTCGGCCAGGACCCTTGCCTGGCGCTCCATCATGAGCTGCCGCTCGCGTTCTTCGGCCGCACGGACCTCCGTCATGTCGCGCGTGACCTTGGCGTACCCAAAGAGCTTGCCTTGGTCATCGTGCAGGGCGCTCAGCTGGACATCAGCCCAGAAACGTGTGCCGTCCTTTCGAACGCGCCATCCCTGGTCCTCGATGCCGCCGCGTCGTGCAGCCTCGCGGAGATTTCGCTCCGGCCTCCCGTTGCGACGATCTTCGGTCGTATAGAAGGCCGAGATGTGCTTCCCGATGATCTCGTTCGCGCGGTATCCCTTGATGCGCTCGGCGCCCAGGTTCCAGGTCAGGATGCGGCCATCTGGTCCCAGCAGGAAGATCGCGTAGTCCGCGACTGCCTCGACGAGGAGGCGAAACGCCTCGGGGCCGTGCGACAGGTCCGCGAGGGTATGGCTGGCGCGGGGAGCCGCCTGACGCCGCTGATCTATCTCCCGGACCTCGGTGATTGCCACAAAGACCCTCCGCCTGTGGCTGAGGGTTGTGCAAGCGCCGTGCCACGGTGCGTTGGAGCACCCGTGAGGGTTCAGCGCGAGGGGCTTTCCCCTCCACCCGGGTTGGCGTCGCTGCCCGGCTCGGATGGCTTGGCCGGTACCGGGGGTGCGGGAGTCGGTGTCGACTCGCCGAGGGTCGGACCAATGGGCAGGCGCGAATCCATCTCGTCCGTCGCATCAGAGACCGCGACCCGCGGCGACAGCGGCATTGCGGCGCTCGCGCCGCGATGCTCAGCGTCGATGATGTGGATCACCGCGTTGATCAGGGCGAGGTGCGTGAACGCCTGAGGGTAATTGCCCCAGTGGCGCCCGGTCTCGGGGTCGATCTCCTCAGCGTAGAGGCCCAGCGGGCTCGCGGCGGAGAGCAGCCGTTCGCAGAGCCCACGAGCCCGCGACAGCTCGCCGATCTCGACCAGTGCCGAGACCAGCCAGAACGAGCAGATCGTGAACGAGCCCTCTTTGCCGCGCAGCCCGTCATCGGTCTCGTCGGTGCGATAGCGCAGGACGAGCCCGTGCTCGGTCAGCTCGTCGGCGATCGCCAAAACCGTTCGCTTCACGCGCTCGTCGCTCGCCGGCAGGAACCGAACGAGAGGTATCAGCAGGAGCGATGCGTCCAGCGCCCGGGTGTCGTAGTGCTGGGTGAAGACGCCCCGCTCATCGACACCGTTGGCCAGGATGTCCGCCTTGATCTCGTCGGCGGCGGCCTGCCACCGCGTTGCGTACTCGAAGTCCTCCCGCAGACGGGCGAGCCGGGCACCGCGGTCCGCGGCGACCCAGCACATGATCTTCGACGAGGTGAAGTGCTTGGGCTCGCCGCGCACCTCCCAGATGCCGCGGTCAGGCTCGCGCCAGTGCGCGAGGGCGTCCTCCACCTGGTGCACCAGCATCGGCCAGATCCGGTCGTCGAGGCGATCCCGTGACTTGGTGTGCAGGTAGACCGAGTCGAGCACCGCCCCCCACATGTCGTGCTGGCGTTGGCGGTACGCCGCATTCCCGACGCGCACCGGCCGCGCTCCTTCATAACCGTGAAGGTGGTCCAGCGTTCGCTCGGGGAGCTCGCGCTCGCCGCCAATGCCGTACATGATCTGAAGCTCTTCGTCGCGGCTCCTCTGCTGCTCGGCCGCCTTCTCGGCCGCCCTCGCCGCTCCCCTTGGCATGGAGCCAGAGCCCTTGGCATCGGTGCGGCGCGCCTCGGCGATCTCGTCGTTGAGGGATGGGCGGCCGCTTGCGGCATCGGCGACGAAGTAGAGGAAGTCGTTGGCCTCCCAGGTGAAGCCGAGGCTGTAGAGGCCCCACAGCGCGAAGGTCGAATCCCGGATCCACGAGTAGCGATAGTCCCAGTTGCGCTCGCCCCCAGGTGTCTCCGGCAGCGAGGTCGTGGAAGCGGCGATGATCGCGCCGGTCGGCGCGTAGGTCAGGCCCCGCAGGGTCAGCGCCGAGCGCTCGAGGTACGAGCGCCACGGATGGTCGGGGAAGTGGCCACGCGCCAGCCAGTGCTGCCAGTGGTGGGCCGTCCAGACGAGGCGCGGGTAGGCCTCGGCGCAGCTGCGGGGCGGCGGCGGGTTCCCCCACGAGAGCGCCACGAAGCGCGTCTCGCCCTCCTTCATCATCGCCCGGGCCACCGCACGCGGGCCCTCGAAACCAATATTCAGGTCGCTGGTCAGGGTCACCTCCACGGAGCCGTCCGGTGCCTTGCAGGCGGCCTGGTGGTAGCCGTCCTCGGTCCATCGCCACTCACCCCGATCCTTGCCGTAGTCGAAGACGGGCTCGCAGTCGAGGGTGAGCTGCACCTCGCCATTCACGCAACGCACGTGGCGAAGAAGGATGTGATCCGCTTCATAGTCGGTCGGCGCCCGGCGGTGCGTAATGGAGTGGTCGTGCTCGTGGTGCCAGGGGCCGATGAGCAGCAGGTCGCGCACGATGATCCAGCCTGTCGCCGTCGCCCAGCTGGTCTCGAGGACCATGGTGCCCGGCAGGTAGCGACGGGCGGCCGGGACCATGATGTCGGTCGGCCCCAGCCGGAATCCGCCGGCATCCCGATCCAGGATCGAGGCGAATACGCTGGGCGAGTCCATGCGGGGTAGGCAGAGCCACTCCACGTTGCCGCTCGGCGCCACCAGCGCGGTCGTCTCGCAATCGGACAGAAAGGCGTACTGACCGATGCGCGGGAACGGCGAATCGCCTCCGACCCACGCCTGCGGCGGACGTGGCGCCGCCCGGTCGCCGTCCCCCCCTGAGCCTTCGCGTCGCATAGGGCTGGTAAGTCTTGCACCCGGCGCAAGCCGGCGCCACTTGGCGGAACTCCATCGGCTCCGTGCCTGCATCGATCACCCGCGCGGGAGGCTTCCCGCGGCGGCCTCGCGTGGCTATAGTCCCGTGATCCAGCCCGCACCGGAGGTTGGGCTGCGCATGGTCGCCGGGGAGCTCCGACCACGTGCCAGGAAGGAGGCGCCGCGCACCGTTTGACCGCTGCTTGCCGGCGTTCGCGGGCACCAGGGTGCACCCCGAGACGCCACCAACGAGTTGGCAGTAGGGAGATCCCCACATGACGCAGCGATCTCGCGAAGAGACCATCCAGCAGGACGTTCGCGACCTGCACCAGCTGGGATACGCCCAGGAGCTGTTCCGCAGCATGGGCGGCTTCAGCAACTTCGCCATCAGCTTCTCGATCATCTCGATCCTGACCGGCGCCGTGATCCTCTACGACTACGGCCTCGCCTGGGCAGGTACCGCGGCCAGCCTCATCGGTTGGCCTCTCGTCACCCTCTTCGTGCTGGCCATCGCCGCCTCGATGGCTGAGGTGGCCTCCGCATATCCAACCGCCGGTGGCCTGTACTACTGGGCGAGCCGCATGAAGGGCGTCGCCTGGGGCTGGTGGACCGCGTGGCTCAACCTGATCGGGCAGTTCGCGATCGTGGCCGGCATCGCCTATGCCGCCGCCCAGTTCCTCAACGTGGCGATCGTGACGCCGGTACTCAGCACGTTCAATGTCACGTACGGCAACACAACCGAGTTCATCAAGGCCGGTCAGACGCCGATCCTGACCGGGGCGCTGGTCACGATGGGCGTACTGCTGGCCATCTGCCTCGTCCTGAACATCGCGGGCATCAACCTGGTCGCACTGCTCAACCAGGTGAGCGTGTGGTGGCACATCGCCATCGTCGCCGCGGTGGTCATCCTGGTGTTCCTGCTGGGCAAGCCCGATCAGTCCGGCATGACCCTCTTTGCGTTCCAGCCGCAGGACAAAGGAGGGAGCTGGGCGAACTCGATTCCGTTCCTGGGCATCAACCTCAACTACGGGGCAGCCATCACCTATCCGCTGTTCTTCGCCTTCATGTTCTCGCTACTTCAGGCGAACTGGACGTACACCGGATACGACGCATCGGCGCACGTTGCCGAGGAGACGGTTGGCGCGCGGCTGTCGAGCGCATGGGGTCTCTTCCTGTCGGTTGCGGTCTCAGCCGTAGCGGGCTACCTCTTCCTGTTCGCCCTGACGACGCACCTCCCCACCCTGTCGGCACTGTTCCCAGCGGACCTGGCGAAGGCAGATCCCGACAAGCTCAGCACCTACTACTTCGGCGGGGCGTACACGGTCTTCGAGACGCTCAAATACAACCTGGCGACCGTCGGACAGCTCCTCGGAGCCGGAATCGCGATCGCCATGTCGTTCTGCACGCTCGCGTCGATCGCCTCGGCCGGTCGCATGCTCTTCGCCTTCAGCCGAGACGACGGCGTGCCGGGGTCGGGATGGCTCAAGAAGGTCTCCCACCGCTACCGGACGCCGGCGAACTCGCTGGTGACTATCGTGGTGGTCGCCTTCCTGTTCACCATGGCGGCCTTCTACATCGGCGCCGTCGGAGGCCCCGGAGGCGGTGGCATCGCCATCGCGATCGTGACCGCCATCAGCACGATCTTCCTGTACGCCGCGTACGCGGTCCCCATCTACCTTGGGCTGACCACCAACGGCTGGCGATCGGAGCAGGTCTGGAGCCTGGGCCGATGGTCTCGACCGATCGCCATCGTGGCGCTGGCCTGGATCGCAGTCCTGCTCGTCCTCTTCTCGTTCCCGACCTCGGGCAACATCAGCTGGCCGTTCATGGCCGGCACGGTGATCCTGCTGCTCGTCTATTACTTCGTCTGGGCACGCGCCCGCTTCAAGGGTCCGCGCGTGATGGGCGGCGAGACTGAGCTGACTGAGATCGAGCGCGAGTTCGACGCGGCCGCGCGGGAGCTGGAAGGTCCAGCACCCGCCTGAGCGGAACCTGTTTACGAAATGATCCGGGCCGGCGGCCAGCTCGCCGCCGGCCCGCCCGCAACCCAGCAAAGGCAGGGCCGAAATCAATGCCGGGCGATCGCAAGGACGCACATCACCGCAGCCACCCGCGCCGCGACGAGCTGACGGAGCAGATTCGCAACGGCGAGATCGACACGCTGATCGTCGCGCTCACCGACATGCAGGGCCGGCTCATGGGCAAGCGTGTCCAGGGCCAGGCATTCCTGAACGGCGCCATCGACCATGGTGCCCACTTCTGCACCTACCTGCTGGGCACCGACATGGAGATGAACACGCCGGGCGGCTTCGCGCTGATGAACTGGGAGACCGGCTACGGCGACTGGGTCGCCGACCCCGTCTGGGAGACCCTGCGACCCGTCCCCTGGCTCGAGAAGAGTGCCATCGTCCTGTCAGACACGGTCGATCATCACGGCGCCGAGATTCCGGTCTCGCCCCGCACCATGCTCAAGCGCCAGGTGGAAAAGGCCGCGGCCATGGGCTTCAGCGTGATGGCCGGCTCTGAGTTCGAGTACTACCTGCTGACCGATACCTACGAGGCGGCTTACCGAAAGGGCTTCGTCGGCCTCGAACGCTTCGGCTACTACAACGAGGACTACCACCTGCTGCAAGGCACCAAGGGCGAGCCGATCCACGGCAGGCTGCGCAATCTGATGACGGCTGCCCGCATCCCCGTCGAGTTCAGCAAGGGCGAGGCGGCGCCGGGACAGCACGAGGTCAACATCCACTACAGCGACGTTCTGGAGATGGCGGATCGATCGGTCCTCTTCAAGCACGGCGCCAAGGAGATCGCCTGGCTCAACGGCTACGGGCTGACCTTCATGGCCAAGCCAGACCACACCTGGACCGGATCCAGCGGCCACATGCATATGAGCCTCTGGGACCGCAAGGGTGAGTCGTCACGCATGTTCGACTCAAAAGGCAAGCCCTACGGCATGTCGACGACCATGCGCCACTTCCTGGGCGGGATGATGCGCTACGCCCGCGAGCTGGCCATCTTTCACGCCCCAAACGTCAACTCCTACAAGCGCTACGCGGTCGCCTCGTGGGCGCCGGTCAACGTCGTCTGGGGACGGGACAACCGCACGACCGGGTTCCGGATCGTGGGAGATGAGGCCGGCCTGCACATCGAGAACCGCTTCCCCGGCGGTGACATGAACCCGTATCTCGCGTATGCGGCGGTTATTGGCGCCGGGCTGCTGGGGGTCGAGCGCAAGATCGAGCCGCCGGACGAGTACGTCGGCAACGGGTACGTGGCGACCGGTTGTGACCGGATGCCGCGCGCGCTGCACGAGGCGATCCGCGAGCTCGAGCCGAGCAAGGCGGCGGTTGAGATCTTTGGAGCCGATGTCGTGGCCCACTACCTCAACGCCGCTCGTGTCGAGCAGGAAACCTACGACGCGATCGTCCATCCCTGGGATCGCGAGCGATACCTGGAGCGAGGTTGATGAGGCTCGAGGGCAAAGTCGCGGTCATCACCGGGGCGGGGAGCGGGATGGGCCGCGTGGCGGCTCAGATGTTCGCCGCCGAGGGTGCAAAGGTCGTGGTCGCGGAGTTTGCGGCCGATGCGGGCGAGGAAACGGTTCGCCAGGTCACCGATGCCGGCGGCGAGGCCAGCTTCGTAAAGACCGATGTCTCGCGGGAGGACGACGCCCGTGCCATGGTTGACCAGGCCGTGGAACGCTTCGGGCGGATCGACGTCCTCTACAACAATGCCGGCATCATGCCTGAGGCCGACCACTCGGTGACCGACACGGAAGTCGCGGTCTGGGACCAGGTCATGGCGGTCAACCTGCGGGGGGTATTCCTCGGCTGCAAGTACGCGATCCCACGTATGGTCGAGCAAGGCTCAGGTTCGGTGATCAACATCTCGAGCTTCGTGGCGATCCTGGGCTGCTCGGTGCCGCAGGACGCCTACACCGCCAGCAAGGGTGCGGTTCTGAGCCTGACGAGGTCGCTCGCGGTGCAGTTCGGGCCCAAGGGCGTCCGATCGAACGCCATCTGCCCTGGACCGATCGAGACGCCGCTGCTCATGGACTGGCTGCTCAAGGATGAGGCGGCGAAGCAGCTTCGGCTCGCGAGGAACCCCACCGGCCGATTCGGGAAGCCGGAGGAGATCGTGAACGCCGCGATTTACCTCGCCTCGGACGAGTCCCGCTGGACGAACGGCGCCCACTTCGTGATCGACGGGGGCATCTCGGTCAACTACTTCTGACCCCTGCGACGCTCCCCGGCCAGTCCGCCTCAGACTGAAATATCGCCGAACAATCGCCACACGCACGTACGCAGTCTCGAGAGGACTGAGAGGGTGGGCGAGAGGCGGGATCGGCGATTCCCTAGTCTGCGGCTGACTGAGCGGTTCCTTCTGTCTGGCTGGGCTGTCCCTCGAGGACGGTCTTGAGGCGTTCGATCGCCTTGACCTCGGAGTCCATCGTCTTCTGGACCATGCCGCTCATGAACAGCCCGGCGAGGCCACCCACCTTCGCGTCCAGGGCAAACGTCAGCCGCGTCGAGCCGTCCATAGGTTCCAGGTCATAGCGGCCGTGCGGCCTCGCCGGACCGGTGACGGTCTGGAATTCCAGGTGCGCGTTTGGCTCGCAGGCAGTGACCTCGTAGTCGGCCGAAATTCTCCGGCCCATCGGTCCACTCACCCCTTGCGCGTACCGGGTGCCGACCCCGCCCTCGCCAGAGATGCGCTTTATGTCGAGGACTCCCGGGCGCCACTCGGTGCATTTTTCGCCATCCACGAGGTAGGCGAAGACCACTTCTGGTGGGCGATTGATGGTGACGCTGTGCTGCGCCTGGGGCATTCGGCTCCTCCGATCTGGGCGGTGGGATGCTGCAAAGTCTAGGCCGCCGGTCCATTGGCTTATGTGCTTGGGAGGTCGACTGCACCAACCGCCCTACAATTCGGAACATGGCAACACAGGAAGCGGACCGCGCGGCGCCGGCGGCGACCGAGCCGAGTGTCGTGGACGTCAAGATGATCATCGGCGGGGAAAGGGTCGACGCGGCGGACGGCCAGACCTTCGACGTCGTCAATCCCGCCACTGGCATGGTCATGGCGCACGCGCCGCTCGGTGGGCCGGAGGACGTCAACCGCGCTGTCCAGGCGGCCGGCAAGGCGTTCGAGGATCCCAAGGGCTGGGCAACCTGGTCTGCCGCCAAGCGGGGCCGAACCCTCGCGAAGTTCGCCGGCATCGTCCGCGACCACCTGGAAGAGTTGGCCCAGCTGGAGAGCCGCAACGTCGGCAAGCCGATCTCGGGAGCTCGCGGGGAGGCGCTCGCGGTCAGCTTCGTGTTCGACTACTACGCCGGAGCCGCCAACAAGCTGTTCGGCGAGACGATCCCGGTCAGTAAGCCGGGCCTCGATTTCACCCTGCGCGAACCGATTGGCGTCTGCGGGCTGATCGTGCCGTGGAACTTCCCCATGAACATGGCCAGCTGGAAGCTGGGACCTGCTTTGGCCGCCGGGAACACTACGATCCTCAAGCCGGCCAGTTACACCCCCCTTACCGCATTGCGGCTTGGGGAGCTGGCGCTCGAGGCTGGCATTCCGGCCGGCGTGGTGAACGTGATCACCGGGCCGGGCGGCTCCGCCGGCGCGGCCCTCGCCGCGCACCCGGGTGTCGGGAAGGTGGCCTTCACCGGCGAGACGACCACGGGGCAGGAGATCATGCGGCTGGCCGCCAACAACGTGAAGAAGATCAGCCTCGAGCTGGGCGGCAAGAGCCCCAACATCGTCTTCGCTGATGCCGATCTCGAGCGCTTTGCCGTAGAGGCCCCCTACGCCGTCTTCGACAACGCGGGCCAGGACTGCTGCGCTCGGAGTCGGATCTTCGTGGAGGCATCGGCTCACGATCGGATGCTCGAGCTCTTCACCGAGGCGACGCGCAAGGTCGTCGTCGGGGATCCCGCCAACGACAAGACGGAGATGGGCAGCCTCGTCAGCGAACGACAGCGTGAGCGCGTTTCGGGATACGTCGAGACTGGGATCGACGAAGGCGCGTCGCTCGTCTACGGTGGCGAGGCGCCGACCGGCGACCCATTCGACGCGGGCGCGTACTGGATGCCGACGATCTTCGATGCATGCCGGACCGACATGCGCATCGTCCGGGAGGAGATCTTCGGACCGGTGGTCGCGATCATCCCCTTCGAGGACGAGGCGGACGCTATTCGGCTGGCCAACGACACGCCCTACGGGCTGTCAGGTTCCATCTGGAGCCGAGACATCGGGAAGGCGTTGCGCGTCGCCAAAGCCGTGCGGGCGGGCGTCCTCTCCGTCAATTCGAACGCCAGCGTTCACACCGAGGCGCCATTCGGCGGCTACAAGATGAGCGGTGTGGGCCGGGAGCTCGGCATGCACGCACTGGAGCTGTACACCGAGGTCAAGAACGTCTTCGTCGACCTGACCTGAGTACCGATACGCCGGCTCAAAACGAGCCGCCGGCGCCGCCTCCTCCGCCCGAGCCGCCGCCTCCGAATCCGCCGCCACCGGACGAAGAGGGCGAATTGCCGATGGTCCCCAGCGCCGCGAACATGCCGCCGAAGTTCGGGACTGCCGACCCCGCCATCAACCCACCGCCACCCGACCCGCCCCCACTGCCGCCCGAACCCGCGCCGGACGCGTACCACGCCGGATACCAGGCGTGGGCCGCAAGGCCCTCGCGGTCGTCCTCCGCGGTGCGTTCCAGCACGCGCTCGATATCACGGTGGAGGCCCAGAGCGACACCCCAGACCAGGGCCTGGTCCGGCGTCTCCACCCAGGGCATGGCCTTGGCGGCGACCACCTCGTCCATCGAGCGGGCTTGTTCGAGGGTCTTCTGCAGCGTCCTGCGGTATGCGAAGAGCCAGGCCCGAACCATCGATCCGGTTTGCGTCACGGCAGGCATCCACTGCGAGCCGATCAAGGTGGCCGCGCCGGCCACGCCGACGCAGATGGATGCCACGGTCAGCCCGTCGCTCGGCAACGAGACCGCGCCCCAGAAGGCGAGGCCCGCGACGACCAATTCGCCGATGCCCAGTGCCCGCCAGCGATTGATCACGCTCGAGGGCTTGCGTCCGTACCAACCGCCGGCGACGGCGCCAGCCTCCAGTCGGTCGTTGAAGCTACCGACGCTCTTCCCGAACTGCAGCAGGCTCTGTTGGTCGACGTAGCGGTCTGCGTCGGCGTCCGCAACTTCGGACATCTTCTCGAGCGCGAATTGCTCAGCGTCTCCAAGCGGAGACCGGCGAATGAGCCGCTGGTGCACATCGTCCTGGTTCGTTTCGGTCATCTGGATTCCGACCTTGGCGCCGAGCCCCAGGATCCCGCCGTCGTGCCGGAACGTGAGCTCGCCTCTCGAGGCGAGGTCCAGCAGCGCCGTCGTCAGGGCTCGACGAGTCGCCCGTCCTTCCATGATCAGCGCCGCGGTGGCCGGTGTCAGCTTGACCGGCGGAGCAGGCATGTAGATCGAGGCGTCATCGGTATACACGGGATCGCGCCCGAACCGGAGCCAGTTCCAGAGCCACCACACGATCAGGAGCGCGCCCAGCAGGATCCCGCCAAAGCCCAGGACCGCATTGAGCTGTCGAGCAAATTCGAGGCGGCCCGCGTTCTCCGGCGTCGTTGCACGGTCCGCAGCGTTCAGAGCTGCCAGCACCGCGCCGTCCATGTCGCAGTCCCGCAGATGCGGAACCATGTCGTCGTCGAAGACCGATTGGCGGTCGGCGTCGCTCATGAAGGCGGCCTCGAATCCCGAGCCTGCGTAGAGCTCCGCCTGGCCATGGCACCTCGACTCGTCGAGATCGAGGAGGATGACCAGGGAGTCGTCGAAACCCTTCCGACCGATTCCCCATTGATCGATGAGCGCGCGGGCGTCAGCTTCCGCCGCTGCCTGCGTGTCGCTCTCGGGTTTGACCTGCGTGTAGACGACGATCTGCGCCGCGCTGCGCTGCTCGATCGCCGCGATGATCGCCTCGGCCTGCGCCTCTGTCGCGGCGCTCAGCACGTCCGCGGTGTCGTACACGCGCTGGCCCGCCGTCGGTGACGGATATGGCGGTCCCGCGGCGAAGGCCGCCGTCGCGATGGCAGTGGCGGCGATCGCGATTGCCGCTCCAATGAGGAGACGATGCTCGGGACGCCTCACACGCCCAAGTATGCCCGGGCGCTGAGCCGAGCGAACGGCTATCGGGACCGCCGAAAAACCGTTGACGCCCCCCGTGGGCCGAACCTATGCTGCCGCCCAGCCCACCGCCCGGCAGCATGCTGCTGTTTCGTGCCGCGCGGGGGCGTCGTCGCGTGATCCCTTTCTCGGACGGAGCCACACTCGGTGTGGGGGAGAGGAGGAGACCCTTGACCGCGGATCCCATGCATGCCGACCAGGTCGCGGCAGATGACGCGCATCTTCGCTCGCTCGGCATCAAGCCGGAGCTGAGGCGGACGCTCGGCTTCCTTTCGAACTTCGCTGTCGCCTTCAGCTATATCAGCGTCTCGACCGGCACCTTCACTAACCAGGCTGTCGCCTTTGGTGTCGGCGGGCCGGCCATCTTCTGGGCTTGGCCCCTGGTGATCCTGGGGCAGACGTTCGTCGCGCTGAATTTCGCCGAGCTTTCCAGCCATTTCCCGGTCGCGGGATCTATCTATCAATGGTCGAAACGCCTCTCGAACAAGACGCTGGGCTGGTTCACGGGCTGGATCTACTTCTGGGCCGGTGTCGTGACGGTGACGGCCGTCGCCGCGACCGTCCCACTGGTGCTGTCCACCATTCAAGGATGGGACCTCGCTAGCTCCTCGCCCATCGGCTTCCTCAATATGTGGCAGTTCGTTGGACTCCTCACGCTGCTTATCACGACGCTCATCAACATCGAGGGCGTACGGCTCCTGGCGCTACTGAACAACATCGGCGTCGCGGCCGAGATTCTCGGCATGGTGGTCTTTGCCCTGATCCTTCTGTTCTTCGCCAACCACCAGTCGCCCGCGGTCCTGTTTGACACTGCCCCCACCGCAGGCCTGGCTGGCGGCAACTACTTCGCCGTCTTCCTGGTTGGCATGTTCATGGCTCTGTTCGTGGTCTATGGATTCGACACGGCGGGTACGTTTGGGGAGGAGACCGTGGATGCCTCGCGCCAGGCGCCGCGCGGCGTCCTCTCCGCCATCTGGATCTCGGGAATCGTGGGCGCGGTTTTCCTGCTCGCGGTAACCCTCTCGTTCCGGGACGTCAACAAGGCCATCGCAACCGGGCAGGCCGCGGGCTTCCCGATCGCAGACACGATCAAGGAGAACCTCACCTTTGGCCTGCCGGGCGGAGCGACGCTGGGCGACCTCTACCTCGTCATGATCCTCGTGGCCGTCTTCGTCTGCACGCTCGCGATCCAGGGCGCAACGGTACGGCTGATGTTCTCGATGGGCCGCGATCGCCGGCTGCCATTCGGGGCCGCCTGGGGCTCCGTAAATCCCACCTTCAGGACCCCGGCGAATGCGGCCATCGCCGTGGGCTTATTGGGCGCCCTGCCGCTTATTCTGATGGGGGCCACGGCCTCGATCTACCTCGCCATCGCGGCGACCGGGATGATCTACATCAGCTACTTCCTATGCAATCTCGGAGTGCTGATGGCGCGCACCCGTGGCTGGCCGCACAGGGGGGCATGGTTCAGCCTCGGCTCCTGGGGAACGATCCTCAATATCTTTGCCCTCCTCTGGGGAGGGTTGATGGTCATCAACATCGGTATCTGGACCAGCCCGATCTTCGGCGATTTCGGAAATGACCTCCGGAATCTGTGGTCGAACCCGTTCATCAACACCTTCCTGGCGTTTGGAACCACCTCGGAAGGCAAGCCGAACATCCTGAGCGGCCTGCCGGCCTGGCCCGTGTTCGAGACCCTGGTCGGCCTCGTCTTCGTGGTCGGCCTGATCTACTACCTGGTGGCCCAGCGCGGGCGCGAGGACCGCGTCGAAGCGGATCTGGCGACCGGCGAGGCTGTCATCGCATAGACATCTGTCGCACATAACAGGGCGGGCGGCTCGGCGCTCCGGCGCCGGCCGCTCGCGTCTATTCAGGCTGGCAATCCCGAGGGTTGCACATGACCGATGAGGAGCCGTTGCACGGCGAGCTAGCCGACGCGCTGACCGGTGCGCTCCAGCGCGTACCCGAGACCGCTGGGCGGGAGCTCGTCTTGTTGCCCCTCTCAGGCGGCATCACCAACCGCAACTTCCTGGTCACCCCGAGCGACGGGGACGATCGGTACGTGATCCGGCTCGGCGGCAACGACACCCATCTGCTCGGGATCAGCCGCGAGGTTGAGCACGCCGCAACGGTCGCCGCGGCCGGGGTAGGTGTAGGCCCCGAGGTGATCGCCTTCATCCGGCCCGAGGGCTACCTCGTCACCCGTTTCATCATGGGAGAGCCGGTTTCGCTGGAGCAGGTTCACGAGCTGCCAACGATCAAGCGCGTCGTGGACTCCCTGCGCCGCGTTCATGGCGGTCCGGCGATCCCTGGCCTCTTCGTCCCCTTCCGGATCGTTGAGGCATACCGCGCGCTCGCGACCTCGCATGGCGTGTCCATACCCGCGGCGTGGGACCGCGCCCACGAGGCTTCACGGCGCATCGAGCGAGCCTTCCTGGATGCGCCGACGGAGCTCAAGCCCTGCCACAACGACCTGCTGAACGCCAACTTCATCGACGACGGCGCGCGCATCCGGATCGTCGACTGGGAATACGCGGGCCTGGGTGATCCCTTCTTCGACCTTGGCAACTTCAGCATCAACCACGAGCTCTCGCCCGAGGAGGACGCCTGGCTGATCGAGGCTTACGACGGGGAGGTGCGCACGCCACGCCTCGCACGCCTCACCCTGATGCGCGTGGTGAGCGACTTCCGCGAGGCGATGTGGGGTGTCCTGCAGCAGGCGATCAGCACGCTGGACGTCGACTTCGTGGCCTACGCCAACGAGCACTTCGAGCGACTCCTTCGCAACGCCGAGGGCGCCGGTTTCGAGCGGGCCCTGGCCGAGGCCGCGAGTGCCTGAGGCCGGCGCCATTCCAACCCAGGCGCGGGCGGTCATCATCGGCGGCGGTGTGGGGGGAGCCGCCATTGCCTATCACCTGACGCTTCTGGGCTGGACTGATGTCGTGCTGCTCGATCGGTCCGACCTGACGAGCGGCTCGACGTTCCACTCGGCGGGCCTGGTGGGACAGCTCCGATCGAGCCCGACACTGACCCGGATGATGGTGGACAGCGTCGCCACCTACCGGCAGCTGGCTGACGAGACCGATGTCGACCCCGGCTGGCGCGAGATCGGCTCCTTGCGACTGGCGTCGTCCCCGGAACGCCTTGAAGAGCTTCGCCGACAGGCGGGATGGGCCAAGACATACGGCCTGCCGATGGAGCTCG
>Ga0207646_10002600_pt1 | contig 21255 bp, 16 predicted proteins | sample KBSK5502metaG_FD_184343 | JGI IMG/M metagenome (GOLD analysis project Ga0207646, IMG submission 184343) | Corn, switchgrass and miscanthus rhizosphere microbial communities from Kellogg Biological Station, Michigan, USA - KBS K5-50-2 metaG... | ecosystem: Host-associated > Plants > Roots >... | reverse complement strand
GACGCGGACGTGAACGACCAGAAAGAGTTGTCATAACCACCCGCTTCGCCACCAAGCAACGGGTCCCTGCTCAATCTGAGATCGACTCCAGACCCGAAACGCCTACCGAAACGTCACGAGAGCGTGACGGTTTTCTCCGTTCTCCGCGAATGCCGGCTCTGCCGGCGTTCGCCGCAGCGCTATCCGTCAGCGAAGAATCCGCGCGAAGTCATCATGGCCCGGCGCAGCCGGGCTGGACTTCGCGCGGCTAGGCGCCGTGACACTTCTTGAACTTCTTGCCGCTGCCGCACCAGCACGGGTCGTTGCGGCCGATGTTCTCCCGGTCGGACTTCACGATCGGGCGCGGCGCGCCGGCGGTCGACGTCGTGCTGCCGCCCGACATCGCCAGCGTCGCCGTGGCGGAGCCGCCTCCTGCTGCCGCGATGGCGTCCGCGCCGGCAAGGGACTCGTGCGCGTACTGCAGTCCACCACCGTTCACGCCCGATGCTGCCTGCGCGCGCTGCAGCTCGTCCGCCTCGTCCGGCGCGAGCTGGGCGTGGAACAGGGTCAGCACGACCTCTTCGCGGATCTGCGCGCCGAGTTCCTCGAACATGATGTGGCCTTCGTGGCGATACTCGACGAGCGGATCCTTCTGCGCCATTGCGCGCAGATGGACGCCCTCCCGCAGGTAGTCCATCGAATCGAGATGCTCCCGCCAGCGCTGGTCGACGACCTGGAGGATCACGAAGCGCTCCAGCTCGCGCATCAGGTCGGACGTCATCTCATCTTCCTTCGCAGCGTACGAGTCGCGCGCATCCTCCTGGAATTCCTCGATCAGCGAGTCGCGCGTGACCTCGCCCAGATCCTCGCGCAACTCGTCGACGGTGACCTCCGTGTCGTAGAGCGCGGCCATCTGCTTCACGAGGCCTTCGAGATCCCACTCCTCGACGTAGTCCTCCTCGGTGAATTGGGCGACGGTCCCGGAGATGACCTCGTCGATCCACTCGCGCACCTGGTCCGACATGTCCTGACCCTCGAGCACGGCGCGGCGCTGTTCGTAGATGACGACTCGCTGTGAGTTCATGACGTCGTCGTACTTGAGGACGTTCTTGCGCGCGACGAAGTTCTGCTCCTCGACCTTCTTCTGCGCCCCCTCGATCTGGCTGGAGAGGATCTTCGCCTCCATGGGCTGATCGTCCGGAATCTTGAAGCGCTCCATGATCCGCTTGATACGGTCGCCCGCGAACAGACGGACGAGATCGTCCTCCCCGGAGAGATAGAAGCGCGATTCGCCGGGGTCGCCCTGACGGCCCGAGCGCCCGCGCAGCTGGTTGTCGATCCGCCGCGCCTCGTGTCGCTCGGTGCCGAGCACGTAGAGGCCGCCGGCCTCGACGACTCCGTCCCCCAGCTTGATGTCGACGCCGCGGCCCGCCATGTTCGTCGCGATCGTGACCGAGCCCTTCTGGCCCGCGTCCTTGATGATCTCGGCTTCGCGGGCGTGCTCCTTCGCGTTCAGGACGTTGTGCGGGATCCCCTGCCGCGTGAGCAGCTGGCTCAGATACTCGGAGGTCTCGACCGCGATCGTGCCGACTAGCACAGGCTGCCCGTTCTGGTGGCGCTCCTTGATGTCGCGCATGACGGCCTCGAACTTCCCCTCGACCGACTTGAAGATCAGGTCGTTGTTGTCGTCACGTGCGACCTCGACGTTGGTCGGGATCTCGACGACGTGGAGGTTGTAGATCTCGACGAACTCCTTCTCCTCGGTCTTCGCCGTACCGGTCATGCCGGCCAGCTTCTCGTAGAGGCGGAAGTAGTTCTGGAGCGTGATCGTCGCGAGCGTGACGTTCTCCTCCTGGATCTTCACGCCCTCCTTGGCCTCGATCGCCTGATGCAGGCCCTCCGACCAGCGGCGGCCCTCCATGATGCGCCCGGTGAACTCGTCGACGATCTTCACCTCGCCGTCCTGGATCACATAGTCGACGTCGCGCTTGTAGAGGGACTCCGCCTTCAGCGCCTGGTTCAGATGGTTGACGAGCTGCGAATGGCGCGGGTCGTAGAGGTTTTCGAGCCGGAGCGCGCGCTCTGCCGCCGCGATCGACGCCTGGCCCGGCGCGACCGTCTTGTGCTTCTCGTCGTACTCGTAGTCCGCGTCGGGGTTGCCCCCCTTGAGCAGCGGATCGTGCGCCACTCCGGTCAGCGAGCGAGCGATGCGCGCGAAGTCGTGGTAGATCTGCGCCGCCGCTTCGGGCTCGCCGGAGATGATCAGCGGCGTTCGCGCCTCGTCGATCAGGATCGAGTCGACCTCGTCAACGATCGCGTACGAATGGCTGCGCTGAACGACGCCGTCGAGGCTGACGGCCATGTTGTCGCGCAGGTAGTCGAAGCCGAACTCGGAGTTCGTCCCGTACGTGATGTCGGCCTCGTACGCGACCTTGCGCTCTGCGAAGGGCATCATGTTCTCGATCGCGCTGACCGTCATGCCGAGGCGCTCGTAGACGCCGCGGTTCCACTCCGCGTCACGCTGGGCGAGATAGTCGTTGACCGTGACGAGGTGGACGCCCCGGCCTTCGAGCGCGTTCAGGTAGAGCGCGAGGCTGGCGACGAACGTCTTGCCTTCACCGGTCTTCATCTCGGCGACATCGCCTTCGTGGAGCACGATCCCGCCCATCAGCTGGACGTCGAACATGCGCTGGTCGGACTCCCGCAGGCGGGCCTCGCGGACCGCCGCGAAGGCCTCGAAGAGAAGCTCCTCGAGCGCCTCTCCGTTCTCGAGCCGCTGCCGGAACTCGACCGTCTTCTCTCGGAGCTGATCGTCCGAGAGCTCACGGAACTCGGGCTCGATCGAGGTGATGTAGGCCGCCTGCTCGACCAGCCGCCTCATGCGCCGGCCCTCGCCGACGCGCAGGATCTTCTCGAAGGAGCCGAGCTGGCTGGACATCGGACCTAGGGTAGCTTGCCCCACCTAGAGCGGATCGACACGAACCTCCCAGAGGGTCTCGTCGAGCCGGGACGCGCGGATGACCGCATCGCCGTCGGCGAGCGCCTCGAGCTCCGGCAGCGTTCCGAAGGAGCGGTTACCGTCGACGACCAGCGTCTTCTCGTCGCCGTTCAGGACCAGCTCGATCTGGTCACCACCCGGTTCCGGGAGCTGGACGACGCGGAGCTTGTGCGCGGCGACCGCCCACGTGGTTTCCCCTCGCCGCACTGCGTTGGCGCGATACGGGCGTGCGATGTCCTGCTCGATCGCGTCGGCGAGCGGCGCCAGATCGCCGTCGCCTTCCTCGATCAGGAGCGACCCGTCCTCGAGGCCGACGAAGCGCGCCGCGTCCCCTTTGGCGTCCGGCGCGTCGGCCGTGGCCACTGCATCGTATTGCCGCTCGCGCGGAATGCCGTGGATCCCGGCTTCGGGGATGACACCGGTGAACAACGGCACCGTGGATTGCTCCACGAGACCGCCTTCCTCGGCGAGCCGCTGGTGCAGCGGCTTGCGCCGGAACAGTCCCACTACCCGGACGGCTCGATCAAGCCATAGCCGCCGTTTCTGCGACGGTAGATGACGTTGATGTCTCCGGACTCGTCGCTGCGGAAGACGAAGAAGTCATGCCCGATGAGCTCGAGCTGCAGCACTGCCTCCTCCGGGCTCATCGGCTTGACGGAGAACTGCTTCACCTTGACGATCTGCTCGCCGGTCTCTTCCTCGTCGGGAATGCTCATCGGACCTCCGGTCGCTGTGCCGTTGTCGCGGACGTGCCAGCCCTTGCGCTGCTTGCCGCGGGCGTGGTCGATCTGGCGGAGCAGCTTGTCCGTCAGCTGGTCGATGGACGACTTCATGTCGGTCGACGCTTCCTTAACGCGGAGCGTCGGCCCTTTCGTCCAGACAGTTACTTCGGCCACCTGGTTGTCGGCGATCGAAGGGTTCTTCTCGACACGGAGCTCCAGCTCGACCTCCGCCAGCGCGTGCAGCTGGCGGTCGAGCTTTCGCATCTTCTCCTCGGCATATCGGCGGATCGTGTCGCTGACCTCGTGGTTCTTGCCCTTCACCTGAAGTCGCATGCGCCTCCTCGTGAGCCGGGAGTCTCACCCTAGCGAATGCGAATCGTGCGGGCCAACGTCACGACCTCAACCGTTCTTGCGCCTCCTTTCCGCAGCGCCGAAGCCGCCGCGTTGGCGGTCGCTCCAGTCGTGTAGACGTCGTCGATGAGCACCACGCGGGTAGGTACGCGTCCGTGCGCAAGGAAAGCATCGGCGACGTTCCGTCGACGCTCGTGCTGCGCGAGCCCACGCTGGCGCGGAGAGCCCCTCGCCCGCGTGAGCAGCGACCGCACCGGTAGCTCCCAGAGCGCAGCAAGCTCGGTTGCCAAGCGCTCGGCGGCGTGGTGACCACGTTTCAACCTACGGTCAGGATCGCCCGGAACGAACACGACGCACGCCGCGTCCGGTCGGGCCAGTGATTCACGCACGACCGTGGCCGCCCAACCGGCGAGCCGGCGCAGACCGCGCTCCTTCCAGGCGGCCACGACCGGACGCAGCCGGTCGTCATAGGCCAACGCCGCCCGCGCCCGCGCGAACGCGAGGCGCCGGCCCGCACACTCCGCACAGCGCTGCACGGGCCATGCGGTCGGCGCCCCACAACGCTCGCAGAGCGGTGACTCGATGCGGTGCAGCGCCGCGGTGCAGCCCTGGCACACCTGCGCTCCGGGACGAAGGCAAAGGAGACACCGCTGGGGCAGGACCAGGTCGAGCACGTCACCACGACGCTAGGGACGCGCGCGCGCCGTGTCTGTGTCAACTCGGTGAATACTCCGTGCGTTCCGGCAGACCACGCCGGCGGCGCATGCGGTTGTCGGCCTCGAGCAGCTGGGTCGCGTCCCCGATGTCGTACCACCGCCCTTCGAAACGGTACGCGTAGACGGGCTCCCGCTGGTGCAGCCAGGCGACGTAGTTCCCTGGCTGATCGGGCGGGTTTCCCTCTTCGAAGTACTGCTCGATCAGTCGCAAGTGGTCGCGCTCGTAGAGGTACATCGCGGTGGCGCAGAGCGTCGTCGGGGGATGCTCGGGTTTCTCCACGAAGCCGACGACGCGGTCGTCCTCGTCCACGTCGACGATGCCGTACTTCTTCGCCAACTCCCGATCGCCGATATCTAGCACGGCGATACAGCTCCCGTCGCGCGCGCGCCAGAATCTCTCGTAGTCGGCAAGGGAGTAATCGAACAGGTTGTCGCCTGCGACCACCAGCAGGTCGTCGTCGAGGCCGACGAAGCGAATGTCTCCGATCGCACCGAGTCGGTCCTCGTTGGAGGTCGTGCCGTCGTTGTGGATCCGAACGTCCTTGTCGTGCGCCCAGCGTGCGAAGTCATCTGCGAAGCGTGCGTTCGTGACCAGGTGCACCTCGTCGGCGCTGGTCTCGGCGATCCCGTCGAGGATCCAGTCGACCATCGGCCGGCCGCCCACGGGAAGAAGTTGCTTCGGGATCGAGTCGGTCAGCGGGCGCAAGCGGGTCGCATAGCCCGCCGCCAGGATGAGTGCCTTCATACGAGTGCCGCGAGCGACCGGCCGTACGGAGCCCGGTGCACGCCGTGCTCGGTGACGATCGCAGCGATCAGATCACCTGGCGTGACGTCGAAGGCCGGATTCCGGGCGGCGAAGCGGGTGGTGAGCTCGTCGGCGGCGCGTTCCTCGATCGGGATCTCGGCACCTGTCGGAGTGGCGAGGTCGACGGTGGACGTCGGTGCGACGACGTAGAGCGGGATGCCGTGGTGCGCGGCGAGCACCGCGAGCGAATACGTGCCGATCTTGTTTGCCGTGTCGCCGTTCGCAGCGATCCGGTCCGCGCCGGTGACGACACAGTCCACATCGCCGGCGGCCATCAGCGAGCCGGCGGCTGAGTCGGCGATGACCGCGTGGGGAATGCCCGCGGCCTCGAGCTCCCACGCAGTCAGGCGCGACCCTTGCAGCAACGGACGCGTCTCGTCGACCCAGACGCGTTCGAGCGCCCCTCGTTCCCAGGCAGTCCTGAGCGCGCCCACCGCGCTGCCATAACCGCCCGTCGCCAGTCCACCCGCGTTGCAGTGCGTGAGCGCGCGCGTCCCCGGGCCGAACAACTCGGCGGCGTTTGCGGCCATCGCGTGGCAGCGTTCGACCTCCTCGTCGTGCAGAGCGCGAGCGTGTGCCGGGGTCGGATCATCGTGCATCTGCTCGAGTGCCCAGGCGAGATTGACCGCCGTCGGACGCGATGCGGCGAGCTGCGCAGCGGCCTCGTCGATGTCCTCCCCACGCTCGGCCGCAAGCGCAAGTGCATAGGCAGCGGCGACGCCGATGGCAGGCGCGCCACGGATTGCGAGCTCTCGAATCGCAGCCACGACCTCGGCCACCGACCGGCACTCCAGCTCGACCTCTTCGTCCGGTAGCCGCCGCTGGTCGAGGAGGACGACCCTCGGGCCGTCCTCCTCGTACCGAACGATGTCACCCGGATCTAGGTTCCTTCGTCCCACGAAGCCAGGTACTTCTCCTGCTCCTCCGTGAGCGTGTCGATCTCGACGCCCATGGTCGCCAGCTTCAGGCGCGCGATCTCCTTGTCGATCTCCTCCGGCACCGGATAGACCTTGCGCTCGAGCTCGGCGGCGTTCTGAATCGCGTACTCGGCCGAGAGCGCCTGGTTCGCAAAGGACATGTCCATGACGAGAGCCGGATGGCCTTCGGCGGCGGACAGGTTGACGAGCCGGCCGTCCGCGATCAGGTAGATGCGCCGGCCGTCGGCCATCGTGAACTCTTCCACGAAGGCACGGGCCTCGCGGGTGTCCGTCGCCAGCGAGCGCAAGCCCGGAATGTCGATCTCGACGTTGAAGTGACCCGTGTTGGCGAGGATCGAGCCGTCCTTCATCGCCTCGATGTGCTCCTTGCGGATGACGGACTTGTCGCCGGTCGCCGTGACGAACATGTCGCCGATCGCAGCCGCTTTCTCCATCGGGAGGACCTCGTAACCGTCCATGCTGGCCTCGAGCGCCCGCATCGGATCGACTTCCGTGATGATCACGTGGGAGCCCATCCCGCGGGCGCGCGACGCGACGCCGCGGCCGACCCAACCGTAGCCCGCGACCACGAAGCGTTTGCCGGCGAGCAACACGTTCGTCGCACGGATGATCCCGTCGATCGTCGACTGGCCCGTGCCGTAACGGTTGTCGAACAGGTGCTTCGTCTGCGCGTCGTTGACCGCGATCACCGGGAAGCCGAGGGCTCCGTCACGTTCGAGCGCCTTGAGACGGATGACGCCGGTCGTCGTCTCCTCCGTCCCCGCGATGATGTCGCCGAGCTGCTCACGCCGCGCGGAGTGCAGGACACCGATCACGTCGGCGCCGTCGTCCATCGTCAGCTGAGGCTTGTGGTCGACGGCCGCCTCGATGTGAGCGTAGTAGGTGTCATTGTCCTCGCCCTTGATCGCGAAAACCGCGATGTCGTACTCGTCGACGAGCGCGGCCGCGACGTCGTCCTGCGTCGAGAGCGGGTTGGACGCGCAGAGGACGACGTCGGCGCCGCCGGCCTTCAACGTCCGGGCGAGGTTGGCGGTCTCGGTCGTCACGTGCAAGCAGGCGGAGATTCGGTAGCCGGAGAGCGGCTGCTCGCGTTCGAAGCGCTCACGGATGGCGGCGAGCACCGGCATCTGGCGGTCGGCCCACTCGATGCGCCGCACCCCCTCGGGCGCAAGTGCGAGGTCTTTCACGTCGTGCCGTTTCGTCGTAGCCATTCAGTCCTCTCGTTTAGGCGGCCAGGAGCCGCTCGTGCTTGCGCTGCTCCCAGTCGAGGGCGGACAGCTGGGTGCCTGCCAGCCAGGTCTCCACTGCGGCCCGCAACTGCGGCTCGCGCTCGAGCCTAGCTGCGAAAGCGACGTCCGTGAGCTCCACGTCGTGGCGGCGGCGGAGCTCACGCAGGGAGCGGAGCTGGTTGAGCTCGAGGAGCCCGTACAGGCGATAGCCGGCTCCGCTCCGGCGAGGGACAACGAGCCCCGCGCCTTCGAGGTAGCGCAGCATCCGAGGCGACCAGCCCGTCTGGGCCGCCGCCTCGCCGATCGTCATTCCTGCCACGGCCGGAACCTTAACACATCCGTGTTAAGGTTCGGAGGTTCCTTCTCTCCCGTAGCGGTCTTCGAGTCGTACGACGTCGTCGAGCTCCGGGGTGGAGACCTCCAGGATCGTCGTGTCGTCGATCGCCGTGACCCGGTGAACCGTGCCGGGTCGGAAGTGGAACGACGATCCGGCCCCGATCACCTCTTCTCGCAACACCGCATCGCCGGCCGAGCCGAGCTCGAGCTTGCCGCGGCCCGATTGCACGAGCCAGGACTCGTCTTTCGCGCGATGGAACTGAAGGCTCAGTGACTCGCCGGCTTTGATGAAGAGGACTTTGCCGACGTAGCGGTCCGTCTCCGCCCAGATCAGCTCGTAACCCCAGGGCTTCTCGACCTTGCGCGGCTCGCAGGCCCAGGCGTCCAGACCCCCGAGATTGGGCGAGTCGACGCTCACCGGCCGACTTTATGCCGTTCGTCAACGGGACGCAGGCAAGGGTCTGACCCCGGCCTTTGGGTCAGCTGCGACCGCGAGCCAGTGTCGGGCGAAGCTCGGGATGGGCGGCGTAGTGCTCCTCCGCCCGCTGCAGGTCCTTCGGCGTGTTGACGGTAATCCAGAGGCCCTCGTGCCGGAAGGCGAAGAGCTTCCCCTCCTCTGCCAGCTCCGGGAACGTCGACTGTTCGTGATCGCCGCGCTCGGGCATGCGGGCGAGCGCTTCGTCGCCGAGCACGTACACGCCGGCGTTGACCCAGTGCGGTAGGCGCGGCGCTTCACGGAAACCTGTGACGCGGTCGCGGTCGCCAAGGTCGACCACGCCAAACTGAGACTTGAGCGGAGCGACCACGATGGTCGCGGCGCCGCCGTGCTCCTCATGCGCTTCCAGGAAGGCGCGCAGGTCGACGTCGTGCAACTCGTCGCCGTTGAACGCATAGATCGGCCCCGGCTCTTCGCGACGCTCTGCCGCGTAGCGCAAGCCTCCGCCACGCCCGAGCGGCTCCGGCTCGGCGACCGCGATGATCTCCGCACCGAGCCCCGAGAGCTTCGCCTCGAAGAGCGCCGCCTGGCCGGCACTGCAGCTGACAATCACGCGGTCGACACCGGCACGAACCAGCTGGGAGACCTGATATTCGGCGAGAGGATGTCCTGCGATCGGGACGAGCGCCTTGGGATGTCCACGCGCCGCATCACCCAGCCGTGTCGCCTGACCGCCGGCCAGGATGATTGCTTCCATCAGTGCCCCTGCCAGTGATGCTGCCGAGCTTCTGGGTTGCGAGCACCAAGCCGCGTGATCGCGGGCCAGAAGCCGGCGTGTATTGCTGGCAGGGGCACTAGTTGGACTCTCGTTCGCCGGCGCGGAGAGACGGCTCCGCCGTCTCGGGCAGTGCCTCGAACGGCGAGCTCGACCGGCCGATTCCCTCGTAGGCGAAGCCGGCGGCGCGCGTCGCCGCCGGGTCGAGCAGGTTCCTGCCGTCGAGGATGAGCGGCCGCGCCATCGCGTCGTGCACGTCCTTCGACGCCAGGCCGCGCAACTCGTCCCACTCCGTCACGATCACCGCCGCGTCTGCGCCCTGCACGGCCTCCAGCACCGAGTCGTAGAGGACAGCACCCTTCATCAGGTCACCCGGCCGCGCGACCGGATCCCAGGCACGCACCTCGGCGCCCTCTGCGAGCAAGCGCGACGCCAGCACCAGCGAAGGAGCCTCGCGCATGTCGTCGGTGCCGGCCTTGAAGGCGAGCCCGAGGAGCGCGATCTTCCTTCCGCGCAGCTTGCCGAGATGCTTCTGCAGCTTCTGCACGACGCGCCGCTTCTGTAGCTCGTTCACTTCGATCACTGCCGACAGCAGATGGAAGTGGTAGCCGGAGTTCGAGGCGAGCTGCTTGAGCGCGAGCGAATCTTTTGGGAAACAGTTGTGTGTCACCAGACCACCCGTCGTAACAAACGTGTGCGGCCCGGGAACCTCGAGCGAATAGACGGCGCCCTTGAATGGCTTGCGGATGGTGTCGACGACCCGAACCCAAGCGGCTTTGTCGGCGCGCTGGTAGCCGGTGGGTGCGATCCTCCTCTGCTGGCGAGCGATCGAGGCTCTGATGACGGGACGATCGTGCTCGGCTACGAAGTCCAGAAGTTGCTCGACCTGCTCCGCCCCCGAAATCCTGATCCAGAAAGTGTCGCAAGTGGACTTCGCCACACGGCCGATCCGAAGGGATGCGAAGAAGCCAAGACCGGCTAGGAGCCTGAGCAGACCGTCGGCGAGCTCGCGGCTGACGGTCCCGTATTCGAGGATGACACTGGGGCCGCCGTTGACGAACGACCATGAGCCGTCGCCACGCCACATCCCGGCCAGCAGCGCCCGCTGAAACTCGGGTCGCGCGGTCCAAATGGCATCGGGAAGGCGTTGCTCGTAGCAGTTGGCACCGAGCCCAAGAGAACCGAGCCAGAACCCGGCGAGAATCCGCGAGGACACCGACACGGTCGCGGTGGTCGGAAGATGGCGGACGCTCGCGCGAACGCGCCTAGCAGCCCAGAACGAGTAGACCTCTTCGACGAGATCGAACTCGTCGCTCGGATGAAATGACCACTGCAGACGGCGACGCTTCCCATCGGCATCACAATGGCCTTCGGCGACGTACAGACCGACGATCCGCCAGAAACTCTCGTCCTCGGTGATCGACGCAGGAACGTAGGTCCCGTTCCTGCAACTGCCGAGGCGGGCTCTCTCGAGCGAAAGCTCGGTCCGATCAAGCTCACTCAGTCGCAGTGCTCCTGAACGGAGGATCTCGTGCGAACGGGCGACCGCGCCACGTCGGTGGTCGAGGTGAGCCTGCAGCTGCTTCGCGCCCAACGCCTCGAGCCTCAGAGGCGCCGGGCGAACGATGACGTCCTCGCGCTCGAGCCCGACCGTTTCCAGACCCTCGAGGAGGTTCCAAACACGCTGCCGTCTCGTGACCGCCGTCGACGAAGCAAGAGGCAGCCAATCCTGTTTAGTGAGCTGCTCGGCGAGCTTGACTCCGTCTCGCGTTACCCACGGGTGGTCCGGAGTACAACGAATTCGACGCCCCATCTTCGTTCGCAGCTCGAGGATTTCGCCCTCAACCTCGCGCCGTGTTACGGCCGCAACGGGAGCGAACTCCGTCGAGCCGCCTTTTGGATCCCACGCCAGCGCCTCGAGCTGATCGTGATCCTCGAGCTCGGCGTACAGCTGCTCGAGCTGAACGAGGCGGACGTCTCCGTTGAGACGCACGAGTGCCGTTTCCTCTCCCATCAGGCAGGAGCCGCCGTAGCCAATGCCAGCCCGCAGGAAGTGCGGGCCGAGGCGATGGTCGAGCCCGACGCCTTTTGCGACCTCGACGACGTCCGCGCCGACCGCCTCGCAGACGTTCGCGATCTCGTTGATGAACGAGATGCGCGTCATGAGGAACGCGTTCGCAGCGAGCTTGATCATCTCCGCCGACGCGACGTCGGTCCGGAGCACCGGCGCCTCGATTCCTTCGTAGAGCGCTTCGACCGCCGCACTATCCTCGTCGGCGAAAGCGCCGATGACGATCCGGTCCGGATTGAGAAAGTCGCGGACCGCATGACCCTCGGCCAGGAACTCCGGATTCGACACGTAGCCGACGTTCGTCAGCCCGCGCCCGTCCAATGCGGCGCGCACCTTCTCACCCGTGCCGACGGGCACGGTCGACTTCATCACCAGAATCTGGCGCCGCGGCTCACCGCGGGGAAGGTCGTCGAGAGCCGACCACACGAACGACAGATCGGCGTCGCCCGAATACGTCGGCGGCGTCTGAACACAGATGAACAGTGCATCCGCCTCCGCGAGCTCGTCCGCGTCGAGCGTGTAGCGGATGCGGTCGCGGTTCCGCTCGAGTACCTCCGGGAGGTCGGCCTCGTGGAACGGCAGTTGACCGGCGTGAAGCGCCTCGATCCTCTCCGGCATCACGTCGCGCACGATCACCTCGTGCCCGAGCTCGGCGAAGCAGCCTCCGGTGACCAGGCCGACCCAGCCGGCGCCGAAAACGCCGATCGTCCGCGATTGCCCCATGACCCTGAAGCCTACTTGGGGAGCGGCGCGAGCCCTCGTGCGATCGCGAGCATCGTCTCGTTCGAGAGTTCGTCGAGAACCGAGTTGATCACCCAGTACGTCGCCCCGTCCTTCCGCAGCACCACCATGTGCAGATGTGCCCCGGAGTAGTAGAGCGCGTACTCACGACCCTTGATCTTGTGGACGAAGCTCGGGCTGGCGAGAGCCGGCGCATCGTTCCAGTTGGTCTCCTCGATGCCCCAGTACTCGTTCGAGCCGATGCGGAACGTCAGTCGTACCGCGCGGTGCCCCTTGCTAATGCCGTAGACCCGGATCGGCGCATCGAACTCCAGCCTCGACGAGCTTTCGACGAGGCGCGGAACCTGAAGCCTGAAGCGCACGCGCTTGCTCGCCCGCAGGAGCAGAGAGCGGGTCAGCGCGGCGTTGGGCGTCACCATCGCCGGTTGCTTCGTGGGCGTGCTGTCGACCGGCGCGGGCGCGATCGTGCCGTGGAAGTTCTGCCCGACGACGACCGTGGCCATCGCGCCGTTCGCGAGCGTGGCGAATCCTGCCGGTAGCGGCTTGACTGCCGAGTCCCCGAACAAGTTCGCGAGCTTCACCGCGGCGGCCTTGGCTCGGCGCTGGGTCGCGTCGTAGTAGACCGTAGTCCGGAAGTATTGGAAGTTCGGAGCGTTCTGGGTCTTCCCCGTCGGCGGCACGACGACGTTGTAGCCGCGCTGCCCGAGCTCATAGGCGGCATTCGCCGCCGACCCGGCGACGCCGTTTCCGTTCAGCACCGTTGTGCTGGTGTTGCGCGGCAGGGGGGCGAGCGAGCGTCGCTTGATTCCGAGTGTCACGTCACGCGCCTTACTGGGCGCGTTCACGTCCGGCTGGACGAAATTGCGTACGGCCGTGGCGATGCTGGCCGGTGTCGCAGAGAGCTCGTTGGTGCCGGTCAAACCTTCGATCTTGGACTGGAAGACATGCCCGCCCGGCAATCCGTGGGCGAAGTAGAGGTAGTCCTTCAGCGTCTTTGGATCGAGCGCCTGGCCTCCGCCGCGGCCGACCACGACGTTCTTCTCGACCGCGTTCATGATCTTGAAGACGGTGTTCAGGTCCAGCTGCGACGAGATCTGCTGCTTCAGCGCCTTCAGGAAGAGCTGCTGCCGGGCATTGCGGTAGAGGTCCGAATCGAAATGCCGGAAGCGCACGTAGGCGAGAGCGTTCGTGGCATTCAGGCGTTGATAGCCGGGCTGCAGATTGATCTGGGAGACGTCTGGACAGTTGGTGGCGTCACAAAGGTAGCGGTGGTCGACGTCGAGCCAGACTCCACCGAGATTGTTCACGAGCTGGCTGAAGCCCCTGAAGTTGACGGTGATGAAGTAGTTGATCGGCAGACCGGTGAGTGCACGCACGGTCTCGACGCTTCCCAGCGCCCCGCAGAACGAAAAGGCGGCATTGATCCGATCTGTGGTATCCGGATGCCCCGGACACTTGATCGTCGTGAGCAGGTCGCGGGGGAACGAGAGCATCGAGAGCGAGTTCGTGATCGGATCCGCCCGGACGAGTATCAGCGTGTCCGAACGCCCGGTCAGCTCAGCTTGCCTGCCCTTCCTGCGGTCGGTACCGATCACCAGCGCGATCGTCGGCTGGCCGGGGATCGCCAGATCCAGGTGTTTGGCCGCGGCACGATCCACCCTCGTCTTCGGAGCGATCGCGTTGAGGAACTCGTGAGTCTTGAGATACGCGGCGCCTGCCACCCCGCTCGCGATCACGAGCGCCACGACCACCACCCAGACCACCACGGTCCGCACGACCTGCCACGCGCCTCGCCGTCGCGGGTCCGGCTGGCGGTAGCGCTTCATCGGCGTGTGGACGCCGGGCGGGTAGACCGCGCGGCCATTGCCATTGACGGTCGCGCCGCGCCCCATTCCTCTCTTGAGCGTGGTCCTCATAAGCCCTTAAAAAAGGACGGCGCCCGTTCGGAGGGCGCCAGCCGGTCAGGAGAATAGCCGACCGCTCGGCTGGCCAACGTTCCCAACCGTCCAGCCAGACCCTTAGAGCGCCCCGGCCGGTGAGCGGGCCTCGTAGCCCAGGTTCGGCGTCAGCCAGCGCTCGGCTTCCTCGAGGGTCGTGCCTTTGCGAGCGGCGTAGTCCTCGACCTGGTCGCGGGCCAGACGTCCGACCGAGAAGTACCGGGCGCTGGGGCTGGCGAGGTAGATGCCGCTCACCGCCGCGGCCGGCGTCATCGCGAAGGACTCGGTCAACGCGAGCCCGGCGTCCTCTGCCGCGAGCAACTCGAAGAGCTTCCGTTTCTCGGTGTGGTCCGGGCACGCGGGATAGCCGAAGGCAGGCCGGATGCCCCGGAACCGCTCCGCCAGTAGCTCCTCCTTCGGCAGGTCCTCGTCCGGCGCGTACCACTCGCGCCGCACCTGCAGGTGGAGGTACTCCGCGAAGGCCTCGGCGAAGCGATCGGCGAGCGCCTTGACCATGATCGCGCGGTAGTCGTCGTTCTCCGCCTCGTAACGTGATGCGAGCTCGTCAGCACCGTGGATGGCAACGGCGAAGGCGCCGACGTGGTCGGCGTCGGGCGAGACGTAGTCGGCGAGGCAGCGGTTCGGCCGCGAGTCACCGTACGCGGACTGCTGCCGCAACAGGTTGAAACGGAAACCGTTCTCGAGCACGACGTCGTCGCCGGCCGAACGCGCCGGCCAGTAGCCGTGGACTCCGCGCGCCTCGAGCGAGCCGCCGCGGACGATCTCGTCGAGTAGCTCCTGGGCCTCGTCATAGAGCTCTTTCGCAGCCGGCTCTTCAAGTAGGGCCGGAAACTTTCCTTTCATCTCCCACGCGTGGAAGAAGAACTGCCAGTCGATGTATTCGCGCAGGGTCGTCAGATCGGGCTCGACCGACTTCGTCCCCGTGAACGGCGGCGTCTTCAAGTCGTCGAAGGGCACGCGCTCCTTGTTGGCACGGGCCTCGGCGATCGTGAGCAGCGGCTTGCGCTCCTTCTCGGCGTACTGCTCGCGCAGCCGGTCCTGCAATTCGCGGTTCTCTTCGTCGAGCTCGAGCTTGCGTGCAGGGTCGAGCAGGCTCGAGACGACACGGACGACCCGCGAGGCATCGAGGACGTGGAGGGTCGGCTGCGAGTATTCCGGCGCGATCCGCACCGCTGTGTGCTGTTTGGACGTCGTCGCGCCGCCGATCAGGAGCGGCAACTCGAGCTCCCGGCGCTCCATCTCCTTCGCCACGTTGACCATCTCCTCGAGCGACGGCGTGATCAGGCCCGAGAGACCGACGACGTCGCAGTCTTCCTCGACCGCAGTCTCGAGGATGCGATCGGCGGAGACCATCACGCCGAGGTCGATCACCTCGTAGTTGTTACAGCCGAGCACGACCCCGACGATGTTCTTACCGATGTCGTGGACGTCGCCCTTGACGGTCGCAAGCACGATCTTTCCCTGCGCGCGGACGGCGTGCAGCCCTGCGGCCTTCTCGGCCTCCATGTACGGCTCGAGGTACGCAACGGCACGCTTCATCGCGCGGGCGCTCTTCACGACCTGCGGCAGGAACATCTTCCCGGAGCCGAAGAGGTCGCCGACGATCTGCATCCCGTCCATGAGTGGGCCCTCGATCACGTCGAGCGGGCGCGCGAACTTCTGGCGTGCCTCCTCGGTGTCCTCTTCGATGAAGTCGACGATGCCGTGGACGAGCGCGTGCGACAACCGCTCTTCCACGGAGGCTTCGCGCCAGGACAGATCTCGTTCGCGCTTCGTACTCTCGCCCTGAACTCTGGATGCGTACTCGACCAGCCGTTCGGTCGCGTCTTCGCGGCGGTTGAAGATGACGTCCTCGACATGTTCCAGCAGCTCGGGCTCGATGTCCTCGTAGACCGCGAGCTGGCCGGCGTTGACGATGCCCATGTCGAGTCCCGCGGAGATCGCGTGGTACAGAAACGCCGCGTGCATGGCCTCGCGCACGGCGTCGTTGCCGCGGAACGAGAAGCTGAGGTTCGAGATGCCGCCGGAGATCTTCACGCCGGGGCAACGCGCCTTGATCTGCCGCGCACCTTCGATGAAGGCCTTCGCGAACTCGGCATGCTCCTCGATGCCCGTGGCGACGGCAAGGACGTTGGGGTCGAAGATGATGTCCTCGGCTTCCCAGCCGTCTGCCGTCAGCAGCTTGTAGGCGCGCTCGCAGATGTCGACCTTCCGCTCGACCGTGTCGGCCTGCCCCTGCTCGTCGAACGCCATTACGACGACGGCCGCGCCGTAGTGCTTGATCCGCCGGGCATGCGCGAGGAATTCCTCCTCCCCTTCCTTGAGGCTGATCGAGTTCACGACCCCTTTCCCTTGCAGGCATTTGAGACCGGCTTCGAGCACCGACCAGCGCGAGCTGTCGACCATGATCGGGATACGCGCGACGTCGGGCTCGGTGGCGAGCAGGTTGAGGAACGTCGTCATTGCGTCGACCGAGTCGAGGAGGTCGGCGTCCATGTTGACGTCGAGGACGTTCGCGCCGCCTCGAACCTGCTCCAGCGCGACCTCGACCGCCTCCTGGAACTGGCCGCCCTCGATCAGGCGCCGGAAGCGGGCCGAGCCCGTCACGTTCGTCCGCTCGCCGACCATGACGAAGGTCGACTCCGGGAAGATCCGGAACGGCTCGAGGCCGCTGAGGCGTGTCAGCCTTTCGCCCTCGGGGACCCGTCTGGGGGTCTGGCCCTCGGTCGCGAGCGTGATCGCCCTGACGTGTTCCGGTGTGGTGCCACAGCAGCCGCCGACGATGTTCACGAGCCCGTCCTGTGCGAATCCGCGCAGCGCCTGACTCGTGTCCTGCGGCTGCTCGTCGTGCGTCCCCATCTCGTTGGGCAGGCCCGCGTTCGGATGACACGCAACCCACGTCGGGGCAACGCGCGCGAGGTCTTCTACGAACGGACGCATCTGCGTCGCGCCGAGCGAGCAGTTGACACCGACGATGAACGGCCTGGCATGCTCGACCGACAGCCAGAAGGCGTCGACAGTCTGGCCGGAGAGATTGCGCCCGCTTCGGTCGATGGCGGTGAACGAGATCCAGAGCGGGATCTCAGGCGCAACGTCGAGGGCCGCAGCGATGGCCGCCTTCGCGTTGAGCGTGTCGAAGATCGTCTCGATCAGCAGGAAGTCGACTCCTCCCTCCGCGAGCCCTCGAATCTGGTCCGCGTAGGTCTCGAAGATCTGGTCGAAGGTGTGCGTGCGGAACGCCGGGTCGTCGACGCGGGGCGACAGCGAGAGCGTGACGTTCAGCGGCCCGACGGAACCTGCGACGAAGCCGCCGACCTCGTCGGCCGCCTGCCGCGCGAGCTTCGCGCCGGCCACGTTCATCTCGTAGGCGTGGTCCTCGAGCCCGTAGTCGGCCTGTCCGATCCTCGTGGCGGTGAAGGTGTTCGTCGTCGCGATGTCGGCACCGGCGGCGAAGTAGTCACGGTGGATGCCGAGAACCACCTCGGGCCGCGTCAGGTTGAGCAGGTCGGGGTCGCCCGCGACGTCACGGGGATGGTTTCTGAACCGTTCGCCCCGGTAGGCCTCCTCCCCCCTGACCTCGCGCTGGATCAGCACGCCCCATGATCCGTCGAGCACTGCGATCCGCTCGCGGAGGATGGCTTCGAGTCGTGTGCGCGCGTCCGACAATCCGGTTCCCTTCTTCTGCCCACGGCGCCGCTTGCGGTGCCGCTCAAAGGAGGTGCGGGCTTCGCCCGTGCCTCCGTCCTAAAAAGAACCGGACCTTGCGGAAGGCCGGGGCTCTTTAGGCGTTTGGTAACCCGGTCGCCAAGCTGCCTTTCAAAGCTTTCCGGGCCAACTGAGCCTAGCAGCCGCTCCCGGTAGGATCGATTCGTGCCGCCGGGATCCCGAGGCCTTGCCTATCTCTTCAAGCGTCATCCACGAGCCCGCGGGTCCTTCCTCCGGATGATGGTGATCAAGGCAGAGCGCTGGCGGCGGCGCGACCGCTGGCGCCGCTCTCTGCAGCGGCATCGGCCCTCGGTCGACCTGGTGCCGCTCGACCGCCCGATCTTCGTGCTCGGGATGCAGGGAGGCGGAACGACCCTCGTGGCCCGCTGCCTCCTACGGCATCCCTCGGTCGTGAGCATGAGCGGGGCTTCGGACTACTGGGTTGCGACGGACGAGCTCGGGTTCGTCCGAAACCGGATGCGAAAGCTGCCCTCGACCCTGTGGAGCTCTGCGCACCGCGATGACCTCGACCACCCGCTGGTCGGAACCGAGCATGCGTCCGTGTATGCATCAAATCTTCTGCTGCCCGCGTACCGAAACACCGCCGAGGACGCGACGCCCGCGGACGGCGAACGGTTGAGGCGAATGCTCAAGGAACATGTGGCCGTCTACGCCCGTGATCCGCAGAGCGCCCGCTTCCTCGACAAGACGCACACCTACACGGTCAAGATCCCTTACCTCGACGCCCTGCTCGAGGGGTACGAGCCGTTCTTCCTGCTGGTCGTGCGGAACCCGTACACGATGTGCTTCCGCGCCGTCCGCCGCAAACCGCCGGCCTGGCGCCAGGGGTTGCCGTACGAGGACCAGCTGCGTCTCGTCGCGCAGCACTGGACCAACTCCACGCGGCTCGCGCTCGAAGACGGTCCGCCGACGGGGCGGTTTCTGAGCTTGCGCTTCGAGGACTTCCTGCAGAAGCCCGAGCAGGTCATCCAGGCGGTCTGCAAGGAGGTCGGACTCTCGTATGACGACGACCTCGTGCCGCGCGCGGGTCATCGGCTGCCCTTTGCCACTCTCCCCTGGGACCGGAAGTGGTTCCCTCTGCAGGGCGACGACTGGCGCGACAGGGTCGGCGAGACCGAGGCACGAATCGTCGAGGACGAATGCGCGGAGATCGCCGAACAACTCGGCTACGGCCCCCTGGTCGACACGGCGCCGATTCACCCGGCACTACTCAGGGTGACCGGAACCGCTAACGCCTCTTTGGTCGCCTAGCGGCGACCGGCCACGCTGAGCTGGTTCTCGGCGTGCTTGATTCGCTGCTCGAGCTGCCAGCGATCGGCGTTCGACTCGCCGCGCTCGACGAGCTCCAGCTCGCGTTGCGCGGTCTCGAGCTGCTCCCTTGCGCGGGCCTGATCGATCTCGGTCGCGGGGACAGCGTCGTCGACGAGGGCGATTGCGCGGTCCTGCTCGACCTTGAAGAACCCCGCTCCGGTCGCGTACTCGCGAATCTCGGCGGTGTCGCGGTTCAGGTAGATACGTGTCGAACCGGCCTTGAGTGTCGCGATCAGTGGCGCGTGGCGTGCGAGGACACCGATCTCACCCGCCGCGCCCGGGACCACGATCATCTCCACCTCACCCTCGAATGCCGGTCCATCCGGCGTCACGAGGGACAGGTCGAACTTTTTCGTGTCCTCAGCCACAGCGGTGCTATGAAACGCCGGCGGGCTCGGCCTCTTCTTCGCGCGCAGCCGCGGACGCTTCTTCGGCAGCCTCTTCCTCCTCCGCAGGCACCGACTCGCCCTCGCCCGCGAGCTTCCGGCCCTTTTCGACGGCCGACTCGATCGTGCCGACCATGTAGAAGGCCTGCTCGGGGAGGTCGTCGTGCTTGCCCTCGAGGATCTCCTGAAAACCCTTGATCGTGTCCTCGAGCTTCACGTACTCGCCGGGAGTTCCCGTGAACTGCTCGGCAACGAAGTTCGGCTGCGAGAGGAAGCGCTGGATCTTGCGGGCGCGCGTCACGACGAGCTTGTCCTCGTCGGAGAGCTCGTCGATGCCGAGGATGGCGATGATGTCCTGCAGGTCCTTATACCGCTGCAGGATCTCCTGAACGCTCGTCGCCGTCGAGTAGTGGTCGTCGCCGATGATGCCGGGCTGCAGTGCGCGGGAGAACGAGTCCAACGGGTCGACGGCCGGATAGATGCCCTGCTCGACGAGCGCTCGCGTCAGCACGACAGACGAGTCGAGGTGCGCGAACGTATTGGCCGGCGCCGGGTCGGTCAGGTCGTCGGCGGGAACGTAGATGGCCTGCACGGACGTGACCGCGCCGGTCTGCGTCGAAGTGATGCGCTCCTGCAGCTGACCCATCTCCGTGGCGAGAGTCGGTTGGTAGCCGACGGCGCTCGGCATGCGGCCGAGCAGCGCCGAGACCTCGGACCCGGCCTGCGTGAACCGAAAGATGTTGTCGATGAAGAGCAGCACGTTCTGGCCCTGGTCGCGGAAGTACTCGGCCATGGTCAGCCCGGACAAGCCGACGCGCAGGCGCGCGCCGGGCGGCTCGTTCATCTGGCCGTAGACGAGCGCGACCTTCTCGAGCACGCCGGACTCCTCCATCTCGAGCAGGAGGTCGTTGCCCTCGCGCGTGCGTTCGCCGACGCCCGCGAAGACGGACACGCCGCCGTGCTCGCGCGCGACGTTGTGGATCAGCTCCTGGATCAGCACGGTCTTGCCCAGACCGGCGCCGCCGAACAAGCCGACCTTGCCGCCCTGGATGAACGGCGCGAGCAGATCGACCACCTTGAGGCCCGTCTCGAACACCTCGATCTTCGGGGAGAGCTCCGTGAACTTCGGCGGGTCGCGGTGGATCGACCAACGCTCCGTGTCCGCCGGGGGCGCGGGCTTCTCGTCGACCGGCTCGCCGATGACGTTCCAGATGCGGCCGAGGGTGACCTCTCCGACCGGAACCGAGATCGGCCCGCCGGTGTCCTCGACCGCGAGGCCGCGTGCGAGCCCGTCGGTCGAGTCCATTGCGACCGCGCGCACGCGATCGTCGCCGAGGTGCTGCTGCACCTCTGCGATGAGGGTGCGCGTCTCCTGGTCCTCCTGCGCCGGTACCTCGATCTTGAGTGCGGTGTAGATCTCTGGAAGCTCGCCGGAGAAGACGACGTCGATCACGACGCCCTTGATCTCGACGATCTTTCCGGTTGCCGCGTTCGTGCCGTTCGTTGCGTCAGGCATGAGCCTCCTCGAAGAGTCCGTCAGCGCAAGCTGCAGCGAGCAGGCGCTCGCGCGCCAGCAGTTTAGCGAGGGAAGAGCGTCGCGGGCCTAGTAGTTTGGCCAGGGACCCGGCGAACGTTGCCGGTCAGACCACTAAAGGTGAACGGCCCCACCCGTCCGTCCGTGGTGAGGCAGACCTCCGCGGTGAGGCGCTCGCAGCGAGTTGAGCAGGCGCCGCTCGTAGTCGGGCGACTGCAGGTATGCCTGTGAGGACGAGACGCC
>Ga0207646_10002599_pt1 | contig 21279 bp, 22 predicted proteins | sample KBSK5502metaG_FD_184343 | JGI IMG/M metagenome (GOLD analysis project Ga0207646, IMG submission 184343) | Corn, switchgrass and miscanthus rhizosphere microbial communities from Kellogg Biological Station, Michigan, USA - KBS K5-50-2 metaG... | ecosystem: Host-associated > Plants > Roots >... | reverse complement strand
GAGTTCCAGTGGGAGCGCGGGATCGTCGGTCCAGCGCCATAGCTCCGAGAGGAGAACGAGGAACAGCGGCGTTGCGTCGGCGGTCCCGTAGTAGCGGTCGGTCCAGGCGAGGGCCGCTTTGCCGCGCCGCAGCTCGTGGATGATCTTCCCAGGCTCGGCGTCGCGCTCGGGGTCGTCGCGCGTCGACTGCGTCGCCGCGAGGACTCGCAGCGTGCCCGCCGCCAGGTCCGGGCCGAGGAGCAGCGTCTGGAACGAAGAGACGAGCGTGTCCCGCCCGAAGACCGTCATGAACCACGGCGTGCCGGCGGCGAGCAACTCGCCGTCGGCGAGCTCCGGAATGCGCATGCGCAACGCGGCCAGATCCGCGAGCGATCGGTTCCAGGTCTGGACGAGGTCGTCCCAGTCCGCCCGAAGCACCGGAGCCGACCTCTGCCATTCCGTCCACGACTGCTCTGCGCGGCGGCGTTCGTCGTCGAGCTCGCGCGCGAACGACGCCGCAGCGAGCGGGGCTACACCTTCGAGCTCGGCCTGCACGCCGACTACGAGCCGCCAGCGGGCGCCCGGCTCGAGGGACAGCGCGAACCGAGCGACACCGTCCGTCGCGTCGAACGACTCCGACAGGTGAACGACGGTCCGGCCCGAGAACGAGCGGTCCGAGAAGACGAGCGTCCCGTCCACCGCACGCTTCGGCTGATGGGCCGGGGGAAGTGCCACGTCGAGCGGACGGCCGAATCCGGGCTCGAGGTCCTTGACGACGAAGATGTCGGCGAAGTCGGCGGCGAGCTCGAGCCCGAGCTCGATGTCCACCCGGCGATGGCTGTGGTTCTGAACCACGATCCGCTCCTCCATGCAGTCGCCGACGAAGCGCTCTCGCTCGATCACGAGCTCGTTCGGCTGCAGGTCTCCGACGAGCGGGTTCCGCAGCACGAAGGAGGCGAGGTGCGGTGCGGAGTGGTCGTGCGAGAGGGGATCGAGTCGGGCGCCGCCGAGCGTCAGCACCGAGCGCGAGAGAAAGCGCGTGTCGGACGCGAAGAAGCCGGACGCGGTGGCGAGACCGTCGACGTCGCCGCGCTCGTCGCAGACGCAGAAGGTCGACCCGTCGAGAACCGTAAGAGGCACGAGCTACGCGGCTGGTCCGACTACGCGGCTGCTCTCTTCGTCGAAGAGCAGCACCTTGTTGAGCGGCACGGTGAACGTCTCCTGCTGCCCGGCCTGCAAGCGCGGCTCGACCGGAAGCTTGACGACGATCTGGTGGTCTCCGAGCCGGAGATATCCGAGCTGTTCGTCGCCGAGGTATTCGACCAGCTCGACAGCGGCGGCAAGGCTGCCGTGTCCCGGCCGGCCGTTGCCGAGTAGCACGTGCTCCGGGCGGAAGCCGGCGAGTTGCCCAGTGCCGCCGAGGCCGAGCATTGACGACGGGAGCATGTTCATCGCAGGCGAGCCGATGAATTGCGCGACGAATGTGTTGGCCGGATGCTCGTACAGGTCCTCGGGGCTGCCGATCTGCTGCAGCACGCCCTTGTTCATCACCGCGATGCCGTCGCCCATCGTCATCGCCTCGATCTGGTCGTGCGTGACGTAGATGGTCGTCGTGCCGAGGCGCTGCTGGAGCTTGAGGATCTCGGTGCGCGTCTGGACACGCAGGGCAGCGTCGAGGTTGGAGAGAGGTTCGTCCATCAGGAACGCCTGGGGCTCGCGCACGATGGCGCGTCCGAGTGCGACCCGCTGACGCTGGCCGCCTGAAAGCTGCCTCGGCTTGCGCTTCAGCAAGTCGCCGAGCTCGAGCACCTCCGCCGCCTGGCGGACGCGGCGGTCGATCTCGGCCTTCGGCACCTTGAAGTTGCGGAGACCAAAGGCGAGGTTGTTGTAGACGGTCATATGCGGATACAGGGCGTAGGACTGGAAGACCATGGCGACGTTCCGGGAGCCGGGAGCGATGTTGTTGACCACCCGGTCGCCGATGAGGATGCGGCCGCTCGTGATCTCCTCCAAGCCTGCGAGCATGCGCAGCGCGGTCGTCTTGCCGCAGCCGGACGGGCCGACGAGAACAAGGAATTCGCCGTCGGCGATCTCAAGGTTCAGGTCGTCGACGGCGGTCGTCTCGTCAAAGCGCTTCGTGAGGTGCTCGAACGTGATCGGTGCCATCAGACCTCCTTGGCTTCCGTCGGCAGGACGAAATGCGCGACGGCGACGAACGAGTAGGCGACCGTGATGGTCAGGAAGGGCATGAGAGCGGCGGCGAGGCCTGCGACGTTGATCAGAAGGAGCGTGAGGCCGAGCAACAGGGTCGCACCCGGCCTCTGCGCTGCAACAGTGGCCGCGTCCCGAGCGATCAGCCGTAGCGGCTCGCCCGGCCTTGCGACGGCGATCGTCATGAGCACCACGGCGTAGATGCAGAGCAGGACGACGAGGTAAAGCGTGAAGAACGCGAACGGCCAGCCAAAGCTCGACCGCGCGTAGAACCCAATTGCGACGCCAGCGAGCACGCCGAGAGCGAGCCCGGCCGCGCCGAGCGCGAGCCCACGGCGCCAGTGCAGGCGGAGTCCCTCCCACGCGTCCGCGAGCTCGAGGTTGCCCGTGCGGACGAGCGTCACCGAGCAGTGGGCGAGCGCGGCGGCTATCGGCCCGGCCAGGACCGCGAGCACGAGCAGCGCGTGCACCGCAACCGCGGCGAAGACGGAGAACACGAGCACCGCGCCGAGGGCGGCGTTGACGGGCACCAGCCGCCACGAGTTCCGGAACAAGTCGCCCATGGCGAGCCCGAGGGCGGTGCGTGCGGTCATCCCTTCACCCCCGACGAGACGACGCCCGAGACGAAGTAGCGCTGGAAGGCGAGGAAGATGACGAGGACCGGGAGGATTGCGAGGATGCTGCCGACCATCACCGCCGGAACGTCGCTCTGGTACTGCCCGTAGAACTGCTGGAGCCCGAGCTGGATCGTGTAGTGGCTCGAAACTCCCTGGCCGAACAGGATGAGCGGCCAGAAGAAGTCGTTCCACGTGCCCTGGAACTGGAGGATGACGAGCGCCGACATCGCCGGCAGCGCGAGCGGCAGCATCACGCGCCAGAAGATCTTGAAGTGGCTCGCCCCGTCGAGCTTCGCCGCCTCCTCGAAGTCCTTCGGAATGGTGAGGAAGTACTGGCGCATGAAGAACAGGTTCGTGGCCGTCACGAGGTTGATGAGGATGTAGCTCTCGAAGTGGCCGTACAGACCCCAGTTGACCATCATCACGAAGATGGGGATGAGGCGGAGCTGTTCGGGCACCATGAGCGTCCCGAGCACGAGCACGAACAGGAGATTTCGCCCCGGGAACCTGAGCCGCGCGAACGCATAGCCGCCCAGACCTGCGAGGAAGATGTTGCAGACCACGATGACGGCCGCCAGGAAGAGGCTGTTCTTGATGTAGGTCGGGAAGTCGCTGTCCGCCCAGACTCTGTGCCAAGCCGAGGTCGTCCACGGGTGTGGCAGGCTCGTGACGTTGACGCTGTCGGGGAGCGTCTTGAAGGCCGTGATGAACGTCCAGATGAAGGGCGTGAAGAAGATCAGGGCGACGAGGAGCATGAGCGCGTAGAACATCGCCTTGCGCACCGCGTCCTTGCGAGACTTCGGCGGAACGTAGGGCTCCGCGGCTGCGACCGTCTGCAGCATCACGCCGGCTCCTGCCTGCCGACGGTGAGACGCATCACGATCGTCAGGGCGAAGATGATCACGAAGTAGATGACCCCGGCCGCCGCCGCCACACCGAAGTCGGAGTTCCCGAAGGCTTCGTTGTAGATGTAGATGATCGGGACCATGGTCGCGTAGTTCGGGGCGCCGGAGGCGCCGTTCGCGACGATGAATGCCTGGTCGAACAGCTTGAGCGCGCCGATGCCGAAGACGACGATGCAGAAGAAGTGCGCCGGCTTGAGCAGCGGGAAGGTGATCCTCCAGAACGTCCGCCAAGCGCTGGTGGCGTCGACCGCAGCCGCCTCGTACACGTCGTCTGGTATCGACTGCAGGGCTGCGAGGTAGAAGATCATCACCGTCCCCGAGGTCGTCCAGGTGTTCAGGCCGACGATCGACCACCCAACGGTGCTCGCGTCCGCGAACCAGGCCCTGTTACTGCCGATGATCTGGTTGAAGAGGCCCTGGGCGTTGAAGATGTAGAGAGCGATCGTCGTGATCGCCACGGACGAGGCGATCGAGGGGAAGTAGAACGACGACCGGAAGAAGTTGCGACCACGGATCTTCTGGTTGATCAGCAGTGCGAGCGACAGCCCGAGTGCCAGTTCGAGCGGGACGACCGCGAAGGTGTACTCGGCGATGTTCCTGAGCGCAGTGTGGAAGATCGGATCGTGGAGTACATTCGAGTAGTTGAAGGTCCCGTGCGCGCTGCCCTGCTTCCCGAGGATCCCCCAGTGGTAGAAGCTGATGTAGATCGCATAGATGAACGGGTAGATGAAGAAGAGCCCGAACACGCCGATCGGCGCGAGCACGAAGCCGTAGCCCCAGCCCGCCTCGCGTAGCCGCGCGCCGAGCATCGTGGAGCGGAACCCGGGACGGGACGGGACGGCTTCTGTCGCGCTCGTGCTCGCCATCACATAAGACGTTCACCTGCGCGGCGGACGCCGCGCAGGTGAACGGTTCGATTCCCTGGGATTACTGACCCTTGAGGGCCTTGGCGACGTCCGACAGCATCTGCTGTGTGGTCTTGCTGCCGGAGATCACCGCCGTCAGGTCGTTGCCCATCACCGTGTACGCGTTGTTGAAGTTCGGGTTGCCGAAGCCCCAGCCGCGTGCAAAGGGAGCGGCCTTGAGGAACGGAGCCCTGCCGCCAATCGCCTTCACGTCCGAGCGCGACGGCAGCGAAAGGCCCTTCGACATCCAGATCGTCTGGCCCTTCTTCGAGGTCAGCCAGGACAGCAGCGTCCAGGCCGCCTGCTTGTTCTGCGAGTCCTTCGCCATCGAGTACGAGACGGTGAAGGCGAGGTTGCCCTGAGCCTTGCCCTTGACCATCGGGGTGACGCCGTAGTGCACGTTCGGGAAGGTCGACTTCATGTACGGAAGCACCCAGTTCCCCTCGAAGATGATCGCTGACTTGGCCTTGCCGAGCGCCTCACCGCACCAGCCGACGCCGAGGGTCGAAGGTTGCGCCGCCAGCCCGCTCTTCAGCAGGCCGACGTAGAAGTTCACTGCGCGGACATTCGCCTGCGACGTGAGGTGCTTTGTCAGCGAGCCGCGGTTCTGGTACAGGAAGGCGCCCATCCTCGCCCAGTCGGCCGAGAGGCAGATCGGATGCGCCACGCCGTGCTGCTGAAGCGCCTTTGCGTCGGACTTCAGCTGCGCCCACGTCTTCGGTGCCGCGTGGAGGCCGGCCTTCGCGAACATGCTGTTGTTCACCTCAGTCGCGAGCGGCGACCAGTCCTTCGGGAAGCCGTAGACGGTCTTGCCGTGCTTGAACGCCCCGAGCAGCTTCGGGTAGAACTTCTTCGTGTTGTAGTGGCTCTTGTTGATGAAGCCATTCAGTGACTGAATGACGCCTTGCTTCTGCCACTGCCCGATGACACTCGAGTCCACGTAGAACACGTCAGGCGGATTGTGCGCCGCGAACCGCGCCGTCATTGCCTGCGAGTAGTTGGTGTTGATGATCTGGAGCGTCGCGTGGACACTCGAATGCGTCTGGTTGAAGACGTTGATGACCTGCTGGAGCAAGTTGTCCTCGTCACCACCCGACGACCAGCCGGCCACGACGACGTTCGTGACCTTGTGTGTCTTGTGCCCTGCCTGGGCAGACGCGGCGACTAGGGCCCCGACCAAAACAATCAGGCCGAGGACCATCGCTAGACGCTTGGTCATGAGTAGAGCCCTCCCTCGTCTGTTGGAACCGGTTTCACAACGGAATACTCCAACCCTGAGCAATACCCTGTCAAGCCGACTGTTACACCCCTTGCCTTCTTTTCAGGATTGGCTTCCCTTGACATTGGGACGTGCGATGCCCACCCTTGTTAGATATGGAACCGCTACCAGGCGCTGCGGTGCGCTCGGCCGGTAGCCCCGCGCGCATCGCGGATGTCGCCGCGCGCGCCGGCGTCGGCGTCGCAACGGTCTCTCGTGTTCTGAACGGACGCGTCGGCGTGCGGCCGAGCACCCGGGACCGGGTGGTCGAGGCGATCGATGCGCTGAACTACCGCCCGAGCTCGCTCGCCCGCAGCCTTTCCCTCCGGCGGACGATGGTGGTGGCCGCGCTCTTGCCGTGGTTCACGAACCCTTCCGCGGTGCAGCGGGTCCGGGGGGTCGTCGACGGGCTGAGTGCGTCGAACTACGACCTCATGGTCTTCGACATCGAGTCCGAGAGCCGGCAGCGCCGCGCGTTCGAGCTCTTCGACCGTGGAGACCGGGCGGACGGCTTGCTCGTCGTCTCCACGCTCCCTCCCGAAGCCGAGGTCGACCGCCTCCGCGCCGCCGACATCCCGTGTGTCCTGATCGACGCCGTCCATCCTTCGTTCCCGAGCATCGCGGTGGACGACGTCGCAGGAGGCGAGCTCGCGACCCGACACCTGGTCGAGCTCGGCCACCGGCGCATCGCGCTCATTGGGGACCCGCCGCCGGAGTTCCGCTTCGACTGGAGCCGCGACCGAACGCGCGGTTACGAGCGCGCCCTCGCCGCCGCGGGAATCCGGGTGCGGGCCGACTATGTGCGGGAGGGAACGCGCCTGCCTCACGTCGCTCGCGCCGTCGCGACCGAGCTCCTTTCCCTGCCGGAGCGGCCGACGGCAGTCTTCGCCGCCTCGGACACCCAGGCGATCGGCGTCGTCGAGGCCGCCCGCACTCTGGGAGTCAGCGTGCCGGGAGAGCTTTCGGTGATCGGCTTCGACGACATCGAGGTCGCTGCCTACGTCGGCCTGACCACGGTGCGCCAGCCGCTCGTGGAGAGCGGTCGCCGAGGCGCGAGGATCCTGCTCGACGTACTCGCGGGCAGGCCAGTCGCGCCGCTGCGCGAGCTGCTCCCGCTCGAGCTCGTCGTCCGCAGCACCACTGGGCCTGCCCCGGCGTAGCCGGGCATCCCGCGGATACCCTCATCACGTGGCGAACGTCCAGAAGTCCCAGCAGGAGTGGCGCGAGGAGCTGACGCCCGAGCAGTACCGCGTCCTGCGCGAGAAAGGAACCGAGGCGCCGTTCAGCGGCGAGTACGACCACGTCTTCGAGCCGGGCACCTACCGCTGCGCCGGCTGCGGCACCGAGCTGTTCGACTCCGACGCCAAGTACGACTCCGGCTGCGGCTGGCCTGCCTTCTCCGCCCCGTCGGGAGACGAGGCCGTGGAAGAGGAGACGGACACGAGCTACGGCATGGTTCGCACCGAGGTGCTGTGCGCGAGTTGCGGCGGCCACCTCGGCCACGTCTTCCCGGACGGCCCGCAGCCCACCGGGCTCCGCTACTGCATCAACTCCGCCGCCCTGAAGCTCGACGAGCGCTAGCGGTACCGTTCGCGAGCGCGGGCGGTTAGCTCAGCTGGGAGAGCAACGGCTTTACACGCCGTAGGTCGCAGGTTCGAGCCCTGCACCGCCCACTCGACCGAGTGACACACGTGCTGGCCGCTGACCGACTACTTCGCGACCACGAACCTCTTCTGCTTGCTCACCCGGAGGATGCTGACCGGGACGACGCGGCGATACCCGGTCTTCGGATCGATCGTGATCGCGCCGGTCGCGCCGTGGAAGGCCTTCGTCTTTCGGAGTGCGCGTTCGACCTTTGCGAAGTCGAGGCTCTTCGCCCGATCGATCGCCGCGAACAGGATCCGCGCCGAGTCGTAGGTGAACGAGCCCCAGACGCTCGGCTTCTTGCCGAACTTCGCGCGGTACTCACGGACATAGGCCTTGGCAGACGGCATCTCCGTAGCCGAGGGCACGCCGCTGAAGACACACCGCTGCGCCTGGGCCAGCGTCGTCTGGGCGACGAACCCGTTGTCGACGTTCGCCAGCCCCATCAGACAAGGCGGCTGGCTGCCTGCCTTGGCGAGTGCCTTCGCGATTCGAGTTCCCTCGGGGAAGTAGGTACTCACATAGACGAGGTCGGGGTTCGAGGCGAGCGCCTGCGTGACTTCGTCCGAGTAGTACGTGCCGGGAAGCCCGGGCGCGGTGGTCTCTTTCACCGAGATCCACGTGACCGTGGCGCCGGCTTGCTGGAGCTTCACCCTCAGCCGGGTCGCCATTCCTTTCGTGAACGCTCCATTCGCAGTGTCGTCGACGAGCATCGCGACGTGCTTGGCGTGCAGGCCTTCGACGTAGCGGGCCTCGATCGGGGCGATCTGGGAGTTCATCGGCTGCACCGTCGCACCCAAGCCGCCCGTCTTGTCTTCGGACGTCATCCACAGCGGCAGGACACGTTGGCGGCGGTAGAGCGGGAGATTCGCGAGTCCCACCGACGAGTTGTAGGGGCCGATCACGAAATGGATGCCCTTGGCGATCACTCGCCGTGCAACTGGCTTCGCCTTCCCCGCCTGGCCCTTGTCGTCGGCTGCGAACACCACGACCTTGCGCCCGTTCCAGAGACCTCCGTGGGCATTCAGCCGGCTGACGGCCAGCCGGACCCCTCGGAGCTGGTCTTGCCCGTTCGAGGCCTGAGCACCGCTCTGCGGCCCTTCGACCGCGATGAGCAACGGCTTCGGCGAACTCGAGCCCGCACCGACGACGACGAGCGAGACCAGGACGGCCAAGCCCAACAAGGCCGCGCGTCGGATCGCGATCATCTCGTCGAACCTCCCGGCTTCGTCGCGAACGAGCTCCCTCGAGCAACGTACCGCGTTCCCCGGGGAAGTTCGACCCCGCTGCCGCTTGACTCGACCGAGGCCTGCCTCTAGCGTCGTCTCCGTGCCGTGCAGCGTGCTGTGTGTGTCGCACACGACGGGGTCGGGTGGCGATGAGGTCGGGAAGCTGGTCGCTGAGCGGCTCGGCTACCTCTACCTGGACGAAGACATCGTCGCGGTGGCAGCTGCCGAGGGCGGTCTCGAGCCGGGAGACATCGCCAGCGAGGAACGCCGCAGATCGCTCGCGAGTCGCATCCTCGACACATTCGCCCAGGGAGGCGGAGATGCCTGGGCGCTCGCCGCAGCACACGGGATGGAGATCGTTCAACCCGCCGACATCCGCGCGCTGATCCGCGAGACGATCGTGCAGACTGCGGCCCGCGGGAATGTCGTGATCGTCGCGCACGCGGCCTCGTATGCCCTTGATCCCGGGCCGGGGATGCTGCGGGTCTTCGTGACGGCGTCACCGCGCACTCGTGCGCAGCGGTTCGCGGCGACGGAGGGCATCGAGCAGGCCAAGGCAGCGCGCGCGATAAAGGACTCCGACGCCGGCCGGAGCGACTACCTCAAGCGTTTCTACTCGGTCGCTTCCGAATCTCCCACCGACTACGACGTGGTTGTCAACACCGACCACCTCTCGGCCGAGCAGGCGGCGGAAATCGTCGTCCGCGCCGCCGAGCGGTAGCGCCCTGCGGGCTGCGACACTTCGCACGTGGAAGCCGCGCAGGTGAGTCTCCTCCGCTGGCTACGCCGCCAGCTGCGGCAGCCGATCCCGGCGCGCGAGCACCTCGAGGCGGCCGTAGAGAACGATGACGTGGCCGAAGCCCGGCGCCTCCTGGCCGGGTTCGAGTTCAGCGACGAACAGCGGCGGAACGTGGAGCAACTGCTCGACGCCTGGGAGCGGCAGAGCGCCGGGCGCGCCTCCTAGTAGAACCCCTCGCGCCGCCGGTACCGCTCGTCACGCGCCTCGTCGTACTCCTCGACCTCGAGGTCCGGGTCGGCGATCGCGCGCAGGATCTCGCCCTGACTCGGGAGCTCCGAGCGCTCGATGTGCCGCTCCGGGTTCCACAGCTCGGAGCGGAGAAACGCCTTCGGACACTGCGTGTACGCCTCTTCGACCTCGACCAGGATGCCGAGCTGCGGCACCTTTCCTTCGACCTCGCTGGCGGCGAGGAGCTCGGGGTCATCGACGATCCGAGCGCGGCCGTTGACGCGGAAGGTGTCGTTGACGCCCGGGATCAGGAAGAGCAGTGCGATCCGGTCGTCGGCGAGGAGGTTCGTGAGCGTGTCGGCGAGCTTGTTCCCCGGCCGGTCGGGCAGGAGAAGTGTGCGCTCGTCGAGGATGCGGACGAAACCGGCCGGGTCGCCGCGCGGGGAGACATCGAGCCCGCCGTCCGGGCGGCCCGAGGCGACGACGACGAACGGTGACCGCTCGATGAACTGCCGTGTGAGCGGGTTGAGCCGGTCCGCGATCTTCTCGCGGATGAGCCTCGCCGGCTCGCCGCCGAGCACCTCGCGGAGCCGGGCCCCGTCCATCACGAGAACCTCGGCGGACGCTTCTCCCGCACGGCGGCAACGCCCTCGCGGACGTCGGGGCCGGTCATGTCGAGGAACTCGAGCTCGAGCGAGGCATCGAAGATCGGCCCCGCCCGGAGGAGCCACTCGTTGAGCGCCGTCTTGGTGTGCGAGATCGCAGACCGCGAGCCGGCCGCAAGCCGGCGCGCGATCTCGAGTGCACGCTCCTCGAGCTCCTCCTCGGGCACGCAGAGCGAGACCAGCCCGATGCGTTCTGCCTCGACGCCGTCGACCTCCTCGCACAGCAGCAGGTGGTACTTCGCCTTCGCCATCCCGCAAAGGAGCGGCCAGACGATCGCCGCGTGGTCGCCGGCGGCGACGCCGAGCTTCGTGTGGCCGTCGACGATCCGCGCCTTCGGGCTCGCGATGGAGACGTCCGCCAGCAGGCCGACGACAAGGCCGGCGCCGACGGCGGGGCCGGTGATCGCGGAGACGATCGGCGTCGGACAGGCGAGCATGTTGTAGACGAGGTCGCGGGCCTCGTGGAAGACGCGTTGACGCGTGTCGGCGTCGTCGGTGATCGCAAGCACGAGGTCGAGATCGCCGCCGGAGCTGAACGCGCCGTCTGCCCCGCGGACGAGAACCGCGCGCGTCGCCTCGTCCTGCCCGATCGCCTGCCAGACGCGCGCGAGCTCACCGTGTTGCACCTCGCTCACCGCGTTGAGGCGCCCCGGCGCGCGGAGCGTCAGCCGCAGGATTTCGGGCTCGGGTCGGTCGAGGTCGAGCGACGGGAACTCCGTCTCGTACGGATACGGCGCCACGACGGAGATCCTACGGCGCTACGCTCGCCTTCCAGCGGGCCGGTAGCTCAGTTGGTAGAGCAGCGGACTTTTAATCCGAAGGTCGCAGGTTCGATCCCTGCCCGGCCCATTGGACATCCCCCCGGGCAATCCGACCTCACCTCAAACGCGTTTAGGGCTAACGGCCCGAGCGGGCAAGGCGGCGCCGAGAAAGCGCATCTACGGTGACCGCGGCCAGCAGGATGGCCGCCGTGACGACGTCCTTGACTGCGTCGCTGTAGCCGACGAGGTCGATGCCGTTCGTAATGGTGGCGAGGATCAACGCCCCGAGGAGTGCGGACTTGACGAAGCCGCGCCCGCCGAAGAGCGAGGTGCCTCCGATCACGGCGGCGGAGATCGCGTCGAGGAGAATCGTGCCCGAGCCGGCGGTGAGGTCCACCGACTGCAGGAACGACGCGGCCACGATGCCGCCCATGGCAGCCATGAGGCCGGAGATCGTGAAAACAGCGACCCGGATGAACGGAACGTTGATCCCTGCGCGCCGCGCCGCCTCGGCGTTTCCGCCGACTGCATAGACGTGACGGCCGAACGTCGTGCGTTGGGAGACATACGTCCAGAAGACGAGCAGGGCGACCATCAGCACCCCGGCGAACGGGACGCCGCGGTCGTGATTGGCGACTGCGACGGCCAGCCAAGCGGCCGCTGACCAGCCGAGAATCGGGACCAAGACAAGCACCGGATTCTTGTGCGGGAGACCGGCCCGGCGCCGCGCGATGGCGCTACCCGCCGCCGTCCCCGTGAAGCCGACCGTGACCGCAATCGCGAGCGCCCAGCCGAACCACTTGGGGAAGAAGTAGTTCGAGATGTCGTTGATCTGCCGGTCGTAGATCGTGATCACGCCCTGCGTGCCGAGCAGCTGGATGATCACGCCCTGCCAGGCGAGCAATCCCGCCAGCGTCACCACGAACGACGGCACGCCGAGAAAAGCGACGAATGAGCCCTGCAGGGCGCCGATGGCGGCGCCCACCGCGAGCGCACCCAGGATCGCAACCCACCACGGGAAGTCGTGCCCCGTGCCGGGGAGCTGGAGCTCCGCAGCCACGACCGCGCAGAGACCACTGAGGTAACCGATCGAGAGATCGATCTCCCCGATCAGCAACACGAAGACGACGCCGATGGCCATCACGGTGACCTGCGTCATCTGCGGCAGCAGGTTGTCGAAGTTGACCGCCGTGAAGAAGACGCTCACCTTGAGCGTGAAGAAGATGACGATCGCGACCATGAACAAGAGCACCGGCAGCGAGCCCACGTCGCCCGCCTTCAGCGCCTCCCAGCGCTGCCGCGTGACGCCGGCGAGCGAGTCGGGGGTCTCCGGCGGAGGCAGCTGGACTGGCGGCGAGTCTGCGGAAGTGCTCATGCGACGCCTTCGCGTTCGGGAATGCCGAAGGTGATCGCGGTCACGATCTCCTGCTGCGTCGCGTGCTCCCGCTCGTAGACGCCGACGTTATGGCCGAGGCGGAGCACGGTGATCCGGTGGGCGACCTCGAAGACGTCGATCAGGTTGTGCGAGATGAGAACTACCGCGAGCCCCTGCTCGGCCAGGCGCTTGACGAGATCGAGCACCTGGCGCGTCTGGGCGACGCCGAGCGCCGCGGTGGGCTCGTCGAGGATGACGACGCGGGAGTTCCACAGCACCGCCCGGGCGACGGCCACCGACTGTCGCTGACCGCCCGAGAGCGACGCCACGGTCTGCCGTACCGACCTGATCGTCGTCACCGACAGGCTCCGGAGCGTCTCCGCGGTCCGCTGCTCCATCGGCGCCTCCCTGAGCCGGAAGAGGAGGCTGCGCACCTCGCGGCCCAGGAACATGTTCTGGACGACGTCGAGGTTGTCGCAGAGGGCGAGGTCCTGGTAGACGACCTCGATCCCCAGCTTGGCGGCGTCCTTCGGCCCGTGGATCTGCACCCTCGTGCCGTCGAAGCTGATCTCGCCGGCGTCGATCGGATAGATGCCGGCGACGCACTTGATCAGCGTCGACTTGCCGGCGCCGTTGTCGCCGACGAGCGCCATGACCTCGCCGGCGCGGACCTCGAAGTCCACGTTGTCCAGCGCCTGCACCGAGCCGAAGGCCTTGCTGACCCCGCGCAGCTCGAGTATCGGTGCGGTCGTCGCCATGCTCGAGATGGGAGCCTAGAGGGACGGGGCCGCTTGCGCGACCCCGTCCTCTCTGGGTCGCTGTTTAGCTGCAGTACTGCGCGTACTGGCCGACGCAGACCTGGCTCTTCTTGAGGAACCCCTGCTTGAACAGGATCTTGTAGCTGTGAGGTCCGGATTTCGCCTTCGTGATCCAGAGCGGCTTCAGCAGGACAGACTTCGTGCCGCTGACCTTGCCGTTCACGCCTGGCACCTTCTTGTGATTGAGGATGGCGATCGCGGCCGCGGCGGCGGCGTTCGCCTCCTTCCTGACCGACTTGTAGACGGTGCCGCTCTGCCAGCCGGCGAGAATGTACTGGACGCCGGTAGGCGTGGCATCCTGCCCGGTGAGCGGGATCTTGTTCAGGCCATGCGCCTGGAGCGAGGCGACGACCGCTCCCGCGATACCGTCGTTCGCGGCTAGGACGCCGTCGATGTGGTTCGCGTTCCGGGTGAGCATCTGGTCGAACTCGGTGCGCGCCGTGGTGGCGCTCCAGTTCGTCCACTGGTCGCCTGCGGTCGCCAGCTTGAAGGTGCCGTTGTTGTACAGCGGCTTGAGCACCGAGTCGTAGCCCTGCTTGAACAGGTGGGCGTTGTTGTCGGTGAGGGCTCCGTTGAGCTCGGCGATCACCGGGTGCTGCGAGTATTTCCCGTTCGCCTTCAGGGCGCCGACGAGGCCCTTCCCCTGCAGCTTGCCGACCGTGACGTTGTTGAAGGAGACGTAGTAGGCGGCCTTGCTGCCGACGACGAGGCGGTCGTAGTCGATCACCTTGGCGTGATGCGAGCGGGCTAGATTCGTGATCGCGATGCCCGAGGCCGGAGTGAGCTGGTCGAGCAGGATCACCTTCGCGCCCTTGGCCAGGCAGCCCTCCGCCTGCGACTTCTGGCGCGACGGGCTGGCTTGCGCGTTCACGACCTGCGCTGAGATGTGCGCGGCCTTGAACGCCTTCTTCAGGTACGGAGCATCGAAGAGCGTGTATCGCGTGGACGATGTCGTGTCTGGAAGCAGGGCGCAGGCCTTGATTCCCCCTGCGGCTGTCGCAGTCTTCGCGGCCGCGGAGCTCGCGGCGACGAGCACCAGCAATGCCACAAGCGCAAGCGCACCCGCAGCCCAGCGTGTTTTGAACTTCATTTCACCCTCCGTTTGTCGTGACCCCATCCCTTGTGGCCCCTCCGTGGAAGGCTACTCCTACGTCGGGGAAGATCCACCGGGTTTTCCGCATCTGTTCATACCTTTAGACGCGAATGCTGCGCCGCGGTTAGAGCGCCGTAACGGCGCAGGCGCCCCCGGCCGGCGTCCGCCGCGAGACGCGAGCCGTGTGCGGCGACGTCGTAAGACGTCTTCGCAAAGCGGGAACGGCCGGATACGATCACTCCGTGCCGTTCCTGCTCCGCCTCCTGATTGCCTGGGCCGTCGACGCCGCCGCGCTTGCGATCGCAGCCTGGATCTTCTCGGGCATCACGGTCGGCGGGTCGGCCGGAACCCTGATTCTCGCCGCGCTCGTCTATGGGATCCTCGCCACCTTCGTCAAGCCAGTGCTGAAGCTGCTCACGTTTCCGCTCATGCTTCTCACGCTCGGCATCGCGTGGTTCTTCGTCGCGATGTTCACCCTGTGGCTGACCGATGTGATCGTCGGCGGCTTTGAGATCAACGGCTTCTGGACGCTGGTGGGCGGAACGATCGTCGTCTGGGCTGTCGGGGCCGTGGCAGACCGCTGGCTGTTCCCGAAGGAAAGGCCGCTCAAGAGCTTGATGCATGGGTCCTCGCGTTTGGGACGCGCCTGAGCGGAAACGAGCGCCGGAGCATGCGGTCGGCTTCGGTGGTGTGCTGCGGGACGCTGTGCCGCCGGAGCCGACGGCGGCTTAACCTTCCGCGATGCGGCTCTTCCTCGTCGTACGGCATGGGCAGTCGCTCTTCAACCTCGACAAGGTCGTGAACGGCGACCCTGTCCTCGACCGCGGCCTCTCGGAGCAGGGAATCGAGGAGGCGGAGCGGCTCGCGGGCCAGCTCAGCGCGTTGCCGCTCGACCTCGTCGCCGTTTCCCCGTTCCCACGCGCGCTTCAGACGGCGAACATCGCACTCGAGGGCCGCGAGATACCGCATCTGGTGGACGAGGACCTGGGAGACGTCCGCATCGGCGACCTCGAAGGCGCCTCGCTCGACGTCTACCGCGAAACGCCCGCACACTCGAACCGCAAGGTGCGTTTTCCCGGCGGCGAGAGCCTCGACGAGGCCGCAGTGCGGTACGCCGACGCGTGCGAACGGCTGCTCAAGCGCGGCGAGCCGACGACGCTCGTCGTCTGTCACGAGATTCCAGTGCGGTACCTCGTGAACGCCGTCGGGGGCGGCGACGAACTGAACGGTCCCCTCAAGTACGTAGCGAACGCCACTCCCTACCTCTTCGACGAACCGGCGCTACGGCGGGCGGTCGCGCACATCCGTGAGCTCGCCGGGAGTAGCGTCGCGTCATGACGGCTGCGGACACTCTCGCCTTGCTCGACTGGAAGCGGCGCGTCTTTTCCTTGTACGCAGCAATTCGAGCCGTCGAGCCCGAGATCGGCTGGGAGCTGTGGCGGGACACCCGCGACGAACTGTTCCGCTCCCACCCGCAATCGCCGCTGCCGGCCGAGCGCCGCGCCTCGTTCGAGGGCCTCGAGTACTGGCCCTACGATCCCCAGGCACGCGTCCTCGCGGAGCTGGAGGACATCGAGTCCGCGCCCGAACCCGTCGAGACGAGCGGGACGGAACCGATCCTTTTCCGTCCGTTCGCCCGCGCGAGCTTCGAGCTTCGCGGCGCGCGGCTCTCGCTCGAAGTCGCGTGGCTGGCGGCGTATGCCGGCGGTGCCTTTCTCTGCTTCCGAGACGCCACGAGCGGACGCGAGAGCTATGGCGGCGGCCGCTACCTCCTCGACACGGTGAAGGGAGCCGATCTGGGAGAAGCCGACGGGCGGCTCGTGCTCGACTTCAACTTCGCCTACAACCCGTCCTGCGCCTACGACCCGGGCTGGGTCTGTCCGCTCGCACCGCCGGCGAACCGACTTGCAATTGCGCTGGAAATCGGGGAGAAACACCGCGCATGAGCGAGCTCGATTCACTCCGAAACGAGATCTCCGAGCTCGACCGGCAGCTGCTCGAGCTGCTCAACCGCCGCCTCGAGCTCGTCGCCTCGGTCCGCGACTTCAAGGACTCGGCCGGAGAGCGCTGGATCGATCCCGAGCGGGAGGCGGAGCTGCTCCAGGCGCTCGTCGCAGCGAATCCCGGGCCGCTTTCGGAGCGAGCAGTGACGTCCATCTTCTCGGCCGTTCTCGACGTGCTGAAGGAGGAAATCGCGGGCGAGCGGACCGCCCCGGCTTCGCCCCAGAGAGCGGCCGAGCAGCAGCGCACGGTCGAGCGGCTCACCGTCGTCGGGACCGGTCTGATCGGGACGTCGGTTGCTCTTGCGGCCGCGCGCGCGGGTACCCGCTCTCGCGGCTTCGACGCCGATCCCGGCGTCCTCGAGGGCGCAGCCTCACGGGGCGCGATCGAGCCCGCGGCGTCGCTCGCCGAGGCGGTCGCCGACGCGAACCTCGTCCTCGTTGCTGTTCCCGTCGGGGCGGCCCCGACAGTCGTGCAGGAGGTGCTGGACGCGGCCGGTCCGGACACGGTCGTGACCGATGTCGCCTCGACGAAGCGCCCGCTCGCCTCGCTGGAGGACGCGCGGTTCGTCCCGGGCCACCCCGTCGCCGGCGGCGCCACCGGCGGGCCGGCGCGCGCCGCGGCCGACCTCTTCGACGCCGCAACGTGGTTCTTGACCCCGACCCGTGCGTCCGCGGCAGAGAGCGTCACAGTCGTGGAGCGGTTCGTCGCCTCGCTCGGCGCGCGCACCGTGCGGACAGACCCCGCCGCGCACGACCGCCTGCTCGCGCTCACGAGCCACCTCCCCCACGCGCTCGCAAACCTGCTCATGCTCCGTGTTGCCGAGGCGGCGGCGGAGGACGACGCGCCTCTTGCATTCGCCGGCGCCTCACTCCGCGAGATGACCCGGCTCGCCGGCGCGAACGCATCGATCTGGAGCGACATCTTCCTCGGCAACGCCGACGAGATCGCGGCGGCGCTCGGTGGGCTCCGCAACTCGCTCGACGAGCTCGAGGGTGCGCTGCAGACAGGCGACCGGGAACGGATCGAGGCGACGATCGCCACGGCGGCGGCCGCGCGCGAGCGGCTGGAGTCATTCGCCTACCGCACCGCTCCGGCGCAGCTGAACCGGATCCGGATCCGTGTTCCCGACCGGCCGGGTGTGCTCGCGCGGATCACCCAGATCCTGGGCGCCGCGCAGATCAACCTCGAGGACTTCGAGCTTCGCCACGTCTCGCCGGAGTACGGCGGGGTGCTCGTGATCCTCGTCGCAGGAGCCGACAACGCGGAGCGAGCTCGGGAGCTCCTCCGCCGCGAGGGCTACTCGGCCGCGTGACGACGCTGGTCCGGAACGGTCTCGAGCTGCGCTACGAGGTGCACGGTGAATCGACGCGGGCGCTGCTGCTGCCCTACTTGAACTTCTCCTGGCCGGACGTTCTCGACCTCGACCCGTTTGTCGAGCGCTTCACGGTGGTGATCGCGAGCCCACGCGGATTCGCCGCCAGCAGCCGGCTCGACGCAAACGCTGACTATCGGGTCAGCGACATAGCCGAGGATCTGGTCGCGGTCGTGCAGGAGGTCGGGTTCGAACGATTCTCCGTACTCGGCTACTCGTTCACGGGTGCCTTCGCGCCGTGGCTCGCGCACCTCACGGGCAGGGTGGACGCGGTCGTCTCGGGTGGCTTTCCCATCGTCGGCGACTACACGTACCTCTACGCGGACACCCAGCGCCGGACCGAGGAAGCGAAGGCCGATCCCGCCGCCTGGGCGTATCTGGACGCACACTTCGATACGCGGGCGGCGCTCGCGTTCTACCGTGAACTCTCGGAACTGCCCGCCGACGCCCTGGTCACCAACCTGCCGTGTCCGCTATTCGCATTCTGGGGGGAAGAGGACGAGGAGATAGCCCTCGGCGGCGGGACGCAGCTGCTCGCCGCCGGACTCGACCGCCAGGGGCTACGACACGCCGCGTTCCCGGCCCACGACCACGAGGGCATGTTGGCCCACCTCAACGAGGCCGTCCCCACGGTGCTCGCCTGGTTCGACGAGCTCTAGCCGAAGCAGGAAGGATCCAGCCGTCCCGGCTAGTGGAGAGCGAACAGCTCAGTCGCTGAAGCCCGGCTCGTTACGAACGCAGGCCAGCGCGTATGCCCTTGCACAGGGCCGATGCATAAGTCTTGTTCCCGTTGACCCGAATCGTCACGTTGTCGGCGCGGAAACTACAGTCCTCTGGGCCCTGCGCCGTCGGAACGGAGATCAGGTGGCCACGCCCCTTGGTGAGATGGGACCGCAGCACGCCTGCCGCGCCTCGAATGAGGCCAGGTGATCCCCGAAACTGTATGTAAAGGTTCGGGGCGCCAGAGAACGTCAATCGATAGATCTTGGTTCTGGTGCTCCCGCTGCTGGTGGTGGTTGGCGAACGGTGCCCTGATCCGCATGCCGCGAGACCTGCCGCAACCGTGAGCACCGACAGCAGACACGTCGTCCTCCTCAAGAGGGATCACTCCTGAGCGCTGCGTTACAGCGGCCGTCTGGGCTGGTTCGTCCGCATGAGGTTGAGCATCTGCTCGGTGGCGTCAGAATGCTTCTCTGAGGGGAGGCCAGGGGTGCGGCTACGGCGGGGAGCAGCCAGCACACTCGATGCGGCGGCAAAGCCAACCAGACCGATGACAAACGCGGTCGGGAGGACCCAGGCAGGCCTCGAGGGGTAGAAGCAGTCGCGTGGAGGTGCACCTGGCGGGCAGGAGTGTGAAAGCCCCTGGAGTGGATTCCATGGAAGAGCGGCAGCACCGACGAGGGTCGCACCAAGAATGAGCACGGCCACGACGACTGCCGCGAGCCGCACGGATGCAAACCTGACCACAACAGGAATCCTAGGACGCCGGGCGAGTCGACGCTCGGCTGGGCCAGTGTTCCGGAATAACCCCTGAGGAATACCTCGGGTCTGATCACGGCGAGTAAGGGTGAGGGCTGGGATACCCAGCCCTCACCTCTCCCCAGGTCATCAGGGAATGTTGACCGTGAAGCCGATCTGGTCGGTGAGTCCTACGTTCTGGTCGAACGTCTTGACTTCGAGCTGGTGCGCGGCGCAGGACGGGCCGCTCGTCGCGTACCGAACCGTGACGAACCCTGCGACGTTCGAGTAGAACGCCTCCTCGGATGCAACGGCAGCCGGCGAGGTGACATCGACACCAGGAGCGGGTGTGAGACAGTAATCGCCCTGGCCGAATGGTCCGACGCTTACCCCGATGAAGCCGCTGGTGTGACTGGCGACGAGCTGGGGTGAACCGCCGTTGGGGTTGACGAGCGCGTACGCTCCTCCGCCTTGATCGCCCTGTGAGCCTGCGAAGGCCATCGTCGCGCCTGCAATGAGTCCGACGAGCGTGAGGACGCCAAGGGTGGCTCCTAGACGGCGAACCCTTATGCTCAGGACGGGATTTGGTGGGTGCATAACGCTGCTTCCTCCTCGATGCCGAGCGGTAGCCACGTCCCCGGGGACCTGGTCTCAACAGCAGCTGCCCGGCGAACGTATGCCCCCGGCAGCGCTCACGGCATCGGGGTGATCCCTCGATTGGCACCGGGGATCTCCCCCGACTAACAGAGGCCCGTCTAGCCCTGACGTAAGGAGGCGGGGAACCGAAGCCTCTCCTCCTGCGTATGAGGCTGAGAGATGGCTCACGGAAAGACGTGGCAATGAGGGTGAGCGAGCGGCTCTTGGTCATAGCCGCGCCGCTGCGTCACGATTCCGAGGAGCGGCGCTGGTATGACGATCGAGCTGCGGGCTGCCTCGTCTTAACGCGCCGCGGTCGGCTCCTCGAACCAATCCCCACGTTCGGCCCGACGAGCTACCGACTGCTTGCATGCAAAGTCACTCCTGCGGAGGCACGCGTCTACGCATCCGCTCACGAACTCCTTCACGAGCGCACACTTCCTTCCCTCTAGAACGCGGGTGGGCACTCGCCTGGGCCAGTGTTCCGGAATGACCCCTGAGCAATACGCCTTGCGTAGGGGCCACGATCTCAGCGGGTCGGAGCGGCGAGGATCGCGCGGATGATCTTTGCCCAGCCTTGCGCGCCGTGGGCCTCGCGCGTGGTTACGCCGACCCATTCCGACCGGTAGGGGAAGCTGATCTGGAACCCATCGGTCTCCGAGTAGGAGACCGGACCCGTGTGATGAGGCCAGCGCGGGCTGTTGAACATTCTCTTGTAGACCGTCCCGGCGGCCTGGCGGTGCCCAGGCCTGAACTTCGCGAAATTGACCGTGATCACGCTGTTGCCCAAAGGGTGAGGCCCATACGCCAGCCCCCGAGGCCTTCGGGGCCGACCCCGGCGTCCATGAGCGGATAGCCGTCCAACGACCTCAACCTCGGCACGACCAGGCCAGTTGCCTTCGCCATTCTCCCCAGGTTCGTCCCGTAGTCGGTGAAGCCCTCGTAGACATTCGAGTTCTTGTGCTGCGGCGCCTTGACTTGGTAGGCGGGCGGCTCTGCTGATCGCGTGCCCGACGCCAGAGCGGTTGTGACCTGACTGTCGGTGAGGCCGTAGAGGGCGTGGATGTGACTCCATGCGGCACGGCTGGAGGTATAGGTCGTCGACCCGAGGGCCTGGCCGTCACTGAACTCGGCGAGCGCGAGTGTGGACGGGTCGTAGCGGTCGACTTCCCCGCGGTGGTCGCCGAGCCAGCGGAAGGTCAACCGCTCCTTCGGGTCTCGCCAGACTTCGAGCGCGGACGGACCGTGAGCGGGCTGCAGCCGCGCATAGGTTGCGGGACCTCCGCTGCTGCCGTTCGACGGCAGAACGAGATACACGGCCAGCCCCGCTCCTAGCGCGACGAGAAGCCCGAACAGTGCGACGCGCTTGGTCATCGGCTGAG
>Ga0207646_10002598_pt1 | contig 21283 bp, 17 predicted proteins | sample KBSK5502metaG_FD_184343 | JGI IMG/M metagenome (GOLD analysis project Ga0207646, IMG submission 184343) | Corn, switchgrass and miscanthus rhizosphere microbial communities from Kellogg Biological Station, Michigan, USA - KBS K5-50-2 metaG... | ecosystem: Host-associated > Plants > Roots >... | reverse complement strand
CGGCGCTCTGACCCTCGCCAACGTGAAGGCTGTGCGGCGCCGCCGCTAGCCAAAGGATCGATACGGGGGCCGGCCTCCGGGCCGGCTCTCGATGGCTCCAGCCCCCCTGGCAGGGACGGGGTAGAGGTTCGCCTCTACCCCGTCTTCTGTTGTGCGGGACCGAGGGCGTCGTCCGCACTCACGCTATGGGCCTGCCCATGGAGGAGGGAACGCAAGGTTTGCCCGAATCCTCGTCAAGGTATGCCGATCTGCGTCGTCAACCCAGGGCTGAGCCGGGAGCCGATTACTGCTGCCCCGGGCGACCTCGGGTCAGTGTGGGCCCGGGTTGCCGTTCGAGCCGCTGCTCGGCTCGGGCGTCGCCGGAGGAGTCGGATGAAGAACCGGCGTCTTCGACGGATTCGCGGGCGAGCTGGTCGGGGTAGGCGCCTCGGTTGGCTTCGGCGAGTTGTCGCTACCCCCGCCACCGGCTTGCTTGCCGTTGCCTGTCTGGTTTCCGTTGTTGGTCTGATTGGTCGTGGCGCCAGCCCCACCGCCCTGCGGGTTCCCCTGGCCAAGGTGGATACCGAGATTCGTGCCACTGGCAGCTCCGGCGGATGCGACCAGCGCGCGCTGGAGTCCGGCTCGCGCCGAGTCGGGGGCCCGCGCGAGTAGGTCGGTGAGGACCTGCGTGTGACGCGCCAGCTGTGCGACCTCATCTGCGGGGAGCGAGCCACCCAGGCCACGCAGGGTCGCGACCGCCCCCTCGACCTCCTGTTCGGCGAGCGCCACCCGGTCCCAGTTGCCTGCCGCAGCCAGCAGCTCGACCTCCGAAAGCCGCTCCTCGAGAGCCCTGGCCGCCAGCATGGGCCGCACCGATGGCGGGGCGATCTCCATCCGCAGCTCCTCGACCTGACGTTTCACGCCATACAGCGGATCACCCGGCAGTGAGCTCGAGGACGCCGCACCAACCGCTGAAACGGAGATCGCGAGCCCAACCGATGCGTACAGAACCGCGCGGCCAAGGGCGCCCATGCGGACCTGTCGGGGGGTTTCGCGCACCAGCCCCTCGCGCACGGCGACGTACTGGTTGACCAGGCGGCCTCGCAGACGCCATCGGTACTCGCGCTCCGGTCGCAGGCGTCCAGCCGTGCGCGCGATCATGTGGGCGATCGGATCATCGGGTTTGACGGCCGGCTCGTCGCGGCCGAGGAGACGACCCACGAGCCGCTGAGGCGCGTCCATGATGCTCACGGCTCCTCACCATTCATGTGCCGTCGGAGTGCGCCGATGGCCCGGAAGGTGAGCCCGCGCACCGTGCCGGCTCGACGCCCCATCACCCGCGCGGCCTCCTCGGCGGAGAGGCCAGCAACGAAGCGAAGGACGATCGCCTCCTGCTGGTCTGGCGTGAGCGTGGCGATCGCGCGACGGAGCTCACGGATCTGCTCGCCACGCAGGCTGATCGCCTCCACCTCCTCCCCATGGGGCAGATCATGGACCGGGTCGAGCTGCTCGGTAGGGCGCTCGCGACGCACGTGGTCGATGACTGCGTTACGCGCGATGCGGAAGACCCATGCCGCGAACGGCCTTCGCCCGGGACGGTAACGCGGCAGGCCCGCGACGATGCGCTCGAAGACGAGCTGGGTCAGGTCCTCGGCATCCTCGCGCCGACGAACACGCACCGCAATGTATCGGTAGATAGGGGTGAGGAGCTGGTCGTAGAGGTGTCCAAGGGCGCCGACGTCGCCGCCGACCGCGGCCCGCGCGAGGAGGTCCAGCCCCCGGTCCCTGTCCGCGGCAACGTCGTGCGACTGGGGAGTCGCGGCCGGGCGCTCGACATCGGCGACCGCCCCATTCAGGACAATCTCCAGGGGTCGCTCACGCATGGTTCCGGGACGGGCACCTCGGGCAGGCGAAAGGGCGCTGACGGTGGGCGAACCCTACCATCCGTCGCGCCTGACGACCAGCCTTTGCGTTGCCCGAGGGCACCGCCGCGGCTAGATGATGGCGAGCTCCCGTCCGACCGCCTCGAATGCGGTCAGGCAGGTCTCCAGCTCATCCCGCGAATGTTCGGCAGTGACGATGGTGCGCACGCGGCTGCGGTCGTCGGGCACGGTCGGGAAGCCGATCCCCTGCGCGAAGACGCCTTCCTCGAACAGGCGATCGGAGAGCTTCATGGCCAGCGCCCCCTTGCCGACGATGACCGGCGTGATCGGTGTCTCCGAGTGGCCCGTGTCGAACCCGAGCCGCTCCAGCCCCGCCTTGAAGAACCGGGCGTTGTCCCAGAGGCGCTCGATCAGCTCGGGCTCGGTCTCCAGCACCTCGATGGCCGCCAGGCACGCGGCAGTGACAGCCGGCGGCGCCGAGGTCGAGAACAGGAAGGGCCGCGCCCTGTGCTCGAGGATCGTGCGCAAGTTCGCGCTTCCCGCCACATAGCCGCCCAGGACGCCGATCGCCTTGGAGAGGGTTCCGACCTGCACGTGGACCCGGCCGTGCAGATCGAAATGATCGATCGAGCCCCGCCCGTTGCGACCCAGGACCCCGGACGCGTGGGCGTCGTCGACATAGACGATCGCATCGGCCTCCTCGGCAACATCGACGATACCCGGCAGCCGAGCGATGTCGCCGTCCATGCTGAAGACGCCATCGGTCAGAACCACGACCGTTCGGCCCGCGCCTCCAGGTGCAGCGCGGACCTCGCGCAGCGCTGTGCGCAACGCGTCGATGTCGGCGTGGGGGAAGACCTTGCGCTCGGCCTTGGTCAGGCGAATGCCATCGATGATGCTGGCGTGGTTGAGGGAATCGCTAACGATCGCTGCGCCCTCGGGCGCGAGGATCGGAATGACGCCCGTATTGCAGGTGAAGCCAGACTGGAAGGTGAGGACCGCTTCGACGTTCTTGAAGGTCGCCAGGCGCGTCTCGAGCTCCTCGTGCAGGCTCATGGTCCCGGCAATGGTGCGGACCGCCCCTGATCCAGCCCCGTAGCGCTCGACGGCGTCGATCGCCGCTTGCCGCAGCTTGGGATGGGTGTTGAGGCCCAGGTAGTTATTCGAGGAGAGCGTGATCACCTCGCGCCCGTCGATGACGCACCTGCTGCGCTGCTCGCTCTGGACGACGCGCAGTCGGCGGTACAGGCCCTTGGCCTTGAGCTCCTCGATCTCGCCCTCGAGGAACGCGAGGGGATCGCGGGTGCGGGCGGTCGTCGCCGCGGATGTGGAGACTGCGTCGGTCATGGGATGAGGACCACCTTTCCGGCGTGCCGGGATGCGATGAGCTCGAAGCCACGCTCCCAGTCGGCAAGATCGAAGCGATGGGTGAGGATGGGTGTCGGATCGAAGCGGCCCGAGCGCAGCAGCGCCTGGGTCCGTTCCCAGGAGTCATAGATCCGCCGCCCGTAGATGCCGTAGAGGCGGATGCCGCGCTGAATCACCATGTCAGACAGATCCACTGCGACGGGCTCCGGGAAGATGCCCAGCAGGCTGATCCGTCCGCCTCGGGTCACGAATCCCAGTGCCTGGTTGAGCGCCGGCCCGGCACCGCTCATCTCGAGCACGACCTCGACCCCGTCTCCGCCGGTCGCATCCAGGATCCGCTGGATCGTGTCGGGCTCGCGGGCGTCGAGGGCCAGGTCGGCCCCCATCTCGCGAGCGAGCTTCAGGCGATACGGCTCGGTGTCGGTCGCGACGACCAACGAAGCGCCCGCCGCCCGGGCGATGCCGACTGAGCACAGGCCAATGGGCCCGCAGCCAGTCACCGCCACCGTTCTGCCCTCGATCGGCTCGACGAAGGCGGCGTGCACGGCGTTGCCCATCGGCTCCTGGAGGGCAACCACAGCGGGGTCCAACCCATTGCTCTCGATGGCGTTGGTCTCGGGAATCACCACGTACTCGGCGAAGCCCCCATCCACGTGGGCCCCGATCACCCGCAGGTTGCGGCACAGGTGCATGTTGCCGGCACGACACTGGGCGCAGGTCCAGTCGACGATGTGGCTCTCGACGCCGACCAGGTCACCCTCCTGCACGCGCGTGACGCCAGCACCGGTCTCAGCCACCACGCCCGCCAGCTCGTGGCCGAGCACGACCGGCGGCTTGACGATCTCGCTCGCCCAGGTGTCCCACGAGTACAGGTGGTAATCGGTCCCGCAGATGGAGGCCGCCACCATCTTGAGCAGCACCTCCCCCGGGCCCGGCGTAGGCACCGGGCGCTCGATCAACTCGGCCCCGGGTTCGGGCCGCGTCTTGGCCAGGGCGCGCATGGTGCGAGCGCCCACGGTGGTCGTCATGAGGCGGCCCGATTATAGGAGCCGATGCCTCGCGTCCCCTCAGTCCTCGCTGAAGTAGGCGCGGGCCGACCGCCTGAGCAGCAGCCCGACCAGCACGGCGCTGATCCCGAGCCCGATGGGCACGAACAGGATGTACCAGCCGGCCGCAGCAGAACCGGCGAGGCCGAGCAGCGCGGGGGGCAGGCCGGCGAGGATCGGCACGGGCAGAAATGAGATCAGCACCGCCATGCGCCAGGCGATGCGCTTGCGCTGCAAGGCGACGGTGATGCCGAAGATCACCAGCGCCAGCTCCGCCATCATGAAGATCCCGAGCAGCGAGAAGGGCGCCCGCGGCGAGAAGTCGACGAAGTCGATGATCTTGGGCAGCAGGACGCCGGTGATGGCCAGCAGGATGAAGGCCCAACCGAACCAGAGCAGGACGCCGAGCGGCGTCCGCTCCTCATCGCTCGACGGCGATCGATCGTCGGTCATGACGGCATGCTAGCGATCGCGATCCGCTATGCACCGAAGCCGGGGGGCGGCCGACGGTTTGAGGCCGTAGGATGCGGCCGTGGCCGCTGACACCGATCCGCCGGCGTGGATCGCGGATGCGATCGTCTACCAGATCTTCCCGGACCGATATGCGCGGAGCCTTCGGGTCCACCAGCCAGGCCACCTGGAGGAGTGGGATGCGCCGCCGACCCGTCTAGGCTTCAAAGGGGGAGACCTCCTGGGAATCGCCGAGCACCTCGACTACCTGGTCGACCTCGGGATCGACACCATCAGCCTGAACCCGATCTTCGCTTCGGCGGCGAACCATCGCTACCACACCTACGACTACCGACACGTGGATCCGCTGCTCGGCGGCGACGGCGCCCTCCGCGAGCTGCTGGACGCCGCGCACCAGCGGGGTCTGCGCGTGATCCTCGACGGTGTCTTCAACCACGCCGGCCGCGGGTTCTGGCCCTTCCACCACGTGATGGAGAACGGCGCGGCCTCGCCATACGTCGATTGGTTCATCCTGAACCCAGACTGGCTGGCCTCCGGCCGCCCGCTGCGAGCCTATCCCGATACGTCGACCCCCCAGGACATCGCCACGGACTGGGCCCTGGCGCACGCGACGGGCCACGAGTCACTCTTAACGCTCGGCTATCGCGCCTGGTGGGACCTGCCGGCCCTCCCCAAGCTGAACACGGAAAACGCGGAGGTCCGTGAGTTCCTGATAGGGGTCGCTGAGCACTGGACGCGCTTCGGGGCCGATGGCTGGCGGCTCGACGTTGCGACCGAGATCGAGACACCCGGCTTCTGGCAGGAGTTCCGCCACCGGGTGCGCGCCGTGAACCCGCAAGCCTATGTCGTGGCTGAGGCATGGGACGAGCGTCCCGAGCTGCTGGACGGGCACTCATTCGACGGACTCATGAATTACCCGTTGCTGTGCGCGATCGTCGGGTATGCCGCCGGACCGCATCTCGACCGGCGGACCGCGGGACAGCACAGCTGGCTGGGACGAAACCTCCTGCCGCTCGACGGGGAAGGTTTTGGGGTTCGACTGGATCGCCTCATGAGCGAGTACCGGCCTGCGGCGCGAAGCGCGATGCTCAACCTGCTGGGCGGCCACGACACGCCCAGGTTGCTGACGATGGGCGGCGGGGATCGCGCAACAGTTCGACTGGCCATGCTGGCCCTGATGACCCTGCCCGGCGTTCCGTGCATCTACTACGGCGACGAGGTCGGGCTGGACGGCGGCATGGACCCTGCCTCGCGCGGGGCCTTCCCGTGGGACTCCGGGGCGTGGGATTCGGAGACCCTGGCTTGCACCAAGGCCCTCATCGCCGCGCGCCGCACGTGGCCTGTGCTGCGCGGGGGCGACGTGCAGCTGCTGGCCAGTGCCGGGCCCGCGATTGCCTATCTGCGCACCCGGACGAGCGATGCACAAACCGAGTCCGGCGGCCCGAAGACGGCGCTGGTTGCCCTGAACAACGGGGAATCGAGCGCATCGCTGCGTGTCCGTATCGCGGACCCTGGCGGCGCGACATGGAGTAGCGAGCCGCTTGGCGGCTTGCCCGTTCTGCCAGACGTCACCGCCGGCCCCGACGGCAGCTTCGCGCTGGACCTTCCAGCTCGGTCCGGAGTGCTCCTGCGCCCGCGCTAGCGCTTGCTCGGGTGCAACCCCCGGCCGAAACACCACGGTCCGAGGTCGCCTCCCGTACCATGCCGGAGCGGCTCGCCGAGGGCGCGTCGCTGGAAGATCGAGGGTGACGATGCGGCATCGCAGTTTCACAGGACGATCCCTACGAGCTGCCACGCGCGTGGCGCTGTCCTGTGCCGCCATCCTCTTCGCCGCCGCATGCGTCGGCCCGTTCGCGACGCAGAGCCCACCGCCTGCGAGCGCGACGCCTTCGCCGTCGCACAGCCCGCCGGCGAGCATCGGTCCGTCCGCGACCCCGACGCCTACGCCTGAGCCACCGCTCTCGCTCGCCTTCCCCGCCGCGCGTGATGCACGACGTATCCGTGTCACGATCCAGCCCGCCGTGCCGGCCAGCGGAGTCGGGCATCTGACCGTCCGGGTCACCAGCCTCGCCACGACCCGCATCTCGGAGCTCGTCCTGCGCTGGCCGACACCCCTCAACGGGATCGTCTTCCTGTCGCCGTTCCAGCCCTCGCCTTCTCGGCTGACCGACGCCCTCGTGCAACCCTGGACCAAGTGGGTCATCGGCCCGGGCGAGCAGGGCGAGCCGGCGGGCACGATCTCGCTCGGCTGGGGTCCGCTCGACCCGGGAGCGACGCTGACCATTCCGCTCATCGCCACCCGGCGCGCGAGCGGGCACGTCGCGTTCGACCTGCAATTCCTGGCCGGCGAGGCGCTGCTCACCACCGAAGCGGGGGCTCCGGCCGAGACGCGCGTCTCGGTCCCATAGGCCGTCGGATTCGCCATGCGCGCCATCCTCCCGCCCTGGACGGACCCGGACCCGGCCCTGCACGCCCGCCTCGGGGATGTGATCGACCCTGACCGCAAGGTCCTCGCCGCGCTGGAGCGAATCACTCCGCTGTCCGGCAAGCGCATCGCTGATGTGGGAACCGGCATCGGGCACTACCCCATGCTCCTGGCGCGGCACACCGGGCGCACCTACGGCATCGAATCGCAGCCGAAGCTGCTCGAGGCCGCGCGCGTTCGGGCCGGACAGGCCCACCATCCGAACATCCGGATCGTCGAAGGCGAGCCCGATGCGCTTCCGTTGCGCGATGGGGCCGTGGACGTCGTGCTGCACGGACTGATCGAGGCCGACGACGCATGCCAGCCCGCCATCGCGGAAGCGATGCGGGTCCTGAGACCGGGCGGGAGACTTATCGTGATGGGCTATTACGGACGGGACGACGTCGGAGCCCTGCTCGACCCCGAGGTGGTACGCATCGCGCACGAGGCGACCCAGCGCCGCACCGGCTGGTGGCTTCGACACGCCTTCAAGATCAAGGTCGTGCACGCGCGCTTCGATCTCCACGACGAATCGACCGCCCAGGAGCTGCTCATCAGGCTGTATGGAGACCGAGGCCGCGCATTCCTGGCGGCGCCCCATAAGACCTCGCTGGAGCTCAAGCTGGGCCTCTACCACCGCGCTCGAACCTGACGGCGCGGCATGCCAGGAGCGATACCGCGGAATCGGTGCCGATCGCTTCGATTTCTTGCAGATTCAGTGTTGCGTGCCGCCTGAAGGCCCGTGTAGCATGCCCCAGTCGAGGGCCAGGCTCTTCTCCCCCCGGAGCCTGGCTCTCGGCCTGTCCAGCGCCCAAGCGGTGCGATAATGACCCGGCCTATCCCGCATTACCCGATGGCGCCCGCCGTCCGCGGGCGCGGCCCGTCCCCAGGAGGCCAAAGGACCGATGGTCACCACCGGCGCTCCCCGCATGAAGATCACCTACGCGACGCTCTCGGCAGACAACGAGGAGCTGCAGGCGGCGTTCGATCGCGCGCTGGAGGCCGCGAGGGCGCAGCTCGGCGAGCGCTACCCGATGCTCATCGGGGACGAGGGACGATTCGCTGACGAGGAGTTCGAGGACCGCTCCCCAATCGACATTAACCTCGTCGTCTCGCGCTTCCCGGTGGGGAGCCGTGAGGATGTCCAGGATGCCGTGGCTGCGGCGAGGGCCGCCTTCCCGGCCTGGCGCGACCTGGGCTGGCGGCGGCGGATCGACCTCATGCGGCGTGCGGCAGACCTGATCAGTGAGCGCCAGTTCGAATACGCGGCGCTCATGGCCTACGAGGTGGGCAAGAACCGCCTCGAGGCGCTGGGCGACGTGGAGGAGACCGCGGATCTGCTGCGCTACTACTCGGAAACCATGGAGCGCCACCAGGGCTTCGTGGAGCCGATGGGCTCGCTCTCGGCTGCGGAGCACACGCGATCGGTCCTCAAGCCCCACGGGGTATGGGCCGTGATCTCGCCGTTCAACTTCCCCATGGCCCTCTCCGGGGGTCCGGCGGCCGGAGCGCTGATCGCCGGCAACACCGTGGTCATGAAGCCGTCATCGGACGCGCCGCTGATGGCTCTCAAGTTCGCCGAAGTGCTGCGCGAAGTCGGGGTTCCCGGCGGCGTGGTCAACCTCGTGACCGGCCCAGGTGAGACGGTGGGGGCCGAACTCGAGCAGAACCCTGGCATCGACGGACTCGTCTTCACCGGCAGCTACGAGGTCGGCATGCGCCTGTACACGACCTTCACGAGGGACTACCCGCGGCCGATCATCACCGAGATGGGCGGCAAGAACCCGGCCATCGTGACGGGCTCGGCAGACCTCGACGAGGCCGCCGAAGGCGTGATGCGTTCCGCGTTCGGCTTCGATGGACAAAAGTGCAGCGCCAACAGCCGGGTCTACGTCGACCGAGCGATCGCGAAGGAATTCGTAGACAAGCTCGTCGAGAAGACCCGCAAGCTCGCCGTTGGCGACCCCACTCGTCGCGAGAACTGGATGGGCCCGGTGATCAATGAACGTGCCCTGCGCAAGTTCACCGACGCGGTCGACGAGGCCCGGCGCGACGGCGGCACGATCGAGGTCGGTGGCGAGGTGCTGAGCGGCAGCGGGGCGGAGCGCGGATTCTTCCCGACTCCGACCGTGGTCTCGGGCCTGCCAGTGAGCCATCGCCTGTTCCGCGACGAGCTGTTCGTCCCGTTCGTGGTGGTTGGCGAGGTCGAATCGCTCGACGAAGCGCTCGAGCTTGCAAACGAGACATCGTACGGCCTGACCGCCGGCATCTTCAGCCGAGACGACGCGGAGGTGCGCCGGTTCCTCGATCACATCCAGGCGGGCGTCGTGTACGTCAACCGCCGCGCCGGGGCAACGACCGGAGCGTGGCCGGGGATCCAGTCCTTCGGCGGCTGGAAGGGATCGGGAAGCTCGGGAAAGAATGGCCTGGGACCCTACTACGTCCAGCAGTTCATGCGCGAGCAGTCGCAAACCGTGATGGGCGAGGAGCCTCCGCCGGCGTGACGGTCGGGGGCCGTACCCGTCCGGCGTCCGCGGAAGAGGCCGCGCTCGCGGACCCGAGCGGTTGGTTCGCGGTCCAGCTGCGCTACGCCTATCTCATCGGCGAGCCGCCCGTTTCGCGCATGGTCGAGGACCGCGTCATCCTGGTCGACGGCCGGGACGAGGAGACGGCTCTGGGGCGTGCCTGCGAGATCGCCCCGGACTACGAGCATGAGCTCCAGACCGACGACGGCGACCCGGGCCTGATCCGCTTCGAGGGGATCGTCGCCATCAAGGAGCTCGATGACCCGCCGGCCGCCGGGACCGAGGTTTGGCACGAGCTCATGGCGCCGGGCGGAGCCCCGGACGACGAGGTTGGCGAGCCCCTACCACCGGTCTATCCCGCCCAGATGGCCTTCCCGCGCGCGTCTGACGACTGATCCGATGCGCTGGTACGCGGTCAGCGAGGCCGCCTACCGACTCGCGCGTCCACTCCTGTTCCGCTTCGAGCCGGAGCGGATCCACCAGCTCGCCATGCGGGGCCTGCGCGGCGCTGGCGAGCATGCGGTCGGGCGCGCCTTTCTGGCCGTGGCGGGGGGCGCGCCTCGAGGCAGCAACCCGGTGCGTGTGGCAGACCTCGACTTCCGCAACCGCATCGGCCTCGGCGCGGGCTTCGACAAGGACGGCCTTGCGCTCAGGGGATGGTCCGCACTTGGCCTGGGATTCGCGGAGGTCGGTACGGTCACCCCTCTCCCGCAGCCGGGAAATGAACGTCCCCGCTTGTTTCGGCTCGCCCGCGATGAGGCCCTCATTAACCGAATGGGATTCAACAACGCCGGGGCGGCGGAGCTCGCGCGCCACGTCATGCTCGCCCGTCGCTCGCTGCCTCCACGGTTCGTGGTCGGCGTGAGCATCGGACGCAACCGGACCACGCCCGACGGAAACGCTCTCGACGACTATGCCGCCGCCTTCCGCCTCGTGGCACCGGTCGCGGACTACGTTGCGCTCAACGTCTCGTCCCCCAACACGCCTGGGCTGCAGGCGATGCAGAAGCGGGAAACCGTTGCCGCGCTGCTGCAGGCGATCATCGGGCTCGGGCGCGAGCTGGCGACAGAGCGACCCGTGCTGGTGAAGCTTGCTCCTGACCTCGACGACGGCCTGGTGGTAGCCCTCGCGCGCACGGTGTGCGACGCCGGGGGTCGCGGATTGGTGCTGGCCAATACCCGTCTCGGGCGCGAAGGACTTGGGACGCCTGCGCCTGTCCTTGATGAGCCCGGTGGGGCCTCCGGCCGTCCGCTGCTGGGGAGGACCCTCGAGCTGATCCGCCTGGTGCGCAATGAGATGGGCGATGGCCTGGCGATCATCGCTTCGGGCGGCATCGGATCCGGAGCCGATGCAGCCGCCGCCATCGCGGCCGGGGCCGACCTCGTGCAGCTCTGGACGGGCCTCGTCTACCGCGGTCCCGGGCTCATCGGCGAGGCGATCGCGGCCGCCTCCTGAGCGCCGCAGGCGCTGATACGATAGGAATGGCTAGCCAAGGGCGCGGGCAGGACGCGCCACTCCACCCGGAGTCGTCGCCATGCGTACGCGCCCCTCCGCGGCTCCTGCTGCCACGCGGCCAGCGGCGCCGCACATCGTCACCGAGCTCCCCGGTCCGCGTGCTCGAGCCCTCATCGCCCGTGACCACGACACGGTCAGCCCTTCCCTCACTCGCGCCTACCCATTGGTCGCGGAGTCGGGCAGCGGGTACGTGGTGGTCGACGTGGACGGCAATCGCTTCCTCGACTTTGCCGCGGGCATCGCGGTCGTTTCCACCGGCCACAGTCATCCCGCGGTGGTGGCCGCCATCAAGGAACAGGCCGAGCGGCTGATCCACATCGCGGCCACCGACTTCTACGAGCCGCGCTACGTCGAATTCAGCGAGAAGCTGGCGAGCATCGCCCCCTTTACCGAGCCGGCGCGTGTCTTCCTGACCAATTCCGGCACGGAGGCGGTGGAAGGCGCGATCAAGCTCGCCCGCTTCCACACCGGACGGCCGGGGATCATCGCCTTCGAGGGCGGCTTCCACGGTCGCACCATGGGCGCGCTCTCCCTGACCAACTCGAAGATTCGCCAACGGGCGGGTTTTGGACCCCTGCTGCCAATGGTCGAGCACGCGCCATTCCCGCGCGTCCGCTCCTGGCGCGAGCACTCGGGAGGCGACGGCAGCGCGGAGCTGGAGGTCCTGCGCCACGCGATTCTCGGCCGGATCATGGCCCCTAGCGACGTGGCCGCCATCGTGATCGAGCCCATCCAGGGCGAGGGCGGCTACTTCCCCGCTCCGGCGGCGTTCCTGGCAGGGCTGCGCGAGATTTGCGACGAGCACAGCATCCTGCTGGTCGCCGACGAGATCCAGTCCGGCATGGGACGGACTGGCCGCTGGTGGGCCATGGAGCACGCGAGCGTCGAGCCCGACATCGTGACGGTCGCCAAGGGCATCGCCTCGGGCATGCCCATCGGCGCGTTCCTGGCCCGTGAGTCGGTCTGGACATGGCAGCCCGGCGCCCATGGCTCGACCTTTGGGGGCAACCCGGTCTGCGCCGCGGCCGGACTCGCCACGCTCGCCCTGCTCGAGGACGGCTTGATCGCGAACGCTGCTCGGATGGGAGATCGGCTCAAGGCAGGACTGGAGCAGGTCGCGAGCAGCCGGTCGCAGGTTCGGGACGTCCGCGGCGTGGGACTGATGATCGGCGTGGAGTTCGAGACGCACGACCAGGCGGCTGCCGTCGAGCGCGCCGCGTTCGAGCGCGGCTTGCTGGTCCTCGAATGCGGTGAGTCGACTCTGCGCTTCTGCCCGGCGCTCGTGGTCGACGGATCCGCGGTGGATGCCGCAGTCGGCCTGTTCGAGGAGGCGCTGGCCGCAGGCCTCGGGAGATAGCCTCAGCAGTTGGCTAGCGGCCGTCGAGCTGGTCTGAGATCGACGTCAGCCTGAACCCGCGGTGGCGCAGCCCCGGGATCATGATCTTGAGCGCTTCGAAGGTCTCGTACCCACCTAGGTGCATGAGCACCACCGAACCGTTCACGGCGTTGCCGACAACCTTGTTGGCGATCTGTTGGGCGGTTGGCCCGCCCTGCGAGATCGGCATCCAGTCGATAGTGTCAACGTCCCACAGCACCGTCTTGGTGTAGCCCACGCTGGCAGCCGCGTCGAGGACGGCCTGGTTGTAGCTCCCGTACGGGGGTCGCCAGTACGGAATGGGATTCTGGCCGGTACCGGCCTTCAGAATAGCGGCGGCATCGGTCAGCTCCTCGCGAATGAAGGCCGCCGTCGGGGGTCCGCCGGCACACGGCGCGGTGGTCGGAGATCCCTGGCCACCGCGGGCAAGATCGCAGTGATGCATGGTGTGGTTGCCGACCTCGAAGAGCTCCGGGTGTGACCTGATGATGGCCAGCACCTGCTGACCGACGGCAGTCTCGCTCATGGCCCCGGTCGGGAAGATCGTGGCGCAGACCTTGTTGGCGACCAGCAGATTCATGATCTGCAGCGCGGGATCCAGGCGGCCACCCATGTCGAAGGTGAGCGCCACCTCCGCACCCGCTCCCGGAATTGACCGATAGACCGCGCGTGGCAATGCAGCTGCGCGGTTTCCAGCGTGGCAGGCGGCGACCGGCGCCGGGCTTGCGGCACTCGTCGGCGTCGGCAGCGGCGTGACTCCTGGCTCCTCGGCAACAACAAGCTCCCAACCCACCAGCAGCGTCCCGGGATTCGTGGCGAGTGACGGGTACCGAGCTTGGTTCCACGCCTGGAGCTGCTCGACGCTGGTCGCAAACCGCCGAGCAATCGAGGCGAGCGTATCGCCGGGGAGGACGGTGTAGACGGTGACGTCCCGAGTTTCGGCCGGGGTCTCGACCGGTGAGGTCTCCGGTGCCACCGTCGCCGTCCCCGATGCAATAGGGCTCGGCGAAACCGTTTGAGGCGGGTGCGTCAGGCTGTCGCTCGGCGACGGCTGCGCCCCGCAGGCAACGAGGACCAGCGTGAGTGCCAGGAGAAAGCCGACGAGGCTGTGCCGCGGGGAGGGCATGCCCGTACTAGTTCGGGTTGTAGCGCAGGTCTGCGGGGGCGATGGGCGGGAGTGCGCCGTCGGCCAGCAGACGGGACTCGCGATTCAGAAGCCGGAGCTCGGCCCGCAATCGGCTGGCCGCATCGGGCAGCTCGAGAAGCTGCTGCTTGCGGGTCAGTTCGACCTGCAATAGTCCGCCCACCGCATAGCTCGCCGCGAGCGGGTCATCTGGCAGGTGAATCGGCTTGAGCACGGCGTCGAGCGAGGCGGTCACGTCGTTCATCTCGTCTGGCGGCTGGCTCTCTGACGCGGCGGTGGCGACGAAACGTTTCACCGTCGCCAGGTACCGATCCAGGGCGACCTGCACCTGGGGAAGCAGGCGCTCAGCTCCAATCCCGCTCACCTCCGGCAGCGCGGAGGCCTCAATCAGGGCATACGGGCCGGAATCGTCGACGCCTCCGAGAACTGCGCGCGAGAGACCTGCTGCCAGGAGGACCCACCGCCCGTCGTCGAACTGCTCCGCCGTTCGGACCTCGGCGATGGTCCCGATCCGCTGCGTCCTCGCGACCGCACTGGCCCCGGTAGGCGGTTCGGCGACCGCGAATCCCTCGTTGAGCATGCTCACGACGAATCGGCCCGCAAACGGGGACCCATCGGAGACGAGGTCGCGAGCCATGGCCCGATAGCGCTCCTCGAAGATGCGCAGCGGGAGCGGGAGGTGAGGGAAGAGCACGACGTGGAGCGGGAAGTACGGCAGGCGCATCGGTCCGGGCATGCTGGCACAGGCGGAACGAGACGGTCAAAGAGCCGCCAGGCGTTCCTCCACGCGATCGATGTGCGGCGTGGCGCGCAGCTGCCGATACACGGCCAGGGCCGCCTCGAGAAGGCTCCGCGCCTCGTCCGGCACGGCGTCAGCCAGGAGCTCGCGGGTACGGGCCGCTTCGAAGATGGCGGACTGTGCGTCGAACTGCTCGACTGCCGATCGAAGGAGAACGCCCCCTTCTGCGTCACCGCGCCAAGCAGCCGCGCGGCCGGCAGCACGATCGAAGACCGCCGATAGGTGCGGGCCTACCGCTCGGACATCCGCGAGCTCCGTGACGATGCTGTCCAGCGCCACCGCGTCGTCCCCGAACGCCAACGCCTCGAGCGCGGCGTGTGCCGCCTCCAGGGCCCGCCAGCGTGGCGCGCTCGCAAGCACCTGTTCCGCCAGAGCCAGTCCCTCCTTGACGGCGCCGGCCGCAACCAGCGCGCCCGCCTGCGCCCCCTCGACCGGTCCACCGATGCCTTCGAAGGGGACCGTCATCCTCGCGAGCTGTAGCGCTCGTTCGGTCTGGCCTCGGTGAGCAAGGACCACCGCGCCCTGGCTCGGTCCCATCTGCACGTTGATGCAGCGCACGCCCGTTTCGAGGGCGAAGTTCGCCACGTGATCGTCGAGGCACGCCTCGACCCGGTCCCAGTCGCCGATGCGGTAGCCGATGCGCATGAGGGCGTAGGTGGAATGCATCTGCTCGTGCGGGGAGCGGGTCGCGGCAATCGCCCGCGATTTCTCGGCCAGCTCGAGCGCCAGCTTCGTGTCGCCGGCGAGGTCGAGCATGGCCAACGCGGCCTCGAAGTAGGCCGGTGCAGCCGGCGCGGGATTACCGATCTCGTCGAGCAGCGGTAGGGCGGTCTGCGCCGCCACAAGCGCTCCGGCGTAGTCCCCAGCCGCCAAGGAGAGGTCGACGAGCGTATCGAGGATGGAGAACTGCAGCGCCGGATCGAGATGCTCCGCGATCGACGCGGCCTCCCGCACGGCGGCGAGCCGATCATCGATCGAATGCTCGTCGGTGTCGGCTGGGAAGGCGCGGCGAATGAACATCGCACCTTTCGCGAGCAGCAGGGCGGCGCGCTCGCGCGGGCTGGACGCGATGGCGAGTCCCTCTTCGATGAGCTTGTCGACCGCCTCCATGTCCGGCTGCCCCCGGAAGGACCCGCCTCGGAGCGCGACCATGCTCGCCGCGCGACGCGCGAGCACCCCCAGGCGCTCACGCTGTTCCGGGTTGCGGCGCGCGATCTCGATCGCCTCGGAAAATGCGGCGAATGCCTCGTCGCCATGGAACGCGGATTCGTGGTCACGCCCCAATTCCTCGTATCCGTCCAGCCGCTCCTCGTCGTTCGTCGCGAGGGAGATGGCCTTTTCGTGGAGCTCCACCGACCGAGGTGTCGCAAACCGGCGTCGCGCAACCCGTCCCGCAGCGATCAGGGCACCGAACGCCCGTCGCCGGATCTCCTCGCGCCCGCTTGCGTCCGCCAGCCACGCGAGATCCGCGTCCTCCCCCGCGACCGCGTTATAGAAGTGGTCCGCGATGAGCTCGGCGAGCTCGTCGGTCCGCTCCCCGGCGATCGACTCGATCCAGGCGCCAACCTCGGCGTGCGCCCGCGCGCGACGAGCTTTGGGCAAGCTCGCATAGGCGACGTCCCGGACGACCGCGTGCTTGAACATATATTCCGTTTCACCGGCGAGCGACGTCGTTGGCCGGACGAAGATGAGACCCTTCCGTTCAAGCTCGAGGAGCGAGGCTGCCACATCGTCATGGGCCGCCTGCTCGAGCGGAGCGGCCCAGAAGACACGACCCACCACGGCCGCCTCCTGCAGGGTCCGATGAACCCCGGCCGGCAGGCCATCGATGCGCGCCGCCACGAGCGCCTGCACGCTGTCCGGAATCGGAGGTGCTGCGGCGCCCGTCGCGCGCCAATGGCCATCCTCGCGGACGACGGTGCCTTGGTCGATAAGCCGCTGGATGATCTCCTCGACGAAGAAGGGGTTGCCCTCCGCCTTGGACAAGATCTCCGCTCGGAGCGCCTCGGGGAGGTCCGCGATGTCGAGCAGGCTGCCGATGAGCTCCTGGCTTTGGGCATCGGTCAGCGGCCTGAGGGAGAGCGAGGTGGTGAGGCCGCCCCACGCTGCGAACTCGGGATGCGTCTCCGCGAACTCGGGCCGAGCCGTCGCGAGCAGGATGAGCGGCCCTTCAGTGCCGCTGGCGATGCGCTGCAGCATCTCCGGGACCGGCTCGCCCGCCCAGTGCAGGTCCTCGATCAACCACACCGCCGGGCCCGAAGCCACCAGCGCGGTCGCCAGCCGCGGCCAGGCCCTCGCCATGTCCTCCGCGGTGACCTGCCTGTCGGCGCCGTTGAGGCCGATGCCCGCGGTCGTCGCCAGCGCCGCGATCGTCCGATCGACTTCCTCGGGGGCCAACCTCAGGCCGCCGAGCATCGGACCGATCCCGTCTGCGAGCCGCTTGCGCACGTCCTCGACCGGGTCGGCGAGCCCGACCCCGATGATCCCACGCAGGATCTCGGCAAGGGCCCAGTACGTGATCCCATGACCGGCCGCGAGACATCGGCCCCTCAGCACCGCCGCCTGCGGGTGCCGCGTTCGCACCGCCGACACGAACTCGTTTGTCAACCGGCTCTTGCCGATGCCTGCCGGACCGTAGACGACGGTCATGCGCGGACGGCCCGTCTCGACGGCCTCGTCGAAGAGTCCCAGTAGCGTCTCAAGCTCGCGATCGCGACCGATCATTGGCGCCCGCAGGCCGGGCACGCCGCGTTGCGGCTCGGCCAGCGCCCCGATAAGGCGTCGCGCGGCCACTGGAGCCGCCTTGCCCTTCAAGTCGAGGCCAATCGGCTCCTCGAAGGTGAAGGCCGCCCTGCTGGCGAGGTATGTCCGCTCGCCCACCAGGATCGTTCCCGGAGCGGCCGCCTGCTCGAGGCGCGCGGCGACATTCACCGCGTCGCCCGTCACGATGAGCTGTTCAGGAGCGGACCCGACCGGAGCGACGACCTCCCCGGTGTTGACGCCAATCCGGATCTGCAGCCGGACCCGGTGATCGCGCTCGAAGCCCTCGTTGAGCGTCTCGAGCCGCTCGCCCATCTCCAGGGCGGCGTGGAGGGCACGTTCCGCGTCGTCCTCGCGGACGGTAGGGACGCCGAAGACGGCCATGATCGCGTCGCCGATGTACTTCTCGACGGTGCCGCCCCACGAGGAGATGACGCGGGTCATCTCGCCGAAGTACGAGCCCAGCAGCGCCCGCAGCCGTTCCGGGTCGAGCTGCTCCCCGAGGCTGGTCGAGCCGGTCACGTCGGCGAACAGGATCGAGACGACTTTGCGCTGCTCCCCGCGGTCGGTCAGCTCACCGAGCTGTGTCCCACAGCTCGCGCAGAAGCGCGCACCCTCGGATACGGGCGCGCCACAGGTTGGGCAGGCGAGCGCCATGCCCGAAGTCTAGGGGAGCGCGGAATGCTGCCTAGACCTGCTCCTGGTCCACGAAGGTCATGTCGATCTGCGCCCGCTGCAGCTTGCCTGAATAGTCGACGTACACGCTCTTCCACTCGCTGAAGAAGTCGAGGGCGGTCTGGCCAACCTCGCGGTGGCCGTTTCCGGTGGCCTTGGTGCCGCCGAAGGGCAGGTGCGCCTCGGCGCCGATGGTGCCGTGGTTCACGTACCCCAAGCCAGAGTCGAAGTCACGGATGCTGCGGAAGGCGAGGTTGATGTCCCGCGTGAAGAGCGACGACGAGAGTCCGTACTTCACTGAGTTCACGATTTGCACGGCCTCGTCCCAGGCGTCGACGGGGATGACCGATGTCACCGGCCCAAAGATCTCCTCCTGCGCGATGCGTGCATCGGGCTTGACCTGGGTGAAAATGGTTGGCTCGAAGAAGCTGCCCTTGGCCAGGGTGCCCTCACGCGCGGGACTTCCCCCGATCACGAGCTCTGCCTCGCCCCGACCGATCTGCATGTAGCCGTCGATGCGGTCCACCGCAACGTCGTTGATAACCGGCCCCACGTCGGTGGCGGGGTCGAGGCCGTCACCCAGAACGAGCGCCGCGACCCGCTTGCGCAGCATCTCGACGAACTGGTCGTGCACGGCTCGGTGCACGATGACCCGTGATGCCGCGGTGCATCGTTGGCCGGAGGTCCCAAACGCGCTCCACACCACGCTGTCCAGCGCCAGCTGGAGATCCGCGTCCTCCCAGATGACGATCGGATTCTTGCCGCCGAGCTCCAGGCTCACGCGCTTGAGCGTCTCGGCCGCGCGGCGGCTGATGTCGACGCCGGTCTCGGTATGGCCGGTGAAGGAGATCACTTTCACATCTGGGTGATCCACAAGGGGGTGGCCCACATCGGTCCCGGATCCAGTCACGACATTCAGCACGCCATCCGGGATGCCGCCTTCCATCAGGAGCTCGGCGAAGCGGACGACGCATGCCGGTGTGTCGGAAGCCGGCTTCATGACCGCGGTATTGCCACAGATGAGCGCCGGGAACAGCTTCCAGCCGGGGATGGCGACCGGGAAGTTCCAGGGCGTGATCAGCCCGACCACGCCAATCGGGCGTCGCACCGCCATCGCGAACTTGTCCGGCATCTCGGAGGGGACCGTCATGCCGAACAGGCGGCGCCCCTCGCCGGCCATGTAATAGGCGACGTCGATCGCCTCCTGCACGTCGCCCCGAGCCTCGGTCAGCACCTTGCCCATCTCGCGGGTCATCAGCCGCGACAGCTCTTCCTTGTGCTCCGCAAGGAGGCGCGCGACCTTGAACATGATCTCGCCCCGCTTGGGCGCCGGCATCAGGCTCCAGGCCGGGAAGGCTGCCTTTGCCGCCGCCACCGCGGCGTCGACATCCGCGGATCCGGATGCCGGAAATGTGCCGATCACGTCCTCGTGATTGGCGGGAGAGACGCTGGTGAACGTCTTCCCGGATTTGGCATCGACCCACTTCCCGCCGATCAGGTTGCGGTAGGTCTTGGTGGCCATGCCGGTATCAGTTGCGGTGGCAGCAGTCGTCGTCACAGCGGAGGTCACTCCATTCGGTGCGTCAGTACGGATGGTAAATCGCCCAGAAGATGAGACCCAGGACAAGGTTCAGTCCAATCGCGCCAACAACCACGCGCAGCGACGAATGGAGGCGGCGTATGACGCTCACTGATGGGTCATGCGCAGGACGTCGAGCGCCTCGTCCAGCTGCCGCTCGGTCAGCCTCCCGTCGCGCACGTAGCCACTCTCGACGACGACATCGCGAATGGACTTGTTCTCGGCGAGCGCCTGCCTGGCGACCTTCGCCGCCTCCTCGTAGCCGATGTATGCGTTCAGCGCCGTCACGATGGCGGGAGAGCCCTCAGCGTAAGCGCGCATCCGAACCTCGTCCGCGACGATGCCGTCAACGAGTCGCTCCGCGAAGAGTCGTGAGGCGTTGTCCAGCAGGCGAATCGACTCCAGCAGATTGCTCGCCAGCATCGGCATCATGACGTTGAGCTCGAAGGCGCCGGCAGCGCCGCCCCACGCGATCGCGGCATCGTTGCCGATCACTTGCGCACAGACCATGAGCAGGGCTTCGGCGATGACCGGGTTCACCTTGCCGGGCATGATCGACGACCCTGGCTGCAGGTCCGGCACGTGGATCTCCGCAAGCCCCGCCCGCGGTCCGGATCCCATCCAGCGTACGTCGTTGGCGATCTTGGTCAGGCTCACGGCAATCGTTCGCAGCTGGCCGGAAAGCTCAACGAGCGAGTCTTGACCGCCTTGCGCCTCGAAGTGGTTGCGCGCCTCGGTGAGGGGCAAGCCCGTGGTCTTTCGCAGCTCCTCGATGACGCGGGCCGCGAAGTGGGGCGGGGCATTGATGCCCGTCCCGACCGCCGTCCCGCCGAGCGGCAGCTCCGCGACCCTCGCCAACGTGTCCCGCAGCCGCTCGATCCCCATTCGGATCTGCGCGGCATATCCCCCGAACTCCTGGCCGAGGGTCACGGGCGTGGCGTCCATGAGGTGCGTGCGGCCTGACTTCACGACCGATCCGAATTCGGTGGCCTTGCCTTCGAGCGACCCGGCCAGCGTCTCGAGGGCCGGAATGAGCTCGTTGACGACGCCATCCATCGCCGCGATGTGGATCGAGGAGGGAAAGACGTCGTTACTCGACTGGCTGGCGTTGACGTGGTCGTTCGGATGCACGGGCGTTCCCAAGGCCGCCGATGCAAGGTTGGCGATGACCTCATTGGCGTTCATGTTCGAGCTGGTTCCCGAGCCCGTCTGAAAGAGGTCGACCGGAAACTCAGCGTCCCAGCGTCCCTCGGCGACCTCGTCTGCGGCTTGGCCGATGGCCTCGGCGACCTCCCGCGGCAGGACGCCAAGCTCGGTGTTGACCCGTGCTGCGGCAGCCTTGATCCGACCCAGGGCGGCGATCTGTCCCCGATCGAGGCCCTGACCGGAGATCGTGAAGTTCTGGACTGCGCGCTGTGTTTGCGCGCCCCACTTAGCGTGCACCGGAACGCGGACCTCCCCCATCGAATCGTGCTCCACTCGCGTCTCGCCTCCGTCGCTGTCCGACATCGGCTCCTGAGGATCAGCCAAGCTCTTCCGCATCCACGAAGCGGATTACCGGGGGGATGAGGTGCGGCACGTAGCCGGCGGCCAGCTGGCCAAGAATGCGAACCGCCGCGCCGATCAGCTCGTTGACGAAGATGCCGCGGTGCGCGGGCTGATATTGGCGCAGCTTGGCGACTCCCTCGCTCAGCTTGTTC
>Ga0207646_10002597_pt1 | contig 21310 bp, 18 predicted proteins | sample KBSK5502metaG_FD_184343 | JGI IMG/M metagenome (GOLD analysis project Ga0207646, IMG submission 184343) | Corn, switchgrass and miscanthus rhizosphere microbial communities from Kellogg Biological Station, Michigan, USA - KBS K5-50-2 metaG... | ecosystem: Host-associated > Plants > Roots >... | reverse complement strand
GTCATCGGCGTGCTGGCCGCCAGCGCGCTGCTCTTCGCCGCCTTCTTCCTAGCCGAGCGCTTCGCCGCGGAGCCGATTCTGCCGTTGGGCCTCTTCCGCAATCAGGTCTTCGCCGCCGACGCGCTGCTGGCGCTCTGCTCCGGTGCTGTGCTGCTCGCGCTGGTGATCTACCTGCCACTCTTCCTGCAGGGCGTGCTCGGTGAGTCCGCCACCAATTCTGGCGAGGTCATCACTCCGCTGACCGTCTGCCTGGTGCTCGGCGCGGGCATCTCCGGATTCGTCGTCGCCAGGTTCAAGCGCTACCAGCTCGTGACTATCGCTGGTGCTCTGATACTCACAGCGGGCGTCTTTTTGCTCAGCCGCATGACGCCTGCGACGCCGCTCGCCGTAGCCACCGCGTATATGCTCGTCGCCGGGTTGGGTCTGGGCATATTCTTCTCGATCATGACGCTGGCGGTGCAGAACGCGCTGCCGCGCACCCGCCTCGGCGTCGGCACGGGCGCGATCACGTACCTGCGCTCGCTTGGCCAGGTGCTCGGCGTCGCCGTTTTCGGCACGCTGGTGAACAACACGATTGCCAGCGACCTCGCCACGCGCTTGCCATCCACCGTCAAGACGGGACTGTCGTCGCAGGCCCTGCGCTACGCCAGTGATCCCCAGGTGCTCGTCAGCCCAGCCTATCGCGCGACGGTGGTAGAGACAGCACAGCGCTTCGCCGTCCACTTCGCTACCGTGAATGTTCCACCAGGCTCGAGCCACGATGCGACCGTCGCCCGCATCGCGGCGCAGGTGAGCGCGCAGACCTTCGATCTGCTGACCCAGGTATTCCATGCCTTGAAGCTCTCGCTCGCCGTGGGCATCCAGCGGGGCTTCTATACGACGCTGATCTTTTGCGCCGGTGTGGTGGTGGCCAGCCTGTTCCTCAAAGATGTGCCGCTGGCCACGAGCTGGGGCGACGAGCCGGCGGCCAGTGCCGCGGGAGACGCGGAGCCAGAGGGTTCACGCGACGTGAGTGCGCCAGTCGCGTAGCTTCGGCGCGGCAACTGCGGACCTGTTGCGGCCAACTCCCGTTTCGATGCGCGCTCACGCCGTCGAGCTCCCGCCAGCACCGACGGGATGGGCGACTATCGTGCCGCTATCCGCTGCGCGGGCACTCCCTATCGCCGCTCGTATCCTGCTAATTGACACCAGCAGGCAAGAACGGTAAGATAGCAGAGAACGTGCGCGCGCAAGGCGACCACGCGAGCGGCCGCCGCCAGCACAACGCAGTGCGACGAGGAGGAGCGCGGGTATGACCACCAAGATCACGATGCCGCAGCTTGGCGAATCCGTCAACGAGGGCACCGTCGGCCACTGGTTGAAGAACGAAGGCGACACCGTCAAGAAGGACGAGTCGCTGGTCGAGATCATCACCGACAAGGTAACCGCCGAGCTTCCCTCGCCTGTGAGCGGGCGTCTCTCGAAAATCCTAGCCAAGGAAGACGAGACGGTCCGGGTCGGCGCCGCGATCGCCGAGATCGATGATGGCGCGGGGGCGGCGTCAGGCGACGGCGCCAGCGCGACCGCCGGCCGCGAGACGACCGCAGGCGCCCAGGAGGGCGGAGCGGCATCGGCTCGCGCCGGTGAAGCGGCCGCGCACGCCGGCACGCCGAATGGCAGCCGTGCGCCCCAGGCAGCCGTGGCCGAGAAAGTGTCTCCGCTCGCGCGCCGCCTTGCGCAGGAGCACAACGTTGATCTGAACGAGATCGCGGGCACCGGGGACGGCGGCCGCGTGCGCAAAGAAGACATTCTGGCGTACGTGGACCAACGCGCGCAACAGCCCGCCGCCGCGAGTCCTGCTGTGAGCCGCCCCCAGCCTGCCGCGGCGCCGCTGCCTCCCGCCCCGCCCGTGATGGCCAGCGCCGGCGACGAGCTCATCACGCCAACACCTGCCCGCCGCGCCATCGCCGAGCATATGCTGAGGAGCAAGCACACCGCGCCGCATGCCACGACGCTGGTCGAGGTGGACATGACTAACCTCGCACGCTGGCTCGATGGTCACAAAGACGTGTTCAAGCAACGCGAGGGCTACGGCATCAGCTTTCAGACGTTCGCTATCAAGGCGGTTGTCGAAGCGCTCAAAGAGCAGCCGTACATGAACGCCTCGTGGACCGATGACAACAAGATTCTGCTGCGCAAGCAAATCAATATTGGCGTCTCGGTCGCGCTCGAGAACAACCTCATCGTGCCGGTGATTCGTGACGCCGACAGCCTCAACATCGCCGGCATCGCCCGCGCTACCAGCGACCTCGTCTCCCGGGCGCGCGCCAACAAGTTGATGCCCACCGACCTGCAAGGCGCGACGTTTACGGTGAACAACCCCGGCGTGTTCGGCACGCTCATCTCGATGGCGATCATTAATCAGCCCAATGCGGGCATTCTCACGATGGATGCGGTCGTCAAGCGTCCCATCGTGATCGACGACGCCATCGCCATCCGCCACATGATGTACATGTCACTCTCCTTCGACCATCGCATCCTGGACGGCCTCATCGCCGCGCGCTTTCTCGGCGCGGTCAAGCGGCGGCTGGAGAGCTGGGGACCAGAGCTGGACGTGTACTAGGGCGTAGCAGCATCCGAAAGAAGGCCAGCCTCGGTACCACTCAACGTGGTGCCACTCAACGTGGTGCCACTCAACGTGGTGCCTCGCGACATCGTGCTCTGAATACATCGGTTGGACGCGGCGGCCACGTGCGCCCTTTTAAGTAAGCCTACGCGCTATGAAAGAAGTCGGCAAGTGCGTTGCACACCGCTTCCGGGCATTCCATATATGAGAAGTGCCCGCAGTCTTGCAGCACCACCAGGCGCGCCGCAGGCGTCGCCTGAGCGATGTGGGCCGCGCATTCCTCTGGGACGAGATCGTACTCTCTGTGAACAATCAGCGTCGGGATGCGCAGGTGTGTGAGCTGGGGAAGCAAATCGTACTCGCTCAACGCCCACGTTTCGTCGTAGAGCCGGTCTTCGATGGCCCGCGCTTTGAGAATGCCCTCTTTCGTGCCACCCACCCGCAGGCGTGCGATCAGCCGGTCGAGCAGCTCCGGCGGCCGCAGCGTCGCCCGGTACTGGATACGATAGTACGCGGCTTCGGCCTCGAGGTCGCCCTCGACATACGCCTGGCGGGATGCCAGCACGCGCTGCAGCTCCATATCGTCCGGTGCTTTGGCACGACGCTCCTGTCGGAGCAGCAGGTAGTCGTCGTGCGACACAGGGGCGGTATTCAGCAGGATCAGGTGGGACACACGATCCGGATGGCGAAGCGCGTACTCCATGGCTAGGACCCCACCCCAGGAGTGCCCCAGCACCGCGACGGATTCTAGCTGAAAATACGCGCGCAGGCGCTCCAGATCGTCGATCTCTGAGTGGAGGCTGACCCCTTCGGGCTGGACATTCCCCGCCGACTTGCCGCGCCCACGTTGATCATAGTAGATGAGGCGGAACGCAGCGGACAAGCGGTCCATGTCGGGGAGCAGATAGTTGTGGTCGAAATCGGGTCCGCCGTGGAGGAGTATGATTGGCTGCCCCTGACCGATGTCGCGGTAATACAACTCAGCATTTTCGACCGGGATGTACCCTTCACGCGGAACGGGCTGGTCCGACGGGAGACTCGCGCACATCGCGCACCCTCCGACCGTTGCTGGCAGACGCTTCAGCCCTATCCTAGCACGCACACCAATAGCGCACAAGCGGCGTCCGGTGGCGCAATGGACGGCGTCGGGCACACGATGCGTGAGGCATAGAAGCGGCCCACCGACACGTTGATCGGTGGGCCGCAATAAAAGCCGATAATGGAGTGCAGGGAAGAGCGCGGCAGAGTGTACGCCGTTGTACGCCGCTGGTCCCTGGGACGTTGGTTAGCTTGCCACGAGCGACTCGCGCCGCTCGCGCTTCACGCCCACCACTGCCCGCAAAAGATCGAAATCTCGTGTGGCCAGATCTTGCTGGAACCACTCGTACGTCTTGCGCAGGGGAAGCTCGTAGTCAGGATGGCGTACTTCGACGTAATAGCCGGAGCCGGTGCGTCCCATCTGCGCTTGCGCTCCCGTCTGCTCGTTGCGATAAACGACTGGCATGACCTTGATTCACCTCGACGATGTGGAATTCGTGCGAGGGGTGATGTGAACAGCACATCGCCCATCACCACCCCTGATTGTACAATATCTTCAACCTATTACGAGTCACCTTTTTGGGCTACCTTCGCGCCGGTCGCTTGCGTCACAGACGAGTGCGCCTGGCGCGGCCTCCATTGTCCTGTACGCCTTACCGGCATGCCGCGCCGGCACGGCGTGCTATACTTCCATTCTTTCTCCGCCGCAGAAAGGCGAAATGCCATCATGGATAATTCCTCCGCAGCGCGGCGCATCCTCGTCTGCGTGGCCTGGCCTTACGCCAAGTCCAGCACCCACGTTGGCCAAATCGTCGGCGCGGTGCTGCCCGGCGATATCTTTGCCCGCTACCACCGCCTGGCCGGCAACGATGTGCTGATGGTTTCGGGCAGCGATATGCATGGAACGCCGATCACGGTGGATGCCGACAAAGAAGGCGTTACCCCGCAGGCGCTGGCGAATCGGTATCATCAGCAGATTCTGGAAATCTGGCGGCGTCTTGGGATCTCGTTCGACCTCTATACGACGACCACCACCGCCAATCACTACCGCCAGACCCAGACGTTCTTTCTGCGCTTACTCGAGAAGGGCTACATCTTCAAGGACACCATGGAGTCGCCATTCTGCCCTGTCGACGAGCGGTTCTTGCCGGACCGCTATGTGGAGGGCACCTGCCCCTACTGCGGGTTCGAGCGCGCGCGCGGCGATCAGTGTGACAATTGCGGCCGCACGCTCGATCCAACGCAGCTTATCGCGCCAAGCTGCCGGCTCTGCGGAAGCCGCGCTGTCGAGATTCGCCCCACCGAGCATTTTTTCCTCGATCTGCCGCAATTCGAGCGGCCACTGCGCCAGTGGTTGCAGACAAGTAAGGAGCACTGGCGCCCCAACGTCCTGAACTTTGCTCTCAACTGGATCAAAGAGGGACTTCGCCCCCGCGCGATAACCCGCGATCTGGATTGGGGCGTGCCCATCCCGCTGCCAGGCTTCGAAGATAAGCGCATCTACGTCTGGTTCGACGCCGTCATCGGCTACCTCTCGGCGAGCATTGAATGGGCCGAGCAAAGCGGGGATCCGAGCGCCTGGCAGCGCTGGTGGGTCCGTCGCCCAGACGGCAGTGATCCCGCACGCTCGTACTATTTCATCGGCAAGGACAACATCGCCTTTCACACGATCATCTGGCCGGCGCTGCTGATGGGCATCGGCGGGCTGGCGCTGCCCTACGACGTACCGGCCAATGAGTACATGACGATGGGCGGCTCCAAGGCGTCTTCCAGCCGCGGCAACGTTATCTGGACCACAGACGTGCTCGACCTCTATGGCGCCGACCCGCTGCGCTTCTATCTCACCAGCACGATGCCCGAGGGGCACGATACCGACTTTACCTATGCGGAGCTGGTGCGGCGCAACAACGATGAGCTGGTCGCCACCTATGGCAATGCCGTGCACCGCGTGCTGACCTTTGCGCAGCGCCACTTCGACGCGCGGGCCCCGCAACCCGGGCGACTCACGGCGGCGGATGCGGCAATGCTCGATCGCGTGCAGAGCGCCTTCGCCACGACGGCGCAAGCGATCGAGCAGGTGCGGCTGCGCGATGCCCTGGGCGAGGCGATGGCAGTTGCGCGGGCGGCCAACCGCTACCTGGACGAGCGGGCTCCCTGGAAGGCGATCAAAAGTGACCGCGAGCGCGCCGCGACCACCATCTACATCATGCTGCAGGTGCTCAACGGACTAAAGGTGCTGTTTGCGCCGGTTCTTCCCTTCTCTTCCCAGCAGCTACATACGCTGTTGGGCTTCCAGGGCGACGTCATGAGCTCCCGGTGGGAGCCACAGCCAGTGCCCGCCGGCCAGTCGCTGCCGATACCCATGCCGCTGTTCGCCAAGTTCGATCTACCAAGCGAGGCAGACGAGCAACCGGCATGACAACAGTGGTAGGGATCGATCTCGCCGCCGGGCGGGGTACCACGGAGGTGGTCGCGCTGCGGTGCCCCGGCACTCGCGAGCCACCGCGGTACCTACAGCACCTTCGCCAGCACACCATCACGGACGCGGATATCGCGGCGGCGGTGGCCTCGGCCAGCCCAACGGTGATTGCCATCGACGCGCCGCTCTCTCTGCCGGCGGGCGTCATGGCCGCGCTGCGGGGAGCGGCTGCTACGTCCGGTGCCAGTGGCAGTCCGTACACCCGTGCGGCCGAGCGAGCGGGTGTCTGGAGCACGCTTGGCGTGCGCCCATTGCCGGTGTCGTTTCTGGGCGGCCTCACCTTTCGTGCAATCATGCTGGTTCCTCGACTCCGCGCCGCATGGCCAGGCGCTGCGATCATCGAAGTCTTTCCGACGGCAACCCTCGCCGCGCTGGGCCTGCGTCTACCGCGTGGGCGAGAATTGCGGCCGCGCAAGACGTCAGTGGCGGCGCGGCGCAGTGCGCTTCGGGGCCTTGCCGGCTACATAGGCGGCGTGGAAGACCCGGAACGTGAGCTTGCGAGCGCCGACGAATTGGATGCGCTGGCCGCAGCACTCACCGCGGTCAGGTATCTGGAGGGCGCCTTCGTGGCAGTAGGCGACGCGTCGGAGGGGCAGATCGTGCTGCCGTATCCGTTCATCGACGCCGATGCAACGCCGGAGAACTAGCGTGCGCTATGCACCGCCCATGTCGAGCACCAACTCAGAACACGCATAACATGCATAGTCCTCGGCTATAGGAAGACGGGGCGCGCTGGCGGCGCCGGGGATGCCACGCCGCGCGCGGACGTGGTACCGTTGAGCAATGAGCTTGTTGTGGCGACGGGAAAGGCGGGTCTTTTATGCAGCGCATCGCGATCCTGGCCGAGGGTCGGTTCCACTGGCAGGGCGCTAAAACCGCCGTCGGTGTCATCCGCTATAGCCCCGACTCCGTGGTCGCCGTCATAGACAGCACCCATGCCGGGGAGGACGCCGGCGCTGTCCTCGGCGACCCGAACGGTCCCGCTCGCGGCATTCCCGTCGTCGCGCATGTACGTGACGCGCTCGCCTATCAGCCGGACACGTTCATGATCGGCATCGCGCCCATCGGCGGCCTGCTGCCGGAGACCTGGCGCGGCGCGGTATTTGATGCTATTTGCGCTGGCCTACGTATCGTCAGCGGCCTCCACCAGTTTCTGGCCGACGACCCGGCGATCGCCGCCGCCGCCCATGAGCGTGGCGTCGAGATCTGGGATGTGCGCAAGCCGCCGGATTCGCTGGCCATGCGTATCGCGACCGGCGCGCCCCATCGCGCCGGCAGCCACACCGTCTACTTCTGCGGCACCGACTGCAACGTCGGGAAGATGACCGTCGCCATCGAGCTGGACCGCGAAGCACGCCGTCGCGGCCTCTCCTCGGCGTTTGCCGCGACGGGGCAGACGGGCATCATGATCGCCGGCGCCGGCATTCCCGCCGACCGCTTCATTAGCGACTTTTTGGCGGGTGGAACCGAGGCGCTGGTGACTGAGCTGGCAGCCGAGCACGATTGGGTCTTCGTCGAGGGTCAGGGTTCGCTAATTCATCCCGCCTACTCCGCCGTCACGCTCGGGCTTATCCATGGCGCACAGCCAGACCTGATGGTGCTCTGCCATCAGGCGGGGCGCACGCACATCCATGAATACGACGTGCGTATTCCGCCGCTTGCCCGCATGCGCGACATTTACGAGTCCGCCGCCGCCTGGCTGCGGCCCGCGCCCGTTGTGGCGCTGGCCCTCAATACAATTGGCCTGAGCGATGACGACGCGCGCGCGGCCATCGCCGCCGCGGCCGCCGAGGTGGGCATGCCGGTGACCGATCCGGTGCGCTTTGGCGCGGGGCCGCTGCTGGACGCGCTGCTCGCCCACGCATAGTGTCGCGCTGCGTCGCCCGCCACTACAGGGAGGAGACACGATGAACATGGAATTTGGGCCGCTGGACCTGACGTTGCGCTCGCCATTCCGCATCGCGCGAGGCACGCAGCACGTTGCACACAACATTCAGGTAGAGGTGGCGTTCGACGGGCTGGTCGGTTTGGGCGAAGCGGCCCCCAGCGCGTTCTACGGCGAGCGCCGCGAAACGGTGCTGAGCGCGCTGCCCTATCTGGCCGAGGCGCTCGGCGACGACCCCACGTTCCTCGAGGATGCCACCACTGGGTTCGACCGTGCCTTCCCGCATGGCAACGCCGCGGCGAAGGCCGCGCTCGACATGGCCCTCTACGATCTGCTGGGGAAGCGACTGGGCATGCCAGTCTATCGCCTGCTTGGTCTCAACCCCGCCGCGACTCCACACACATCGTTCACCATCGCGCTCGACACACCCGCGGAGATGGCCCGCAAAGCGCGCGACGCCGCGGAGTATCCGCTGCTCAAGATCAAGCTCGGCACAGCCTACGATCTCGAGATCGTGCGCGCGATTCGCGACGCGACCTCGGCCACGCTGCGTGTGGACGCCAATGCGGCGTGGACGCCCAAGGAGGCGATCCGCACCATTACCGCACTGGCGGACTACGATATCGAGCTCGTCGAGCAGCCCGTGGCCGCGGGCGACCTGGAGGGACTGCGGTTGGTACGCGAGCATGCGCCGTTGCCCGTCTTCGCCGACGAAAGCTGCGTGACGCTCGAAGACATTCCCCGCATCGCCGGCTGTGTGGACGGCATCAACATCAAGCTGATGAAGTGCGGCGGTCTGCACACCGCCGTGAAGATGATCCACACCGCCCGCGCCCACCACCTCAAGGTCATGCTTGGCTGTATGATCGAAAGCTCACTCGCGATCACTGCGGCGGTGCACCTGTCGCCACTGGTGGACTACGCGGACCTGGACGGGGCGCTGCTGGTCGCGGACGATCCGTTTCGTGGCGTTACGGTGGAGCACGGCAAGCTCGTGCTGCCCGACGCACCGGGCCTCGGCGTGCACCGGCGCGCGGCATGAGGGCGCGGCGCACACGATGTACAGGGTATCGTTGACGCGAACCAGAAATATAGCGAATTATTGCGATAGCTAGCGGAATATGATAGAGTGCGTGCGTGAAGTTGAGAGACTACGCTCGCAAGATGGGTGTGCGGTACGAAACGGCGTGGCGCTGGTTCAAGCAGGGGCACCTCGCTGGACAACAACTCCCCTCAGGCACCATTGTGATCTTGGCCCCTGAGGAGATTGGTGCAACGCAGCAGCCGGTATCCGTCGCCGTCTATGCCCGCGTATCGGCAGCGGAAAATCGCCCTGATCTCGAGCGGCAGGCGGACCGACTCATTGCCTACAGTAGTGCTAAAGGATATCAACTCGCCCAGGTTGTCAAAGAGGTGGGTTCAGGAGTCAACGACAGTCGCCCGCGATTTCTCCGCTTGTTGGCGGACCCCTCGATTGGAGTGATTGTCGTCGAGCACCAAGATCGGGCAACTCGTTTCGGCTTTCGCTACCTCGAAACCCTGCTCGAACAACAGGGACGACGCATCGAAGTGGTCAACCGTGCGGAGGATGGGCGTGAGGACTTGCTGAGCGACCTGGTGGCGATTGTATACTCATTTAGTGCCCGGTTGTATGGCCAGCGGCGCGCCAAACGCCACACTGAGGTCATCATCAAGGAACTCACAGAGGGCGAGGAGCTGAATGCACCTGGTGGAACAGCATCGCATAGATCGCCACGACCCCCGCTGGGCGGCGATTGATGTGGCGACGTTCGCCAGCAAAAACCGCTATAACGCCGCGCTCTACCTCACCCGCCAGGCTTACATCAAGGACCATACGGTCATCAGCTCTACCGCGCTGGATACGCTAATGCAGCCCGCCGAGCAGTATCGCGTTCTCCCCGCCAAAGTGGCGCAGTGGGTGCTCAAACAGGTCTGCCTCGCCTGGACCAGTTATTTCGCCGCCTGCCACGCCTGGGAAGCGCACCCCGAGACGTTCCTGGGCCATCCCAAGCTCCCCAAATACCTCCCCAAGCAAGGCAGGAACCTCCTATCCTACACCACCCAGGCCATCAGCCGTAACCCCAAGAACGCGGGCTGGATCGTCCCCTCCGGGCTGCCCGTCCAGGTGGCCACCGAGCACCCCTTTGAGACCATAGACCAGGTGCGGGTGCGCATCGTCCCCCACGCCACGCACTACACCGTGGAAGTCATCTGTGAACAGGCTATCACGCCCGCCGACGTAGACCCGCAGTGGGTCGCGGGCTTGGATCTCGGCGTCAACAATCTGGCAGCGGTAACTTCAAACCCGCCGGGCTTCGTGCCTCTTCTGGTTAATGGCCGTCCGCTCAAGGCATTGAACCAGCTCTACAATAAGCGACGCGCCCACTGTCAGGCCCTGCTCCCCGAGGGGCACTACACCTCACGCCGCCTGGACCACCTCACCGACAGGCGGAAACGCCGGGTGGACAGCTATCTTCATGTCGCCAGCCGGCGGATCGTGGACCATCTGGTCCGCTCTCGCATCGGCATCTTGGTGATCGGGAAGAACGATGGCTGGAAGCAAAAGGTGGGCATGGGGAAGCGAAACAACCAGACGTTCGTTTTCTTGCCTCATGCCCGGTTCATCCAGATGCTGACCTACAAGGCGCAGCTGGTGGGGATTCAGGTCACCCTCACCGAAGAGTCCTACACGAGCAAGTGCAGCTTCCTGGATGATGAGCCACTGACCCATCAGGCGACCTCTGCGGGCAAGCGCGTCAAGCGCGGACTGTTCACGACCGCAACGGGTAGGCGGCTCAATGCGGAGGTAAACGGCGCGTACAACATGATCGTGAAAGTGGTCCCAGACGCCTTTGGCAATGGGAGAGGGGGTGTTGTAGTCCACCCCGTCAGGCTCAACCTGGCAAACCGTCGGCTGGCGTCATAAAACGCTAGACGACTGGATACTATTTGGGGACTAGCACAGGATGTTGGGGGACGACACGCATGGATCTCAGCTACGAGTCCGCGCTGGAGCTGCTGCGCCAGCACAACAGCAACGAGAGCCTCGTCAAGCACGGCATCGCGGTCGGCGCGGCAACCGTCGCCTACGCGCGTTCATACGGTGAGGACGAGCTGACCTGGCGCATCGCCGGGCTGCTGCATGATGTGGATTACGAGGAGCATCCCACCATCGAGGAGCATGGCAAGGTTGGCGCGGAGTGGCTGAGCGCACTCGGCTATCCGCCGGAGATCGTGCACGCCGTCGTGGCGCACAACGACTATCACGGCATCCCGCGCGACGACCTGCTCTCACGTGTCGTCTTCGCCTGCGATGAGCTCACCGGCATGATTACAGCCACAGCGCTGGTACGGCCGACGAAGAGCGTGATCGGCCTGGAGCCGGCCTCCGTGCGCAAGAAGATGAAGGACAAGGCGTTCGCGCGGGGGGTCAATCGCGAAGACATCGTGAAGGGCGCCGAGGAGCTTGACGTAGAGCTCAACGAGCACATCGCCTTCGTCATCGCTGCCATGGCTGGCGAGGCTGATGCGCTCGGTCTGCGCGGCACAGAGGCGTAGCGCAGATGCGCGCCCGGGGCCAGATCGTCGCGCTTGCCCGTGTGCCGGCGCGGCGGCTCGCCGTTGCTTTGCATCGCTCTCCAGCAAGAGATAGACACGCACGTACCCATCCGCCGACACACAAGCGCCAGGCGGTGAGACACCGTGGCTTCTCTTCCGTCAACCGCATGCACCAGCCGTGCGAGACTGTCGATTTCGGGGAGTCTCAAGTGTCGTCAGGATATAACGGTTGTTCGCGGGGCGGCCCGCCCCACTCCAGGAGGTAGCCAGCATGCAGTATGCCTTGCTCATCTATCGCGCGTCCGAGGCCAGCACCGCCGCGGACCTCACCCAGCACAGGCAGGCCGACAATTGGATTGCGTACACCCGGGCGCTGAAGGACGCCGAAGCGCTGGTGACGTTGGCGCAGCTGCAGCCAGTCGAAAGTGCCACCAGTGTGCGGGTGCGCGAGGGCGAGCAGCTCTTGACTGACGGCCCGTTCATCGAGACCAAGGAGCATCTGCTCGGCTTCTACCTCGTCGAGGCGCCCAACCTGGACGCTGCCCTCAACTGGGCAGCGCGCATGCCTCTCAGTCGCTTCGGCACCGTGGAGGTCCGTCCAGTGCAGCCAACCCCTGTCCTGGATCAGATCGTTCGTGAATGAGCCTGGCATGCGCACAACAGCGATCGAACAGGCTTTTCGCGAGGAGTGGTCGGCGGTGGTGGCGACGCTCGCCCGCCGACTTGGCGACCTCCAGCTCGCCGAAGATGCGACACAAGAGGCATTTGCCAGGGCGGCGGTGACCTGGCCGCGCGACGGCGCGCCCGCGAAGCCAGGTGCCTGGTTGACCGTCACTGCCTGGCACACGGCGCTCAATCAGGTGCGGCGCGACCGGCTGTTTGCCGAGCGCGCTCCAGACCTCCAGGCGTCGAATGCGACCGCTGCGGACGTGGAGGAGCAGCTCGCGGGGCAAGGGGAGACGCTAGGAATGGAAGACGACCGCCTGCGGCTAATCTTCGCCTGTTGCCACCCGGCGCTTGCGCTGGAGGTGCGCGTAGCGCTGACCTTACGCTACCTGGCCGGGCTGACCACGCGTGAGATTGCCAGCGCCTTTCTGCTGCCGGAGCCAACCATGGCGCAACGGCTGGTGCGCGCCAAGCGCAAGATCCGCCAGGCAGGCATCGGCTTCGAGGTGCCTGCCCCCGAGGCGCTCGCCGCACGGCTGGCCGGGGTCCAGAGCGTGATCTACCTCGTGTTCAACGAAGGCTACGCGGCCACCGGAGGCGCGCAGCTCGTCCGCGGTGAGCTCTGCGCCGAGGCGATCTGGCTGGGACGGCTGCTGCATAGTTTGCTGCCGGAGGACGCCGAAAGTGCCGGTCTCCTCGCGCTCATGTTGCTGTTGCACGCGCGGGCGCCAGGGCGGCAGGATGCCGAGGGCAGGCCGGTACCGCTGGCGGAGCAAGACCGCGCGCGCTGGCATCAGGGCATGATCGCGGAGGGCGTCGCCCTGCTCGACGCCGCCATTGCGCGGCGCTCGCCCGGCCCCTATCAGCTGCAAGCCGCGATCGCGGCGCTGCACGCGCGGGCGCCGAGCTTCGAGAAGACCGACTGGAGCGAGATCGCGCTGCTCTACCGTGAACTTGCACGCCGGTCGCCCTCGCCCGTGATCGAGGTCAACCGCGCCGTGGCAGTCGGCCTGGCGGACGGCCCCCTCGCCGGGCTGGCAGTGCTGGAGCCGATCCTCGCGTCGGGCGCGCTCGGCGACTACGCTCCGCTGCACACCGCACACGCCGATCTGCTCGACCGCGCGGGCGACACAGCCGCGGCCGTAGCGGCCTGGAAACGCGCCATCGCGGCCACCGAGAACGCTGCACTGCGCACCGAGCTACAGCGCCGTGTGGCGGCGCGTTCCGCCGCTGTAGCCGCGGGCGACTCTGATGATGCCGGAGAGTCCGCGTAACAGTCACGAGAACTGTCGATATTGGGGTGTCTCGATTGTCGGCTAGGTGAATCGGGTGGTTCCGAGGCGCCACGTGGCGCCGCTGCCCGGTCCCTGACAAGGAGACAACTCAATGGCCCCAATGGCAGCGCAAGTGCATCGTTCCTCGCGCGGCTGGGCGCTGGCCCTCGCACCTGTCGCGTTCTTTATGGTGACGCTGGACGCGCTGGTGGTGATCACCGCGCTTCCGTCCATCCACCGCGACCTCGGCGCCAGTCTGTCGACCCTGGAATGGACGGTCAATGCGTACACACTGGCCTACGCCGCGGGCATCATCACCGCGGCCGCTCTCGGCGATCGATTCGGGCGGCGGCGCCTCTTCGCCGCCGGTCTGGCGGTGTTCAGCGTCGCGTCGGCTGCGTGCGCCCTGGCGCCGAGCGCCGAGCTGCTGATCGCGTTTCGGGTGCTGCAGGGTATCGGCGCTGCGATCGTCATGCCCCTCAGTCTGACCATCCTGACGTCCGCCTTCCCGCCGGAGCGCCGCGGCGCCATCATCGGGCTCTGGGGCGGCATCGCCGGCCTCGGCGTGGCTGCCGGGCCGCTCATCGGCGGTGCCATCAGCCAGGGTCTGGACTGGCACTGGATCTTCTGGGTGAATGTGCCCATTGGGCTGGCCGCGGCCGTGCTTTCCGTCATGCGCCTGACAGAGAGCTATGGCCCGGCGACACGCCTCGATCTGCCAGCGGCCGGGCTGGTTTCGGGCGGTGCGATCGGCATCGTCTGGGGGCTCGTTCGCGCCAGCGACGTCGGATGGGGCAGTGCGGAGACGCTCGCAGCCCTGGGCATTGGCGTCCTGCTCCTGGTCGGGTTCGTGGCCTGGGAGCGCCGCGCCGAGCAGCCGATGCTGCCGCTGCGGCTCTTTCGCAGCCGTACGTTTGCCGCGGCCAATGCCACCGGCTTCTTGATGACCGCCGCGCTCACCGCGGCCGCCTTCCTCGCCTCACAGTACTTCCAGTTCGCCCTCGGCTTTTCGCCGCTCGACACCGGCGTGCGCTTCCTCCCCTGGACCGGCACGCCAATCCTCGTGGCGCCACTGGCCGGACTCCTGTCCGATCGAATCGGGCCGCGCCCGGTGATGGTGACGGGGATGCTCCTGCAAGGCGTGGGCCTGGCCTGGATGGCGCTGGTGGCGAACACAGGCGTCGGGTATGGGCAGCTCGTCCTGCCTCTGGTTGTCGGGGGAATCGGCATCTCGATGGCGATCGCGGCAACGCCTACGGCCGTCATGAGTGCGGTCGCACCGCGCGACATGGGTAAGGCGTCGGGGGCGAACAGCACGTTTCAGCGCTTCGGCAGTGTCTTCGGCGTCGCAGTGACGGCCGCGGTTTTCGCCGCCAACGGGCATCTGGGCACACCGGCGAGTTTCACTGCTGGGTTCCGCCCCGCACTGGCGCTTGCCGCGGGCTTCTCGGTGCTCGGCGCGGTGAGCGCGCTCGCCGTCGTCACGCGCCGCCGGCAGCCGGCAGTCGCCCAGCCCGAGGCTTCGCAGGCGGTCGCCTTCGAGGATATGACTCTACTCGAGCCGCGCGGAATTGCTAATTGAGCGCCTTTCGCTCCGCAGTTGGCATGTGGGTGCGATCGAAACCCTTGCTATTGCCCGAATACCAGCCGATTCGATCTCAACCCCGGCGGCTGCCCGACTGACGCTCATCGTGTGTCAGTCGGAGCGTGAGGCAACGGCGTCGTGACGTGCTCCGGCTCAATACCGGCATGGCGCGGCGCCGTTTGATAGATGCGGCCGCGCCAGCGCACGCCGCGGCCGCTGCGCACCCGCCAGAACGAGCGCGCGAGAATGCCCGTGAAGACAAGCGCCCCCAGCGGGTGGGTCCAGACGTAGCGCAGCGGCACACCTAGCTCCCGGTTCAGCTGTGCACGGTAGGCGACCGCCGCGCCCGCCGCCACGCTCCCCGCCAGCGTCACGCGCGGCCGGTGCGCCAGCAGCCCGACGAGCGGCAAGACAAACGGCACCACACACGTGAGCGGAAGGCCGGCGATCATCAACAGGTAGAAGAGACCGCCGCCGCGGCTGCCGGCGTATGCGTTCTTGCTCCAGCCCTCCCAGTGCTCGCGCAGTCCATGGTACATGCGCGTCCGCACCAGCGCGCGCCCATCTACCAGCTCTAGCCGGCCGCCGGCACGCTTGACGGCGGCGGCGAGGTCGCGGTCGTCCAGCACCGTCGCGCGGAGCGCCGGATGCGCGTAGCCGCCGATGCGCCGGTACATCGCTCGTCGCAGGAGAATGTACTGGCCGTTGGCAATCGCGACAGGGCTCTTGGGATCGTTGACTTTGCGCGGTGGATACTGCATCGAGATGCCCATGTACGCGAGCGGCATTAGTACGCGACCCCAGAAATCCGGCAGCTCTTGCGTCGCGCCCAGCGAAAGCAGGTCGTCGCCGCCCGTCAGCGCACGTGCGACTGCCAGGCGCAGTGCGTCTGGCTCGTGTCGCGTGTCGGCATCGGTGAAGAGCAGCCATTCTCCGTCGACCATCACCGCGCCGGTGTGCAGGGCGTGCGGCTTGCCCGCCCAGCCCTCCGGCAACCGCTCGACACGCACCACCTCGAGCCGTGCGCCATTGGGATGTGTGTCCTGCATCTCCAGCAGGATGTCCGCGGTGCTGTCTTCCGAAGCGTCGTCGACCACGATGACGCTGAAGTGAGGGTAATCCTGCGCCAGTAGTGAGTTGACGCATTCACGGATATTGCGCTCTTCATTGCGTGCTGGCACGACGATGGTGACCTTGGGCCAGTCTCCCGTTGCCGAACTGCCGTTGGCGGCGCCTGTGCTCGCGCGCTCTGGCTCCGCCATGACCGGCCGCTGGCCTCCGCCGCGCGTGCGCCAGGCAACCACCGCGTAGAATGCCGCAACGCCGGTGGCATAGAACCACAGCAGCGCCTTCCCCCACCGTAGCGTACCAGACCTCTTCACGCTTCACCTCGCTCGCCGCTATGCTCTCTATATGTGAAGCGTAACGTCCCACCGTTGCCACGTTCAATTGGTCGCACGAGTAGGGACGGAGTGATGCGCCGTGCGCAAAGGTCACCCCCTGCTCAGCGGCGGGTGGCCGCGCAACGTCGAGACCTGGTTGAGCGGCCCAGCAATGGAGGAAGACGTATGAAGGAGACGGTGCAGCGCGTGGTGACGGCGCTTGCCGAGGCCGGCGTGCAGACCGAGGTGCGGGAGTTCGCGGCGAGCACCCGCACGGCGGAAGATGCCGCAAACGCGCTGGGCACGACGGTCGGCCAGATCGTCAAATCGTTGGTCTTCCTGGCGGGCGACCGGCCGATCCTCGTGCTCGTCTCTGGGGTGAACCGCGCCGACACGGCAAAGCTCCAGGCGCTTGTAGATGCCGAGATCACGCGGGCGAACGCCGATGACGTACGACGCATCACCGGCTACGCCATCGGCGGCGTGCCGCCGTTCGGGCACCTGACGTTCCTCACGACGTTCCTCGACCGCGACCTGCTCCAGTACGAAGAGGTGTGGGCCGCGGCAGGCACTCCCAATGCCGTTTTCGCCATCACGCCGCACGACTTGCTACGTATCACCGCCGCTCAGGTCGCCGATGTCGCGGAGGCGGTCCACTAATCGCGCGCGACATCTCGTCGTCTGCATGCATCATAGCGGCATGCGGGCAGGCGCAGTGCGCTTGACATCGCCGTTCCCAAGGGATACAATTGCGCGTGGTGCTGGGCGGCTCAGGTGCTTGCGCAGCCCCACACGTGCCCGTAGCTCAGTGGATAGAGCGCTGGCCTGCGGAGCCAGAGATCGGAGGTTCGAGTCCTCTCGGGCACGCCATAATCCCGCATGATTCCCGCGTTTCCAGCCCTTGCCGCCTCCCCACAAGCACCTGTTTGACGGCAATTCTGACGGCAGTTTTGCGTTTTTGCCCCTTTTACGCGCCTCCCTGCGCACGGAACAGGCGGTCCATCGTGTCCGCGGCTTCCTGCTGCATATCGAGGGTAACGTGGCTGTAAATGTCGAGCGTCATGCTAATGGTCGTATGCCCCAGCATCTCCGCCACGATCTTGGGATGGACGCCCTGACTCAAGAGCAAGGTGGCCGCGCTGTGCCGGAGCGCGTGGAACTTTACATGCGGTATTCCCGCCTTCGCCAGCAGCGGCTCGTAGCACTTGCGAATGACGTTGCGCGCCTCGCAGGGCCGCCCGATACTGTTGGTGAACATGAGGTCGTGATGGTCCCACACGTCACCCATGGCCAGGCGTTCCTCTGCCTGATGGAGCCGGTGCCGCCTGAGGGACTGCACAGCGAGTGCACAGAGGCGCACAGGCCGGCGGGAATGGCTCGTCTTCGGGTCGGAGATCACCAGGCCGCTCTTGGCACCCACAGAGACGCCTGGCACACGGTGGAGCGTCCCCCGGACTTGCAGCACACCACTGTCGAGATCTACATCGCTCCAATGCAGCGCTAATAGTTCCCCCTGCCGACACCCCGTTGTAAGCGCAAGCACAAGCAGCGCCTCCAGGCGATCGCCCTCAGCGGCGGACAGGAGGGCGCGGGACTGCTCCACCGTGAGCGCCTGCACCTGTGCCCGCCGCGGCGTGGGCGCGTCCACCAGCTCGGCGACGTTGCGCGCGAGGATACCCTTGAGGACGGCATCGCGTAGCGCATGGTGGAGCACACTATGCAGCTGGTGGACCGTCGTCGGCGAGAGGCCAGTGGCGAGCACATCAGCATAGAGTCGTTCGACATGCGACGGCGTCACCTTTACCAGCGCTACCCGGCCAAGCGAACGGGAGACGTGCCGAAGCAGCTCACCGTAGCGCGCCCACGTCAACGGCTTCACTGAGGGCCGCATGCGCGAATGCCAGTCCGCCAGATAGGTCGCGAACGGCACGCGCTCGTCACGCTGCACCGGCATGCCGAGATCGAGGGAGCGCCGAAGCGCCACCAGGTCGCGCTGCACTTCCTGGCGTGTCCTGCCGTACAGCGTCTTGCGTGCGCCGTCCGGTAACATCACCTGCGCGGCCCAGCGGCCATCTGAGCGCTTGTGAATGGTGCCTTCGCCATTGCCCCGTCGTCCCGCCATCGCACCCTGCCTCCATTCGCTCGGTCACCGAACGTCCACGCAATTGCTCAGACTGCCCGCTCCAATAGTATTGCCTGCTTGCTGGTTTGTCAAGCAGTATGGCCTCACTCGTCGCCTGGCGCAGGCGCTAGGACGCCCGTATCGAGGGTCAGCCGAGATACGTGTAAAAAGGTGCCACAAGGGTGGAGGAGTTGTCGGGTAGGAAGCTGGCGAGGTGCCCTCTTGGGAAGGGCCATTTTCCAACTTCCCTCCGCCGAGTCGAGTAGACCGCCAGCGAGATGTCACCTAGATGGTCCCTTGCTGTCAGCCTCCCCCGAACCGTGCATGCACGCTTGCCGCGCACACGGCTATGCAGTGACAGAAACGGGCGTTAGCCTGCCGCAGGCCGCTGGGTTTCAACCCAGGCGGTTACGCGTCTGTGGCTTGAGCTAGCAGTCCCGTGGCACTACCGGTCGCGCACCTCAGAGCGAGACTGGTTGCCAGGACACGCTACACCTTGCCAACCGAATTATGTTTGCGGGTTCTGTGGTACATCGTTCCCACGGGTACAAACACGAACGTGCCGTGGACAAGGTGCGCTCCGCTTGAGCGGTGGCGGTTTGAGCTCCCCACGCCACGCCGCGATGGAGTCAACGTCCGTCTAGGCGGGGGCACCGCCTTCAGGCGCTCAGCCGCAGGGATGAAATGATCATCCCATAAGACGGTTCGCCTGAGAACCCATGGGGCTTGAGCCCCCGTGGAATGCCAGTCAATTCACTCGTTCGCGAATGATCCCTACGACCGTGTCGGCGTCCCGCAACTCGTGTTCCTCGTCGGAGGACCAGCCGAAGGTCTGATGAGGGCAGCGTTCCGAGACCCACGTGTCGCCCGGAGCGTGCGGCTCATCGGCGCGCCCCATTGCGCTCTGTGCGGCAAGACGCACCGTCACGCAGAGCGCAGCGCACTCGTCGGGGGCAGGGACCTGGCAAGGCCGGGTCGCAGGGCATCGCGGGTGGCGTATTCCTACTCTGATCGCCTGGCATACCAAGCCTATCTGGCAAGCAGTTCTGGCATGCAAGGTGCGTGCGCCAGCGCCAGGCCGGGCGAGTGCGCGGTCGGAGTCTGGTGAGGCAGCAGGCCGCCTCGAAAGGAGCAGCATGCCTATGATGAATACGAATGAGCCCCCGCGGCCCGCGGAGTACCGCCGCGACGTGGTGCAGAAGGATGCGGTCTCGCCCGCATTCGGCATCGCCTGGGTCGTCTACGTCGTCCTCGGTATCGGCGTCGGGCTGCTTATCATCCGCGTCATCCTGAAGGCTCTGGCGGCCAATACGGGTGCCGATTTCACACGCTTCGTCTACGGGATCACCGATCCACTGGTGGCACCGTTCCAGGGGATCTTCGCCACGCGACAAGCAGGCACCGGGAGCGTGTTCGAGTTCTCCTCAGTCGTCGCCATTGTGGTCTATGCACTTGTGGCGTGGGCGATCGTCCGTCTGGCGGCACTCGCGAGCCGGAGGCGCACGACGACCACCTACTAGCAGCTGATGGGTGCATCCGGCAAGGATGCCGCCGGTTCACGGCGGCTCCAGGCCGCTCTTCCTGGGCATAGGTGACGTCTCATGTGTCGTTCTGCCCTGGCGCTCCACCGTCGCCATGGGAGGCCGCCACGGGGTCCCCCAACCGATACCCTCTGGAGGGCCGCATGCTGTGCGCTACAGGGCGGAACGGCGTGGCTAGCTGATGGCAGCGGTACCGATGCCATTCCTGGTGCGGCGTGCGGAGGGCGCCTCCTGAGCCAGGTGAGCGACGATGTCGAGCAGCACCTCAAGGTCGAATGGTTTCTGCACGAGCGGCACCCCCAGACGCACCAGCAAGGTGCCCAGGGTGAGCGGTAGGGTCTGTGCGTCCGCAGTCATCAGCACGTAGCGGTGGCGCTGCGCGAGCGCGCCGTCGCCTGCAAGCATGCTGAGCACCCCCGCACCGTCCAAGTAGGGCATCTTGAGGTCAAGCAGTACGACCAGGGGCCAAGGACTGGTGCGGAGGCGCTCCAGCGCGGTGAGGCCGTCACCAGCTTCGCTGACCGCATGACCTTGCTCTTCGAGGGCGGACCGAAGGGCCGTTCGAATGCCTGGGTCATCGTCCACGACGACTATGTGAGCCATCTGCTCACCCCTCCTTTCTTTGTCTGATGACTCAGGCCAAGGCAAGTTCGGTGCCAGATCGCTACCAGAGGCGACAGGGGTACCGGCGAAGTCCCCCGCCCTCTGCTCGCTGCTCGCTGCCCGCTGCCCGCTGCCCGCTGCCACCCACTAGCCACGCGGGCGCCAGGGTCTCCTCGGCACAGCAGACACTTGCTCTTTGCATCCTGGACCGTGGTGTGCAAAGACGATGTCCGAACACATCTTGATTGTTCTCTACCCGCAAGACCGCATGGAATGGCCCTCCGCGTGCACGCCCTCTGCACCGTGGACTCCTGCGGGTTCCGCGCCGCGTCAGACGCCGTCGTCCAAGGAAACAACGGCATGCACTGCATGCTTCTCGCAGGATACATGGCAAGCCACGTTCGGACATTGTCACTGCCCATAGGTGTCCGCGATGCAAAGAGTACCTTTCCTTGACCTCTCCCCATGCCTAAAGGCAGGGGATTCCTGGGCTGCTCACGGCGGACCAGACATGCTCACCTGAAGGTGAAACGCTGTGACCGGCTTACACG
>Ga0207646_10002595_pt1 | contig 21331 bp, 21 predicted proteins | sample KBSK5502metaG_FD_184343 | JGI IMG/M metagenome (GOLD analysis project Ga0207646, IMG submission 184343) | Corn, switchgrass and miscanthus rhizosphere microbial communities from Kellogg Biological Station, Michigan, USA - KBS K5-50-2 metaG... | ecosystem: Host-associated > Plants > Roots >... | reverse complement strand
TTACTCACCCGTGCGCCACTTTACTTATCCCCCGAAGGGGACTTTCTCGTTCGACTTGCATGTCTGAGGCACGCCGCCAGCGTTGATTCTGAGCCAGGATCAAACTCTCGTTATAAGTTTGTTCACTGGAACATTATCTTACTGGTCTATATCAGTCTCGATAATGACTCTTCTTCAGAGTTTTGAACGCGAACTTTATCGTTCACGCTTGACTCTCAAAAGTCTTGAGACGGACACGCTCTATCTAGTTTTCAAAGATCGACTTCCAATTGTCCGACTTCCAATTGTCCTTGGATTGCATTACGGACAGCTTTAACTTGCCCTAAGCAAACGGGGAGTTTAACGGAACATGTTGCGAGTGTCAAGCGCGGTGCGGAAATTGCAATAAAGACGCCTCTAAAGGCCTACCCATTAGTTGCGGACCTTGTCTATTTCTTCTTCTTCCCTTTCACTTCGCCCGGCGCGTTCACACGCATTACGCCGTGATCGTCCCGATAAAGACTGTATTGCATGTCCTTGATTTGCCCGCTTTCGTCCTTAATCCTAAGCGTAAAAGTCTTATTGGATCCGCGACCCTCGACCCGGAGAGGTAAATAACCTTCAATATCAGGACTGCGATAAGCCGTGTAGTGATCCTGGTCGTGCTTTTCATAGCCCAGGACGTAAATACGATCGAAATCAGGCTCATCCAGCTTGTGCGGTTCCTTCGAAGAGCTTCTTTCCAGAATCACCCAACTGCCGGGCCGCGATTCTTTCGCCACGTCCTTGGTCTTCGCCGCCGAACTTTCGTCGCTGCTATCGTCATCAAGCCGGTGCCAAGCCACAAACTCACGACCGGTACGGTAGTAAATAATGTCACTGGGAACCGTCAATTCTACTTGCTTCCCAAAAATCCATCCCTGGGGAGCAGGAGAGATTGCCGGCGACAAACGCACTTTGTACCAAAGTTCAGTCGTCTCCTGGTCCTCCGGATTCTCTTCCTCGTTTTGCACCCCCTTGCTTGTGCCCGCGCTGGCGCTTCCCGGCTTCGGAGCCGTATCGCTTTCGCTGGTTTCGGATCCCTTTAACTTAGGCACGCGCTTCCATCCGATGATCTCAAAGGTTGAACCGCTGTCGAGGCGCATCATAATGTTTTCGTTGCTACTGCGATCCGGAGTGAGTCGAAGATTCGAACCCGCGTGTAGCTGTCCGGTGCCTTGCGGCTGTATTCCCTTGTCTTCCTCCGCCAGCTTGCGCGCGTTCTCCAGGACTTCGTCCGGCATGATATTCCGCGCTTCAATCCAGCCTTCGGTCTTATCATCATCCCGAGCTCGCACCCTATACCAGCGTTCCTTCTTGCTGTTGTCGCTCGGGTCGGGAACATCGACTGAGTCAAGAATGTCGACAACATATCCCCGGTTTACTTCCAGCAAGTCGGCAGCGACTACGGCCGTTGAGCTGCGAATCTGCGCACTTCGAGTCACGACCACTCCAGTATTGCTGCGGCTGGCGAGCGTGCTGCATGATGTCAATCCGAAGACAGGGAAAAGCACTACCGCAGCAAAGACGGAAATCGCCTTCGCTTTCTCACTTTTGAATATCGCCGGTAGGCTCACCTGGATCATCGTTCCTGTGATTGAAGTGCTAACGTCGTTTCTGAGACCGCACGTAATCATTGTAACCCAACTGTCGCAGCAAATCGCGTTGCCGGCCCGTTAATGTTTCAGACACGCTGATCCGGGTTCTCAGCCCCAGGCGTTCAACGCGCAATCCGAAAGGGTCCAGCTCGGCCGGCAAGTCAACCGGAGTCGCGCGACGGATGAATGAGTCCGCGAAATCGCGCATGTTTGGTGAGCCTTCGAGCACGGTCACAACGGCCTGGTTTGCGTCAATCGCGCGCTGGTCAGATGTGCCTGATGACTTCCCTTCTGAATACAGACGATAGACTTCGCGATACGCGTCATCAAGCGAGCGTTTACCGCGACTCTGACTGCGCAACTTCAGGTCGTAAAGAAAAGCCACCAACATGCTCTTCTGATAGACGACCGAACCGCCCGTCGTCCAACGCCTGCGCGAAGCCTCGATGAGCGACCAGCGATCGCGATCCGCGTTAGAAGCATATGCATCAAAGGCTCGGGCAATCGCGTTGAGAAACTCCGGAAAGGTCAGCAGATCCAGACGCACCGCTGTGCGAGCGGCCTGGTAGACGGTGAATCCTTCGTAGAACCAATCGTAATCCCCTTCCAGCGCCAAGCCATTCGGAACCCAGAAATGAAATAATTCATGTGTCAGGGGAACACTCAGCTGCGCTAACGCGGCAGTCTTCGACGGTAGTTTTCCCATTAACAAAGTAGTGGTCGAACCACGCGTCTCAGCAGTCCACCTATCAGCAGTCACAGTTTGCGAGAGCGGAAATAAAATCAGCGTGAAATTGTTTGACGGCCGGGCGCGAAATACATCCAGATGAGCTTTAAGTACCTTCTCAGCCAACTCCAGCGCCTCGGGATCCGCGAACGCCCATTCGGCATCAACGACCAGGTTCAACTCAGTCTTTGATATTGTCGTCCGAGAGATTCGCAGGTGTCTGCCCACCGCGAACACGGCCCGACCAATGTCTGGCACCTGAAATTCGCCTGACTGGGATTGCCGCTCACTCGAGTACGCAGTCCATCCTTCGGGCAGAGACAACCGCACACTCGCACGCTCATCTTCATCACGATTGACTTTGACAGGGTCGAATGCATAGTCGACGTTCTTCACCACAGGTGAGTTGCTTATCGGAACCAAATCGGACAGCATCAGCAAGCCACGCTCCCCATTCAGCCACGACACGAACGCCGCCTCAGAAGCCCGCGCAGGCGGGTCGAGTGTCACTTCATACCGAAATTTGGACGCAGCTTTTGCCGCTTCAAACTGGCCGGGCGCAATTCTTCGCGTCTGAATTTCTGCGCCGGTCGAGTCGAACAGTTGCAAATGCACGATCCGGCTACCGAGATTCAGAACGCCCGCATAGCTGTCGCGAAATGACCAGGTAACGGTCGGCGCTCGAGTCCCTTCTATGATCACGCGCCGAGGTGAATCCGGCTGCACACGGATCACGATGTTTATCTGCTCGGCACGCCCAATGGATGCGAGGCAGCACAGCAGAGCCACGGCGCCCAGCATCGATGCCAATCGCCCCGAGTTTTTGGCGATCATTTTCAATCGGTCTGAAGCATTTGACACGGACGCTAATGGCCCATCGCAGTTGCGGGGGACCAATTTTGAAGGTACGCAGATTGAATCGATTGACATACTGTTCAGGGGTGACTAGACTGAGTTTAGTCTAGCATCAAACTCTGGAACCGTGATGTTAGGCCTTGATTCTTAGACCGGCACAAATGATTCTCAGTAACCCAGTGAAACGAACGCGCCTGCTTGCAATTCTATTGCTGGCCGCTTTCTCGTGGGGCACGATTGCTGAATTCAACCACCATCACGGTGCCAAGTCTCGTCCAGGTCAATCGATCTTAAGCTCGGTTCAAGACTCGATTGCAGCCGAACCTTCCTCCCCACAGATAGAGTCAGGTAATGACAACGGCACCTCCTCTAGTTCGAGAAGCGGTGTCGCGTGTTTAATCTGCCAGCTCCACCAGAATCTTTCCGCTACCCTGTTTAGCGAACCGCCCGGCGTAGGAGCAACTGAAACGCACCTGATAAGGGCCGCAGTTCCAGTTGTCTTCCAACTCTCCGAATTCACGGCCAATCAACATGGCCGCGCTCCGCCTTCAATTCTCTAAGCCACCGCCGTTCTGGTGCGCACTCAATCTTTCTTGATCATTTTAGAGCTGCGCATCGTTCGAAGCGAGTGACCTCTGTTCACCAATAGGTTTACACGTCAGCGCTTCAGGCCCTCAAACCTTAATAGGAGGCAAAGATGATAAAGGCTCAGAGAAACATTCTTACGATCACATTCGCATGTCTAGTTCTTTCTTCAGCATTCTTAATAGCATCGGTTGCGACAAAAGCGCAGACCCAGCAGATCGGGACCGGCACGCTCAGCGGAACTGTAACGCTGGGCGATACGGGCAACGCCGTGCATGGCGCGACCGTGACGATCCTTCAAACCCGGCAGTCAACCGTCACGGACGAAAATGGCAAGTACGAGTTCACGTCTGTTCCGTTCGGCAGGTACGACGTGGTCGCACGCTTGAGCGGCGTTCCGGACGCTGTGCAAAGCGTCGATGTGAGGACCGCCAATGCCAACACGCTTGATCTTCATCTCCAGCTAACCGGCATGAGAGAGCAAGTGACGGTCACCGCGACGGGCTCGCAACAGGCCGTATCCAGTTCCATTCAGTCAGTAAACGTAATCGGATCGACTGATCTGGCCAAGAAGAATCCGGCGTCTCTTGGTGCGGCTCTCGAAAGCGAAGCCGGTGTTTCCAAACGCAGTTTCGGCCCCGGAACGGAGCGGCCGGTAATCCGTGGTTTTGACGGTGATCGCGTGCTTGTTCTACAGGACGGCAACAGAATAGGAGCGCTCGGTTTTGAATCAGGTGATCACGCCGAACCGATCGACCTCCTCACAGTTGAAAGAGTCGAGGTTGTTAAAGGTCCCGCGACTCTACTATATGGCAGCAGCGCAATTGGCGGTGTCGTTAACGTCATTGAGGGCCATGATGCTGCCCACAAAGGAACGACGGGTTACCTTTCCGCCATCGGCAGCTCAAATAACAACCAAGCGGGCGCCAGCGGCGGCATTGAATACGGCACCGATCGATGGCTGTTTTGGGGTAACGGCGGCGGCCAAAGATCAGGAAATTACCACACGCGCCTTGGTGAGGTTCCCAACTCTTTTTCCCGAAATTATGGACTCGGTGCGGGCGTAGGGTACTACGGTGACAAGGGGTTCTTCAGCGCAAATTACCAAATGAGCAGACTGCGTTATGGCATTCCTTTCGACCCAAGTGACCCCGCGCCCGAGCCGGTCCATCTCACTCCCAGTCGAGATAGCTTCAAGTTTAATGGCGGATTCCGCGAAGGTGGATCATTTGTCGAGGCTGGGAACTTCTCGTTCCAATACAACCGCTACCGTCATTCTGAGATCAATTCGGATACCGGCGAAGTCAATACGGCTTTCAAAAACAACACCTTCTTATACAGTGGAATGCTCGATCAAAAGAAAAGAGGAAAACTTTCAGGCCGCTTCGGATTCTGGGGATTGCATCGCAATTTTGAAGCGTCGGGTGAAGAAGCACTGGCTCCGCCTACTACTCAGAACGCTATCGCGGGCTTCGCGCTCGAGACGATTGATTTTGAGCATGCTTCGCTGCAATTCGGAGGGCGCATAGAAAACAATCGATACAACCCGACTGCGACACCGGCCAGGGGCGTTCTGCCAAATCGCAGCTTCACTGGCTTCTCAGGCGCTGTGGGCTTGCGCGTACCAACCTGGACTGGCGGAGCTTTCGTCGTGAACTTTTCTCATTCCTATCGTGCGCCGGCACTCGAGGAGCTTTATAACGACGGGCCCCACGGTGGCAATGTGACGTTTGAGATTGGTGATCCCACTCTCACGCGCGAGCTTAGCGATGGACTTGATTTCGGGATTCGTCATTCTTCAAAGCGAGTGCGCGTCGAAGCGAATGGTTTTTACTACCACATCGACGGCTTCGTCTTTCTCGCGCCTACGGGTGCAGTGGACGCAGGTTCGGGGCTAAACATCGCCAACTACGAACAAGGAACTTCTCGATTTTTAGGAACAGAAGCCAAGCTGGATTTCCAGCTACATCCAAAGGTTTGGCTCAACCTCGGCACCGATTATGTGAATGCTGAACTGACTAGTACAAGCACTCCGTTGCCGCGGATTCCACCCTGGCGCGGACGAGCCGGACTGGAGCTGCATTTAGTTAAGGGACTAATTCTCAATCCTGAAGTTGTCGTGGCAAATCACCAGGACCGAATCTTCACGATTGAGACTCCGACGGCCGGATATACTGTCTTTAACTTTGCGGGCTCCTATCTAATCGCTCGACAGCATACCGCGCACATCATTACGTTCAATGCTTTCAACCTCGGGGACCGGGTGTTCCGTAACCACCTGTCGTTCATTAAGGATTTCGCGCCCGAGATGGGTCGCGGCCTCCGGGTTACTTACACCGTGAGGTTCTTCTAGAGTCTTACTATTCCTTCGAAGGAAATGGGGCGTTCTGCCGAAAGACAGGCGCCTCTTTCCCTCGACGGCTGCCTCCTTGGATCTTTAATCTGCGAAAGGAAAAGAATTTACAATTCTTAACAATTCAGGGCATTGACACCCCAAGCTGCCGAGATTAGAATCACTGCGGTTTCTCACAGGAGTAGTAGCTATGACGCTCGTTAAGATCATCGTCATCACAGTGTTGATAATCTTGAGCATCCTGCTCTTCGGGCGCTTCCTGTTTTAGCCCGATCGAGCAGCATGGCCCGTCACAACCCGCAGACAACGCGCGGCCCGCGACTCACTTTCTGTCTAATTACATTTGCAAGCTTGCTCGTGTTTTCGTCTGTCATCGCGGCTCAGGATCAAGAGCCGGTTGACGTGATCCGCGTTCGCACTGATCTGGTTGCTGTTCCTGTCACCGTTACCGACTCGCGAGGACATCGCATTTCAGATTTGAAGGCCGACGACTTTGTGGTCACTGACGATGGTCGCCAGGCGAAGATTGATTACTTCGCATCCGGTGCAGAGCACGTTGCCTTGCTCTTCGCGATTGACACCTCCGGCAGCACGCGTACCGTCGTCGAACAACAGCGAAGCGCCGCGCGCGCACTTTTTTCGCGTTTCGGCAATCGCTCGCGCGTCGCGGTTCTGCATTTTGGAAACTTCGTGAGTTTGACGGTTCCCTTCACTTCCAACTCGGAGGCAGCTCAAGCCTCATTCAACTATGGACCCACGGAAAATGGCGGCACCGCGATCTTTGATGCCGCGGCAGTGGCGGTTCGCTCTTTCGATGGCCGCGGCGGATTTTCTACCGAACGCCGTATAGTCCTGCTGATGAGCGACGGTCTGGACACCCTGAGCTCGACGAGCTACAAAGCGGTTATCGAGTCGGCGCGGATTTGCGGCGCCTCGTTCTACGTAATCCACTTTCAGCTTTTCTCACCGCGTGATGGCGCGCTGGCGCCGCGCCCGGCGTCGAAAGGCTTTCGCGAACTCGCCGAGCAAACCGGCGGGCGATACTTCAAAATTGGCGACGTTCGATCCGCGCTCGACCCGCAAGCGCGAACGCAATATGATCTCGCTCCCGTGTTTAAGGCGATAGAGGACGATCTGCGGGGCCAGTATGTGCTGGGGTTCTATCCTTCCGAAGCCTCGCGCGATGGGCTGCCGCACCGCGTCGCCATAGGCATGTTAAGGCCCCGGGCAAAAACCAAAGTGAATCAACTGAAAACAACATACAACTTGAAACAGGAACCATGACTGAAATGAATGAAGTGGGATTGGTAAAAATCCGCCGCGCGCTAATCAGCGTTTCAGACAAGACCGGCATCGCTGATTTCGCGCGCGAGTTAAAGAGCTTCGACGTGGAAATCATCAGCACCGGCGGGACCGCGAAAGCCTTACGTGATGCGGGCATCGACGTGCGCGATGTTTCCGACGTAACCGGCTTTCCCGAAATGATGGATGGTCGGGTTAAGACCCTGCATCCCAGCATTCACGGAGCGCTGCTCGGTTTGCGAGACAACAATGACCACGTGGCCGCAATGCGCGCACACGATATCGAGCCGATCGACATGGTCGTGGTGAATCTTTATCCGTTTGAGCAGACCACCGCGGGCGAAGGCGTGACCCTGGAAGAAGCCATCGAGCAGATCGACATAGGTGGACCGGCGATAATTCGTTCTGCGGCAAAGAACTTTCGAAGCGTTGCGGTAATAACCTCAAGCGACATGTACCGGCAGATTCGAACCGAATTGATTCTGGATGATGGAGCGCTCACACTCGCCACCCGCGAGCAATTGGCTCGCCTCGCATTCATGCGGACGGCATTCTACGATTCCGCGATCTTTCCTTACCTAAGCGCCAATCTCGAAGGCGCAAAGACTTCAAGAATATTCCCACCGATTCCCGACATCCTCACGCCGATGTCGACGTACATGAACCTGTTTTCGTCGGCCATGAAAGCCCTTACCGGCGAGCAATTCGACGCCGCTGAGGACGAACAACTCGCGGAACACTTCGAGCTTTCGCTGCACAAGGCGGCGGACCTTCGCTACGGTGAGAACCCGCACCAGGCCGCAGCTCTCTACCAGGTGAAAACTCGTCCGGCTTCGGTTGGATCTGAGGGTCTCGCCAGTGCTGAACTGCTCTCCGGCAAGGAAATGTCTTTCAATAACTATGTGGATGCTGACGCGGCGTGGCAACTTGTGTGCGACTTTGATGAAGTAGCCTGCGCCATTATCAAGCATACAAATCCGGCGGGCGCTGCGCTGGCCGCAACGGCCGAAGAGGCTTATCGAAAAGCACTCGCTTGTGATCCGGTATCGGCGTTCGGCGGCATTGTCGCTTTCAATCGGAAAGTGGATAGTGCGGCCGCGAGGGCGGTCACGGAAATATTCACCGAAGTAATAGTTGCTCCGGACTTCGACGAAACTGCGCTTGAAATTCTGAAGGCGAAAAAGAACCTCCGTGTGCTGCTGGCGAGTACGTCGCAACGAAATGAAGCACTCGATTACAAGCAAATCTCCGGCGGGATGCTGGTGCAGACACGCGATACTCATCGCCTGAATCGCGACGATCTAAAGGTGGTCACGAAACGCGCGCCGACGGAAAGCGAAATTGATGACCTGCTCTTCGCCTGGATGGTCTGCAAGCACACGAAGTCGAACGCCATCGTCTATGCGCGCGACAAACAGACCGTCGGCGTGGGCGCCGGACAAATGTCTCGCGTTGATTCCGTAAAGATTGGCGCCATGCGCGCACAGTTACCGATCAAAAGTTCAGCGTTGGCATCTGATGCCTTCTTTCCCTTCCGCGACGGCATCGACGAGGCTGCGAAGCACGGGATCACCGCCGTGATTCAACCGGGTGGCTCTGTTCGTGATGAAGAAGTTATCGCTGCGGCGAATGAACACGATCTGGCGATGGTGCTTACTGGAATTCGGCATTTCAGGCATTAGGAGTAGACCTAGGCGGGCGAACTGCAAAGCAGGCGATAGCATAGAGCCGGCGGCGTCAGGTCGCGTCGCCAAGACAATTCGAGCTCGGCCAGCGATCAATAGAATCAGTACCGGGAGCGGTAGCAACCGGGTCCAAGGCGCACCTTGAACGTTGGTCCCCGTCAGAGGCGTCCCCCGTCGCTTCCCCATCGCCGGGGTATTGAACCGCGCTCCCGGCATTAGCTTGCTCTTTCCACCGAACTTCCCTAATACTTCCGCCGTTAATTAATGAAGTAACCGATGGCTGACGAAGAAAGCTCAGCACTGGAAACCACGCCCAGATCGATTCGCTGCCGCTACTGTGGTCAGCGAAATCAGGTGCGCGAAGATGAAACCGGCGCAGCCCGATGCGGCCGCTGCCGCCTGTTGCTTTCCGAAGAGCCACACAAAAAGTTCGCCGCTCTCAAGAAGGACCAGTACATTCACCCTGCTGACAGTCGGGCGCTGGCGGCGCTGCGCGCGATTCCCGGAATCGACACGGCGCTGAAAAAGTTGCTCGAGGTCACAGGCGAGTCGGCAATTCGCGTCATCTTCACCGCCAGCGCCGTAAAGGTCACTCCCAAACAATGCCCGGACCTGTACGCCAAGCTCCAGATCGCCTGCTCGACACTGGGAGTGGATCTGCCAGAGCTGTTCGTACAGCAGAGTCCCGTTCCCAACGCCTTTACTGGCGGAGTAAAGCGTCCCGTAATTGTGCTCTACTCTGCTTTGATCGAACGACTAACTGATGAAGAAGTGCTGGCCGTGGTCTCGCATGAAGTTGGACACATCCATGCCGAACATGTCCTCTACCTCACCGCCGCGCGTCTGATTGAGCTGGCTGCGAACGCCGCAATCATTGCCGCCCCTTTAGCCATGCTGATCAAGCAATTGCTGACACTCACCATGCGTTACGCACTGCTGGCGTGGGCGCGCCGCGCCGAACTGTCATGCGATCGGGCCGCGTTGTTGGTGACACAGGATCCGCACGTCGTGGGACGCACCATGATGCAGTTGGCCGGCGGCACCTATGCTTCCAAAGTTGATTACGAACAATTTCTTGAACAGGGACGCGATTTTCAAAAGAACTATGACGAGAAAGCGCTCGATCGCTTTTGGGCCGACATTCTCACCGTCAACATGTCGCATCCCTTCCCGGTCTGGCGCGTCTCAGAAATTTTGAAGTGGGTTGAGAGCGGCCAGTACAAATCGCTGATGGAAGCGCCTGAGACTGCGGCGGCATGATTTGAAAGGTGGTCAGGTGAAGTCACTTCTGTTCGCAATCTGTTTGCTTGTGTGTCTTGAGTGCAACGCACTCGGGCAGTCGAAGATCAAGGGACTCCCGAAAGGCGCCTTGGTTGTCGAGACGCTCACCATTCGCTCAGCGGGTCAACGCAATCGTACGCTTGTGCTCTGGATGATCAACCCCAGGCGGAATCCGACCGGTTATGCGCCAGGTGAAATTTACTCGTGCCCGGAGCAAACCCGCGGCAGTCATTATTCCGGACCGACCAGAGTGTCTTTGGTTAACTCGGCTACTATGACGATCGTGAATACGGTCAAGGTGGCCGGCCCTTATGAGGAGGGTAGGGACAGCTTTGATGTGCCGTACGCGATTCGCAAAGGCAACTACTATCCTGTAAAAGCCACAGTGCGAGAAGGTATTGAAGCCAAGCCGACCATCATGTTCCTACGTGATTACAATGGTGACGGCAAAGCGCTGGAATTTGCGCTATTCGAGGCTGAGGCCTGCATGGGATTGCAAACAACGCTAATCGGATACAGCGAAAAGCAGGACCGAGTAATTCAGTATCCAATCAAGTTGGACACTATCGAAGGATCGAAACATTCCACCACACTGACGTCGTGGGCCGACTATCTTTTCAATCAGAAACCTAAACGGCCTGGTTACTGGCAGTATGAAATTGATTATCGTGGCCGTGCCGGCACACTGGACAAGTGGGAAATGCATTACAACTCCGCGCGGGAAAGATTCGAGGGTAAACTCATCTCGATCGCCGGCGAATAGGAATACGAACTTGACTAGCCTGATTACAAATTCGAAAGCGGGGATTGCGCTCGCGCTCTTGTTCCTGCTGATGGTGTCGGGCACTTCGGCCACTGGTCAGAAGAGAAAAAAGACGGGCCCTTGCGTGAATCCACAGACGCAGTACGAAATGAATCAGTGTGCCCGAAAGGCATTTGAAGCGGCCGACGCTGCGCTGAACCAGGTCTATCAACGGCTGTTGGCAATGCTGGACGACAATGAAAAGGCTCAACTCAAAGAGGCCGAGGCAGCCTGGCTCAAGTATAGAGATTCAAATTGCGGTTTTGTCGCCGATCAGTATAAGGGCGGCTCGATGCAGCCAATGATCTACGGCTACTGCCTGGCGGATGTGACCAAAAGGCGGACGAGCGAACTTAGAATCCAAATCAAAGAGAGAAGTCTTTAGACCACTATGCTAAAAGAGAAAAACGGAATTATCTTTGGTGTTGCCAACAAACGCTCGATCGCCTGGGCGACTGCACTGGCACTGCACGGTGCCGGCGCCCGATTGGCATTCACTTACCAGGGCGACCGCTTAAAGGAAAACGTCGAAGGCCTGACGAGTGAAGCCATGCCCAATTCGCTGGTCCTGCCCTGCGATGTCTCCAAACAGGAAGAGGTGGATGAAACCTTTTCGCGGCTGGCGACGGAGTTTGGCCGGCTCGACTTTGTAATTCACAGCATTGCATTCGCACCGCGCGAAGCTCTCGAAGGCGATTATATGAAGGTCGAACGCGACGCATTTGTTACGGCCCTCGAGATCAGCGCCTACTCGTTGACGCAACTGGCCCGCGCTGCGGCGCCTTTGATGGCCGAGGGCGGCAGCATCGTAACAATGACTTTCCACGGCGCCGACAAGGTCTATCAGGGGTACAACGTGATGGGGGTGGCAAAAGCCGCGCTGGAATCCAGCGTGCGCTATCTGGCGGCTGACCTGGGCCCGCGCAACATTCGCGTCAACGCCATCAGCGCCGGCCCAATTCAGACGCTGTCGGCGCGTGGCGTCTCCGGACTTAGCGACATGATGAAGCATCACGCGGAGCGCGCCCCTTTGCATCGGAACGTCGAGGCGCGTGAGGTTGCCGACACCGCGCTGTTTCTGTGCAGCCAACTGTCTTCCGGAATTACCGGCGGAACGATCTATGTCGATTGCGGCTATAACATCATGGGGATTTAACGGCACAGACTTCAGTCTGTGCCACCGGCATCGTGAACAACGACGAACCTGATAAGACACCGCGCGGCGAGACACAGGACGAGCGCCTGCTGGAAACGCCACGTCCTGACGAATTCCTCCATACCGACACCTGGCGCGTGTTCCGGATTATGGGCGAGTTCGTGCAGGGCTTTGAAGACCTCGCCAAAATTACCAACGGTGTAGCTATATTCGGTTCGGCGCGCACAAAGCCCGATGACCCCGTCTATCAGGCGGCCCGAGAGACTGCTGCGCTTTTGGCTCAAGCGGGATTTGCAGTGATTACCGGAGGCGGCCCCGGAATCATGGAAGCAGCGAATCGCGGCGCCTTTGAAGCGGGCGGCACTTCAGTTGGCTGTAACATTGAACTGCCGCACGAGCAGGGTTCGAACCCTTACCTCACGCTATCGCTCAAATTCAAATACTTCTTTGTACGGAAGATGATGTTCGTAAAGTACGCCGACGCCTTCATCATTTTTCCCGGAGGCTTTGGCACGCTCGATGAGCTATTCGAGTCTCTGACCTTGATTCAGACACGGAAGATTCGCGATTTCCCGGTGGTGCTGTTCGGTTCAGAGTATTGGCGCGGAATGTTGGAGTGGATTAAGGGTCCGGTGCTGAGCGAAGCCAAGATTGCCGAACACGATCTAGAATTGCTGCACCTGGCAGACTCGCCGTCGCAAATTGTCGAGATTATTTCTCGCAGTCAGAAGGCTTCAGAAGAGGCTCAATAAGTGGCCGGAACCTGCAAGGGCTACGAGCCGGTATCAATCGTATCCATCAACCAATTCAGATAGGGCTCAGACACGGCATTGACGGACAGGGCGACGATCTCTGGAGTTTCGTAACTGTGGATGTCACGCACAACTTGATCTAATTCGACAAACTTTTCGCGAATCGTCTTAGCCAGTAGCAACACTTCACTCTCGCGCGCGATCTTGCCCTGCCAACGATAGATGGATTGGATCTCTGGAAGTATTTGCACGCACGCGGCCAGGTTTGCCTCAACGAGGGCTTCAGCAATTCGGCCGGCTTCCTCCCGGTTTGCCGCGGTCATTAGCACGACGATTGGTTCGGACGGAGTCATGCTCGCTTTGGTTTAGAGTGGACCTTTAGCCTTGCCGAGTTACGCAGTTTCCAATCTACGGTTAACTCTGAACTAAATGCTTCCGCCGTTTATTCCGATTCTTCCTCGTCGTCGTCTTCAGACGCGGGGCCGGTCAGCGGCGACGTGTCGTCGCCAAAGAATGAAGCATAGAGTTCCCTGGCCCGATCCAGATCGCGCTCATCGACCAGCACCTGGGCCCCGGGCGACATCACAGAGAACAGGGGCGAGAACTGATCCGCCGCCCCTGACTGAACTACTGAGCGTACGCCGTTCTGACGCAGGATGTCGTTCACCATTTCCGCTTCGGCCGGCGACGACAAGGTGTGCAGTGGAATAAAGCGCGCTTCGCTGTCGTCGGTGGCGCCGGCCTCTATTGTCAGCCGTTCAACCAGCTCTGCGCCATCGTCAGCACAGTGCGTGATTCCCGGTTCGTATTCAGCTTCGCAGGTTGGACAGAACATAAAAAAGTCTCAGGTCTCAGATCTCAAGTCTCAAGTCTCATGTTTCAAGTCTCAGGTCTCAAGTCTCAGGTCAAATCTCCAGCTGTCCGGCGTGTAAACTCCCAACGTATGACTGGGCTAACTTGAGACTTGGGACGTAAAACTTGAGACTCTCTGCTCGAACGGAATCTCTTCAAAATGCGTAAATCGCTTGAACTCGCGGAACCGCTGGTTAATCTCTTCATGGGTGAGGCGCTGCACGCGCTCTGTGCCAAACTCTTCGACATTAAACGATGCCATCACCGATCCAAAAATCATCGCGCGACGGAGGGCGGCTTCATCCAGCGTCGCCTGGCTCGCCAGATAACCCATCAACCCACCCGCAAAGGTGTCGCCGGCGCCGGTAGGATCGAAAACCGCTTCCAGCGGATAAGCTGGAATCGCAAAGTACTCTTTCATAGTAAACATAGCCGCGCCGTATTCGCCCCGCTTCACAATCAAAGTCGTCGGACCCCACGATAGAATCTTGCGCGCGGCTTTGATCAAATTCGGTTCGTCGGCCAACTGCCTGGCCTCGGCATCGTTGATGATAACCAGGTCCACAACTTCAATTGTTTTCTGCAGCGAGTCACGCGTGGTGTCAATCCACAGGTTCATTGTGTCCAGGGCCACCAACTCGGCGCCGGGAACCTGCTCGCGGACTCCGCGCTGCAAATCCGGCTGAATGTTTCCCAGAAAAACCAGACGCGATTTTTTCGAGTTCTCGGACAGTTTGGGCTGAAAACCCGCGAAGACATTCAACTGAGTGTCCAACGTATGGGCCACGTTCAGGTCGTATTCATAGCGCCCGTGCCATTGAAACGTCTGGCCGTCCGGTATGACTTCCAGGTCCGAAGTGTCGATATTGTGACGTGCAAATACCTCTCTTTCAGAGGCGCCGAAATCGCCGCCCACCACGGCTACCACGCGCACATCGCTGAAGAAACTGGCCGAGATTGAGAAATGGGACGCGGAACCGCCGAGCATGCGGTCGCGTTTGCCGAACGGCGTTTCGACGAAATCAAACGCTACAGAACCAACGACGAGTAGTGACATGGGTTAGATTTCAGATTTCAGATTCTAGATTTCAGATTTCAGATTTTGAGAGCCAAGATTGAATTTACCGCTGCTTACTGCTTACTGCTTTCTGCCTTCTGCCTTCTGCCTTCTGCTCACTGCTTACTGTCCTTCGGCTTGAGTCCACCGAGCAACTTCAGATCTTCCAATGCTTCAGCTTTGAACTTACTGTCGGGATAACCTTCTACCAGCTGAGATAAATATGCACGGGCCTCTTCTCGGAATTCGTCCGAAGTTAGATTGACCGGTTTCGCACCCGCATCGGTTCTTTTGTACAAGGACGGTTTTTGCTTGCCCCTTCCTTCAGAGAGGTAAAGATTGCTTTTGCCGGCGATGTAAAGCACTTCATCGATCTTCGAGAATACTGGATTGCCCGCGATGATTTCCTCGCAGCGCTGCAAGGAAGCCACATAGGCCTTCCGCAGTTTGAAGTAGAGCCGTGCCGCCTCGAGATTGTGAAGCGAATCCTTTTCCATATCCGGATCCCGCGCGACTTCCGGACCCTGCTTCGCGGCGCCCTGCGCGCGCGCAACTGAAGGAACTACGGTAACCAACGCCAACACCATTGCTAACAAACAAAACTTTTTCATCGTCTTACTCCATCCGCCGGTAAACTTGAGAGCCAGAAACCAGAAATCCTAGTTCCGATACTTTCCAATGATGGCTTCCAGCTTACGCGTGGTTGCTTCCGGCCACAAATCCGCAGCCGTAAAAATTGCGTTCTTCAAGGCTGACCCGCACTTACAGTCACGCGGACTTGCCTTCAGTTTCTTCACGGCGGCCCGCATGATTGTCTGCGCGTTCCGCACGTTCTTATTAAGGTACTCGATTACGGTCTCAACCGTAACCGCGTCATGTCCCGAATGCCAGCAATCATAGTCCGTAACCAGCGCCAGCGTGGCGTAACAGATTTCGGCCTCGCGCGCCAGCTTGGCTTCCTGCAGATTGGTCATGCCGATCACATCCATGCCCCAGGAACGGTACACGTTGGACTCGGCCACAGTCGAGAAGGCCGGGCCTTCCATACAGATGTAGGTTCCACCGCGGTGGGCTTTGACATCAACAGTCTGGCAGGACTCTGCCAGCACATCGCCAAGGACGCTGCACACCGGGTGCGCAAACGCGACGTGAGCGACGATGCCCTCGCCAAAAAACGTTGATTCCTTTGCACGAGCCCGCGTCCGATCAAAGAATTGATCGGGAATCACCATGTCCAGAGGCGCATACTTCTCCTGTAAAGAACCGACAGCCGACGCCGATAAGATTCGTTCGACGCCGAGCAGCTTCATGCCATAGATGTTTGCGCGAAACGGAACTTCGGTCGGCGTGAAGCGATGTCCGCGGCCATGACGCGGCAAGAAGGCGACACGCTCGCCCTCGAGCGTGCCAAGAATGAATTTGTCAGATGGATTGCCGAACGGCGTCTGGATCTCGATCTCGTCGATCTCCGTCAGCTCCGGCATTTGATACAGACCGCTGCCGCCAATGATGCCAATTTTCGCTGCTGTCATTTAGTTCAGTTCAGCTTCTCGCCAACAACCCGCAACTTCCCGTCTTCTTCGACAATTCGTCCCAACGGCTCGTCCGGATCATGATAAAACAGACAGGTCCAAACTTCCCGCGCTGCCTGTGGCAGAAGCTTCTTCTTTGCCTCCAACGTCTCGACCGGATAGAGATCAAATCCCATGATCCAGGCGAAGGGAACGTGCGCGCGAGTCGGAACCAGATCAGCAAAGCCGAAGAGCGTTTTTCCGTCGCTCTGTAGACGCGGACATTGCATCGAGCGATTGTGGCCGGCATGAGTTTCCATGCGCAGTCCCGGCCCAACTTCGTACTCAGCTTCCTTCAATTCCAACTGGCCCGAATCCTTCAATGGCCGCCAATTCTCAGGCAGATAGCTGGCTCGATCACGCTCAGTTGGACTTTCCGCGTGCTCGTACTCAGCCTGAGAAACGAAATAGCGGGCGTTTGGAAACGCCGCGATCGCTTCCCCGGATTCGCTCATGATCGTGTTGCCGCCCGCGTGGTCGAAATGCAGATGCGTATTTATGACGATGGAAATATCTTCCGCGCCGACTCCGGCAATGGCTCGCAATGATTCATCGAGTGTCCGTCGACGATCTATGCCATACATCGCCCGATGTTTTTCCGACCACTTCTGGCCGATGCCCGTATCGATCAGGATGCGTTCCCTGCCCGCTTCAATGAACAAACAATTCATGTTCATTCGAATACGGTTCTGTTCATCGGGCGGACATGCTCTTGACCACAAATTGCGCGGCACTACTCCGAACATCGCGCCGCCATCGAGACGAAACTCACAATCGGGAATGACCTCAATCCGGTAGTCGCCAAACTGCATCGTTCTCAGCGTTTATTTGTCTTGTTCGGCTTTGCCGCGGGCTTTGCTGGCTTGTCGGTCTTTTCCGGTTCCGCTGGTGGTCCTTCAGGCGGGCCTCCGGGAGCAAAAGGAGAAGTGGGCATCTGGGCCGCCGGTGGAGTAACCTGGTAGTTGTCCGCGACCGAAACGTGCGAGCGCTTGACGATGTCGTCAAGCCACTTCTTCCCTTTCTCTTGTTCGATCGCTTCGCGTGCCTGATTGCGATCCTTCTCTCCCATCCGCTTCTCTTCGACCTTGATGATGTGAAAACCAAATTGACTCTCGACCAGGTCGCTGATCTGACCGGGCTGCAGGGCAAACGCAGCCTTATCAAATTCCGGAACCATCTGGCCCTTGCCGAACCAGCCCAGGTCGCCGCCTTTGTCTTTACTGCCGGGATCGGCTGAAAACTCTTTAGCCAACGCCGCGAAATCGCCGCCCGCGCGGACTTTCTTCAAAACGTCTTCCGCTTTAGCTTTGGCTTTGGCGGCATCCATTTGTTCGCCGCCGGGCTTTGGCGAGCCGGGCGCCTCAGGTTCAGCCGGCGTCGGAGAGATCAGAATATGGCGCGCGTGGACCTGTTCTTCGAGATGCGCTTTTAGGTACGCATCGATTTCGGCGTCAGTTGCCTTCATGCCCGGATTCTTCTCGGGATTCAGATTCTCTTGCGCATACGTCTCAGCCAGCAGACGCGCCTGTTGGAGCATCACCTGCAATTCGACGCCGCGCTTTTTGTCGACGCCGGCGGCGATCGCGCGGCGCTCGCCCACCATGATCTGCCCCCATTGATGACGCGCCATTTTGATCCGTTCTTCGGGAATCTGCTGCGTCCCCGTGGGATCCTGCGCTTTCAACTCGTTAATGAATTCCTGGAACCTGGCTTCCTGATTGCCTTCTTTGAAGAAAGCTTCGATGTCCGCATCAGAAACCGCCGCGGCGCCGGTCGCGCCCGCCGACTTAAAGTAGTTCTGCGCGATAATCACCGTCCGGGCGAGTTCCAGCTGCTTTCTGATTTCGGGGCGATAGGCCACGCCCTTTAGACGCGCTTCCTCAGCCACCGCCAGGAGTTCCTGCAGATTTTTGGCAAAGTCCTTGCGCGCCGACTCGCTGGCTGACAGTTGCATCCGCGCTTGAGTCGACTGATCGGACGCGATCAACGCCACGTCTTCAGAAGTCAGATTTACCGCAGCAGAATGGCTGGCTTTGACTTGCCACACGATAAGTCCAACGGAAAAAACGATGCCGACCGCAGCAGCAATCCACGCTTTTGTTGTTGATTTCAAGACTAAAATCTTCCTTTCAAATTAAATACTCTTTGCCATTACGCCTGCAATGTTTCAGGGTTCTGCACTAATTCCAGGAGCACTCCGCCCGTAGATGATGGATGAACAAAAGCCACAAGGCAACCGCCCGCACCCGGCCGGGGCTGTTCGTCAATCAGGCGCGTACCGTTGGCCTTCAGTTCAGCGATAGCGGCATGAATGTCTTTAACACTTAGGGCGACGTGATGAATTCCCGGTCCGCGTTTCTCGATAAACTTTGCGATCGGCGAATCCGGCGAGGTTGCCTCCAGCAATTCAATGCGCGATTCACCCACCGGCAGCATCGCTACGCGGACCTTCTGGTCCGCTACTTCTTCCGTCTCGATCTCGGTGAGGCCGAGCGTTTTGAGCCAGACGTCGGCCGCTGTTTCAATTCCCCGCGTCGCGATGCCGATGTGATCAATCTTCATATTCCGGTCAGTGTCGGTAGTCGTTGAACTACTGACTCATCAGTTCCTCAACGGCCGAATACGGATCGCGTTGCTTGGTTGCAACTTCCGCCGCCAACTGATCAAGCCTCGCCAATGCCGCATCAGTACTGAGCGCTTGCGTAACCAGGCGCTCGCGCAACAACTCAAGAATTCTCCAGCGCGCAATCGCCTGCCGGCGCTGGTTTGATGACGAGGTCTTACCAAAGTCCCGGCAACGATCGATCGCGCCGGCCAGATCCTCTATGCCCTTGTTTTCGATCGCTACGGTCTTGACGATTGGCGGTTGCCATTCATCACCACGAGTGGCGAATGTCAGCAGCGATTCCAGTTCTTTTTCGGTACGCAGCACGCCTTCGCGATCGGCCTTGTTGATTACCAACACATCACCGATCTCCATGATGCCCGCTTTCATGGTCTGGACGTCGTCACCCATTCCGGGCACCAGCACCACTACGCAAACATCCGCGGCTTTCGCTATCTCGATTTCATCCTGGCCTACGCCAACGGTTTCGATGATGATTTTTTCGAAACCCGCGGCGTCAAGAATCGCCACCGCTTCCACCGTGGCCCGCGCCAGTCCCCCGAGATTGCCGCGTGTGGCCATCGAGCGAATGAAGACGCCTTTATCCAGAGATAGCGTTTGCATTCGGATTCGATCGCCAAGGATCGCACCGCCCGAAAATGGGCTGGAAGGATCGACGGCAATGATCCCGACTCGTTCACCGTTGCGCCGGTAAAAGGCTGCCAGCTTATCAACCAGCGTCGACTTCCCTGCTCCCGGCGCGCCGGTAATCCCGACAATCAGCGCGCGGCCCGTGCGCGGGAAGAGCTGCTTCATCAACTCGGAAACGTCCGCGGCTCCGTCTTCTACTTTTGAAATCGCTCGCGCAACCGCACCTGGCTCACCGGCAGCAATCCGATCAATCAGTGACTGGCTAGACATCAATTAGAAAGAGTTCGCCGCTAAGCCTGCTTCAAGATTTCCCGGGCAATAATGATTCGCTGAATCTCGGAAGTTCCTTCGCCGATTGTGCACAACTTTGAATCCCGCCAGTACTTCTCTGCCGGATAATCCTTGGTATAGCCATAGCCGCCGTGAATCTGTATGGCCTCTTCACAAACCCGCACACTCATTTCCGAAGCGAACAGTTTGGCCATCGACGATTCTCGGGTAGTCCTTTTGCCTTTATCCTTCAACGAGGCTGCCCGGTACATCAACAGACGCGCCGCTTCGATCTGCGTGGCCATATCAGCCAGCTTGAATTGAATTGCCTGAAACTCGCGAATCGCTTTTCCAAATTGTTCCCGTTCACCCGAATAACGCACCGCGGATTCGTAGGCCCCTTGCGCAATCCCCACCGCGAGCGCGGCGATCGAGATGCGCCCGCCATCCAGAATCTGCATAGCGTTCACAAACCCCATGCCCTCCTCGCCCAGGCGATTCTCGTCAGGCACAAAACAATCTTCGAATATGACACTGGCAGTTTCAGACGCCCGCAACCCCAGCTTGTTTTCCTTCTTTGCCGGCAGAAAGCCGCTCATTCCCTTTTCAAATATGAATCCGGTAATGCCTTTGCTGTGTTTTGTGCGATCGCTGGAAGCAAAGGCCACGCAGGTGTCGGCGTGAATCGCATGGGTAATGAAATTCTTGGTACCGTTGATGAGCCAGCCCCCGTTATTTCTGACTGCGGTCGTGCGAGTTCCGGATGCGTCTGAACCGGCGCCGGGCTCAGTCAGTCCCCACGCGCCGAGGTGCTCGCCGCTGGCAAGTGGCGTCAGGTATTTCTGCTTTTGCGCCTCGGTCCCGTATTGAAATATGTGATTTGAGCAGAGCGAGTTGTGAGCAGCGACTGAAATCCCCACCGATCCATCCACGCGTGACAACTCTTCGATCGCTATCGCATATTCAACATAGCCCAGCCCGGCGCCGCCGTATTCTTCAGGAAACAGCACCCCCATTAATCCAAGTTCGGCCAGTTTGGGTTTCAGCTCGATGGGGAAATGCTGGGATTCATCCCATTCCATGACGTGCGGCGCGATCTCAGCTTCGGCGAACTCGCGCACGCTCATCTTCATCTGCTGCTGTTCTTCAGTAAGTTCGAATTCCATCTTAAGTGGCACAGCCTTTGGACTGTGCAAAGCCTTACACTGAAA
>Ga0207646_10002594_pt1 | contig 21334 bp, 19 predicted proteins | sample KBSK5502metaG_FD_184343 | JGI IMG/M metagenome (GOLD analysis project Ga0207646, IMG submission 184343) | Corn, switchgrass and miscanthus rhizosphere microbial communities from Kellogg Biological Station, Michigan, USA - KBS K5-50-2 metaG... | ecosystem: Host-associated > Plants > Roots >... | reverse complement strand
GGCAGCGGTGTATGCGCTGATGCTCGATCCTCTCACGGCCGCTGTCTGCTCCGCGGAGGAGATCCGGCAGATGTTCGATGAAATGGCTGCCGCACAGAAAGGTTATCTTCCACACTTTATTAATCCAGAATAGGAGGTTATGATGGCTGATATCGTTCCATATCTAGAGCGAGTCCGTGCTCGATTTGAAGAACCGGAGATGCAGGCTACGTTTCGTGGCTTTAATAAAACCTTACAGTTCATATTCCCTGATCTCCAGCGCAACTTTACACTAACCATTGCTGCGGATGGAAGTGCGACGCTGGCAGAACAGACGGTCCCCCAGGCAGATATCAAAGTTACTACGAGCAGTGATATGCTTGCAGATATATTGGATCGTAGGGTGAATCCGACAAATGCCTTTATCACCCGTAAGCTCAAAGTTTCAGGCAAAATGGATGACCTGTTGAGATTGCAAAGATTGCTGTGAAGGTTGGTAGGGATTAGCTTCTATCGAAAAATTCCTCGCGGCTTGTAGGGTCTGGTTTCTTCGACAAGCGTATGGCGGAAAGATAAGGATCATACGCAGATAGCAGCCGGTTGGCTTCATAGGCGAGAGCGCGATAGTTGATGTGTCCACCGGGGCGGGAACGCTGCGTTGTGAGGTACAGGGCTTGCTTTGGGTCTCCATGCATCCAAAGATCAACCTGGTGAGCAAGTGGCAGCAGATTAAGAATAAACGAATAATCAATTGTTCCGCGATAGGCTGCCGAGACCTTCTCTAGAAACTGCTGTAACTTCGTATAATAGGAAATCAAATCTTGCTCGAACGCTGTTTTGTAGTCTGCAAAGGCTGGAATATCTGTCAAGTACAAGGGCAATCCGAAGCCACGGGCGACAATTTGCTCTATCGTGTCTCTGGTCAATCTTTCTCCAAATACCAAGGGCAAGGGAAAAAATCTGCCCCATGCACGATGGCGATTCAAGTCCCGTAGTTCACCCAGGAAACTTTCGATTACGAGCGTCATATGTGTTGTGCGCGCAAATCCTGGCAATTCATAATAGTTGGTATGGCCTGAAAAAATGATGGTGCTGATGGCCATTTTCGTTTCATCATCGCGGGTATGAATCCAGTTGAGGAGCCGGTTTCTCTCGAGTCCGGGCCAGAGCAGGAGGACATACGCTGCAACCAGCAGGTCTCCTTCTGTATAGCTTGGTTCAATCATGCTTACCCGTTGAGCCACTCGTTTTGGGGAGCTCTTGTATATCGAGACACGCTGCAGCAGGTCTGTTTGATCTGCCAGGAAGCGCTTTAATGCGTGCAAGTTTGTATTGGTCGTAAGGAGAGGAGAGGTATGCCGGATTAACGCAGGCGCTTCTGCTTTATAACCAAGTACTTCTTCCTCTTCTGTCGTGGGGGCGAGCAATTTTTCAAGCTGTGCAGCGACTTTCTGATAATATGAAAGAGGGGAGGCCTTCAGTTCTGCAATAATGCGGGACCAATCGCGAGCAGACGTTTCAAAGGACATGCCACTCCATTGACCGAAGAGTAAGAAGTAGCGCACACAGTCGAGTACTCGTGACGTGAGGGCGCTTCTCTGATCCGGTTTTGTCGTGTCGGCCTGATAATACTCTTCAAAAGCGCGAACCAACACAGCCTTGTGCTTCGCGAACAGCTCTAGCGATAAAGCTCCGAATGATTGATATTCTTCTTCCAGGCGTGTCAAGTCCTCTTGTGGCAGGCGTTCTGGCAAATAGTTTTCTATGGGGTGGAGGACTGCTTTCCCAAATGCAGCTTGATATCTCGTCGATTTTTCCTGGCCTGAATTAATAGACCCTTCATTAAAGAGTGCTAAACACAAGTGCATGGGAACTTTTCCCATATCCACAGCAAGCCTTGCCATGTCACCAACCGATGCATGACCGTATCCGCGAAACATTTCCTCAAGCTTCTGGTCCGGGTCAACGCCTTTTTCCCCCATTTCATGCAAAATCTCCCATGGCATGCCCGCCGCACGTGATTGACGCGCACCGGCCCATGCTCTATGTGCGGCAGTACGTTTCTGGGGATTTGCAATTGTGGTGGTAGCAACGGTGCCTGTGGTGAGATCTTCTAAACAAATAAGTTGTAAGCCAGTCACATCAGCAGGATAGGTAAACCACCTGTAAGAACCGCTAATGATTTCTTTTTGCGGGTGTATGACTGCTTTTGTTTTCTGTTGAGGTTGATTCATATGTAACATTGTGGACTATTTAACAGGCGTTGTCAAACGAAAACTGCCTATCTCTCCTCTACAGGTGTGTGTGCTTCCCGAGGGATTGGTGCCGCCGCACCGCGGACACGGTCAATGATCGAGAAGGGATCACCAGGGACGTTCGTGCCCCGCCAGGCGATGTGCTGATCGGGTCGTACGAGCACAAGTGGATGGCCATACAACCGCAGCGCCGCTTTGTCGGGAGCGTCCAGAACGGTGAGTGGGACACCCCGATCCGCGGCAGCCGCCTCCAGCGACGCAGTTGTGCTCGGCGCGGGTCCGAGGCGCAGGAGCGTGAAATCCCTTCCCAGCCGGTCGTACAGCGAGGTCCCGTCCGCGAGCCAGAGGTGGGGTGCCCGTGAGCCAGGCCGTGAGGTCGGTGTGTAGCGGTCGAAGACGAACTCGGGGGGCGGCTCATCGTCGTAGCAGACGATGGGAGATGCTTCGTAGTAGTAGCCAAGCTGAACTCCCACGCTGTTGAACTCGCGGAACTGGACGTGCGTGATGACCTCGCGGACCCTTTGCCGCAGTTCCTCTCCGGTTTCACTATCCTCGTCGATGCGGGGGTCCATTGCCACGGGGGCCCAGGCGAAGATAGCCAGGGCGATGTCGACGGCGGATCTCGACACGAGGGCACCCACCGGCTTACGCTCGGCCTCGTACGCGTCGAGGAGCCCGCCAGACCCCCACCCATGTAGCAGCGCGGTGAGAATCCAGGCGAGGTGGGTCGCATCGCCGATCCCGGCATTCATCCCGAACCCACCCATCGGCATCCAGATATGCGCTGCGTCTCCGGCGAGGAAGACGTTACCAGACCGGTAGCGGTTGGCCACCATGCGGCGAGAGACCCAGCGCTCGACACCGAGGATCTCGCGGTCGATCTCCCAGCCGTAGGCAGCACGCATCGCGGCATCGATGTCGACGTCGTCGAAGTCGCGGCCTGGCAGGACGATTATGTGAACAAGCCAGTGCTCCTTGCCGTCGAGCGCCACCGTGTTGGACAGCCCGTGCGGGTTGACGATCCAGTGCATCCATGCCGGCCCATGCCGGCCTTGTTCGATGAGGTCGCGAGAACGAAAGTGCACAGAGACGGTCTTGTTGAGCATTTCGTCTCCCTCCAGGCGACTGCCGATGGCGGTGCGGGTGGCGCTTCGCCCACCGTCGCACCCAACAGCGAAGCGTGCGGTGATGCGATCGCGGCGACCTGTGTCGACCTCGACGGCATGCACGACGACGTGATCGTACTCGTTGTCGATTGCCTCGACCTTCCAGCCGTACCGCAGCGTCACGCCGGGAAAGGTGCGTACGTGTTCAGCCAGGATCGGCTCGAGGAAGAGCTGGCTGATACGGTGCTGCGGTTCCGGCGTCGGCCATCCCTCATCCAGGCTCCCTGTCGCCTGGCGGCGCATGGAGGACGAGGGAAGATGCACTCGCGCCAGCTCGTTCCCCGTCCACGCAGTGAGATAGACGACGTCGGTGGGGTATTCGGCGGGAAGACCTGCAGCGCGGATATGCTCGGCACAGCCCAGCCGCCGGAAATGCTCCATCGACCGCGCGTTCGTCGTATTGCATTTCGGGTTGTCGGGACGTTGCTGGGAGCGCTGCTCCAGGAGCAGGACAGGGATGCCGCGCCAGCCGAGGTCCATGGCGAGTGTCAGCCCAACCGGTCCTCCACCGATGACCAGGACCGGGACGTCGACGGAGGTGCTGAATGCGTTCTGACGAGGCATCGATGATCTCCTAATTCACTGAAGCGTTCAGCAAGACTAGCGAGGCGCAAAGGCCTGGGTGCCCGTGATATCGCGTCCAACGATGAGGGACTGGATAGTGTCGGTGCCTTCGTAGGTGAAGACGGCCTCGATGTCAGCATGGTGGCGAGCGATATGGTACTCGAGCAAAATGCCGTTGCCGCCGAGCATTTCACGGGCCTCGGCGACAACTTCGCGGGCCAGGCGTGCATTGTTCATTTTTGCCAGCGAGGCCATAGCATCAGTCATCTTGCCTTGGGCCTGGAGCTGGCTGAGCCGCAGGCACAGGAGCTGCATGGTGGTCACATTGGCGAGCATGGCGGCAAGCTTGTTCTGGATAATTTGAAAGCTGGCGAGTGGCTTACCAAATTGGATGCGCTCCTTGGCATAAGTGAGGGCGATTTCGTAAGCGGCGATAGCGTGGCCGATGGCCTCCCATGCCACACCGGAGCGGGTGGCCGTGAGGACCCGCCCGGTGTCCTTAAAGCTGCGGGAGAACGCGAGGCGGTTTTCCAGGGGCACATGCACACCGGTGAGGGCGATGTCTGTTTGCCAAACGGCGCGCTTGGCAACCTTACCGGTCATGACTTCTGTCTTGAAGCCAGGTGTGCCTTTTTCGACGAGGAAGCCGCCGACGTTGCCCTCGTCGTCGCGCGCCCAGATGATCACCACATCGGCGAAGGAGGCGTTGCCGATCCAGCGCTTAGCTCCGTCAATGACATACTCGTTGCCTACGCGGCGAGCACTGGTCTCCAGGGCGACCGCGTCAGAGCCATGGTTTGGCTCGGTCAGGCCGAAGGCTCCGATTTTCTCCATGCGTGCCATTGCCGGCAGCCAACGCTGCTTTTGCTCCTCGGAGCCGAGTATCGCGAGCGAACACATGGCGAGGCCGGAGTGGACGCCGAAGAAGGTGCAGACGCTCGCGTCGCCACGGGCCAGTTCCAGTGCGATGAGCCCGGCAGCAACTGCACTCATACCCGGGCATCCGTAGCCCTGGATGCTGCCACCGGCGATGTTCAGGGCTGCCAGTTTTGGGATGAGTTCGAAGGGGAACTCGGCTCGCTCCCAGTAGTCGTTGATAATTGGGATGACATCTTTGTCACAGAAGGCACGCACTTTGTCGCGAATGCGGCGTTCTTCTGCTGTCAGGAGTTCATCCATCAAATAGAAGTCTGTTCCAAGTGACTGTCCCAGGGATTGCTTGAGGTCAGTTGCCATGATGTTTTCCCTCCCTTGTGGGTTATAAAATGGGTTGTTCTTCTCAGATAGTTCTAGCGTTCCCTTTGAACATAGCACGCCGCGTCTCGCGCTGTCAAATATCAAAAAAACCCTGGGAAGCCTAACAGCCTTCCAGGGTGAACGATTAAATGCGCATATACTCATAGCTCCTGCTAGATCAGACATAGAGCCTTACCAGGAGAATGGTGAATGGCAAAGCAGTTGCTGCATAACCGGAATCTACATTCCCATTGAGTTCACTGAGAAGTGTCTCAGCGATGGTCACAGGTATATAAGCCCCTTTGCTACTAGCTCATGTTTCGAAATTCTAGCAGATTCAGAAGGCGTATGGCCGCGAGCAAACGACTAAGGGTTGCTCGCGGCACTTTCCGATGGAGCAAGCAAGGCATCTATTGTAGCGCGTCGGATGCGATAGGCTTGACGTGTACCGCGATGGGGTAGAGTTATCGCCTCTAAAACACCATTTTTGATCCAGCGTCGAACAGTAGTGTCATCTACGCGCAATCTTTTGGCAACTTCGCGGACAGTTAGCAGGTCCGCCTCATCATGAGCCACGTGGCCCTCTTTCTGGTCTTGTGCTATCATGACGATCTTGTGCTATCATAACGGACAGTCCTATTTAAAGCAAGCAAGCTTCTGGACTGCACAGTTAATCTATTTGACTATAACGACGAACAAGCTGTTTTTTAGTAACTCTTTTCATAAAGTCGTTTATAGTCTAAATGCAGAAATTTCCGATATAACAGTTATTGCTTTAAAAACTCATTTATGACTTAATTGCAAATGTTGAGCTTATTAACCGCCAATCATCGACATGCTGCGATTTGCTCGTTTAAACCGCTTATCCCCGATATAATGTTTGAGTTCTTTGTTCCAGACAGCCTGCCGGATGGTCTTAGCTAAAACTTCATCGGAGGCATCAGAGCGAAGGACGGCACGGAGGTCGGTCTCTTCGGTGGCGAAGAGGCAGGTGCGTAGCTGCCCGTCGGCGGTAAGGCGGATGCGGTCACACGTTGCGCAGAACGGTTCACTCACAGGGTTGATGAAGCCGATCTCGCCTATGCCATCGCTAAATGTGTAGCGCCGCGCCGTTTCGGAGGGGTCACCGGTGGTTACCGGCACAAGGGGTCCATATTCGGCTTCGATGATGGTTTTCAGTTCGGCGCCTGTCAGGATATCTTCCTTGCGCCAGATCTGATCTGCATCAAGGGGCATAAATTCGATCCAGCGTATGACGTAAGCCTTGCGCCGGGCCAGGCGTACGAAATCAAGGACTTCCTCTTCGCTGTAGCCCTTAATAGCGACCGCGTTCACTTTAATTGGATGGATGGAGGGATATTTTTCCAATTCCTCTAGTCCCTCAAGCACGCGGTTGAATTGGTCCCTGCGTGTCAGTTGCGCGAACTTTTCGCGAATGAGGGAGTCAAGGCTGACATTGATACGTGTGAGACCTGCTCCGGCAAGCGCACCAGCCAGTTGCTTCAAAAGGATACCATTGGTGGTTAAGCTCAGGCTGCGTAAACCTTCGATCTTGCGCAACTGGCGCACAAGATCAGGCACATCTCGCCGCACGAGTGGCTCCCCGCCGGTCAGGCGAATTTGCTCTATACCCATGCTAACTGCAACCCTGGAAATGCGTTCGATTTCCTCGTAAGAGAGGATCTCCGCTTTTTTAAGCCAGGGTAGGCCCTCCGCAGGCATACAGTAGGTACAGCGGAAATTACATTTATCAGTAATAGAGATACGCATGCTTTTGATGCGTCGCCCGTAGCTATCGACGAGTAGTTCCATAAGTCGGTCTCCTAGTATGTGCAGCGGTAGGTGTTACCCCTCATCTAATCACTATATCACATTTTGAAGCTACTGTGTTGAACATTGTGCTTTGTTTGGTAAAGTCCTCATTAGCCATTTGTCAGGCGTTAGATGTTTCAGCGAGTGCCCGCGCCATTTCTTTCTCGCGCAAGCTGCTGGCGTATTCTAAATCCACCTGCCATTGGCTGATGGAGCGACGTAAAACGTGCAGAGTTGCTTCGAGTTGGGCAAGGTTCATCCCTTGATAGTGCGTCTCTCCCTCGACCAGGTTTTTTGCTTGCGCCTTCAGATGCAGGATATGCATCTGGCAGTAGTTGATATAGTGATCGATCAGGTGCAGCCGTTCGGCAGGATGTAGAAATTCCAGGTAAGATACCTTTTGCCAGAAAAACTTTGCGTATTCCCCCGGATTCGAGGTGGTATCCAGCATCAACTGGTGAAAGCGCTTGCGCCCAACGTCCGTAATTTCGTAAGCATGTGATTGCCGCTCGCCCTGTTGCTCCTGCTTTGCTTCGGTAGAGGCAATAATCAAGCCTTCTTGCTCTAATTTGGAGAGACGTGGGTAGAGCCACCCGTGGCTGACTTTGGCTACTGGCCCGATCATGTCGTTGATGATTTTGGCAATCAGATAGCCATGGATTGGTCCTCGCATAAGGAGGGATAGGATGATGAGTTCGTACATCTTCACACCTTACCATCATATAAATTTGCTTTTGGTTAGTTCTCTCAGAGAGGTTCGTTAAACCTGTCTGAGAGATATGTCTCGCTGAGATAATTTTACATGTAGTGGTTGAGGTTGTCAATTTTCTGTAAGTCACTGTCATTTAACACTGCCCTGGCTGCATTGTGACCAGGTGCACCCATGACACCACCACCAGGATGGACACCTGAACCACAAAGGTACAGGCCTTCGATAGGAGTGCGGTAGTGGGCGCACTCGGGCGTGGGTCGTAGAGAGAAGAGTTGATCAGGTGTGATCTCACCATGAAAAATGTTCCCGTTGGGCATGCCGTAACGCTGTTCAATGTCCACCGGGCTAAGTACCTGGTAATCTAAGATAGCATCGGCGAAGTTGGGCGCAAACCCGGTCATGGTTGCGATGATGCGATTAGCCATCTCATGCTTAACTTCATCTGACCACTGGCGGCCCTTGAGATGATAGGGAGCGTACTGGCAGAACATGGAAATGGTGTGGTAGCCAGCAGGTGCAACCGTGGGGTCGGTGGCGGACTGCATGTATGCCTCGATGTAGGGCTTTTGTGAGAGCTCACCCCGCGCCGCGTCTTCATAGGCCTCTTGCACCCAGTCGGGTGTCGGGCTGATCTCGCACGATCCTGCGTGCTGCAAGCCTGGTGTGGTGCCTGGGATACACTTGAAGCTCGGTAGCTCTTTCAAGGCAACATTGATTTTAATCACGGCGCTCTCTGTCTTAAAATGTGAGATGCGTTTGAGGAAATTTTTATCGAGATCAGCATCAGCGCAGAATTGCAAGAAAGTGCGCTTCGGGTCCGCATTTGAAAGCACCGCAGCGGCACGTAACTCCTCTCCGTTCTCCAGGCGCACGCCCTCTGCTCGTCCATTGTGGACGAGAATTTTGGCCACGGGAGTGTTGATACGGATCACCGCGCCATGCGCCTCAGCGGAGGCTGCCAGGGCAAAGCTAATGCGGCCCATACCACCCCGGACATAGCCCCACATGCCTTGCTGGCCATTGACTTCGCCGAACATATGGTGCCACATGACGTAAACAGAACCGGGGGTCTTGGGTCCGATGAAAGAGCCAATTACGCCCTGGCCCGCGAAAGCAGCTCGCAAGTAGTCAGATTCAAAATAGTCAGCCAGCATATCATAGAGGTTGCCAAACATCAAATAGCGGTAAATTTCCTCATCCTCACCTCTGAAACGTCCTGCCAGATCAGCAATGGATGGCGGTTCCTCAAGTAAAATAGGGTTGAGAATGGCTGAGGCGCGCTCAAAAAATTCCAAGAATTTTGGATAAGCCTCAGCATCGTGCGGTGAGAAGCGGCGAATGCCCTCGATGGTTTTCTCGGTACTTGCACGGAAAAAGAGGTAGTTGCCGTCGGGGTAAGGCACAAACATCTGCGGGTCTTTGACATATGCCTCAAAGCCGTAGCGATGTAGTTCCAGGTCACGAATGATCTCAGGTCGCAGCAGACTGACGACGTAAGCACACGGTGACATGGTGAATCCTGGGAATGGTTCTTCGAGTGTGCAAGCTCCTCCCACTCGATCTCGTTGCTCAAGTACTACGACTTTTTTCCCTGCGCCTGCAAGGTATCCTGCTGCAACGAGGCCATTATGTCCCGCTCCAATAATGATGACGTCGATCTGCTCGGTCTGATTTGCCATGGTGGAGGTCCTTTCGGGAATTGACATGTTGGCGTTTCATGTGAGTCTAGTATATCACAGGGTAGTGGTTACAAAAGATCGATGTGAAATTCGTGATCTATCTTCTTTTTTATTGAGGTAAGTTCCTATGCAGATACGGCCCTATGGCGACACCGCCAACGACGGTGTTGTGCAGCTTTCTTTCACGCTTCCACTGCCGTTGAACGCCCAGGCACGTGAGGCGGCACGTCGTTACGCAATGTTGATGGGTATCAGCAATCCACTGGTGGCACACGCGGAGGGTATAGATAAAGGATTCACGTTCTTTGTTATTTACGGTGCCTGTTCGCACACCATTGATGCAGAAAAGATGCTCGTGGATGAACTAGCCCATGAAGAACTGGATTTCTACAAGGTCAATGAACTGATAGAGAAACGCCTGGGGCGTCGAGTTACTGTGATTGGCGCTACTATCGAGAGCGATGCGCATACAGTGGGTATTGATGCGATTTTCAATGCCAAGGGGTTTGCGGGAAACTATGGGCTGGAACGTTATCCGGCATTTCGTGCATTGAATCTTGGAGCGCAGATATCTTGCGAGGCGTTGCTAAGACGAGCTGCCATGGAACAGGCGGATGCGATCCTGGTTTCGCAGGTGGTGACACAGAAGAATGTGCACATCCACAACCTGACCAAGTTGATTGAACTGGCTGAGGCCGAGGGAGTACGTGATCGCTATCTCTTTATTGTGGGCGGCCCACGTATTTCCCATGCCTTTGCTAAAGAGCTTGGTTATGATGCTGGCTTTGGCTCCGGCACAACCGCCAACATGGTTGCAAGTTTTATTGCGCAGGAGTTGGTGGCTCAATGGGAGTAACTGCTGACCGCATATTTCTTTATACTGTAATGGCGCTTACACTTCCTTCATCCATTCGTCCGTGAACCTCTACACAGGTATAATACTCTTCTTAGTGTTCAGAAACGTGTATCGTAATAACATACGGTACTATAATCTAAGTATAGGAGTATTCCGCTTGGATTTGAGGAAAGGAGCGCTGCCATGATAGACGAAGGGAGCAATGAGAGAGATAACCTAGATGCGGATGAGCTTGTAAAAAAAGAGCTTATAGAGCACCCCGAGGTGCTGGAGGTTGTTGAGGAGCGCAAAAAGAGGAAGTTTACCTGGAGTGGTCTAGTATTGGTAGTAATTGGCCTGGTGCTGATTGCTTCAGGTCTGCAACTGCATACCGGTGTTTATTCCGTTGAAGGGTTGATCGTGGGGATCGGAGTAATCGTGATAATAGTGGGAATTCTCAGGATTTTGATAGGTTTGATCAAGCCTATTGTTCCTAGTCAGTTGTGATGCTTAACGGTGTTGGTAAGTCAGAATGAAAACCTGCACATGCTGATAGGCTCCATCAGTAATATAGATGAGTGTAACACACCACGAGGTAAATATAATAGGCTCCTTTGTATACCTACCGTTACTTGTAGAACTTTTCTGACGTTCTTTCTTTGGGATGGGTAACGCTATTAGGGTATATAGCTACTACATGCTGTCCTATTCAGGAGCTTATAGAATGCAGTCACAGCGAATATCTGGGCAATGCGAGCTACCAATCGTCCAGCCAAGAGAAGGTTCAGGGCGGACTCTCAGGTTAAAATATACAGGTTTAAGTTTTTTGATGTGTTGCATACTGCTCTTCCTCTCCAGTTGCTCAAGTTTATTAGGAAGTGCTGCGCCTGCTGATCCCACTGCTGTGGTTTCTAAACCCTCCCCAAGTCCTTCACGGACGATAGTCAAGAGAGATGGTGAGGCTGAAAGCCGGTTAAATGCTCAACAGGCTAAAGTGCAACAACTTATGGCAGGGATGACGCTCGATCAGAAACTCGGCCAGCTTCTTATTGTAGAGTATATAGGCAACAGTTATACTGGGACGGACCTCCAGTATATGATTGCGAAGCAGTATGTTGGAGGGTTTCTGTACCAGGAGATCAATCAGAACTTTACCCCGCCGTATGATGTAATCAGCAATGTGGCTGCTTTTTCACGCCAGGCGATGAGTGATGCCAAAATTCCTTTACTGATTGGTACCGACCAGGAGGGTGGCCTGGTAAACCGGCTGCTTGTCTTTCATGGTTATCTGCCATCCGCAGCAGATATGGCGGCGACCGGTAATCCGCAAGTAGCTTATCACCAGGGATCTATGGCTGCTAAGTGGCTGCAACAACTGGGCATAAATGCTGATCTTGCCCCTGTCGTCGATGTGCACACCGTCGATCCACCCGTTCTGGTGACGCGCATGTTTGGGAGCGATCCCAACACCGTTGCTACCTTTGCCGGTGCATATCTGAATGGGCTGCAGCAGAATAATGTTGCTGGCTGCCTTAAACATTTTCCGGGGCTGGGAGCCATAACCTCTGATCCGCACGCGGGATTGCCTATCGTCAATAGAAGTCTGGCGGAGTTAGAAAGTATTGATCTTGCCCCCTATAAACTGATGATTCAGAAGGATCAACCTGCCATGATTATGTCCACCGATGTGCTGACGCCAGCGATTGATCCCAATTTACCCGCTGAACTTTCTCCTAAGGCCATCAATGATCTCCTCCGAAATCAGTTAGGTTACAACGGAGTTGTGATTACCGATGGCCTTTATATGCAGGGTATCAGTGATAGGTGGACGTTGAGCCAGGCGGCTGTGCTTTCGATCATGGCTGGTAATGACCTGGTTGAAGGGCCATACAGTGCCAGCCAGGTAGCGGGAGTAATTGCCGCTCTCAAACAAGCCATCCAGCAAGGTGAGTTGACAATCGACCGCATTAATCAATCGGTGGAGCGCATACTGCTGATGAAGATGCGATATGGTATCATCAAGTAACATAGTGAATCTCTCTGATGAAGCTCTAGGGCTTGTCGGCTGTTGTGAAGACCAACTTTCCATTGCACGATGTGTGACTTTCCGTTGCACGCTGCGGCTTTCCATTGCATGATGTGTGGGTTTCCGTTGCACAATAGAGGTTTCCGTTGCACGCTGCGGCTTTCCATTGCACGCGGCCGATAAGGAGCGCTGTATGGATGAGTGCAAAAGAGCGCCGCAAACTCTGCAAGAGTATGGAGAGATGGGCTTCCCAGGCGCCACGTGCCGCTAGCTGCCAGGCGCTGTTCCTCTGCTGCTTCAGCATCTGCTCACTGCACTTTCTGGAAAAAATGGAGCGCGTACGAGCAATTTCTGCGTTCCATGCCGGTACTCCGTGACCATTGGCCACACATAGATGTCGCAGCGTAATGCCGACGTTTTCGGCATCTTGGCTCCTGGAACAATATCCTCCCACGAGAGCTGATTGGAGCGAAACTCGGTCACCGGACAGGAGAAATAAGGCCGCACGGGAGCAGTGTCGTCGAGCAGGTCAAGGGGCAAGGCGCACTCTTCGAGGAGCGGTGGTGCGCTCCTGACACCCAGGCAGGAGGTGAGGGAACTGCTCTGTCCCCAATAGGGGACGGCTTGCAGCAATCGGCGCATCCTGTGCTCAGCGTCCTGTTGGATCTGGAGAAAGACGGTCATTGACCCGGCCGCGTGCGCCATCTCCCGCACGATGATCGACTCCTGGATGGGCCCCCGCTTGTGCCTCGCCTCGCTCCACTTGTATCCTCGGATCAGCTGTTGCGAGATCGCGACGCGCTCGGGAGGACGTATGCGAACGGTGGCTGCACGCAAGTGGGGAAAGAGTTCTTCGCGAACGATAGCCAACCCGAAGAGCTCTATCCCTACGCGTAGGAGTGCCAGGCGCACGGTTGCCGGTCCCGGAGTGGGCATCACAGACGCACAATTCGCACTGCTCATCGGAATACGGCACGAATAGGTGGAAGGGAAATGGTAGTCAGCGGCTATCCACATCCGGGAGGACTGCTGCCCCGTTGTTTGTTGCTGTTGCACCTGAGTCATCTCTCTGCTCCTTTGTGTCATTGCTTGGCTGCGAGATCTTCCAAAATGGGTGGAGTGCCGGAACCGAGGTGGCGATGAAGGTGTTCATCAGGCGGTAGAAGGCATCAATGGTTTCGAATGGGTAGACCTGGCAGGTCTCATCTGCCATCGCCTGAAGACACGTGACGAAGTTGCTCTCTAGGGCTGAATAGAGGGGAGCCCGACCAACATCTGTCCGTACAACAATCGCGCCACTGAGCCTCGTCAGGTGAGGCAGCATCGTGGCCACCTGAGCGCCATCCGGGCTCACCAGCGTATCGCGCAGCGTCCGCAAGATGGCGCGATGCCTCTTTTCCCGCTGTGCCTGATCCTTCACATACAGCAGCCACTGCTCAGTATCGGCACCAATGCCTGCACATTGGTACCGGACACACAGGGCGTACTCGCCCGAACGTGCAGGGATCTTCATCAGCATTTGCCCTTCCTCTTTAGAGGCCCCGTTGCGGGTATGCAGCTGGCTTGTCTCGGCATGGCGATCTGGAAGAGCCAATGCATAGGAGAAGTCAATCAGTGTTTCTTTGCTGATCTTCTGACGTGTCGCTGTACCCATCTCACTGTCGGCATTTTTCGCTGTGACGAGGAAGCCGTGCGTATCGCACAGCGCACATTCACAGACAATGCACTCAAAAGAAAGGTTCCCATATTCGGGTCGATCGAGCAGTGCAGCCGCACGCCGCCCGTCGCCAACCCGGCAGGCCGGGCAGAGTGGGCTGCCTTCTGCCGCAAAGTACGCTGCGACGAGAGCGGCATGATGATGCTTGGCGATATTGCCGCTACACGCATCTGTCTCGCTTTGGTCTGCGAGCAACTGGCGGCGTGGCATCACGCGGTTGGACCCGTTGCTGCCGGACGTGCTCAGGCTGTGAGCCTGCCACGCCGCGAGCACATTGAACGACATTTCGTAGAATGGTGCCTGAGGGTTTTCTGACATCTTAGATCTCCTCCTGTTCTTTAAGTGATCCTCCGCTGAGGATCTCAGGGTCGTCGATGAAGAGTTCGTGTGCATGCAAGGCTGGATTGTCCTCGGTTGCAGGGAGTGTAGCCATCTGTGCAGCGAGAGCGAGTAGCGCCCTGATCAGGGTGGAAAGCTCGTATTTCAGACTATCGTCACTGTGTGGGTAGTGCAGCGCGGAGAGGACCATCAGTAATCCGACTAGCACGGGGACCCCGTACCGGTCGATGTCCTCCAGCAGAGCCGCAAAGTCATCCTCGTCCGGGACAATGATCCTGCGCTTCTTCGCTTTCTCCACCTCGCTCGCGAAGACGATGTGGTGTAACACGGGAAGCAACTGGGCGTCTGTTCGTGCGTCTTGCAACTCATCAAGCAGATCGCGTAGACGTGAGGGATTGTAACGACCGACCTGTCTGAGAGCCCGGCCGAAGCGAAGCGTTCCTTTCTCTCGTTCCAGGACCCGTTTCAAGGGCATGTGTGCTCTGTCATTCATTGCTTCTGTTATCTTTCTCACTTCTTCGAGACTATAGCGCCATCCAGTATATGCTGTGTTCGCATGGATGCTCTGCGTTATCAACTGCAGATGAGCAAACCAGGCACTGGCACTACGGCGCATAAGACAGTTCAGGAGACTCTCCTGTTCATCATGTGTTCCTTTGGCGTGCAGTTGCGTCTGCCAGAAGGCGAGCACGTCCTCGCCGAGGCAGCCCTGGAGGGCAAGCAGCCATCCGCACTCCAGCACGCCGCTCTCCATTGAGAGCGACTGCTGTTGCCCCTGGGTGAGCAGCGTCTGATACGCGAGGCCGCGCCACACAGCTTCCGGTCGGAGGCTCTGCTGTGAGAGGGCAAGCCAGCGCCCGAGCGCGGCCTGATCGGGCTTCTCGTCAACCGGAAAGAGCAGCGGCAAGCAGCTCTCGGCGTTGATGGAGAGGGTCCTCGCAATGGGGACGTAGTAATTCACCACTGCGCCGGAGAGGCGTTGTGCACGCAGGAAGCGTGAAGCGCCAATGAAGGCCAGCAGCCCGGCATAGCGCGTCCCTCGCACAGCCACCTGGGTTTTCTCCGTCATCCGGCCCAGACTCTGCGCACTGCGCAGCGAGAAGCAGAATGAGGGGTCGATCGTCATGAGGACATGGATGTCCCCCTCGTATTTCCCCTCCACGAGGATTGGGAAGACAGGACGCTCGAGGTCGTAATCCCGCAGGACGTTGTTGAGCCAGTCTGTCCCTTGCCTTCGCGCCGTTCGCCTGGCAAATGCTTTCCATCGGCTGACCCTCGTTGCTACTTTGTGCAGTCCTTTGGTAAGAGCCTCTGCGTCCAGGCGCTGCTTCCCGAGCAAGTCACTGACTGAGAGGACCCGTAGACCTGGAGTCGTAAACAATGCCTGTGCTGGCTACTTAGGATATCCGTTCGAAAAATCGAGGGATTGTGCCAGTCAGATCCCCCTCCCCTATTGCCATTATGAAGAGATAGATGCACTCGCCAGGAACATCGAGAACAGACAAGCCAATGTTCAGCGACTATTGACGCAGATGCCTCGGCAACCAAGCAGAGGATTGAGGTGTTTTCCTCTTTTTTGGCAAGAAAACGGGACAAGTAACGCAATAACCTTGATATGGCCCACCCCATTACACCAAGCCTGCTTCACTCACCTTTTGTGAATGCCGTTCCCCGGGTCAGGCTGCTCTTTGGTAATTATGGTGTAAGCCACCCAACACGGGAACGGAGATCACCCGCTCACTCGAGTCGTGCAGGGGTGCAGACGGCACTGGCGGTACTGGTATCTGCTGGTGAATCCCTTGATGCGGTCGAGCATGATTGAAGTACACAACGTATGCCTTGAGGAGACGATAGAACTGCTTCTCATGCAAGACCAGGAAATGATCCAGGCATTCTCGCCTCACGCTCCCCAGAAAGCGTTCACAGATGGCATTCGCTCGAGGAGTCCGGTAAGGCGTTCGAAGCACTTTGATGCCACTCGTGGTCGCCACGCGCGCAAAACTCTGTCCGAATTTGCTGTCATTATCCCGAATCAAATATCGTGGTTTTTCTCCATATGGAGTCGCTTCTCGCAGTTGTTGCGCAACCCAGGAATCGGTGGGAGATCGGGTCACATTCATGTGGATGACCTTCCGCGATTTCAGGTCGATGATGAAGAAAGCAAACAGCGAACGGAAGAAAAGGTCAGGGATTTGGAGAAAATCGCAGGCCCACATCTCTGCAGCATGATTGTGCAGGAAAGTGGCCCAGTTCTGTCCACCCGGTCGTTTGAGGCGAACTGGCTTCATATACTTTTGAATGGTCCGTTTACTCACCCGAATATCCAGCTTGAGGAGTTCCCCACGGATACGCTCAGCCCCCCAGAGCCGGTTGTTTGCCGCTATCTCCTTGATTAAGGCGATCGTTTCGAGCGAGAGCCTCGGCTCTCTCGAATGCGCCCTCGATTTGCGCTTCCAGAACAAACGGAAGAGCTCACGATGCCAGCGAAGGATGGTCTCCGGCTGGACAATGAAGAGGGCCTGTTTCCAGGTTCGGACCATTCTGGCCAGAAGTACCAAATTGAGCCGATCCCTCCTCCTGTATGTCGGTCGTTTGATCTGTCGACGTAGAATGATCAGTTGTTGTCGTAACAGTGCGTTTTCCGCGAGCAGTTCGGCTTTGCCTCTGGTCATATCGGCGAGCGCACCGAGCAAAAGTGAGGTTGTCGATGGCTTTATCCAACACGATAAACGTTCTAGGATCACGTGAAAGCTGAAAAACACTCGTCGCTTGATTGAGATGAAGACACAAGGCACGAATTGACCCTCTCCTTCGTGAAATAGGCGCGTTGCCAGCGAGTAAGAGCAGAATGGATCTCGTTGATTGTACGCGCATCTCACATGCTTCGGCAAGGAAACTTGATCAATCGTGCACAAAATGCCGATTTTCCGAACGGATATCCTAAGTAGCCAGCACAACGGCAAGACAATCGTAGAGATCGCGAACGGTTCCGCTTTCAGGATGGGTTACCTGCGCATCCGGAGGTGATTGGAGTCGTGTTTGGACTTCGGGCAGATCAAGCCAGGCATACTCCTTGCTCCGTCCAATCACCCCACACTGGTAAGAGAGGATCTCATTCACAGGGGCCTTGTTTCCATACAAGCCGTCGACGCGCACGATGACCTGGCAGAGGGGAAGCGCAAACGCCGCCGCGTAAGCCGTGATGGCTTGGAGAGCTTGTCGCAATTCTTCTCGGTAATCGCCGTTTCCTGGACCAGCAAAGGTGCCAATCCATTGATGCGTGTACGGTTGTAAAACCGTTGTCCTGGTTCGCCCTACTTGTCCTCGTTTGCGTGCGAAATAGCCTTTTGCGCACACCCGATCAAAACGACGGTGAGGGGCTGGAAGGTCTCTTGTCTGGGGAAGTGCCCGCTGTCGTGCCGCCTGTTTGGTCCCATCGACATCGATCACCTGCCAGTGGTGTCCCAGGCGATCCCATAGCCCACCAGGAGGAGAACCGAACGGGGTTCTGGCTACAAGATCATCCTGAAACAAGGACCGTAATGCATCCACACTCGGCTGATCAAGCGCGCCAAGAAAACGGGAGAGGGTGCTGCGATGGGGCAGACGGCTTCGCTCGAAGAGTGCCATGAACACCTCGGAAAATGGAGCCAGACGCGCATAAAAGGCTTGTAGGCTGGGTTCACCGCTCAGGGCATACCCGATGAGCACTGCCACAAAATCAATCAGATCGTAGTGATCAAACCGAGCGCGAGCAAATCGCACCTTCATCTCGATAAGGTCCACCAGACCATACGTTTTGAGGATCTGAGCCACAATGGCGACTTCTGCGAACCAGCAAGGCGTGGTGGGAGCGGCTTCTGGGGCAATCTGGATGTGGACTGAAGCATGTGTCATACTAGGTGTGTATTCTCCTTTTAAGATGACATGTGTTTGTTTTGTCGACCTTCTAAGGAGACACCTTTTTCTCTCTTTTTACAATACTTCTCCCCTTTTATCTACACTCTTCCTCATATCGCCTGCTTGCTGTGATCTCGTTGCGCAACTCGTGGGCTTTACGAAGGAGCCGTTGGCCCCTCAGAATGAAATCCACGACTACAACCCCGGTGTTTTTCCCAGTGGCCTGTTTTGGACGATCCGCATCCCCGATGAGAGCGTAGAGATCGACCTCGATGAGGCAACGGCTTCAATGGACATGAGCGACCTGGAGACCAGGGACTTCCACGACCTTGTGAACACGCTGCAGCGTGGCCCCTCTGTACCCGCAGACGTCTCCTTCCGCATCCGTTGGAGCGGCGTAACGGCTCGAGTCAAGCTCCGCGATGACACGAACCAGTTCGTCGGCAATTTCATTGAAGACACGGCAACCGTTGTCTGGTCGTCGCATCAGGAGGGCTTCAAATTTGTCTCTGACCCGGCGAGCACCTCGACAAGCCTTTTTGCTGAGATCGGACGCGAACGCAATGGGGTCTTCTTCTCGTGAGAAACGAACGAGGATGTTAGCTGCAGGTGCTGTCAAACTGTGCACTTGTAGTGACTTCGTCTCCTAAACCAGATCCGCGACGCTCAGGGGCCGCTTTGAGCCTCTTGAGCGCGTCTGCTGTTGTATCCCCGAATACAAGCCCCAAAGTGCTCGTGAACTGCCAGGCTAGCCTGAGCAACCTTTCCTGACGAGCCTGATTCACTCAGCCCTTGTGGGTATTCTCCTTGAAGCTAGACCCTATGAACCCGCGTCTTCGCAACAAAAACGTGCACATCGGGTAAATTAGCCTAAACATCAATAAAGAAGATCATAGCGTCTTCGTTATGGCAATCGGGAGTATGACTTAACGAGACTTTGCCAAAACGGGTAGGTACGACTTTACGAGACTCAACATTTAGGTTGAAGGAATAAATAGGAAGAAACAAGAGCCATTCCAACGTCCGGAATGGCTCTTGTTTCTGTAAAAGTCTCCGGTTAGGGAACAACTTTATTTCCCGGAGAACAACTTTATTTACCAGGGAACAACTTTATTTATCTTCTACAACACCAGCTGTTCATCAAGAATAGAGTTGCGGACTCTGAGACGTCATTTTACGTGCATTAATGGATTATTCAGGCGAAATAAAGTTGCGGACTGGAAAACATCACATCTTTGACGTAACTTTGGTTTGAAGAATAAAGTTGCGGACTCGAACTCATCTTATCATCAGCGAATATGCTAAGGAACAAGAGTTAAACCCACCATTTTTGAACGGATGTGCCAAGTAGCCAGCACAGGCAATTAGAAGAAGGAAGGGACAACTTCTGGCTCCTTAGCTCCTTCCTCCCACCTCGTTTTTCACACTGTGGATCACCCAGCCATGCCAAAGCCAGTCGGTGACAAAGGCATGAGAGGCCCGGATGGAGAATCCCGCCTGTTCACAAAGGGAGCGAGCTTCGGCTTGGGTGTAGGGGTGAAGAGCTCCTGCGCCAACCCGACGAGCCAGCCAATTGCTCAGCCTCCAGAGAAAGTGGGGCAGACGCCAAGCGATGTCTTCCAGGAGCAGGTGTCCTCCAGGCACAAGCAGACGATGGAGGTCAGCGAGCGTCGCAACGGGATTTGGCATGGCATTCAGGGCATTGGTGCAGGTAATCAGATCAAAGCTGTCGGAAGGATAAGGCACCCCTGCCTGAGCGTCGGGACCAATCACGACCTGTTCGAGCCGCAGGTGGGCAATCCCACAGAGAAGGGCTTGTGCCTGGGCCAGCATATCCTGACTGCTATCAATCCCAGTCAGCTCGGCAGTGGGAAACCGCTCGTGCAAGAGGGAGAGCAACACTCCCGTCCCGCAGGCCACATCCAGCAGACGCGGGACACGTCTGTCTTGCTGGGCCTGCTCGGCGATGGCCTCGACGTTCAGCAGTGCGAGTGTTTCTGAGAGGGTACACGCGGTAAAGTGCTGATAGCGCTGATCGTAGGACTGGGCCCTTTTTCCTCGATAATAGACACTCATGGATATTCCTCTCCCTCTTTTGCGCAAGGCGTTTGGTGTACATGTGAGAAAGCCGCTTTCGCTCGCCTGACGCATCAACTCCCAGCTAATGAGCGCCATTTCGCTTTACCGACCTATCGTATCACATGGCCTGGTCGGATGTGCGGTGTCCACCTCTGGGACGGAAGGCCATCTGACCGTGAGTACACAGCTCTCTTCCAGTGCTTTCCAGTGATGCGGGATGCCAGCAGGCCAGAGGAGGTAGTCGCCCTCGTGTGCGAGGAGATGGGCTTCCCGGGGAAAGCTAAACTGCACACGTCCCTTGAGCAGGATGCAGAGCGTGGTCGCTTGCTCGCTCCTGCCCCACGAGGGCCGTTCTTCTCCAGCCGAGCACGCGCCCCACTTGACTTCGACCAGGCGAGTGGCACGCAAACCGCAGGTGTCCGCAAGGAAGTGCCCAACGAACCAGCCTCGATGAGATGCCCCATCCACCGAGGCATTCCCTGAAAGCACAGCCAGGCACTCGTGGTGCAGGCTGAATTCCTGATCCGCCTCACCTTGCGCATAGTCGCTCTCCATGTTCATCGAACGAGACTCCGTTTCATCAGAATCGGCCTCAGGGTCCTGCCGGAAGTGTTGTTAGTAGTATAAAGCGCCACCAGGCGAACCGCATCACCCGAAATGGATGATTGCGAGGGTGATTATGTCAGGAACGTCTGGAGGGAGGTGGCGAGAGATCACAACAAGAGCTCCTCTAGAGAGACGTGTCTCTGCACCACAGAAAGAGCCGCCTAGAGCAGGTGCTGGCCGCGTACAGCCTCACGGGCTTCTTTGCGGCTCTTCACGTTGAGCTTGTGATAAATACTCTGGACCTGCGTTTTCACGGTGTTGTTGGAGACCACCATCGCCTCAGCGATCTCCGGGTTCGAGAACCCCGCCACCAGCAGACGGAGCACCCGGTGCTCTTGTGGAGAGAGTGGCTCGATGAGTCGTGCTGCAACAGGAGACCCTGCTGCGGATGGGGCTACCTGCTCAAGGTGTTGCCGGGCGAAGGCAAGG
>Ga0207646_10002593_pt1 | contig 21335 bp, 12 predicted proteins | sample KBSK5502metaG_FD_184343 | JGI IMG/M metagenome (GOLD analysis project Ga0207646, IMG submission 184343) | Corn, switchgrass and miscanthus rhizosphere microbial communities from Kellogg Biological Station, Michigan, USA - KBS K5-50-2 metaG... | ecosystem: Host-associated > Plants > Roots >... | reverse complement strand
CATAACCGGCACCGTGAGAGATATGAACGGATCGGTGGTTCCGGGGGCGACCGTAACCGCAAAGAATGAGGCCACTGGCGTGACCGGTACTCAGACTACGACCGATTCAGGAATCTACGCTTTTTCTTCCCTCCCAGTTGGGAAATACACAATTACGATCGAGAAGCAGGGCTTCAAGACTCTACAGAAGACGGGGAATTTCCTGGAAGTTGGGACACCATTGACGGTCGACGCCGCTTTGGAGATCGGCCAGCTTTCGGAAACGGTTACAGTGCAAGGCGGAACTGAACAACTGCAAACTGCCAACGCCACCATCGGAAACGTGGTGGAACAGAAAGCTATTGAAGCCTTACCGCTCAACGGGCGCAATCCTCTTAGCTTGTTGCTTCTTGAACCAGGCGTCGTGCAAAGGTCTTCCGGAGCCGCAGGTTCAGGCGTGCACGTGAATGGCGCTCGCGACCGAGCCTATAACGTGACCATCGATGGAATCGAAGCGAACGAATCGTCCGTGCCCAACCCGGTCAGCAATCTCTATCGCCTCACTCCTGATAACGTGCAGGAGTACAAGGTCACCACCAACAATGCAACTGCCGAAGAAGGCCGAAACAGCGGCGCGTCGATTTCTGTTGCCACGCGAAGTGGAACCAGCGAATTTCACGGCGCCGGCTACTTATTTTTTCGCAATGAAGCGCTGAACTCTAATGAGTTTTTTGCCAATGCGCAGAACACGCCGAAGCCTAAGATAAGAATGTTCCAGCCCGGCTTTGAAATGGGAGGCCCGATCAGGAAGAACAAGACCTTCTTTTTTGCCAGCTATCAGTATAATCGCATCGACTTCACGCAGCCGATTGATCAAACGTTCGGGATACCAATTGTTTACACACAGCAAGCGCGCAATGGAATCTTCCGCTACTTCGTCCCGGATCCGGCCAATCCGCTGGTCATCAATGGCAATACTATCACGCGTAACAGTCCGCTGCTGGTGGATTCGAGCACCGGAGCGTTGCTTGTTCCCCTTTGCCCCACGCCCACGACTGGTATTCGCTGTATTCGCACATATGACATTCGTTCGGTGACAACTAACCTGAATAACATTGGCGGCAGGACTCTTGACACCGCCGTAGGGGCGCTGATCAATCCGTTTCCTTTGCCGAATAATTTTAGTTCCGGTGATGGCCTGAACACTGCTGCCTTTTTGTGGAATCCGCCAACGGCAGTCAGGGGACCGGCTATCGCCGCTCGCATCGATCACAATTTCAACGCGAACAACAGTATGTTCGTGCGCTACCTTTGGTCCGATTACAACACGCTGAAAGGTGATCCGCTGAATGGCCGGCCACAGGTCTATCCTGGTTATCCACCGCAGGGCGAAGTATTTCGACGCACATCTAATCTCGCGATAAGCTACCGCCGGGTCATCTCTCCGCGTGTTGTCAACGAACTTACTGTCGGTTACGGGCGCTTCGGTTTCCTCTTTACTCAGGGCGAGGCCAATCCGAAATGGCCGGATGTACCGCCCTTTGACTTTGCCAGTATAAGCGAGCCTTGGATCAATACACCGCGAACGGCGCGTTGGGTTACCACGCCGCAGGTGCTGGACAACTTGAGCTTCGTGCATGGCGCGCACGTTTTCCGTACCGGCTTGAATTTTCGCTTCTATCGCCACGTCGATCAGCGCGGCCAGCCCGGCGGCATCAACGTAACGCCTTCAGTGACGTTTCTTCAAGGGAACCGCGACCCGTTCAGCGTTGCCGGGGGTGGCTTCGCGGCCGCAGGCGGCATAAATACTTCCACTGATAACGTCAATCTTGGCGGATTGATCAATAACTTGTACGGCCTGCCCGCCAGAATCAACCAGGTGTTTATTTCAAATCTTAAGGACAATGTTTTCCTGCCCTTCAAGGTCGGCGACAAGGTGAGCCTCTATGCCGAAAAGCACAACCTGGATCAGTACAACTTTTATTTTCAGGATGAGTGGAAGGTTCGTCCGAACCTAACTTTGAATTACGGCGCGCGTTGGGAATTCAATCCACCGGCTAACACGTCACCGCAGATCAACGTCCTTGTGCCAAGTACGCCAATCGTCAGGACACCGCTGCCGGCAACCCCAGTCGTCAACCAACCTGGCGCGGTAGCTTTCGTTCCAGCCAAGCACTGGTACGAAGGCAGCTTCAGCGGCGCCATTGGACCTCGCTTCGGGTTGGCTTATAGCCCTGATTTCAAATCGGGTTTTCTGCATACTTTGTTCGGTGAGAACGGCAAGAGCGTCATCCGGCTTGGCTATGGCATCGCCTTCGATACGATTTCGTCCTTCCAGGTGACAGCCGCTGCCGGCCGAGTTCCCGGATTGGTGCAAAGCTGCACAACGACTTTCCCATTCACTACAATCACCAAGGATTGCGTTAATTCGCCTAACATCAACAACAGTGTCGCTGGTGGCTTCCCAATCTTACTGTCGCCTCCGACCGTACAGCCGTCGACTTTGTTTACACCGCCACAACAATTAAGAACTAATGCGCCGCCAGTCACTGTCTTTGACCCGCACATGAATCTGCCTACGGTTCACGAGTGGAACATCGGCATTCAACGAGAGTTACCTTGGGGCCTGGTGATGCAAGCCTCTTACATCGGGCGCCGGGGCGAGCGTTTGTTCATGGCCTATAATGCTAATCAAATCAACGCCGATGCCATTGTGCCCTCGTTCCTAATCATGCAGCAGAACGTCGCGATAACCGGCTGCCGGGCATCGGGTACCACGGCGGCGGGGGCACCATGCGGCGTTGCGCCTCCCTTACTGACTCAGCTTCAGACACAGGGCGGTCTGACAGCAGCGGCAGCCGCAACCTTCCTGAACTCATCGACAACGTTGAGCGATTTGGGCCTCAATGCGGCTGGCAACTTCGCAGGTCGAATCGAGGACACGACGTTGGGTCTGAAGCTGAGGCCGAACCAGCAGTTTGCCGTGATTACATATCTCTCCAATGAAGGCGACTCGAACTACCACGCCGCCCAGTTCACATTGCGGCGACGGTTCAGCAGCGGTCTGGGTCTGAGCATGGCCTACACGTTCGGCAAGTCAATTGACAACCAGTCCGTCGATCCAGTCGGAGCGTCGTCGGGTGGTGGACTTTCGACGACCAACTCACGAACGCCGATCGACATTCGCAATTTCCGCAACGAACGAAGCCGCTCTGATTTCGATCGCACACATGTGCTGACGGCAGCCTCAGTGTGGGAAGTCCCGGTTGGCAGAGGTAAGCGCTTCCTCGGTTCTTCTCACGGCGTCGTTAACCAGATTCTCGGTGGCTGGACCATTAACAGCATTTACACATTCATGACCGGAGAGCCCTTCAGCGTAAATAGCGGCGGAAACTCAAGCACTTCTCCGGGTGGCTTGACCGCGAATGCAGGGCACGTTTCACGCGCGGTCGTTCTTACGCCTATCAAGGCTCATTTGCAAAATCTTCCTGGCGTGGTGGGGCCAGTGCTGTTCGCGAATAAGAATGCGTTCGCAGTTCCGGCGCCGGGCCAGAATGGTGCGGGGCGGAACATCTTTGTCGCGTCCAATTACTGGAACCTCGACCTCGGCTTTATCAAGATGTTCCAACTGACGGAACGGTTCAAGGTGCAATTCCGGATGGAGATGTTCAATGCGCTGAATCATCCGAACTTTGACAATCCGCGCGATGCGAGCGTTGGATCGCCGGCCCTCTCATCGCCCGTCTTTGCTCAGACCTGTTGCGCAACCGTGGCCCCGCCTTCGACACAGACTGTTGTTCAGACCGGCGAGTCGGCGCGCATCATACAGTTCGCGCTGAAACTACAGTTCTGACTTGGATGGAAACCGCGGGAAACCGGCGAGGCGCCACCAAGACTGTCTCGCCGTTCTTGTTTCTTACCAAAAATGAGGATGCTTCACAGAAGTAAACGATCCCGGTTCTCATAGTTTCTCTGCCGGCCTTAGAGTCCACTTTTAAGGCAACCGTCCAACGAAACTCTTAACCGGGGGCCGAGCAATCGGCCCCTCTTCTTGTCTTGGGGATTCAAGTTATGGCTGCGGTCTGGGAGCGACCGAGTGAGCACGCATTACGCTCAATTGGGCTTGAGTTCACTTCCAGCTACAAGAGTACGAAACGCCTTGCGACTTTGCTATTTCAGTAAAACGGTCTTCGTAGGGTTTAGCGTATTCCTCTACCGTCCGTTTGATTCGGTTGAAGAGTTTGCAGTGAAATCTTTCCCTGGCAACTCTGTCCCTGAGAAAGAGCATTGCATTCGCTTCTCCCCAATATTCCCGATCCTCCCAAATCTCTACTGGATTGCCGCCCATCTGTCGCGCCAGCTCGACCAGCCGGGGATCGTTAACGTTGTATCCATTACTAAGAAAAATCTTGTTGTAGATTGGGGCCAATCTGACTTGCAGAGCATATAACGCCTTATCAGTGGTGGCTATTTTCATGACGTGACCGAATTCGTGAGCAATCTTGGTCGCGGCCAGCACGTTTCCGCTAAGTACCTTCGACGATTGATACGGTTCGAGTGCATTCATTACCGGATAATAGACCGAAGAGGGAAAGCCTTCGTCAATGCGACTGCCGAGCGTGATGGTCGCGGCAACAAGTTCGCCGGCATCGTTCCATTTGTATTTGCTGGTTCCGGCGCCGTGCTCGTTACCGGGAACTATGGTAATGGTAAGCACGAAACTCGCGTGGCGAGAGTACAGTTCCCACTGCGCGCGGCCAATCTCAGTTGAAAGAAACTCGTCTTTCCATTCTTTGTATCGTGTCCTATATCGGTTGTCGATCAGTTCCCGAATGCCTTTGCTTTCGGAATTCGCAACGGCGTTATATTCGGCGCGCGTGTAAGCAGCCGGTCTGGGCTGGGTAAGATCTTTCGCCGACTGCTGCGCGGCGAGCCGCGGCGACGACCCGAGCCACAGAACAACGACCAATAGAGACAAAGAAGAGATGCGCAATAGTTTCACGGTTGTGTCCTCCTCGAATCGAACGATCCTGAGACCTCAGGGCTAGATGGCGCCGGCTAATATACTCCAACCGGCGACCAAACACATCGAATTTTGGCGGCCGCGCCAGAGCGGCAAGTCACGGATCGGCAGCAAGTCACGAAGGAAACGAGTCGTAACTATTGGTACAGTAGAAAACGCGCGCGCGCGCGCTGGAAATTCTCCAGCGCGGTTGCCCACGACCGGATCATCTCGTCGGCCGAGTCTCCGCGCCTCAGCCGTTCCAATGCGTCGGCGTTGACCAGCAGGTGCGAGTAGCCGTCAATTTTCCAAGAGGTGGGAAACAGACTATGCAGGGCGACCGCGATCTCGATGCCGGTACGGACCGATTGAAATCTGGAGCGGTCGGTGATCACGATATTGACGCCGCCACATTCTTCGTTCTTGAAAACCGACGAGTTTGGTGTGAAGCGCACGGGCACGAAACGCACGCCAGAAATGTTGCGCGCGTTGAGATGACTCGCCAGTTTCTGACCGTCGAGCCACGGAGCACCGATGATTTCAAACGGCGTGTTAGTGCCGCGGCCCACTGAAAGATTGGTCGTTTCCAGCAAACCGATACCAGGATAGAGCGCGGCTTCGGTAAGACTCCGCATGTTTGGCGATGGATTGACCCAGGTCAGATTGGTGGCGTCAAACCACATCGCGCGCCGCCAGTTTTCCAACTTGATCACGCGTACGTCAGCCCCCAGGTGACGTTCTTCGTTGAACAGCCGGGCCAGCTCTCCGACCGTCATTCCGTGGCGTACCGGAATTGTGTGGTAAGCCGTAAACGAAAGTTTGTCGATATCAGCGACGGGGCCTTCAATGTCCCTACCGTTAATGGGATTGGGCCGATCGAGAACAATGATGGGAAGTTTTACCTTCGCCGCTTCTTCGATTACATAGCCCAGGGTCGAGATATACGTATAGAAGCGCGCGCCCACATCCTGGATGTCAAAAACCAACGCGTCGAGATCTTTCAACTGTTCGGGTTTTGGCCGGCGCGACTCGCCGTAAAGCGAGTAGATTGGCAGACCAGTCTGCTCGTCTTTGGTGTCGGAAACTTTTTCGTCAGCTAATCCGCGGATGCCATGCTCAGGAGAGAAGAGCGCCGCGAGTTTCACGCTGGGCGCTTTGAAGAGAACATCGATCGTGGAACGCCCGGCGCGATCGCGTCCCGTCTGGTTCGTGATCAAAGCCAGGCGGAGGCCCGCGAGTTGTTTGAAGCCGTCGCGTTCCAAAACATCGATACCGTTTATAACCTGCGCGTTCGGCGACGGGATTGCGCCCGCCCGCGAGTTGTTTGAATCCAAATGCGCCACGCTTGCCAGCAGCTCGGCGGCGGTGCGCGCTGATTCCTCCCGGACCTGGGCAACAGTGGTGTCGGTGATCGAACTGGCGACGATTGACGCGACTCGTCCGCGCAAGGGCCCGACATCGCCCTTGCCATTCGGATGGACGCGATTGCTCAAGAAAATTACGAACGTATCCGAAGCCGGATCGATCCACATCGATGTGCCGGTGAATCCGGTATGGCCAAACGAGCCGAGCGGGAACAGGTCGCCTTTGTTGGTTGAGAAACTCGTGGCGATGTCCCATCCCAATCCGCGCGCGGCGCCCGTTTCGCTGACGGCATGCGGTCGCGTCATCGTGGCCACGGTCATCGGGCTCAAAATTCGCGCGCCATTGTAAACGCCGCCATTCAAAATCATTTGGCAGAAGATTGCGAGATCGTCACCCGTGGAAAACAAGCCCGCATGACCGGCCACTCCGGCCATGCGAAACGAAGTCGGATCATGAACCTGGCCGCGCAGCCATTGTTCGCCTTCCGCTCCCGCGTTCGTGTCGTTATCGCCGAGATAGTTCATCTGGCCGCGGCGTTTTTCAGTTGGGGCGATTCGCGATAAGAGTTTTGCGTCCGGACTAAAGCCGGTGTCGCGCATGCCCAGAGGCGCAAAAATATTTTTTCGCGCAAACTCGTCGAGCCTCTGACCACTGACCCGATGAACCACCTCGCCCAGCGCGATATAGTTAATGTCGCTATAAACGAAGCGAGCGCCGGGTTGATTGCGCAGAGGCTCGCGATACAAACGCTTCAGGGCTTCCTCGTATCCCATCCATCGCTCTCTTAAATCGAAATCAGGAGCGAAACCGGCCAGGTGAGTCAGCAGTTGCTCGATCGTGATCGCGTCGCGGCCTTCCCCCTTCATTTCCGGAATGAACTGAACCACGGGATCGTCGAGACGCACTTTGCCTTGCTCGATCAGCAACATGATGCTGGTCGAGGTGGCGACGATTTTGGTCAAACTGGCGAGGTCAAAGATCGTGTCCGCGGTCATGGGCTCACGCTGCGGCTCAACCGCGCGCGCGCCGTACGGCTTGCGCCAAACCACGCGCCCATGTCGGCCGACGACGACGACCGCGCCCGGCAATTCCTTCTTTTCAATGGCCGCCTCGATGGCAGCATTCATCCGAGAGAGACGCTCGGCGGACATGCCGGCTGAGGCTGGCCCAGTTTGCGCAAGCTGCGCCGCAATACTTTGCGCCAGCAGAACTATCAGCGCGATAGAGAGCCTGATTTGGCAGCTGATCATTTTGGGACGCGAGTCTTCAACTGAATTCCCGCGCCCCGAGGATACAAACCTGGCAGCGATATTGGCAATCTTCCGGTGATGTCTATCTGGCCCAACAACGCTCGCGCGGTGGCTTCCTGCAAGCTCGGCATGTCCCCGTACGAAACCAGATAAGTCTGAAGCCTGGGAAAACTTAAAAGCACATAAGGATTGCCGAAACTGATCCCAATCAAAGGGGCCTGGCGATCGATCAACTCGTTCAGAACTCTCATTCCTGGTTCGGGCAGGGTGACGCTGCGCGCCTGGCCCGTGCGCACGCGGCCATACATCGAAACGACCACCAGATTGGCGCGGCCGGCGCCCTCGATCGCTTTTCTTACTTCCTCTTCAGAAGACCGATCGTCAAGGACGATCGTTTCGATTTTTTGTCCTCCCCGGGCCATTGCGGCAATGAATGGTTGCGCTACCAAAGCGCGATCGTCGCCATTCGTTATCGCCAGATTGAAGATGCGTGGAGCCGGTGACACCTTTAGCGGCAAAAGACTCGCGTCGTTTCGCACCAGAGTAATTGTATGTTCGGCGATCTCATTTGCCAGGTGAAATGCATCTTTGCCGGCAACTGCGCGGTCGATTTCGTCCAGGGAGGTGATGCGTTGTTGTGAAAGCCCGAGGTCATATTTCGCCGCCAAAACCTTGCGCGCGGATTCTTGGATGCGTTGCTCGTTCAGTCTTCTCTTCTTTACCGCGTCGCGTACGCCGCGAAAGGCCGCATCAGGATCTGCGGGCTTTAAAAGCATATCAGCGCCGGCTTCGAGCGCGCGGATGGAAGCTTCCTCCTGGGTAAAGTAAAGCGTCAGGCCGCTCATGCTCATCGCGTCGGTCACGATCAATCCATCAAAATGCAGCTCGTGCCGAAGGATGCCGTTCATCACGGGCGAAAGCGTCGTCGGCATCGTGCCGTTCTGAACGATGATCTCGGCGCCGTCTTCAGTCTCAATCGGTTTCTGCTTTACATCGCGAGGCAACGGAGTGATTGCGGTGCTGTCGATCAACGGCAAGCCGATGTGTCCGGTCATTACTGAGCCGACGCCGGCATCGACTGCGGCGCGAAAAGGAACGAACTCTACTGAATCAAGACGCGCGCGGGTCACATCGATTTCCGGCAGTCCACGATGCGAGTCAGTGGCCGTATCGCCATGCCCGGGAAAGTGCTTGGCAGTAGCCATCACGCCGCCGTGTTGCGCGCCTTCTACAAAAGCGGCAACGAAGCGGCCGACCTGAACCGGATCCTCGCCGTACGAGCGCACATTTATTACCGGGTTGGCGGCATTGTTGTTGACGTCGGCGACGGGAGCATAAATCTGCTGAATGCCCAGGGCCCGGGCCTCTCGGGCAGTCAACTCGCCTGCTTGCCGCGCGTAATCCGGGTTTCCGGTGGCCGCGATCGCCATGTTCCAGGGAAAGTTAACCGTGTCGTCAAAGCGCATTCCTGCACCGGCTTCGAGGTCCGCGGAAATCAACAGAGGATATTTCGCCAACGCTTGCATGCGATTGACCAGCACCACAGATTCGTACACCGGTCCGCGAAACAGAATGATTCCACCCACGTGATTATCAACAACCTGATGACGCAAAGCCTTGAACGCGTCGCTGTCCTGGTTGAGGAAAGTTGCGTTGACGCCGACTGAGATCAATTGCCCGATCTTTTCATCCAGCGACATTTTTCCGAGTTGGTGGTTGGCCCACTTCAGGGCTTCCAACGATGGTTGTCGTCGAAAGGGTCTGGGTTTCTGTTCAGCGGTTCGGGCTCTCTCTTCAGTAGATTTGAGCGGGTTGAACGCATAAGGGTGTGCCAGTGGCGCCATCATCAAAGCGCCGAGAGCGATTGCGGTGACGATCAATTTGACGGGTTGAGTTGGTCTCATTCGTTCTCGCTGAAATACCTGAATTGAAGTCGGCTGACTAATTACCGACGCTTTCATCGGCCACGGCCGGCACGCTCGCCCCTTTTAATAAACTCACAGCATAGCCGAACGCAAAACAGATTGCGGTTCCAATCAGCACGTACCATGTCCAGGCGATTGCCGCGGCGAACTGGATCTTGATTATCAACATGGAAGCGAGTGACAAAGCCATGCCGCACATCACCCCAATCTGGTTAGCGCGTTTGGTCAGAACGCCCAGCAGAAAAGCGCCGAGCATCGGCCCGTAAACCAGCGACGCGATTGTCAGTCCGGTGGTGAAGACCGATCCCCAACTGCGCGCCAGTATGGCGATGCAGATAAGCACCAGGCCCCAGCCGGCCGTCAACCACCGAGAAAGCTTAAGCAAATCTTCATCGGTGGCGTGCGGCTTAACTAACGGCTTGTAGAAATCTATGACCGTGCTGGAGGATAACGAGTTAAGCGAACCGCTCAGGTTCGACATGGCGGCGGCAAAAATCGCCGCGATCACCAAACCTGAAATTCCATGTGGCAACCGTTGCACAATAAAGGTCGGGAAAATCTCGTCGTTACTCGCCAGCTTTGTCTGCAGCGGGAAAAACTTGTAATAAGCAAACAGCATCACGCCAATGGTCAGGAAAAGGGCGAACTGAACGAAGACTACGAAGCCGCTCAGCACCAGGGCCTTCTGGCTTTCGCGCTTATTGCGGCAGGTCAGCAACCGCTGCACCAGGAGTTGGTCGGTTCCGTGCGAAGCCATCGTCAGAAACGTTCCACCCAGCAGTCCGGCCCAAAAAGTAAACGGCACGCTCAGATCGAATTTGAACGAGACGAATTGAAATTTGCCGGCCGCAGAGGCCTCGGCCGCGATAGCCTGCCAGCCACCGGGTACCAGATGCAACAACTCGTAAGCAGCCAGCAGCGATCCTCCGATGTAGATCACCAACTGAATCAAGTCGGTCCAAATCACTGCCGCGATGCCGCCCTCAAAGGTGTAGATCAAGGTCAGCAACCCCACGATTATGATCGACCACAACCACAGATGCGGCAGTCCCGGCAGGCTGGCGCCAAGCACAGCACTGAGAACCAGTGAAGCCGCGAAAACTCTCACGCCCTCAGCGAGAGCGCGCATTACCAGGAAAAGCGAAGCCGCAAAATTCTTGGCCTGAACTCCAAATCTGTTCTTGAGCAGTTCGTAGGCGGTCAGAAGATTGCCGCGAAAATATGCCGGAATAAAAAGCAGACTAATCAGGACGCGCCCCAACATGTAACCGAGCACCACCTGTAAATACGTGAAGTTGCCGCCCTGTTCCGGCTTCGCATAGTTTGCGTAGGCCAGCGCCGGCACACCGATCAAAGTCAGGGTGCTGGTTTCAGTCGCCACGATCGACAAGCTGATGACAATCCAGGATGTGTTCTTATCGCCCAGGAAATAGTCTTTGACCGTACGCTGCGAGCGCCTGAACCTGACACCGAAAATCGTGATGCCGGCGAGATAAAGCAGCAGGACAAGATAGTCGATTGCTGAAAAACCCATGTTGAGCGTCATCGTGCCACACGGACGACAGGTATGGACACAGAACTCTGTTAGAATTCGGCAAGTTCGGCGAGAATCTCGCGGCCCGCGCCGTTCAACAATCAGCCGCTAACGCGTCTGGCTGATAAGCTTTAGTGCTTCGGCAAGCACACCCTGCGATTTTCCTAAGGCCGATTCTGCCTCGGCACGCGAGGAACCTGTCTTACTCATCACCAGGGCCAGCGGCAGACTGCCATCAGCCGAATCAAGAAACTTCTTCGCGTCTTCCTCAGTTAATCCGGTTTCTGTTTGCAGAATCCGCAGCGCCCGCGCGCGCAATTTGACGTTCCGGGTCTGCACATTTGTCATTCGATTCCCGCTGACATAGCCGAGCCGAATCATGGTCGCCGTCGATATCATGTTGAGCACTAACTTTTGCGCTGTTCCAGCTTTCAAACGCGTCGAGCCGGCGATTACTTCGGGGCCGACGACAGGCACGATGCTGACTTCGGCGGTGCCGGTGATCGGAGAGTTGGGGGTGCAGGTAATCGCCACGGTAAAAGCGCCCAGCCCGCGCGCATGCTTGACGGCTCCGACAGTGTACGGCGTGCGCCCAGAGGCGGCGATGCCCACCAGTACATCTTGTTTAGTGAACCCACGGGCGTCCAAATCGCGCGCGCCGGCTGAAGCGTCGTCTTCAGAAGCTTCGACAGCCCGATAACAGGCTTCGTAGCCTCCGGCGATGACTCCCTGAATCACTTCCGGCGAGACGCCAAATGTTGGAGGAATCTCAGCAGCGTCGAGGACCCCAAGTCTTCCCGAGGTTCCCGTGCCAAGATAAAAAAGACGGCCGCCTGCGCGCAGTCGTTCGACGATGATCTCAACAGCTCGGGTCACGGCGGTCAACACTTGCGCAACAGCGTCCGCCACCCGCGCGTCTTCTTCATTCATCAGTCGCAGAATTTCTTCAGTTGTCAGCGAACTGATTTCGGCCGTGCGCGGATTTTCCTGTTCAGTTAACGGGGTCGGCTCGGCGGCTTCTGACATGATTGAGAAAGGGAAGGCTGGAAATCTCGCTCCTTCGCGCTTGCGGACGGCGCCAGGCTTCATACTGCCAGCGGCAACCTATGTAGTTGCTCTTGTGCCATTCGCCCGGCGGCTAACGTGGGAGAAAACCGGGGCTCAGCGATAAACGCCTTCCTGGCAACTCGCGCAATCTCTTCGCGCAACGGCGCAATTACTAACTCGCCCGCGCTGAAAACGCCGCCGACAAAAGAAACTTGGAACCGCTCTCCCTCCATCTTCAGTTTACGAATAACGGAGACCGCGGTCTTGCCGAGTTCTCTTCCGGCTTCAGTCAAGATATTGCGGCCCACAGCGTCTCCGGCTCGGGCGACGTCAATCACGTGCTTGCTGAATCCAGCGATCCGATCGTTGGTCATCGTCGGCGCGTAGATAGCGGTGGACAAATCCTCCGCCGCGTTCACCTGAAAATAATTGCAAGCTGCCGCCGCCAAAGCGGTCTTTGGTCCGCGCTCGTCCGTGGCATGGGCGACCGCCTGTAGTGCGCGCCGCGCGATCCACGATCCGCTTCCCTCGTCACCGGCAACCGGGCCCCAACCTCCGGCATAAACTCTCTTGCCTTGCCGGTTGACTCCACAAGACACGGATCCTGTGCCGGAGATCACGACGACTCCCGGCGCTCCGTCCGTGGCGCCGTAAAGGGCCATGTCGGCGTCAGGCCACAGCTCGATGTTCTCGATACCCAGGGTTTCGACCAGCACTTCGCGCATTCGAGTCCTGATGTCTTTGCGTCGGACTCCAGCGAGGCCAATTCCGGCGGCGATAATGTCGTCGCGCTGCACCAGGGCCGCCGCGCAGGCCCTGTCGATAGCCTCGCGGATCGCGGTCGCTCCGCTGGCGACACCGACCCGCAATGGATTTGAAGGGCCCGCGGTGCCTTCGCCCAACACTCGATTTCCATCAAGAATCGCTGCACGAGTGCGCGTCCCGCCGCCGTCTACTCCGACTACGAGTTTGCGCAGGGTGCTGAGTCGCCGCGGCAGAATGCCGATCGAGGTTTGCGATGGGGCCATGAGTCTTCGATGCCAGGCAGACCTATAAAGATTTCTATTCTAGGAACGGCCCAGCTATAATGGAAACTAAAAGATCTTATTCATGTAATAACCCCTGTTGATGTAGTATTACACGATGGACATCCGCCAGATAAAAGCTTTCGTGGCAATTGCTGAAACGGGCACGTTCACGGCCGGCGCCGCGCGCGTCCACGTGACCCAGGCCGCGATCAGCATGCAAATCCGACAACTGGAAACTGAAACGGGCGCCAAGCTTTTCATCCGGGCGCCGCGACGAGTGATTCTGACCGAAGCGGGCGAGAAGTTGCTCGAGCGCGCTTACGCCATCCTGCGTGAGCATGACGCCGCGCTGGAAGAACTCGCCGCCCTTACCGGGGCCCATCGAGGCCGTTTGCGGATCGGCAGCGCTTCGGCGATGGTCAGCGCCGATCCCCTGCCGCAAATTCTCAGAGAATTGCGCAAGTCGCATCCGGGTGTGGAAACCTCAGTGGCTTCGGGAACCAGCGAGTCGTTGGTGCGGCAAGTGCTCGCGGGTGAGCTGGACGCCGCCTTTGTGTCGCTGCCGGTGGAAGCACGCGGAGTGCAGACTGAAATCCTGAGCGAGGACTCTCTGGTCGCGATTGCTTCGCCAAGACATACGTTGGCAAAGCAGAAAGTAGTTAGTGCTTATGCGCTGGCCGGCGAGAAGCTGATCCTCGGAGAGCGTGGCGGAAACACGCGGCGGCTGATCGACCAATTCTTTGCGCATGCCGGTGTGACTCTGAAAGTGGCGATGGAACTAAGCCGGCTGGCGGCCATCAAACGCATGGTCGAAGAAGAGATGGGTGTGGGCATAGTGCCGTTGCAATCCGTGCGTGAAGAGGTTGCGAGAGGAACTCTGGTGCGCTGGTGGATCGAGGGTGCGCAAATCAACTGGCAGCTAGGTATCGCCCGGCTGGTTGGCGGCTATGAGTCACCAATCCACCAGACGTTCTTGCAGCTTTGCCGCGAACATTTTGGAAACGACGCCGCGAGCCCCACGGCAAAACAGACCGCAAAACCGAAAACCAGGCAGAAGAAGAGAGCCGCCAGCCGCTAGCGGTTTAGAACTTCGATCGATCCATACAGGGTCGCTAAGTCGGAGCGCGGACATCCTGTCCGCCTGAGCGCGAACAACGTTTTCAAAGCGATTCTGTTCGTGGATCTGAGTGAGGCTTCGCCCACTGGCGGACAGGATGTCCGCGCTCCGCCGCTAAAACTGAAGTTAACTTCCTCGGCGCGTCTCATTCAATCCGGCAATCAACCTTTCAACATCCTGCTCGTCATTAAAGAAATGCGTGGCCACGCGGAGGCCTTCGGGCTTTTCCGTCACCACAACGCCGCGACGGAATAAACTGCGCACTACTTCGCCGGGATTTTCAACTTGCACGAGTGTTTCTGCTGAGCGCGCCGTTTCATTCTGCAGTGGTGAAAGAACACTCCAACCGTTTTCCGTCAGACGTGAGGTAAGCAGGCGATTCAATTCCTGTGCGCGGCCCTGGATGTTGGTAATACCAACTTCCTCAATCAGATCGACGGCGGCGCCCAACGAAAAGATAGCGGCGAAGTGCGGGCAACCAAGCTCTACGCGCGCAGCCGCGTCGTGACGCGGACGAAACTCGTCGTTACGCATTTCAAAAGGTTCTTCGACACTGAGCCACCCAAGCGCTCGCGGCAGCGAACGCTCTTGCAGCTCGCGACTTAGGTAAACAAAGCCCGATCCGTATCCGGCGAGCATCCACTTGTGACCGGTCGCGCACAATGCATCGATCTTCATTCGCCGCACATCAATTTCGAAAACACCGGCTGACTGGCTCGCGTTGATGACCAGCGCATGGCGGCCTTTGATGTTGCCGACTTCCTCCGGATCAATCCGAAAGCCATTGGAATACTGCACGTGACTCAGCGCGATGATTCCCGTTTCGTGCGTCATGGCGCTGCGCACGTCGTCGATGCGCACTTCGCGCTCTATCGCGGGCAGCAAATGAACGGGAATCCGGCGATTCATCCACGGCAAAGTCGTCACCGGAAACTCGAGTTCGCAGGAAATAACTTCGCCGCGATCTTCCAGAGCATCGACGATCACGTTCATGCCTGAGGAAGTGTTTGTCGTAAAACCGATCTCGTCCGGCTCGGCATTGATGAACCGCGCAATCTTCAGTCTGATTGCTTCACGATCGGCGAGCCAGCGATTCCAATGAACGTCGCCGTCGCGCATCATCTTTTCGTAGTAGCCTGAAGCCGCTTCGAAAGACGCGCGCGACACCGGCCCGGCCGCGGCGCTGTTGAGGTAAGCGAGGCGTTCTGTTACCGGAAAGCGTTTGCGGATTTCGTTCCAGTTGATTGAATCGGTCATACGGTGATGAGTATAGCCGAAGGTGCGTCGGAATTAACCGCAGAGGTCACGGAGGTTTCCGCGGAGATCGCAGAGGAAAGCTTCTTCTCTGCGTTTCCTCTGCGGACTCCTCGGCGACCTCTGCGGTTAAGAAAGCGTTTCGTCATCGACGCAAAAAATATAGATGACTCACCCGATCCAAAATGCGCAACAAAGCGGAGTTAGTTCAGGGCATCCAGTAGTTATGACCTCACGTTCGCTGAGGCTTGATCTGTTGGTGTATAGTTTGAATTCAAAAGGAGAGACCGATGGGCAGAATTGTCGCCTCCGTACAAATCGATAACGCCTCTGACGTAACTAAAGGTCTGAGGTGCGATGCATTGGTAGATACGGGCGCATCCTTGATGGTGCTGCCGAGCGCATGGAAGGATCGACTCGGAGTGCTGGAGTCAGGAACAGAAATTGACGTTGAGACCGCCACTCAGGAAATCGTCCGGGCTGAAGTATGCGGGCCGGTGCGCATTCAAATAGAAGGCTTTCGCCCCATCTTCAATGAAGTGGCCTTTGTCGAAATGAAACCCGCCGACGGTGACTACGAGCCCTTAATCGGTTATATCGTCCTGGAGCAAAGCCAGGCTGCCGTCGACATGCTCGGTCATCGCCTGGTTCCAATCAAGCATATGGATCTGAAGTAGCAGACCATTAATGGAATCTATCACCATTGAAAGTCATAAGTTTACCCAAGCCTCCTGATGCAGTTACGGCCGCACTCCTTGCGCGCGCTCTCTTATTCTTAAATCACGCGACCCAGCACTCCCTCCTGAATAGTCCGCTCGACAGAATGATCGCAATTCACAGTTTGGATAACAGTGTCGAGCATCTGCTTCGCATCATCGTTCAACATTTGGATATTGAAACCGCAACGGGCAAGTCTCTTGACAGTATTGAGTTGGCATCTCTGGCTGGAGAAGTGAACCGCTATTTAAAGGATAGGGTGGTGGTTATTTTCAGAAAAATGGTGATGAAATGGAGACCTTTTTTGTGGCAAGCCATCTTAAGGACCAGTTGGTGGCGCTCCGGTCCGAGCTCTCGACGAAAAAAGAGGGGAAGGCGTACGTTAATGATGTCTTGGAGCGAGCATACTCTTATTCGATAATTTTGCTTGGAAGCTATGCAAGAGTCGCCACGAATAACCTGAGCGCTGGGAAGTAATCCTTTGGTGGCGGCCAACCTCAGAGATCGAGTCCGAAGTGGTAAACGAGAGTGGCAAGAGTGTTGCGGTAGAAACCATATAACGAGTCATTTCTTAGTGGTTGGCCGCCTCAAACCACATCGTCGCCAGCGGCGGCAAAGTAATCTCGGTTGAATATTCCAGACCGTGAGATGGAACCTCTTCAGCCTTGATACTCTTCACCACTCCAAATCCGCCGCCACAGTATTTTTCGTGATCGGTGTTGAGTAGCTGCTTGTATGTTCCCCGCCCGGGTAACCCCAGGCGATGGGCTTCACGCACGACGGGTGAAAAGTTTCCCACGCAAATAATTTCTTTCCCGGTTGACGGCGAGATGCGACGAAACGCGAGCACATTCTCAGCGGCGTTATCCACTTCGATCCATTGAAAGCCGCTCGGATCGCTGTCAGCTTCCCACAGGGCGCCGTGCTTCAGATAAAGCTTGTTCAGATCCTGAACCAGCTTCTGCAGGCCTTTATGCACCGGGGTTTTCAGCAGGTGCCAGTCGAGACTCTCGGTCTCGTTCCATTCGCGCCACTGCCCAAACTCGCCCCCCATGAACAGAAGCTTCTTGCCTGGGTGCGCCCACATATAACCGTACAGCGCGCGCAGGTTCGCAAACTTTTGCCACTCGTCACCCGGCATCTTGTTCAGCAGCGCGCCTTTCATGTGCACCACTTCGTCGTGAGAGAAGGGGAGGATGAAGTTCTCGCTCCACGCGTACAGCAAACCAAACGTCAGCGAGTTGTGATTGCCGGCGCGAAAGAACGGATCGGTCTGAAAGTACTTCAGCGTGTCGTGCATCCAGCCCATGTTCCACTTGAAATCAAAGCCGAGGCCGCCGGCGTAGACCGGATGACTCACGGCCGGCCACGCAGTCGATTCTTCGGCGATCATCAACGTGCCAGGACATTCACGATGCACAACTTCGTTCAGCTCTTTTAAGAAAGCGATGGCCTCCAGGTTTTCGCGTCCGCCAAACTCATTCGGCACCCACTCGCCTTCTTTGCGGCTGTAATCGAGATAGAGCATAGAGGCGACCGCATCGACGCGCAGCGCATCGAGATGAAACTCGCGCAGCCAGTAAAGCGCATTGGCGATCAGGAAGTTGCGCACTTCGTTACGGCCATAGTTGAAAATGTACGTGCCCCAATCGGGATGCTCGCCTTTGCGCGGATCGAGGTGTTCGTAAAGCGCCGTGCCGTCAAACCGAGCCAGGGCGAATGCGTCTCTGGGAAAATGCGCCGGCACCCAATCCATGATCACGCCCACTCCGCTTTGATGAAGATGATCGACAAGAAAGCGAAAATCGTCCGGCGTGCCGTAACGCGAAGACGGAGCGAAGTAAGCGCTGACCTGATAACCCCATGACGGACCGTAAGGGTGTTCCTTGAGAGGGAGAAACTCGACGTGCGTGAATCCGTTCTTCACCGCATAGTCAGCCAGCAGCGGCGCCATCTCACGATAAGTCAGAGGGCGATTGTCCTCTTCCGTAATACGCCGCCACGAGCCGAAATGCACTTCATAGATGGACAGCGCTTCGCGCCACGGCTGTCGTTTCTTTCGTTGAGCCAACCATGGGCGATCGTGAAACTTGTAGTTTGATTTAAACACGATGGAAGAAGTCTGCGGCGGGACCTCCATCATAAACGCGTACGGGTCGGCTTTGAGAAATGTCAGCGATCCGTTCTTGATTTCGTACTTGTAAAGCTCACCGGCTTTGAGGCCGGGAATGAACAACTCCCACACGCCGGAACTTCCCAATTGTCGCATGGGATGCTTCGAGCCATCCCAGCCATTAAAGTTTCCGACCAGATTGACCAACTCCGCGCTCGGCGCCCACACAGCAAAAGCAACTCCGCGCTTGCCTTCGTGGATGGTTACGCGGGCGCCGAGCTTTTCATAGATGCGTTCATGTCGGCCTTCGTTGAAGAGATGTAAATCGATGTCGCCGAGCGTCGGAGAGAATTCAGAAGCGCTTTGCGCCTTGGCGCCTTTGCGTGAGGGTTTCGTCCGAGCCGAAGCATCTGCGATCGGCAATTTTGCAGCGCTTACCCCGCTCTTGCTTTGTTTAGCTCTTGGTTTCTTATCAGCCATTACTCTTTTACCAAGCGCGCTACTTAATGCTGGGAGCGCGGACGTCCCGTCCGCTCTGTCTGGCGCCGAAAAACAGAATGGCGGCTAATCCCCGGGTTCCGCTGCGCTCCACCCGGGGCTAAACTCTGCCGTCTGCTCCGCAGACTCATTGAATCGCAACGTCGCCAGTAATTGCATGCTAACGTTAACGGTGTTTAGAGTACCGACTTTAGTCGGTCTTTTTCGTCGCCGAAAAGACCAACTGACCTTGGTACTCTAAACGCCGCTCGCTAAAGTCTCTTCGTTCGCATAGTCAGGCTTATGCGGCTCGACAAATTGTCGATAGATGTCTGCGCCCGTTCCCATCGCAGGCCGATTGCTTTTCGCCTGCGCGAGAATTTCCAGGAAGCGTTCGCGCACCGGTGGCAATCCCAACTGCGCCATTAAATCGATCGCCCGGCCAGCGTACTTCAGAATCTGAATAGTTTCGATTCCGGAGATATCGTTAAAGAACCAACCGCAACTCGTGTACATCAGCAACAGCATCCGTTGCAATTCAAGATAAGCGAGCGCGCGCCACAATTCATCCATTGCCAACTGACGTCCGGCGTGATCACGAAGAAATTGCTCGCGCAACTGATCAGGATCGAGCACCAGCGAAATACTGTCATCGCGTGCCTGCCATGGATCAAGGAACAGTTCTCCGCGCGTTGCTTCAAAGTGCACTGCGTTCTCGTCGCGCAAAAAGTCCAGAGCCGCTCTCAAAGGCGTGCGCCAACGTTGGTTCCATCCGGGCTCTCCTCCGGTGTGGCAACCACAATCGCGAATCCAACGACTGACGCCATGCAGACAACTCCAGGAAGTTCCTTCGCCTTGCGGGCCATTGTTAATCTCAACTTCGTATGCCGGAGGATGCTCGTCAAGATACTCCGCGTAGTTCGTGATCCGAAAGCCTCGGGCCGGCGCCTCAACTTCCAGCGCGTGCGCCAGGCATATGTCGCCAAACTTGAAATGGTGGCCGTAAGTCTCGCCGTCAGTCGCGACGTTGACCAACTCGCGGGCACTCAGTGACGCGAATCGGTCGACAAACTCACGGCTCGACTTTAAAAGATTTTCAAAAGCAATGGCTCGCGATATGGGTCCGTCATAGAAGAAAATCGCGATCGATCGACCGGAACCATCGTGATGAGAATAGCGATAGGCGACCGCGGTATCGACGCTATTTTCATCAACGGAGCGCCAATCCGCGTATTCGACCCGGTCGCATCCGACACCCCACGCGAGATGCTCGCGCGGGGACCCCGGTCCGCTCCCGGTTCTGTAACGAGCCCGTATTCGCGCGGCCTGATGCGGCGCCAGAATGACAAATCGTAAGCCTTCATCGATCAGCGCGCCGATTACTTGATCACTGCAGGCTGTCTCCGGCAGCCATAAAGCTTCCGGGGCACGCCCGAAGCGTTGGCGAAAGTCAGCGATACCCCAGCCGATTTGTGTGCGCCGATCGCGTTCGTTGCAAAGGGGCAGAATCGCGTGGCCATAGGCCTGGGCGATGGCATTGCCGTGTCCCCCGCGCCTGGATGCGCTGAGACGATCCGCGTCGAGTATGCGCTGGTAGGTTTCACTGTGATTTTGCTCCAGCCAGCTCAGCAGTGTCGGGCCAAAGTTGAAACTGATATTCGCATAGTTGTTGACGATGCGTCTTTCACCGGTCGCGGGATCGACAATCGAGGCGAATGCGTTGGGACCATAACACTCGGAATGAATGCGCTCGTTCCAGTCGTGAAAGGGCGCGGCGCTGGGCTCAGCCTCAATGATTCCAGTCGATGGGTTTTCGCGCGGTGGTTGATAGAAATGACCGTGGATGATTAAGTTGCGCATTGGGCAATCAAAGCACGGAGCCACAAAAAAGCTCAAAAGGCACAAGAAGATCTGGATGCTTCACCAGCAAAAACCGTTTAGCTCCTTTGTGCTTCTTGTGCCTTTTCGTGGCTCGTTGTTTGTTAAGGTTAGGTTTTTCTCCGCCCATACATGTCAAAACCCACCGCAGTGACCAGCACTCCACCTTTGACAACGTACTGCGCCCAGTTCTCAACATTGAGCAGTGACATGCCGTTATCCAGGCTAGCCAGAATAAGCGCGCCGAGCACTGCGCCGAAAACGGTGCCGCGTCCGCCCATCAAACTGGTGCCGCCAATGACGCATGAGGCAATGGCATCCAGTTCCATCAAGGTTCCGGCATCCGGCGAGGCACTACCCACGCGAGCAGTGTGCAGAATCGAGGCGAGCCCTGCCAGGGCCCCCATCACGCAAAACGCCGCCAGTATGTAGCGCTTGATATTTATTCCGGATAGCCGCGCCGCATCCCGGTTTCCGCCAATAGCGTAGAGATAGCGGCCAAAGGTGGTGTTGGCAGTCAGAAATGCGCCGGCGATTGCGACGGCCAGCAGAAAGATTACCGGTATCGGCACGCCGCCGGCTTTGTTCATCAGAAAAATGAAAGCGACAATGACAACCGACGGAATCAGAATGAGAGCGGCCAGCGCGC
>Ga0207646_10002592_pt1 | contig 21341 bp, 16 predicted proteins | sample KBSK5502metaG_FD_184343 | JGI IMG/M metagenome (GOLD analysis project Ga0207646, IMG submission 184343) | Corn, switchgrass and miscanthus rhizosphere microbial communities from Kellogg Biological Station, Michigan, USA - KBS K5-50-2 metaG... | ecosystem: Host-associated > Plants > Roots >... | reverse complement strand
CGTCAGCAGCCTGACGGTGAGCGCGGGCACGACCATCACCGGCACCTACAAGACGCAGTACCAGATCAGCTTCACGGCTGCGGGCACCCTCCCCATCGGCGCCAGCGCGGATACCACCGGGACGCTGGTCGCCATCACCGGGCCGAACAGCTACACCGCCAACAAGCCGGCAGCGAATCTGGCCTTCAGCGACTGGTTCGACAACGGGGCCAGCATCACCGCCACCTACACGACCCCGATCGTCACCACCGCCGATGCCAACAAGCGGTATGCCTTGACCGGGATCACGGGCGGGACGGTGAGTGCAAACGTCAGCAGCCTGACGGTGAGCGCGGGCACGACCATCACCGGCACCTACAAGACGCAGTACCAGATCACCTTCACGGCTGCGGGCACTCTCCCCATCGGCGCCAGCGCGGATACCACCGGGACGCTGATCGCCATCACCGGGCCGAACAGCTACACCGCCAACAAGCCGGCCGCGAATCTGGCCTTCAGCGACTGGTTCGACAACGGGGCCAGCATCACCGCCACCTACACGACTCCGATCGTCACCACCGCCGATGCCAACAAGCGGTATGCGTTGACCGGGATCACCGGCGGGACGCCCAGCGGCTACAGCACTTCGTTAGCTGTGAGTGCGGGCGCGACCATCACCGGCACCTACAAGACGCAGTACCAGATCACCTTCACGGCTGCGGGCACTCTCCCCATCGGCGCCAGCGCGGATACCACCGGGACGCTGATCGCCATCGCCGGGCCGAACAGCTACACCGCCAACAAGCCGGCCGCGAATCTGGCCTTCAGCGATTGGTTTGACAACGGGGCCAGCATCACCGCCACCTACACGACCCCGATCGTCACCACCGCCGATGCCAACAAGCGGTATGCGTTGACCGGGATCAGCGGCGGGACACCCAGCGGCAACAGCACTTCGTTGGCAGTGAGTGCCGGCACGACCATCACCGGCACCTACAAGACGCAGTACCAGATCAGCTTCACGGCTGCGGGCACTCTCCCCATCGGCGCCAGCGCGGATACCACCGGGACGCTGATCGCCATCACCGGGCCGAACAGCTACAGCCAGATGAAGGCGGCCGCGAATCTGGCCTTCAGCGACTGGTTCGACAACGGCGCCAACATCACCGCCACCTACACGACCCCGGTCATCACCACCGCCGATGCCAACAAGCGGTATGCCTTGACCGGGATCAGCGGCGGGACGCCCAGCGGCTACAGCACTTCGCTAGCGGTGAGCGCGGGCACGACCATCACCGGCACCTACAAGACGCAGTACCAACTGACCTTCACCGCCAATGGCGACCTCCCCATCGGCGGCGGCAATGACACCGCGTCCACCAACGTTGTGTCCATCAGCGGGCCGAACAGCTACAGCGCCAACGAGACGGCAGCGCAGTTGGCCTTCCAGGATTGGTTTGACAACGGGGCCAACGTCACCCCCAACTACTACTCCCCGCTCACCAGCACCAGCACGGCAGGCAAGCGTTACCGTCTGACCGGGGTGGCTTACGCTCCCACAACCGGAGGCGCCAGCACCGCCCTCGCCAATAACACCAGCTTGATGGTCAGTGCGGCCATCACCATCACCGGCACGTACAAGACGCAGTACCAACTGACCTTCACCGCCAATGGCGACCTCCCCATCGGCGGCGGCAATGACACCGGGTCCACCAACGTTGTGTCCATCAGCGGGCCGAACACCTACAACGCCAACGAGACGGCGGCACAGTTGGCCTTTCAAGATTGGTTTGACAGCGGGGCCAACATTACCCCCAACTACTACTCCCCGCTCACCAGCACCAGCACGGCAGGCAAGCGTTACCGTCTGACGGGAGTGGCTTACGCTCCCACAACCGGAGGCGCCAGCACCGCCCTCACCAATAACACCAGCTTGATGGTCAGTGCGGCCACGACCATCACCGGCACCTACAAGACGCAGTACCTGATCACGTTCACTGCCGGTGGCATCCCAATCGGCATAGGCGCTGATACCAGCGGGACACTCGTTGCTATCACCGGACCGAACAGCTACAGCCAGATGAAAACGGCCGCGTATCTGGCCTTCAGTGATTGGTTCGACAACGGGGCCAGCGTGATGGCTACCTACACCACTCCGATCAACAGCTCGACGGCCGGGAAGGGCTATGTCCTGAGCGGGATCACAGGCGGGACAGTGAGCAGCAACGCGACGACCCTCAGCGTGAGTGGAGCAACGACGATCACCGGGAACTACGACACCTGGGTATTGACATGGGCTTCGGGCAGCTCGTTCTCCGCTCAATATAGCGACCCAGCCGGCCTCCAAGCTATGCTAACGACAAACGGGAATCCGCCGGTCAACGGCAAGGTGATTAACTTTGCCGTGGGCACGCCCGATACGGGCACAGGCACCACGAATCCCAGTGGCGTGGCGATTGAGAGTAACAACAACCCAGGTTGGTCGGGCCGACTGTCGCAGGGTCCAGGCACCTACACCGCTACGGCGAGCTGTTCCTTGGCACAATGCGGGGTCGCGCTGAGCATCGCACATTCCTACTCGATCAACCAAGAGGATGCGCGGGTGACTTACGCGGGCAACATCTTCATTGGTATCCCGCTTTCGTCGACGTCGGCCCCCATCACGCTCATCGCGACGATACAAGACATCACCGCGGTAACCGGCGATACTGCCTATGATCCATATCCCGGAGACATTCGGAACGCGACTCTGACCTTTGTGAACCGCGACGCCTTTAACGCCCCGCTCTGCACCGCCCCGGTCCTTCTGGTCAACAGTTCCGACACGAAAACCGGGAGCGTGACCTGCACGTTCAACGGAACTGTTGGGAGCAGCGGTAGCACCCAGTACACGGTGGGAATCGTGGTGAGCAACTATTACACTCGCAACGCTTCGACCGATAACACCGTGGTAACCATATCTCAGGTTGGCGCCGGAATGATCACTGGCGGCGGCTACCTCGTGATGCAGAACTCTGCCGGAACGATCGCGGGCGATCCAGGCACGAAGAACAACTTCGGATTCAACGTCCAGTACAAACAGATCGGCGGGACCCTGCACGGCAACATCAACAGCATTGTGCGCCGGAAGGAGAGCGACGGGATTCAGCACGTTTACCAGATCAAGGGGAACTCCATGACCGCGCTGGCCGTGTATCAGTGGGTGAACAACGCCTGGGCGTCAGGCTGCACTGGCGCTACTTCGACCTCACCCTGCAAGGCGCAGTTCAACGGCAAGGCCAACATCCAGGACATCACCAACCCGCTGGCGCCGTTCTCCGTTACCGGCAACAATTCCTTGCAGTTCAATATGACCGACTACGGCTCTCCGGGCAGCAGCGACACCATCGGCATCACGCTCTGGAACGGATCTGGTGGAATCTGGTTCTCCACCAACTGGGTGGGCAGCCCGCCCGCGACTGTGGAACAGCTGATGGGCGGAGGGAACCTGGTGGTGCACTGATCGTGGGCTGAACTAGATGACTCATGCCTACCAGGGACTGTTCGCCCGGGTCCTCCCGGGACGGGCACCCTGCCATCGGAATGGAACGTGATGAGAGTCAACGGCCAACGAGGTCGCTGATCCGCACACACGACCTTGTCATGAAGCGCTATGGAAGGAAGGATTCAACGGTCTTGGGCGAGTGGTGCGCGCAGGTCTGGTTGATGCCAGCAAGCTCTCGGCGTAGAACGCGGCTTCCGGAGTCTCTTCATGTTTGAAGTACACAAAGGTGTCGCCTTGCTGGACAAGATCAGTAATCTGTCGTGTCAATATCTTGCGAGCGTTGGCCGAATACCGCTCTTTTCGGAGGCGCAGGTAGAAAAAATCAGCCGTCTGGACGCTCGGGGTCTGTAAGGTTTCGCTCTCACCTTGGCACAGCGCTACCTTCGCCCCACGCAGTAGGTCGTACACTTCGTCGCTAAACCACGAGGTGTGCCGAAACTCAAACGCACTGCGCGCATGACGTGGCAATCCCGCAAGAAAATCTCCTAACAGCGGCAAATCGCACTTGAGAAACGGAGGCAGTTGAAACAACACCGGCCCTAGTTTCTTCGCCTCGTGCAATAGCTGCAGGGAAGCGATGAATTCCGATGTCGATCCGATCGCGTCACGGAGACGCTTGACGTGTGTGATCATTTGGTGCGCCTTGACGGCGAACTTGAAACCCGGAGGCGTCGCCTCAATCCAACGCGTTAGCAACTTTCCGGTAGGGAAGCGACGAAATGTATAGTTCACCTCCACCGAATTCAGGCGGCTCGCGTAGTAACTCAAAAACTTGGCAGATCCGAGCTTCGGTGGGTAGAAGTCGGGCTTCCAACTGGGATATGCCCACCCCGAAGTGCCTGCATAGACGTTTGCCATAAGGCCATCAGTGTACCTGGAAACCGGTGCGGAGCTGGCATTCCGTTTCACAAACTTTCGCCTATGCTTTGCCGGTTCCTCGGCTTCCAGGGCGCATTTCTCAAACCTTCCAGACAAGATCTCACGTGCTTGACTTTGCCGTCGCGATGTTGTGAGTGGCCCAGACTCCGGGGCAAGTAGAACGCAGGAGGCACAAGAGGTCGACCTATGGCGTCGGATACGCCTGTTTCAGTTAGCTCCTCTGTGTGGCCGTAGAAGCTTCTAAGATCGTTGACGGCAGCCGGGGGGTGGCGTAGTTTTGCATCGCTGCGCGGAAGAATCTTTTGCGAGGGTGACATCCATGCTGAAAAAAGTCCTTTTTATTTTCGTGGCGGTGATTCTCTGCCCGCTTTGGCTTGCGGCGGATGACTGGAAAGTGGCCATTCGGGAATGGGACGTGCCGACGCTGAAGTCGCGGCCACATGACCCGGAGGTGGCGCCGGACGGAGCGCTGTGGTACACCGGCCAATTGGCGAACAAACTGGGCCGGCTCGACCCAAAGACCGGCGCAATCAAGGAGTCCCTCTGAAGACACCCAATTCCGGCCCTCACGGGCTGGCCAGAGATAAAGAAGGCAACATCTGGTTCACAGCGAATTTCAAGGCGTATATCGGGAAGCTCGAGCCGCGCACGGGCAATGTGACCGAGTATCCGATGCCTGACGCACGCGCCCGCGATCCTCACAGCCTGGTCTTTGACCGCGACGGGTTGATTTTCTTCACCGTTCAGGCCGGCAACTTTGTTGGAAAGCTGGATCCGAAGACCGGCAAGGTGACGCTCAAAGAGGTTCCCACACCGGATTCGCATCCGTATGGAATCATCGCTGGGCCGGACGGAGCCGCTTACTTCTGCGAATTCAACAGCAACAAGATCGGAAGAATTAACCCGAAAACACTGGAGATCACTGAATTCACCCTGCCCGGAGGCGCGCGGCCTCGCCGGCTCGCGAATAACCCGGACCACTTCATCTACTACGGCGATTTTGCGCGCGGATACCTGGGGCGGCTCGATCCGAAAAGCGGTAAAGTGGAGGAATGGGCGTCACCCGGCGGGCCAGGCTCACACCCGTACGGTATCGCTTCGACCCGCGACGGTATGGTGTGGTACAGCGAGTCCGGCGTAAACCCCAATACCGTCGTGGTTTTCAATCCCAAGACAAAAGCCTTTCAGCACTGGACGATTCCCTCCGGGGGCGGCGTCGTTCGCAATATGGTGGCCACGCCCGACGGCAGGCTCTACTTGGCTTGCAGCGGAGTGAACAAAGTCGGCGTCGTGGAAGTGAGTCGTTGAGCAGAGTGCCGGGGGATCTCCTGACCGTCCCCTTCGCAACGGACGCAGACCGATGAAACGCATTGTCCTGATCCCGGCCGTCCTCCTGGCGGCGGTGCTCTTCTCGGGCCGGACGACCCCGGCACGCGCTCAGACTCCCTCGGCCATGCCGCACCACTCGCTGAACGTCGCGGGGAATTGGGGTGCGGACCTTTCGCCGGACGGCCGCACCGTCGCTGTCGTCACGCTGCGACGTTATCCGCCTCCGGGAGCGAGTCTGGCGGAAGAGTTTGTGAGCGTCGAGGCTTGGGATTTCCGCGCCAATCGCCGGCTGGCGCAGCGCCTTCTTACGCATCGGCCCATCTACACCCCGTTGACCTCTGAATGGGGCCAGGTCCGCTACACGGGGGACGGTAACACGCTGCTGGTCTACGACGGCGAATTGCTCCACGTGCTCGAGGCCTCTACCCTGGAGGAGATCACGCGCATTGACCTCGGGCTGCCAGCCCTTCCGCGCGCCGACTCAGTGACAGACTTGGCCGCACCGCAGAGCATCACCGGCCAGGCCGCAATGTGGTTCTCGCGAGGCGGGGGGCACGGAGGCTCGGTCCGCGTCTACGATTTGCGGAAGGGTAATCTGGTGCGCCGATGGAATTTCGACCGCGGCTACCCCGAATTCGGGAGTCACGTGGCCTGGTCCCCCAACGGCAAGCAACTCGCAGTGACCGTGCTCCCGGTAACGCCCGGCGGCGCTTTGGCTCCCTATGAAACCACGTTAGAGATCCTCGATGTGGCCAGCGGCCGGGAGCTGCGCGAGATCTCGACCGGGTACCTACCCGGCGCGGTGTCCTATGTGGGCGCGAATCGCGTTGTCACCGCCACGGTGGATCTGCCATGGAGGGCGCCCTACCGCACCCAAGCGATCCGGTTTTGGGACGTCAGCACGGGCCGGATGATCGAGGATATTCAAATGGCTCCCGAGGGAATCCGTGGGAGTCTCGCGGTTGCCGTCAATGCCCGGCGAATTGTCGGGTACATCGGTCGGGAGTACGGGGAGGGCGCGTTAACCGACCCGGACGGTCTGATCTCAATCGGAGAGCAGCGGTTCAGAGTGTGGGATATGCAGAATGGGCACACGCTGGCAACCTCGCCTCGCCTCATGCCAAACATCCCTAAGCGCCCGCACCTGTGCCTGGATGCCCGCGGCGAACTCGTCTTGGTTTTCTGGAGCCTCCACGACTCACCTATCTTGATTTACGAACTCCCTTCCAACCCCCCAGCTCCGTAGAGCCCGTGCGTGCAAAGGCGTGGAAGTTTGAATCCTCCATTGGGCACCAGAGATTCAATGGGACTTAGGCAGCCTCGAAGTGCGTTTCGGCTCTGACGAACTCGGCGCTTCCCAGACCTCTCTCAAGCTGGAGGAAAGAAAAAAGGGCCAGGTTGGACGGCTCGAACCTGGCCCCATCGGATGCATCAACTGACCACGAGCCCGGTCTCTTGGTTCCGCTCCAGCGTCCAGGAGTCCTGAGCCTGGACGACCGGAACGTCCTCTGGACGCGAGGAAGTTCTTCTAGGGCGCGCAGCTTACGTAGATCGCGAGTGTCCCGTCCTTGAAACTCGGCGAAATGTGTATGTCCACAGTCTGCGGCCCGCCGGTAAAGTATACTTGCGGCCCGCCGTTGGGATATTGCACAGTGATCAGGGTGATTGTGCATCCCGGCTGGTTCGTGAACACGAAGCTGTGCACACCGTCCTCCACATCCTCGACGTGCGCAAACCCGTCAACCCCAATGGACAGGTCGACGAGCGAGAACCTGGGGTTCGGCACGCCCAGCGTGTCAATCCAGATCTCGTTCAGCCTCACGATCTGGTTATTGTTTCCATCGATAAAATGTGTGTCAATTTCCCGGGGTGCGCCCTTCACTTTGAAATTGTCGGTCTTGCAGTGACGCGGCACAAACCCATGCAAGTCCCCCGCCGCGCGCCCGCAGTCCACAACCAAAAGACCATTGCTGACGCCCAGCCCAGCACAGCCGGCCAGGAAATCAGCCACAGGTGTCGCCCACGCTTTGTACTCCCCTCCATTGTTGGGAGTGTCCGCGAAGGGGATGAGCTGGACTGTGACCCCCCCGGGGTTGTTAAGATCAGCGTGTGTTGCATGCTGGCAGCCTGTCACAACCACTCCTGTGATGATCCCACCCGACACCGTAAACTCCCGGCACTTGGCCAAATCGGTCGAAAGCAGCGTCTTGCCCGAAGGGTCGGTCACCTGAAAGACGTACGTGCCGTCGGGAAGGCCGGCCGCGGTCAGCGGGGCGCCCGGGCCCGGCCCGCCATCCAGATACACGTCAGGCTTCGATAGGTAGATGTTTTTGTTGACTACGGTTCCAGTTGAATCCGTCGTAAAAATCGCCCCAGACAGTTGGGCGTACGACGGCGCCGCAAGAACCAACGCGCCAATCGCAACCAGAACCCACGACCGCAGGTGCTTCTGCATTCTGTTCCTCCTCGATTTTAAGATGATGATGCCGACACAGCCCCGCCGTGGAATGGTGCAATTCCCCTTCCAATGGCGTCGGTTTAGATGGAATGCATCTCCATTGTTATCAGATGTTTTAACGCTGGTTCTAGTACCAGTACGCCCCCAACCATGCATCGCTTTGCGATCTTGTGGTGATTTACTTGCCTTCTTGACCGCACCAGTTTGCATTCAGCGGCAAGGCCGGACGATCATCCCGAGTACGAGTTCGACGAAGCCACCCGCCCTGTAGTCAAGACCCGGCAAGGATTGATCAAGACCGGCATGCTTCAATGAGCTGGAGGACGAGCTAAAATGGCATCGGCATAGTTCGGAGGAGGATGGTGGCTGGGCTGCTCACGAACCCGAGCGGGTCGGCGCATGCGATGAAAAGGCTGCGGGTGGCGATTCAGGGCGAGCGAGGCTCGTTCAGCGAGGAAGCGGCGACGAAGCTGCTGGGTTTGCGCATCGCGGTTCTGCCCTGCGCCACGTTCCCGGCTGCATTCTCCATGCTTCAGCAGGGTCGAGCGGACCGCTGTGTCGTGCCGATCGAGAACACCCTGGCCGGGTCAGTGCACGAAAACTACGATCTTCTGCTCGAGCATCGCTTCTGCGTCGAGGCGGAATTCAATCTGCGCATCCGCCTGATGCTGATCGCCCGCCGCGGCGCCGCACTGCGGCAGATCAAGAAGGTTTATTCGCATCCCGTGGCGCTGGCGCAGTGCCGCAGATTTTTCGTCCAGCACCCAAAGATGCAGCCCGTCGCGGCGTACGACACCGCCGGCAGCGTGAAGATGATTGTCGAGCAAGGCAGCCACGATGCCGCCGCGATTGCCGGGCGCCTCGCCGCAGGCGCGTATGGTGCCCGCGTCCTCGTGCCAGACATCGAGGACTACGCCGAGAACTTCACACGGTTCTTGCTGGTGCGTCGCGGGGCGCAGACGCGCGCGGGCGCGAACAAAACTTCGATCGTCTTTGCCACCAAAAATGTTCCGGGCTCGCTGTTTCGCTGCCTGGCGGTGTTTGCCCTGCGCGACATCGATTTGACCAAGATCGAGTCGCGACCCTGGCGCGGCCGGCCATGGGAGTATCTGTTCTATCTGGATTTTCTGGGCCGCCCGAACATCTCTCCCGGGCGCGAGGCGCTTTCCCATTTAGGGGAGCTGACCTCGTTCCTGCGCGTCTTGGGTTGTTATCCGCGCAGCCGGCGGAGCTGAGACAATCCTGAAAAGAAAAGGAGGCGGCCCAGGTCGTGCCGCCTCCTTAGTGTCCCTGGCGTGGGACGCCGCCCGATCCGACGGAGGTGGACCAGGGCGGATTGTGTTGACCTACCCTTTCTAACCCGGAGCCGCCGAGAAAGTTGTGGCCGTGCACCGCCCGCGAAGCCGGTACAATGTCGCGTGCCCATGCGCCTTCGCGACGAATTGACCGACCAGGACCTGCTCGAGCATTTGGCTCGCATCCACACGGCCGTCAGTCTGCGCGAAATTGCTCACGCACTTAAGCTGCGCCACACTGGGCATCGCGTGCTGAGGAAGATCGTCGAGCGCTTGAAGCGCAAAGGCGAAATCGAAGAGGTGCGCAGCGGCCGCTATCGGCTGGCGGGCCAGCGGCCTGCTGCGCCCCAGCCCCGCCGCGGCGAGCACCGCCCCAGCCGTCCCCCGCCGCCCGCTTCTGCTCCCGGGCCGGAAGCGAACCTGCTCACTGGCCGACTAGTGGCCCACCGCGACGGCTACGGCTTCGTCGTGTTAGACAAACCCATACCCGGCATGGAAGGTGATCTGTTCATCGGCCGCGACAGTTTGGGCGACGCCATGCACGGCGACCACGTCGCAGCGCGCATCGAGCGTCGCGGCCGCTCCGGGCTCGCGGGGCGCGCCGAAGGCCGCGTCGTGCGCGTCCTCGAGCGCGCGCATCCGACCGTCGTGGGGCTGTTCCGCTACGGCGACCGCGGCAATGCCGTGCTGCCCTACGACACGCGCCTGCTGCACGAGATCATCATCCCGCCGGGCGAGGAGCTGACGCCGGCACTGCGCGCGAAGCTAGGCTCCGACCAACCAGCACGAGTCGCGCAGGCACCACACGGCCGCCGGCGAGCGCGCCTGGAAGAGCTCGACGGCGCCGTGGTGAACGTCGAGCTGACGCGCTTCCCTCGCGGCGGGGTGGCGCCGGCCGGGCGCGTGGTGGAAATCCTGGGTCGGCCCGGCGAGTTCGGCGTGGACGTCGAGATCATGATCCGCAAGCACCACCTGCCTTACCAGTTCCCCGAAGAGGTGCTAGGCGAAGCGCGGCAAGCGGCACAGCCGGTGGGCGAACGCGAGCTGGCCGGCCGCGAGGACTTCCGGCACCTGCCCATCGTGACGATTGACGGGGAAACGGCCAAGGATTTCGACGATGCGGTGTACGTCGAGCGGCTCGCGAATGGGCGCTGGCAGCTTCAGGTGCACATCGCCGACGTGGCGCACTACGTCGGACGAGGCTCGGCGCTCGACCGCGAAGCGCGCGTGCGCGGCACTTCGGTCTATTTCCCCGATCGCGCCGTGCCGATGCTGCCCGAGGAGCTATCGAACGGCATCTGCTCGCTCAATCCGCAGGTGGACCGCCTGGTGATGAGCGCGGTGATGGAAATTGACGCGAGCGGCGGCGTCGCGGCGGCGCGATTCACCCCGGGGGCGATCCGCTCGGTCGAGCGCATGACCTATACCAACGTCAACAAGGTGCTCGAGAGCGACACCGAAGCGACGTCGCGCTATGCAGCGCTGGTGGAAAGCTTCCGCCGCATGCGCGAGCTGGCCCTGCTGCTGAATGCCCGGCGTGAGCGCCGCGGCTCGATTGATTTCGACCTGCCGGAACCGGTGATTGAGTTCGACGCGATGGGGCGCATGGTCGGGATTGTCCGGAGCGAGCGCAACATCGCCAACCGCCTGATTGAAGAGTTCATGCTGACGGCCAATGAAGCGGTGGCGGGGTACCTCGAGCGGCGCGGCCTAGCCTCGCTGCACCGCGTGCACGAGAAGCCCGACGCGAAAAAGGTGCTGGAATTCGAGGAATTGGCGCATGCCTTCGGCTACTCGCTCGGCGTTGCCGACCTCACGGAGCGGCGTCTGGTGGTTAAGCACGGCCGCGTGCCCGCACCCGCCCGAAGCAACCTCGCCGGGCGCGCCGCCCGGGGCCGCGAACGGCAGATGACCGTGGCGCTGCCCGGCACAGCCGAAATTGACATCCGCCCGCAACACTACCAGCGTCTGACCGAGAAAATCGCTGGCAAGCCCGAGGAGCGCATCCTCTCCTACCTGATGCTGCGCTCGCTCAAGCAGGCGCGCTACGCCGCCGAGCCGCTCGGCCACTTCGCCCTGGCTTTCGACCAGTACACGCACTTCACTTCGCCCATCCGGCGCTATCCCGACCTGATCGTGCACCGCGTCTTGAAATGGGCGCTGGCGCATCCGGAAGCGCGTGCGCGCCCTGGTGCGGGTGCCAGACACGGCAAGCCGGCTGCCGCGGCCGGCGGCAAAGACGCAGTGGAGGCCGGGCTCGGACCCTACCGCCGCGTCGAACTCGAAGAGATCGCCGGGGAGTCGTCGGAAGCCGAGCGCCGCGCCAATGGCGCCGAGCGCGAGCTGATGGACTGGAAGACGGCGCAGTTCATGGAAAGCCATCTGGGCGAGGAGTATGACGCGCTGGTGATCTCGGTGCAGAAATTCGGCTTCTTCGTCGAACTGATGGAGGTCTTCGTCGAGGGCCTGGTGCCGATCACCGCGCTTGAAGAGTTCGCCGGTGAGCGCTGCCTCTACCGCGAGCGCGACCACGCGCTCGTGACCCAGCGGGGCCGCAGTGGGGCGCCGGGCCGGGCGTGGCGGTTGGGCGACCGCGTGCGCGTCCGCGCCGACCGCATTGACCCCATGCGACGCCGCGTCGAGTTCGCGCTAGTTTCCTCCGATCCGGCCGGCTCTGCGGCCCAGGCCAAAGCGATGAACTGAGGAGGCTCGCGGGGTGTGTCGCGGCGGCCTTTTCATTGTCGACTGATTGGGTTATGGTCTTCAGCTCGTTGTGAGGTAGGCGTTGGCAATGCGCACCTGCCCGCTCTGCATGGCCCGGGTTCCCCCCGGCCTGGTCGTGGCCTATTCGGACGGGGTGGAATGTCCCGGCTGCAAACGGCAACTGGAGGTTTCCGCAGGCAGCCGCATGCTCGCGACAACGCTGGGGCTGCTGGCGGCGGCCTTAGTTTGGCGGCTGACGCGGTTCGCGGGCGGCATACTGGGCTGGGTGCTGCCGATGGTGTACGCCTTCTTTGCGTTCAGCGTGGTCGCGTCGGTGTTTCTGATGTTTACGGCCGACCTGCGACTGAAGCCTGCAGCGGCCGAACCGGAACCTGCGGCGGGCCACGGTCACGCTGGGGCGCATCACTAGTTTTGCGGAAGCGGACGGGCAGACAGCCCACCCAATCGTACTATTGACCCCTTCTTTACCCCCGCCCAGACTAGCTCTCATGGCGCGGTATTTTGCCTTGCTCGGGCGGCGCGTTGAGGTGCACTACCGGGCCGGCGATATCTTCCTGCCAGCCACCGGCACCATCGTCGCCGACTCGGGGAAATCCATCTTTCTCGAAGAGCATTTTTGCCAGCGCGGCCAGGTGAAGACCTTCCGCTGGGAGATTCCCTACCAGTGCATTGTCCGGCTGACTGAAAGCAGCGCCCCGCCGAAACCCGCAACCCAGTCTGCAGTCGCCAGCGCCGAAGCAGCAGCCACACCAGCCCGCCCATTGCCGCTCAAGAACCGCCCCGAAGAAGCGTAGAAAATCACTTTCCCAAGGCTCTCAGGAAAGCCCCGGGGTCTGAAGCCCCGGGTACAGGCCCATGAAATTTCCCTTCGTACCTTTCGAGACAATCGTTATATTCGCGGGGTCAGAGCCACAGCAACAATGCTGCGGAGCGCAATTTTTTCGTGGAGGCCTCTCGTGAAACTTGCCGTGGGGATGATAGGGCTGGGGCTGATGGGCAAACCAATGGCGGCGAACCTTCTAAAGGCGGGGTTTTCCCTCGTCGTCTGGAACCGGACGGGCGCCAAGGCGGAAGAGCTCGTGCGGGCCGGCGCCAAGCTTGCCGGCACGCCGCGAGAAGCCGCCGCCGCTTCCGACGTGCTGCTCACGATTGTGAGCGACCCGCCGGCGCTCGAAGCGGTGCTCTGGGGAGACATGGGCGCGCTTGCGGGCCTGCGCCGCGGCAGCACATACATTGATTCGAGCACGGTCGCGCCGGTGCTGGCACGCCGGATCGCGGCAGCGTGCGCAGAGCGCGGTGTTGAGTTCCTCGACGCCCCGGTCACCGGCGGCACCTGGGGCGCCGAGAAGGGCGAGTTGGTGTTCATGGTAGGCGGCAAGCAGGAGACGCTCGAGGGCGTTGCGCCGGTGTTGGGCGCGCTGGGCAAGCGCTGGTTCCACTTGGGCCCGCACGGCGCCGGGCAGACGGTCAAGTTGGCGATGAACATGATCTTGGCGCTTCAGGTGGATGCGCTGGCCGAGGCGCTGGCGCTGGTGACTGCGGGCGGCGTGCCGGGCGAGCGGCTGGTCGAGGTGATGCAGTCGAGCATGGCGCGCTCCCCGCTGCTCGACATCAAGGCGCCGATGATGTTGGAACGAAAGTACGCGCCCAGTTTCCCGCTGCGGCTGATGCACAAGGACCTGGGCCTGGCGCTCGACCTCGCCAACCAGTTGGGTGTCGCGCTGCCCGCCACCGCTGCGGCGCGCGAGATCTACAACGCCGTCAAAGGCGCCGCCAAGAACGAAGATCCTGACTACGCCGTCGTCGCCCGCTTTTGGCAGAGGGTGTAGTCCTCCTACCGGGCACTCCAGAAACGCGGGGCGGCCGCAAGAACCCAGGGTAGTCCTATAAGTACTACACCTTTATAAAGGTAAGCCATGTTTTATATTGACTTACCTCGATTGTTGTGGGACACTCAGTATCTTGCAGCACACTCTCGGAGGACCGAATGAAGACAGAGGTTTCCACGGTGACGACAAAAGGACAATTAGTGATTCCCTCGAAGCTGCGCCGGAAGTTCGGCATTCGAAAGGGCACCCAAGTGGCTTTCATGGAGGAGGATCATCGGCTGATTCTTCAGCCGCTGACACCTGAATTCATCCGCAGTCTGCGCGGGTCTCTGAAGGGTGAGCCCTCTGCACTTAAGTTTCTTCTTGAGGACCGCAAGCGGGAGCGCGAGCTGTGAGACGGGTAGTTTTGGACGCGAGTGCGCTCATGGCCTTCTTTGAAGATAGGCCCGGCGCGGAGAAGGTGGAGGACCTAATTGGTTTGGCTGTGGCTGGTAAAACAGAGCTGCTTATGACTGTGGTAAATTGGGGCGAGGTCTATTACTCGGTCTGGCGGGCAAAGGGGCCGGATGCTGCCAGAAAGACGCTGGCTGAAATCGCCCAGTTGCCAATTGAGATTGTGGACGCCGACCTTGAATTGACAAAGCTTGCCGCTGAATTCCGCGCGCAGCACAAGCTGCCCTACGCTGATTGCTTCGCTGCAGCCCTCACAAAACTCCGTAAGGCGAGCTTGCTAGCTTCAGACCAAGACTTTCGGGCCGTTGATCGCGAGATTTCTGTAGAACTTGCATAGGCGAATCGAATGTCAACGTTAGAGATCAGCAATGTCGATATTGCGCTCTATGCGCTCTTTAGGCTCGGAGGAGACACAGCGCCAGTTCACACGGAGGATGTTGCATTAAAGTGGGGACGGCTTGGTGCGCGGCGGATGCAAGGCGAGCTGTCAATTGTTCTCAGTGCCTGCATGATCAAGCCGGGCGAGGTGAAGACCCTTTCAATATTGGCTAAAAACGAGCTGGTAGAGCGCGGCGGGGTGAAAGTTCTCCTCACCCAGGAAGGAGAAGGCATCGACCTTTTGAGTTCGGAGGTTCTGGTGGCCCCTCGTTCTGATCGTCCGGATATCTCCTCAGGGACATTCAAGGTTTGCGGTGTGGCGCCCGGAAGCATGGTTCTTGTCAAAGCGTCCATAGGAGAGGTAACGGCCGACGCGGCTGTGCAGGTAGAGGAACGAAAAGAAAAGGAAATCAGGATACCGCCCGGGTTGTCTTTCGAGCATGAGTCTTATCATGTCCGGTTTGGAAAAACGAAGAGACTCATTCTGCGAGCTAAGGTCGCAGGTGAGGATCTAGAGGGGGTCACGATAAATATAGCAAGTGACACTGCGGGTGTTCTTCCCCTTAAGCTGCTCGTGCCTCTGCGCCTTAACACCACCTTGGGTTGTTTCTGTGCCGAGGTTCCAGTCTCAGGCAAGCAGCTCGGAGCCAAGGGTAAGATTATTGCTCAGTTGCGCGGCTTCATCGCGGAGGCCAGGGTAACTGTCGTCCAGCGAGACTTAGAAGGAGCCTTTTCCTTTGAGATCAAGATCGTAAACGAGGATTTCGGACCGCAGCGTGCGATTTGGGATCAGGGGAATAGCATCCTTAAGATATCTGCGCGACACCGATCTATTGGACGGTATTTGGGCCGCGCCGAGGAAAAGTTCCCGGGTCAAGAAAGACATCACTTCAAAACTATTCTTGCGGAGATTGTGGCAGACCAGGTGGCGAGGCGCCTAATTGAGATTCGGGAGGACAAGCAAGGCAAGGACGAGGATCTTGATGCCCATGCAGTGTACCAAACCCACCAAAAGCTAGTCGGCGCGTTTGTGACGATTGCCCATGAAATCAAGTTGCCTGATGCGGAGCTGAGAAAGACCGACTAACTGTGCGGTGGCTGCAAAATACAGGTACCGAGCGCTACGGCTTGGCGGAGGGCGGGAAGAAGCACAGGGGCAGGTCGCGGGAGGTGCGCAGGCCCGCGGGCGCGTCCAGAATGGCAGGAATGGAATTCACTACGACGGCGGCGGTGGCGATATCGCCGTGGGTGCCGCCGGGAACCGTGATGCGGATGTTGGGTTCGCCAATGAGTTCAATCGTATCGCTTGATTCCTTTGCGCCGACGTACATCTGCAGTTCCAGGTAGATTTTTTCCTCGCCACCGGCGAGCCCGCGGGCAATCTGGTGCACGCCGGCGGCCTGGCCGGGCGCGACCTCTATGAATTCGGTCTGGACGCGCTCGCGGGCTACGACGGGCTCGATGGATTCGGTGATCTCCTCGACGTCGAGCCCCAGGCCATCGGAGACCATCGCCACCGATTCAGGCAGGCCGTGATGCTTGAGCACGCCGGCGGCGACCTTTTCTTTGAACTCTTCGACCGAAATCCCCGCGCCGATTTTTTTCTGCAGCGGCAGGCGGCGCTTCGACGCGTCTACGATGCGGACGGCTCTGGCGGCTTCGACCCGATGCGAGACCGCCGCGAGCGTCAGCACGAGCTTGTCCATGACAAACCCGGGGTTCACCCCCGTCCCCACCAGCGCCACGCCCCAGGATTTGGCTTCGGCATCGAGTTTGGCGGCCAATTCGGGATATTTCCGGAACGGATAAGCGAGTTCCTCGCAGGTGGAGATCACGCAGGACTCCGCCCCCAGACATTCCAGCAACTGGTCGGCGACTTCCGGCAGGTAGGACGAGGTGGAGTGGATCACCACGTCGGCCGATTCGGCGAGCATTTTGCCTGCATCGGCGGAGACGGTGACCCCCCATGGTGCATCCGCGGCGCCGACCAACTCGCCCAGATCGCGGCCGGCCTTGGCGGGGTCGGTGTCAATCGCGCCGATGATCTCGACGGCCTGTTTTTCGCGCATCAAGCGCAGGATGGCTGCGCCGATAGGCCCGACGCCGTATTGGACAGCGCGAATCTTCTTCTTCACGATGGGCTCCGTTGACGGTGAAGCGTCGCCGCGGCCGCGGGCGGTGCGGGGATTCGAGCAAATACCATAAAGGAAACAGAAGCCGCGTTCAACCCGATTCGCGCCGCGGTCCCCTTGCCCCAGGCGCTTGTGAGGCAGGATAATGGCGAATTCAGAGATTCGCGGAGGTCTTGATGGGCGTCCAGAAGCTAACCGAGCAGGAAATCTCCGCCGAACTGGCGAAACTCAAGGGCTGGAGCATCCAGCAGGGCAAGCTGCACCGCACCTTCGAGTGCAAGGATTTCGTCCACGCTTTCGGCTTCATGACCAGCGTAGCGCTGGCCGCCGAGGCAATGGGGCACCATCCCGACTGGTCGAACTCATGGAATAAGGTCGTCGTGGACCTCTCGACGCACAGCGTCGGCGGCCTCAGCAAGTTCGACTTCGAGCTGGCGGAGAAGATCCAGAAGATTTTCGGCGGCTAACCGCCTCGCTCGCGTGCAACCCCCAGGCGGCCGCCACTCTAATCATTCGCGCGTGAGGTCGAACTCCATGAATAGCGTGCCCGGAACGGGGTTGAAGCGATAAGGCTCGATCTCGCGAAAGTCCAGCGAGCGATAGAGAGCTGCAGCTTCGTGCATGGCAGGCAGGGTATCCAGGCGCATACGGGCGTAGCCGATTTCGCGTGCCGCAGCAATCAGCGCTGCGGCGATGGCCCGGCCGATTCCTTTTCCGCGAAATGCCGGGCGCACGTAGAGCCGTTTCATTTCGCAGACGCCCGCTGCGAGTTTGCGCAGGGCGCCGCAACCGACCAGCTCGGCATCCTGGTAAGCCAGCAGCAGGCGACCTTCGGGCGGCGCATAATCTCCGGGGAGTTCGGCGAGTTCGCGGTCGAAATCCTGGAAGGAAAGATCAATACTCAGCGCTTCAGCGTATTCGGTGAAGAGCTCGCGGGCCGCGGCGAGTGACTCCTGCGTTTCGGCACTTACAATCCGCTTCATTAGTTTTCCACCAGCTTGATTAAAAGCACTGGAACAAAGCGACCGCAACGGCCATTTTGGACGTGCGGTGTCGCCCGACCGGCTGGAATCGAGCGGGTTTGATAGAATTAAGAGGCGGCAGATAGGAACCGCGGGAATCCCTTCTTCATGGCACGACCAACCGAAGCACGTGAAACTCCAGACGTGGTGCGCAAGCCGAGTGAGGAGCGCGAGCGAATTTTCGACGCCTTTCGCCGGTGGGGCTATCTCGAAGCCGACCTCGACCCGCTGGGGTTCTTCCGCCCGCTGCCGCATCCGGAACTCGCGCTAAGCGGCGAGCCTGCCGAGGCGGCCCGGCGCTGCTACTGCGGGGCCATTGGTGCAGAGTTCATGCACCTACCGGACCCTGGACGCCGCCGCTGGGTCGCCGAGCGCATGGAAGCCGAACCCGCCGCGCCCGACCGCGGGCGCATCCTTGAGCGGCTGGTCCGCGCGGAGCTTTTCGAGCAGGTCCTTCAAGCCCGCTACCTCGGTACAAAACGTTTTTCGCTCGAAGGCGTCACCGCGCTGATCCCGCTGCTCGATGAGATTCTCGAAGGAGCCGCGGAGCGTGGCGCGGTTGAGGCGGTGCTGGCGATGAGCCATCGCGGCCGGCTCAACGTTATGGTGCATATCGTCGGCAAGCCGGCCGCCGACGTCTTTGCCGGGTTCGAGGACGTGGATCCGCGAAGCGTTCTGGGCTCCGGCGACGTGAAGTACCACGTCGGTGCGACTGGCGAATATCAGACGCGAGATGCCCGCAAGCTGCGCATCCACCTGGTCTCGAATCCCAGTCACCTGGAGGCGGTGGACCCAGTCGCGCTGGGGCGGGCGCGGGCCAAACAGGCGCGCCGCGGGGAAGAAGGCCCCGCGCAGGTATTGCCCATCGTGCTGCACGGCGACGCGGCATTTGCTGGGCAGGGCATTTGGGCGGAAACTCTGAACCTGGCGGAGCTGAAAGGGTATTCGGTCGGCGGCGCGCTGCATGTCATCGTGAACAACTTGATCGGCTTCACCACACGCCCCGCCGAGTTGCATTCGTCGCGCTTCGCATCGGATCTCGCCAAGCGCCAATCCATCCCCATCTTCCACGTCAACGCCGAAGAGCCCGACGCGGTGGTGCGCGCGGCGCGGCTGGCGATCGATTACCGTTACACCTACGCGAGCGACGTGGTGGTGGACTTGATCGGCTACCGGCGGCACGGCCACAGTGAAGTGGACGACCCCACCATCACGCAGCCGCTGCTCTACCGCAAGATCAGGGACCACCCGCCGGCGTGGCAGTTGTACGCGAAACGCACTGGCGCCGAGCCGAGCGCGACTGTTGAGCAGGTCCGCGCCGAGTTTGAAGCCGCGCAGAAGAAGGCTGGCACGATGCAGAAAAATCCCGTGCTGCGCGAGTTGCCGGCCTACTGGTCAGCCTACAAGCGCGGGCACTACGACGCTGCCTATGAGGTGGATACCGGCGTGGCTCGCGAGGAGCTGGCGGAAGTTGCGTCGGCGCTAACGCGCTATCCCGAAGGCTTTGCCATCCACCCCAAAGTCAAAAAACTGCTCGAGCAGCGCGCTGAGATGGGCCGCGGCGCCCGCCCGACCGATTACGGCATGGCCGAAGCCCTGGCGTTCGGAACGCTGCTGCGCCAGGGCACGCCGGTGCGGGTGAGCGGCCAGGACACGCGCCGCGGCACGTTCAGCCAGCGCCACTCGGTGCTGGTGGACATCGAGACTGAAGAAGAATACGTGCCGCTCGAGCACCTCAGCCCGGGCCAGGCGCGCTGCGAAATCTACAACTCGGCGCTCTCGGAGGCAGGCGTGCTCGGGTTCGAATACGGCTACAGCCGCGACTACCCCGAAGCGCTGGTGCTCTGGGAGGCGCAGTTCGGCGATTTCGCTAACGGCGCGCAGGTGATCATCGATCAATTCATCAGCGCAGGCGAAGACAAGTGGGACCTGCCGTCGGGCGTGGTCCTGCTGCTGCCCCACGGCCACGAGGGTCAGGGACCGGAGCACTCCAGCGCCCGGATCGAGCGCTACCTGCAACTCGCCGCGGAGGACAACATTCAGGTTTGCCAGCCTTCCACCGCGGCGCAGTATTTTCATCTGCTGCGGCGGCAGGCCCTGCGTCCGTGGCGCAAGCCGCTCGTGGTCTTCACCCCTAAGAGTATGCTGCGGCACCCAGACGCCGCGTCGAGCCTCGAAGAGTTTGCGCGCCCGAGGTTTCTCACAGTGGTTCCGGAGACGGGAAGCGAGCCCACCGGGCGCGTGCTGGTTTGCAGCGGCAAAATCGGCCACGAACTGCGGCGCGAGCGCAAGCAGCGCAAGGACGCCGCGACCGCGATCATCTTCCTCGAGCAGTTTTATCCCTTCCCCGAGAATGAACTCGCTGCGGAGTTCGACCGGCACAGGGCCGCCCGCGAAATTGTGTGGGTGCAGGAAGAGCCGGCCAACATGGGCGCGCTGTCGTACGTCTTGCCGCGACTCGAACGCCTCACCCGCGGCCGGCCGGTGCGCTCGGTGAAGCGCTCGGCCAGCGCCAGCCCGGCCACCGGCTCGGCCAAGGCCCACGAGCTCGAGCAGAAAACTCTTCTCACACTCGCCTTCACCACCGGCAAGAACTGAGCCTCAACTCTATCCGGGTGCTATGCCATGAATGGGGGCCTGCAGGCGGCACGGGGCCACCGCGTCTGCCCGGCGGGGTCTCCCTATGCTAAAGTAGAATCCAGGCGTTAGGCCCGTAGCTCAGTTGGTTAGAGCGCTACCTTGACACGGTAGAGGTCTGCGGTTCGAGCCCGCACGGGCCTACCATCCTAATCCCTGATCTTGATGGAAGGCTAAACCTCATTGACGACGACGAACAGTAGTTAACGCTCAGGCTCCGTCTGGCATAGTTCTTCAGGCCTTGCCTTCGTAGGGCGACTCAGTCTCCGCCCTGGATCGCCCGATGAGCAGGCTGTGCAAGAAGTTGCCACATTTCGCCATTTTCCCGGCAGGCTGTGCAAGAAGTTGTCACGTTTTACCATTTATCTGGCATGACTCTCAATTCCTCATCTCATTCGGCGCGATCGAGGCTGCCGAGCGAGTTTTCATCCTCCTAAGCCGCGCCAAATCAATCGGTCTTGGCAATGGATTTCTCTCGCAATGGCGGTTTACCTGCACTTGAGTGCGCGGGGTTATCGGGCTTCCCATGCCTATGCGCGGCCCCTGGGAGAGGACCAGCCATGAAGCTTGCGAGCAGACTCCTGTTCACCATGGGGGCGCTGTTTCTGAGCCTGCTAGCGGGGAGCTATCTCTGTCCAACGGCCATGGCCCAGGTGCAGGTACAGGGTCGCTGGAGTACGCT
>Ga0207646_10002590_pt1 | contig 21347 bp, 36 predicted proteins | sample KBSK5502metaG_FD_184343 | JGI IMG/M metagenome (GOLD analysis project Ga0207646, IMG submission 184343) | Corn, switchgrass and miscanthus rhizosphere microbial communities from Kellogg Biological Station, Michigan, USA - KBS K5-50-2 metaG... | ecosystem: Host-associated > Plants > Roots >... | reverse complement strand
ACAGCCCCCACGCAGCACACCCCGTGGACGACCGACCGGAAGGCGTGGGATGCCGCCAGTAATGCCTGCGAGGCATGCAAAGCGGCGTTGACCGTTTAGCCATCCGCGGAAGCGATCAGATCGATCCTGCAGTCATGCGTGCGTCGGTCGACGATTGGATCGAGGAGATGAGCGTGGTAAGCGACGAGTCAGCTGCGCTTGCGAGGCTCTTGTTGGTGGACGCTAGGACCGTAAGCGAGGACGATGCGGTCGACGCCGTGGCAGCATTCGTGCTCGCCAGCACAGTGAGCGATGAGTCGGCCACCGTCAGTGACGACGCAAGCACCGTCAGCGAGGAATCGGCCGCCGAGGCCAGCGACTTGTTCGTGGATGCGAGCACCGTCAGGGACGAGCTTGCCGTGGACGCAGTGGCAGCGTTGGCACTCGCTAGCGTGGTGAGCGAGGTATCCGCGACCGTGAGAGATGATGCCAGTACGGTAAGGGAGCTGTCTGCGACGCTGGCCAACGACTTGTTGGTACTGGCGAGCACTGTGAGAGAGCTGTCCGCACTCGATCGCGTGACAGCCTCGACGCTGGTGACGGCGTTGATCGACGAGCCAGTGCTGCTGACCAGGACCGTGAGCGATGACGAGGCGGTGGAGGCGACGACGGCCGTGCTGCTCGCCACGTCTGCGATCGAGTTGATGGCGCTGGTGGCGCTGATCGAGCTCTCGCCGAGGGAGAGCCGGCTCTCGATCGACGCTGCTTGAGACTGGAGGACCGCAACTTCGGGGTCTACGGCGCCTTGAGGTGAAATGGTGACGGCGATGGTGATCTCCTCAGACCAGCTCGATGCTGGGCGTGGTCCATGAAAGCTGGATGTGAGCGTTCGTCTGCGCCTTCACGTCAGCGACCGCGAGTTTGCTGCTCGCGAGATCGACCGCGCTCGATGCCGTATACAGGTTCGTCGAGTCAGCGTGCGAGTGCAGGGCAGTGTCGATGCGGTGAGCCTCGTATGCGGCAGAAAGCGCGTTGATGAACGTGTCCGTGGTCGCCTGCGAGTCGGCCGTCACGAGCTCAGCCAGCGTGGTCGTGTTGATCAGCGCCAAGCGTGTCGCGTCAGCGATCTTGTGCGCGTTGGCGTCGGTGAGATGATAGACGAGAACCGTCCGCGCCTCGTTTGCCATGGCTTTGACCGCCGGCAGATCTGCGGTAGAGCTCAGCGTGACCAGTTTGGCTGTAGTGACAGGATAGCGATAGTCGCCGACCGTCACACCACTGATCTCGTAGTGAGGGAACGTAGTTTCCTCATCCACCAGCTTGCGAATCAGTGCATTAACGGCGGCGACGAGGCCGTAGCTACGCGCCTCCGCCTGATCTTGGATCTTCACGGCGATATCCTTTCGTGTCGTGCCACCCCACCGGGTGGCAAAAATGTGCTATCCTCAGAACAGGAGGAGTAGACTTATGGCAGAGCGAAAATTCCGCACGGTTCTCGTGATCGACACGGACAACGACCCTGAGGGGTGGTCACTGGGAGAATTCCACTCCGCAATAGAAAACGATCAGGGCGACCTAGTCAGTGCCGCTGCGGCAGAGCCGCTTCTCTTGGCTATGTCCCACGAACCTACTGGAGCGCGACTGCAGCGTGAGCTGTCTGAAGATGTTTGCCGAGTACCCAGAGGATTCTTCAAATAGGCGGAGCGCTACGCGGCATCCCTCAGGCTCTCATCGTCGACCTGGTAGCTCGGCACCGCTTCACCGCGCAAGCGCAGCGGGAGAACGATGATCGTCTGCGCACACCGGCAATGGGGATGCACGAACCCAGGGATGAGCCCGCCTCGAAAACTCATCCCGAGCGGCACGATCCGCCCGTCCATTTCATGGCAGATGGCGCACGTGCTATCGCGCTTCGCATCCCAGCGCTTGACCACCAGGGGCAGCCATCGTGCATCTCGGTGCTGCTCCGCCACCCAGTCCGCGCCCTCGTCGTGCTCGTCGTTGTAGGTCTGCGGCACCTCGGTGGCAGCGATCCGCTCCAGCCGGTGCTGCTGCGTGACATGTGCGGCTCGGAGTGCTCGGTGGAGAGACCCATCGTGCGAGCGCATCACGGCGACGGTGAGGATAGCGCGCCACGCGGCCACGTAGGACTCGGCCGCGCTCTGAGCAAGCCCGGCGTCCTGTGGAGCGTCACCACCGGGCGGCATGTTGACGTCGACCTTGAGCTCTTGGGCAACGTGATGCAGCTCCGCTATCAGCCGCTGCCGCGCCGTCTGCCTGGCTTCAGAGCGCCCATGGAGCACCGCTGCCGAGATCGTCTCTCGGAGGTCGATGGCAGCGCTCCGCAGCGCTACCAGGAGCCGACCGCGTGCCTGGTTTGGGGCGATGGCATCGGCGGCGCGAAGCACGTGCTGCAACGCCTCGTCGGCGGCGCGCTGTAGGCGCAGAAGCAGGCGCCACTCCTCACCGAGCATGGCCGCCTGCCCAGCGCGGGCGAGGCGCCCATGCGCTGGCGAGAGTCGGACGATGCGAGCGCCGCGGGGCAGCATCAGTTTGTGGTCGCGACGTCCTGTGACTTACCGGCCCGGTGCGCTCGGTATCCATTTTCATCCGCCGCATGGGCCGAGGCCAGCGACCACACGCTGACTTTCAGGTCGCCAATAGTGACCCACCATCCGTATGGTGTATCCCATACCGTATGCAGTGAGCCGTGTCCCCGCTGGATAACCTCCGAAATAAACGAATCTCCATGAGGCCGAACGCGCACGGATCCAAAGCGGATCATCCATCTGTCGGCGATTTTTACAGTCTTGCGAACGTCTTCGTCGGTGATCGATACGATGTCAACCAGGGCCAATGCAATCATCTGTGAGAGGTTCATCTCAATCCGATCTCTCGCTGAGGGTGTTCTTCGCGGCGGCAGGAATACGGTCTGCGTCGACCGCGCCGCCGCCAGTCTCGTCGGGCTCCGGCGGCCGCATCGTTTCTTCCGCCGTCGTGGCCGCAATGATCTGCTCGCGGACTTCAGCCTGCTCCTGCGGGGTCATCCGCACCAACCCGAGCGCCGTACGGATCTTGTGCAACGCGCGCCACATGGGCGACGGGATCGCGAGCGCATCGGCCTGCAACGCTTCCTCAAGGAGCAGCTGGCGGTCCTCGTCGTCCTCGTAGCCGTCAAGGCCATGCACCGACCACTTGACCTCCTCACCGCGCGCATCCGAGATCACCTCGTAGCAGCGCCGAGCCGCATCTGAGACGATCGCCGCGACGGCCGACACGACGGTCACGAAGTCCTTGCGGTCCAGGGTCTTGCTGGCCCCCGAGCGCTGCAGCGCTTGCGACGTGGAGGCCACCGATGACGCCATCTGGCCCGATACCCGGTAGATCTCGTCGACGAGCTTCTCCAACTCTTTGTCGACCACGCCGTAGACGGCCGCATCGGGAGATGCAAACGCGAATTTGTCTTCCTTGCCGAGGATGATCGCGCCCTGTTTCTCTGCCCGCTCCCTGAAGTTCACCGCACGGCTCGGATCCTGCTGCGCCTCCGACGGCAACTCCCCTTGAAAGGCTCCGATCTCGGGACCGAGGTTGAAGACTGGGATTGCGAGCAGGTTCCGTTGCTGTGCCGCAAGCAGCGCGGACCGGCGTTGCCAGTGCTCCTTGTTCAGCGGCCCGATGATATTTCCAAGCCACAGGTTCTCGGGAAGCTTCAGCTCCACCAGTGGGATCTCGCGGAACGTCGTCGGACTCTCATCGATCAATGGAATGTCGACGTCGTCGCTGAGTGTTTGTCCCTCTTTTAGAGGTGGCGTGCGGAAGATCTGCCAAATCACACGACCGTCCGCCGTTTTCCGCCAGATCTTGTACTCCTCCACCATGCCGGCGCGCATCGTGTCGGGACTGGTCTGCGCGCAGATCATCTTTTTCAGCACGACCCACGAAAACCTGCCCACCGTGAACTCGACCGCGCGTCCAGCGCCGAGGTCGACACGTCGCTGGACCTCGGACTCGGTCTCCCAGTTGATGAGGGTCTCGGGTTCGACCGGGTAGCAATAGGGCCGGGCAGCGCCCATCTTGTCCGAGTCGGCCCGGTTTGCCGGCTGAGTGTCAATTCGTGGGAAGTCGATCGCAATCAAGCACTTTTGCTTCACGAGCGCCCACGTCGTCACGTGCCTCAGCAGCTGGACGAAGGCACACCCGCGCAGATCTGCGTCCTCGGCGAGCGCCTCGTAGGTCTCGGGGTCGGGCAGCTCTCCCGGTGTCTCCGGATCTTCAGCATCGCCGGCTGGCACAATCGTCACGCTGCGATCAAAAATCGCCGCGACGTAGACGTTCACGATCTGCGAGAAGTACCCGATGTACGCGGCGAGGCGGAGCCGCTCAAGGTATCGATCTTCTTTCTCGCCGACGGCCTGCGGCAGGTACTCCCGCGCATGGTCCAGGATCTGATAGCCACCGCGGAACAGATCATCGAGTTCGTGCCACACTTTCGCGTCGTAGCCGCGGTCTGCCGGCGGCATCGCCGGGTGGGTCTGCTTCAGGTACTTGTAGAGCATCAGAGCGAGGTGGAGAGGGAGCGGTAGACCTGCGGTGACCCGAAGCGGCCATATATGGCGTACCTGCAACTGTCGGCGGCGTGGTTGTTCTTGTCCTCGATGTCGTCCAAGAACCTGTCCACGTTGCGGGGGTCCCGTTTGCGGCGATAGTTCACAAGCTCCCAACGGGTATGGGTGCAGCCGGGATCGATGTAGAGCCGCGCGAACCGACGCTTGCCCTCGGGGTCATCGGGGTCGACCCGGGGAGCCATCCGATCCGCGAGCGCGGATACGCCCGTCTCGATCTGCCTATCCGCCGGCTGGTCGCTGAAGCGGATCCCGATGGCGGTCCCGATCGCCGTGTTCCGCGCCGGCTGACTCGGATCGCCGAACCATCGTTGACTAATGCCGTTGTACTTGGTGCGGATCCGCTTGGCCTGCTCGACCCACCAGGATTCCACACGGTGGGGCTCGTAGACCTCCTCGAGGATGTGGCAGATCGCGTCCCTGCCAGCGCCGACCACGCCGATCACCAGCATCACGCCCGGGTCTTCCCAGCCGTGGTCGACACCCACAAGGATCTCCGACCACCGCGTGCCAGGAGCGGGCCGCCGCACGTGGAGCGCCTCCTCGAACATCGAGTAGACGAGCCCCTCGGCGCTGTCGAAATTGCACTCCCATTCCCGTTCGTATACAGCCTTTTTCCCGGCCTCGATCAGCTTGGCGCGCACCTGCGCGACGTAGATGGGGTCGACGGTCTCGGGTGCCTCACGCCAGGTCGCGTGGAACGACCAGCTGCGCCGCACCGCCAACTTCGCCTGTAGCTCGTCCCCGCCGAGCGCGTCGAGGTCGGCCTGCGTCAGCCGGCGAGCGACGTCGCCATCCAGCCCGGCCTTGTGCTCGCGGTAGAGCAGCCCGTACCGGCCGCGCCTCGGGGTGCCCCCTATCACCCGCTGCCGCAGGCTCCACGGCTCGGAGAACCAGGGGTCTACGACGGCGTCGAGCACCTCAGGATCTACGTCGTCGGCCTCGTCAACCGTGACCGTGTCGCAGCGAATTCCGCGGGATCCGTTAGCCTCGCGTGCGCCAAACCACTGGATCGAAGAGCCGCCGGGGAACGTAATCAGCCAGCGGACGTGATCCACATGCGGCTGGAGGAAAGACCAGGGGCCGCGGCCCTCGAGCTCCGACCGCGTCGCCTGCTCGTGGACGTCACGGCACTGTTTGAACGTCGGCATCATGTGCACGATGCGGACGCCAGTGATGTGGCCCCCACTCGTCGTCGGACGACGGACGCCGTCCCAGCGCGCCACCTGTTCAAACCAGCCGTTCTGGCGCTCGAACCAAGACTTGCCGATGCCGCGACCCCACGGCAGCGCGAGGCTGTTACCGGGCTGGAGTCGCTGGTGAGCCAGGCTCTGGGGACGGTTGAGGCGGATCTGCATCCGGTGCGGTGACGCCAGCTGCGTAGATGATATTGACGGCCGGGCGCAGCTGGCCGGACGGCTCGGTGGCACCGCCACGACCCTTCAGAATCTCCTCGCGCGCTCTGACGAGTTCGCGCCCCTCTTTCAGAGCCGCGCCGTAGGCGGCCGCCTGAGGCATCGTGGGATCGCCGATGGCGGACGACAGCCGGCGAACCGCGTCGAGTGCATACCCAGCAAGCTCATCCAGAAGGTTGACATCAGCGATAACCCTTTGGACAGCGGCCTCAAACACGGCCGCTACCTGCTGGGCTACTCGCTCCGACGCGTCGGTCCGAACGTCGAGGTGCTTGCGCTTATGCATCGCAAGCGCTGGCTGCGGGATCTGCTCACGGCCGTCCTTGATCAACCATTTCGCGACCTTATGCGATGACTGGCCTTCGAGGAGGAGGCGATCGATATCCGGACGGTCGGCGCTGTTACACGCTCGGCACCGGGTTTGCTTCCCGGCAGGCATACATTCCTGAAAGGGTCACTGAATGACCCATGAAAGGGTTACCTGACGGGTCGCGTCGATGGCGTCCGCGTCAGCGCGGGCACCGACCGAGCGGCAGGGTCTGGGGGTCATGCCTGCCCCACCAGCAGCACGACGGGGGACCTAGACAGGCCAACCTCGGCTGCGATCTGATCGGCGTAACGCCGGGAGGCGATGAACCCGCAGTGTAGGTGGAGCAGCCACAACGACCAAAAAGCAGTCAGGCGACTGGTACTACTGTGATCCATGGCTGGCTTACGTAACGTTTGCGTCAAGCGAAATACGCTGGCTCACGGGCCGGATTTGCTTGACCTGGGAACGATTTCTGTGGCTGGGTGGGGCTATTGGTGAGTAGGACCACGGCTACATCGTAGCTATCCGCAGAAATCTTCTGGTCCTTACACGAAGATGCGGCGATTACCGGATTGACTTTTCGTTGGCATGGGGCTTGTTATCGCGGTCACTGGTCACGACTTCTCTTCCGCTGGTGGCGTCCCGCTGCCCACGCCAGCCGGTTCGCCGCCCTTTGCTTGTCCTTGACTGTGCGCGCAGCGTCCAATTGGGCGATGAGCGGAGCGAGAGCGGCCACGCGTCGTTCGCTGGCCATCTGCGCTCGACGCGCATCGTGTTTGCGCCACGGGATGAGTTTGTCGGCAAAGGTAGGCTCCCAGATGTAGACCTTGAGCCCAGCGGACTCAAGAGCAGCGAACATCTTCGCCTGGTTCGGACGAATCTGGTCGTTTGGGCTTTTCACCTCGACCGCTACGTGGCCAAGCTCAGGCAAATATACGAGAAAGTCGGGCCACCCCGACCGCCAGACTTTGGCTCCGCGTTTGTGAATGGCCGCCGCAGCAAATTCAAGTTCCAGCCGGTTGGCACTAGCCTCGCCGATGGTCATGCCCTCGACGGACTGGTGGTTTTCACTCATCAAATTCGGCCCTCGTCCTCGCGCGTGCCCGCGGTCTCTGGTCACCCTCTGGTGCTCTGGACCCGCTTCGCGCCCTGCTCCCGGAGCTGCTTCACAGCTTGCGGGCCGTGGCGGCGGTGACTACGGTGAGCGGACGATCGTCAGGGGGTCAGCGCAAGCTCGGCTTTCGCGCGACTGGTGACGGCGGTGGTCAACAGGCGGTTCATGCCCGCCCGACCTCCGCGCCGTCGGCATCGGCAGCGCAGGAGCGTCACCTGTAAGGGTACTCGAGCCTCTGTGGCGCACTGGCGATCGAAGCTCCTGGCGCCGTACCGAGGCATCGGGGGCGCGAAGGCTCGGCACTCGCAAGGGTGGCTGGGCCTTCGTCTTTCAGAGCGGGGACCGGCCTGGCGACCGCCGTCGTTTGTGCGCCGACTGCGCCTCGACCTTGTTCGGCTTGGCGAGCGGACCGCGCGCAACCAGCACGGCGAGCAGCTTGCCGCTGATCTGGTACTGCTGCCCCTCATCATCAGCGAGCACGACGAAATCGCCGTCCGGGTGGAGAGCGCGATAGGGGCTCACGAGAGCAGCCCCGCCTTGATGATCGTGTCGAGGGTTGGCGTCTGGGACCCGCCGCAGGGAAAATCACCAATGTACGGCTGCGGGTGGCCCGGCCAGGGCGCAGTGTTCGGCCGCACGATCACAGGCGGATTGATCTGTGGGGGCAGGAGTTCGATCCACCACGGCAACCCCGGTGCGGGTGCCGGGTAGGGCACGAAGACCGGCGGTGCAGCCGGAGCGACGCTCACAGGCTGCTCAGCTGCCTCCAGGATGCGCCGTAGCTTGGCCGCTTCAGCTGCGTGGTGAGCAGCCTGCTCCTCGTGGTGCGCGAGAGCCTTACGGGCCTCGGCGAGCACAGTGTCTGCGGTGGGCGTGGTCACGCGGCCCTCTGTCGAAGCTGCACGTGATGGTCGGCCAGCGCTCTCGCGTCGCGGTAGACGTCCGCCTCGCCCACCACAGACCCTGGCCACCCTGGGTCGATGCGGTCCAGAACCGTCGAGCACACGCCACCGTACGCGTTGGTCCACACGAGTGCGTGGTACTTGCGGAGCCCGGGGCGGCCGAGCTCACCGTCTACGGGCGGTGTGAGTGTGATCATCGTGGCCTGAAGGCGAGCGACCCCCGCTGACTGGGGGAGCCGACTGAGGCGTTGGGGTGGAGCGGAGGCGAACACGCGAGCAGCGAGGTGGGTCGCCGTCCACATGTCCGAGAATGACCTTCCCTATCCCCAGTCGGCCGATCTTGCAAGACGACTGCTGCCGAAAACAGTGTCGCGAATAGGCTTGGATCACCGAGGATCCGCAACACGCCGCCGACTTGACACGACAGATCAGCGGTCATTGCGTCCGATAGCGAGCGGGATCCTCACCACGTCGTGAGCCACGTAGGGGAAAAGACGCTCGGGCAGGGTCTGATTGGTCACCCATGCCCGGACCAAAATGTCCGGGATGATGGGCCGGCCAGTGGGCGACCGGCGAACGGGTAGCGGATCGACCGGCCGCCGCGCCCACGCCAGCGCGGTCTCGTCTGTGACGCCCAGGAGCGGCGTGATCTCGGGCCATCCCTCCAAGTAGATGAGCCCGTTTTCGTACTTGTCGGGCTGAACGATGGCACGGCCCCAGCGCGTGTCGCCGGCGGCGTCGTCTCCCTCTGCTAGCTCTACCACGGGCCGACCGTTGAGCCCCTCCACCACCCGCAGCGAGCCATCTCTCGAGACGTAGGCGACCGCGCCACCCATCAGAGCCCTCCTCGACCGGACGCCGCTCGAGCTCTCGGCATCGGCTCCGGCTGGTAGCGGATGATCCTGGTCTCCGAGATGCGGTCGCCGCTCTCCAGCTCCTCATCGCCGCCTGACGCCTTGCTGGTCCGCAGCCGCTCACGCCCTCGCTCCTCCGCGCCCCAGTCCGGCCTTCGCTTGTCTTTGGCTGCCCTCGTGTCGCGCCACGCGGAGTAGGCCTCACCGACCAGTTTCTCTGCCTCCGCGCGCACCGCAGACAGCAGCGCCCCGTCTACCGCGGGCCCCCGCAGCCAGTGACCGAGCCCCTTCGCGAACCAGCAGGCGACCGGCTCCACATCCCGCTCGGGCACCTGCTCCCCCGCTTCGTCCTCGCTCGGCTCCACGACGACCTTCGCGAGCCGCTCGCGCTCTTTCTTGGCCCGCTGCCGCTCCTCCTGAGCCCATCCTCGAGCCGCCGTCTGGGTGACGAGCGTGACCCCGTACCACTGGCCGAGCCGCTGCCGCTCGTCAGCCGCCAGCATCCACGGGCGCGGTCCGTACGCCAGCCACAAGACCTCCTGATGGGGGGCCGAGAGCTGGGCGAGTCTGGCTCGCAGACCCCGCTGCCGGTCCACCGCGTCGGCCTGCCGCGCCGTGATGCCCTGGACCCTGCGCGGGATGCCGCCGGTGCCCGCTCCTGCTCGCGCGGCCCCAGTCTGGGCCATCTCGACCAGCGCGCCGTGAGACGCTCGGAGCCCCGACACCTCCGCGTCGGACTGGTTGAACAGCCACACGAGGTCGGGGTCGGCGGCCATTGCTCGCTGCGTGGTCCGGCTGATGCGATCGTGATGCGCCATGGGTGCCTCCTGGACGGGGCCCGCCCGTCCGTGCATACTGCGGTCACCTCAGCGGAGCAGCGAGCGATGCGAGGGAACCCCCGGGCGTGTCCAGCGTTCCGGGGGTTCGGCGTTTTAGAACTTCAGCATCGAGTCGTCGACACCGTACAGCATGACGATCGCGATCCCATCGGCCGGGTTGTAGCTCGCCTCGATGGTTGGGGTGGGCGCCGATGCCGACGCTTCGGGCGTCATCGGCTTCACCTCGACGCCGTGATGAAACCTGAGCATCTCCATGAGACCGTCGGCCACGGGCTGCAGCTGGTACGGCTTTACCCTCATCGCGACATGAGGATAGGTCAGCGCGCACTTGTCTTCACCAGTCGGCTTGGCTTTGCCGTCGCCGCTGTCGGTCGTCTCGTAGCCCAAGGACCGCAGCCACAGTACCGTTTTCCTGATGCCCGGGTCCAGCTCTTCAACGTTAATGTAATTCATCTCTCCCATTCTTCCTTCACTTCGGGGATGCGCCTCAACGCCGCCATCATGCGAGCCGCACACTCCGGGCTCATCTCCACGCTCATCCAATCCTCGGCTGGCCCTTGTGCCACGTGGCGGCTGGCAACGTCACATCAACGTGCACGCGCTCGCCATGGAATAGGCTATCGTCGCCCGGGTTCGCAGCCAAGTGAACCCTCAGCGCGTCGAACACGTCGGGGGACACAGTGATGTCATTCCCCACAGGTAATAGTGCTTCAAATGCGCGGCAGCACGCGGCGATGTTCGACATGTTGAATGGTACGATGTCGACCCGATTATCGTAGCTATTCTCACCGCTCATGGGGTTAGTGGGCCATTCCGACGGTACACGTTCACACCACGCTCGCACATCTTCGGCCATGCGCTTGATCTCGGTGATCACATTTGGCGACAGACGACACGGTCCTCCACCCAACGGGCGGCCGTTTGCTCGCGCCTCGTGGGTCATCGCCTCCACGAACATGCGACCGGCATGCGACTCGAACCCGCAGATAAACTGGTGCGCGCACGACCGCAGCGTGTTGCGGAACTGTGCCCGCTCACTGCGGCGTCGGCGACGCTTGCCCTTCACCACGCGAACCGGGATCACGCGCCGCTCGCTTCTGGCAAACGGACCCACGGGCGCAGCGCTTCGATCCCCTTCGCCGTGAGCTCCAGCGCTTCGCCGTCCCGCTTCGCGAAGCCTGCTGTCACAAGAGCCGCAGGGTTTGGCTTGAAAAAGGGATTCTTGATCAGGGAGACGAAAGGCTGCGTCCCTGCCTCCAGATCCGCCGTCAGCGTCGCCATAACCTGCTCCTCCGTCACCGACTTCCATTCATCCCCCTGTACCTGGCAGGTGCGCACGATGATCGCGGCGGCATGTTCCCGCTCCGCCCTGCCCATCGTGCCCGTCAGCGGGGGCACAGCGAGGACGACATGGCTCGGCTTGAAATCGCTCACGGCGCACCCTTCCTCATTGGCGGTGGGCCCACCCTCGTCAGTATGCGCGTGTCATCCTCGTCCTCCCCGATCGCCGGCTGTAGATGAAAGGACGGCAGCGTGGGGCTCTCTATGCGCTCGCGCTGTCGACCCCACGACAGCGGCACATTCTCGCGTGGTAGCGGTTCCTCCCCGGTCACCTCAATCGTGGGCACACTCGACGGTGGGTCATCCCGGGTCACCTCCACCACGCGCCGAAGAGCGGGGTCCTGCACCGAGTGCGGGTCCACCCCTGGCGCCGCGTATGCGGGCACTCGCATCGACTGATGGGGCGCACTAGGGACCCATGGACGCAGTTGGATGATGAACTCTTCCAGCAACCGGTTGGTGCGAACGGTCTCGATCAGTTGCCGCTCGTGCGCGTGATCCTCCCGGATGAACTGGAGAATGATAGAGAACATCAGAACAGCCAATGCGAGCGCGAGCGATAGGACAACGATCAGTTCGAGTGCCACAGCGCACCTCCTTGGATCAGAATGAGAATACCATAGAGAACCGCGTACGCACCGAGCGCGCGATCCCACCCCGTGTAAAACCCTGGAACCAGGTAGGGCCCCAACAACGCGACCGCGTCTAGGCCGATGATGAGTAGCATGCAGATCTTGGTCACTGGCATCCCCTCGGTCCGGTCGCGCTGGCGCAGCCACACCACGAATGCCGCGAACCCGGCCCCGATCGCCAGCAGGTCGGCCAGCAGGTAGCCGGTGCGGTGGAGCGGGCGGCTCTCGGGGTAGGTGAAGACGAAGTAGGCGACCAAACCGGCCCACATCGCGACGACCGCCGCGTGCCCCACCCAACGGCGTCCTCCCGCGTTTTGGATAACTGTTTCGTCACGCACCCATTCGGTCGATGTGTTGTCGACCCGTGCCCACACCGAGTGCTTAATGAATCCCACACCGGGCGACCCCACGAAAATCCACAGCGCGCCCGTCGCCAGCGCCGCGCTCCACCCCAGCAGCAGCGCATGGTCCACGTGCGCAGCCACGCGTGCCCACCCGGTGAGCGGTGCCAGCGGCGCGATGCCCTGGGCTGGGTCGCCACCGAGAGCAAGCACCGCGGGCATCACCACCAGCTGCTGCAGCGCGACCCGCAGCGTGTTCGCGACCGCCCCATAAACGAGCAGGGCGGCCATCGGCCGATGCTCACGCTGTCGGTGCGCCAGCACCACCGCCAGTACAGCGGCGAACCCCTGGAGGAGTCGGGTGGCGAGCAGGAGGGTCATCGGACCGCCCTTATGATCCCGTCGACCAGCCGCCGCTCCGCCAGCACCACGCTCTCGAACTTGGCCTTCTGCGCGGCCAGCGACATCGTGGAGTCTCGACCGAAAGCGCTCCCCAGCGCCTCTCGCGCGCTGCCATACCGTTCCACGAGCGCCGCCAGGTTAGGTGGCAACCGAGCAAGGTGATCGCAGCCCTCCGACTCGGAGGACGCTCGCTGTTCATCTGTGCTCTGATCACTATTACCCGTCACCATCCTCCACCTCCTCGTCCAAGATCCTGCTTACGGCGTCCGGATTGCTCACGCCTATCGCAGCCAGCACCAACTCCGCCTCGTGCACGTCATGCACGCCGATGTCGAGCGCGTCCATCAGATGGTCACCACGCTCTCGCTGGTGCGAGTCCACGGACGCTTTGAGCTTTTGGGCGTAGACCATGAGCGCCACTTGCGCGGCTACCACGTCAGACATCGGTCACCCCCGTGAGCTCGGCAACCAACGCGCGGGCTCGGGTCAACGCTGGTGGGTAGGCGTCTATCGCTCGGCCAGCAAACTCAGCTGCGTCGTGGAGCTTCATGGCTACAAGCATCGCGGTAGCGCGCTCTGCCATTGTGAGCGGACAAACCTCCGCATATGTGCCTGCACCCAGATCGCAAATGTTAGCCAGTAGATCGTGCGCATTGGCTGCGCTTTCGACATCCGTAATCGACAGCAATGATCGGATACGCCTGGCCTCTGTCGTCATCCCCTCTGAGGCAAATTGCGTTGCGTCGGCGTCGAGGCTCTCCGCCGCCACATCCACAGCGAACTGCGTCACCCGATACGCGCTGAATCGCTCCTCCTCCAGCGACGGCCCTAGCTGTCCGCCCAGGGCTTCACTCATGGCTCGTATTCGCCACAATAGGTGGGCGACTTTTCGAGAATCGCCCTTCCCACGCGCTAGCCACATCTCCAAGCGCGCATGTGTTTCATACAGAGGATCGCGCTTGTACGCTGCGAGTCCCACGACGTCGAGGAGGTTTCCTGTCTCCCGCCGAAACGTCTCCGCGTCGGCGCGCGCCCGCTCGACCAGCGCCGCATAGGGGTCGGGGATACCGGCAGCAGCGCAGAAAACAGCAAGGACGGTGGTCATGATGCGGCTCCGCTTGTTCGTTGACCGATGCTCACCGCATGCACGGGCCGCACTACACCACCTACTACCTCTGCCGACCGGCGCGCGTTGTCCTCCACCTCGTAGCAAACCACAGAAGTCAGCGTGCTCAGCTCAAGTGTAGCGTCTGCTGCGTCCACCCAGATTAACGACTTGTCCCCGTAATGCCACAGCCAGCGCCACCCCTGCCGTAGGAGGCGCTGGCCGCTCGCGTCCGTGACCGTCCAGCCAACGATATCGTTCATCGCATCCTCGCTCGCCCGTCGCCTGATCTGCGCCTCCGTCTCACCAGTCCCCAGCGCGACGTAGGCCTCCTCCACCCCGAGCGCAGTCTCGGTCGCGAGTCTCTGCGCCAGCCAACAACGCGCCGCCCTATCCCGGCCGGTCTCCTCTCTGGGACCAAGCAGCGCAGGAGCAGGACCCTGCACCCACTGCAAGCCCAGGAACGACAACGTCGTCAGCCTCATCGGTCACCAATGCCCTTCTGGTACGATCGCCTTCCACTGATTTACCCACGCCGCTTCCTCTGGCGAGAGGGGCTTGACCATGTTCCGCGTGAGGGACTCCCGGAACGTTTTGCTACGTCGGTACTCCCGCGTCGATGGTGGACGCGTCGCGTCTGTCGCGTCGTAGAACACGCCGACACCAGTCACGTCGGCTAGTGCCTCCTCCAGACAGCCTTGCGCCCACCGCTCGAACCGGTTCGGCGTGTGACGGAAAGCGATCGTCTTCCCCTCGTCCTGAAGTGCGACCGCGAAACCCACATCGTCTCCTGGCGCGAGCAGACGTCGGGACGCTTCGCGCGCATCCTCCACCGCGGTCCCAGGCAGAGACACCATCCATACGGGTCCATCGTCCGACCAGTCTGCGCGGGCAACCGCCCACGCAGCGCCGATCGTGTCGAGCACTGCGTAGGCGAGCGTTGCAGCGAAGTCGGTTTCACTGACCGACTTCGCGAGGTAGATGTAGCCGTAGTTGGCCATGGTTCACGCCGGATAGTATTTCGTCGCGCGCTTCTGCCCCTCGCTGCGGATCCTCTTCACCGCGAGGAGCTTGCGGATCGGCAACGCGAGCGCCTTGGTACTCACCTCCAGTCGCGTGCCGAGCTGCTCGGCACCCATTCCGGGGCTGTTTCTGATTGCCACATGCACCATCTCCATCGTCTTCGCCAGATCCTCCGGCGTGCGTTTCTCCCCGCTTGCCCTGGCCACCGTCCGCTGCCGCGCGGGCTTGCCAGCTTTGGCAACGCCCAGCGCTTTCCTGGCTGCCCGCTTCGGTGCAGCAGCCTTCTCCGACTGTGCCGACTTGCGACCGCGCCCTGCTTTCGGGATGGGCTCAAGGCCCGCGGCATTGACGCCGCCCAGGTTGTGCTTCACGAGGTCGAGAATCGCGGCGTCCGTCATGCGGCGAACGGTGTCGATGATGTGCAACTGAAACTGATCCATGTGATCCTCCGGGCTGGCGATGGCCAGCGATACGGCTTGTCGCCGTGGTCCCGCGTGCTTGGTCCGACCAGGCCCCTGACGGGCGGCACACGGGTGGTAGTGTCATTCATCGGTTGGACGATGTGAGTCCGGCGCCGGGTCATCTCCGCGAACTGGGTGATGCCAGGGGATCGGCGTGTATCTATCTTCCGGCTGCGGCAGATATCCAGCTCCGAGCAGGGCTTGCTCGAGATCGCTCGAGAACTCTTCATCCACAACGCGCCTTCGTTGCGCGTATTTCCAAAGTAGATCCTGTGCCGTAGGATCCTTCACGCTCAGCGGAACCTTACCCCGCGGGCATGTTGGATACTTGTCCGATTGAAATTCCCCGTCGACCAAATGCGCTCCCATCATCTCCTCCTCGCCAGCCAAGCCGGCTCCTTCACCACCATGACAGATACGCTATCTGTCAACAAGCTTATTGCGTCCGTTTTGCACGATTCGCGGCGACCACACCGGCGCCGATCGCCTTCCGCTGCGCGCTCGTCTTCCACCGCTTCAACGGCGTCGCGCTCACCGGCTGCCCGGCTGCCTTAGCCGCACGGGTCGCGGCCCCCTTCCGCGCGCGCTCGGCTTTCTCGAACTGCTGCTGTTCCCAAACGGCCACCTGGACACTGGCAGGCCAGCGCAGCCGGATCTTGTGATGCTGCGCCAACACCAACGAGGCGATCGCAAGCCCGTCGTACGCATGCTCGCGGTCCAAGTGATGGAAGCGCGGCAGCCCGCCGATGGTGCCCTCCACAATAATGCGGATCTGCTGCGGGCTCGGGTAGGTCGTGCGGCAGTAATCGGCCATCCACTGCTTTGCGCCCACCTCGATCGGTGTGAGCCCGACTGAGACCGCGCACTCAAGCAGCCGGCCCTCGACGCGCGCGGTCTCGATGAGCGCGGCGCCGCTGTGCCAGCTGGTCTTGCTCAGGTATATTCCCCCGCGGATGCATTCTATGGCGACGAGGCCGCCACGGTCGCGGACTTCCTGCATCTCGGCCATGATACGGGCGTGGTGGGTCGGCTTGCTCATGTCGAGCTCTGGGTGCCCACCGCCCGCGAAGAGGAGCTGGCCGGCGTCGGTGAGGGAGATGGCTCCGGTGCCGGTGGCCGACGGCCCTGGGTCATACGCGCGGGTGAAAGTCACGGTCGTCGTCATGCTCTTTCTCCATCCTCAAACGCCGAAACGAACACCGCCGCAACCGCGTGAGCCGTCTCAACGCTCGATCCGAAGGCCAAGCATGTCGAAACGACCCACTGCCCCCACCAGATCAATTCGTCGCGGCTCATCTCGCTTTCGCGCGGCGATTGCGACGTCCGCGGGGTTGCCGTCATCGCGCGGGGCCCCAGGGTTCCTTGATGGGGTCAGTCTCGTCGTCATGCGGAGGCTGACTATCTGGCCCGTACTCCTCAAGGCATCCGCAGTAGTACCGCGGCGTGCCGCATTTGGAGCACCAGTACGCTGATCGCTCTGCGGACTCGGTGTCCTCATCCAGAACGCTCATCACCCGCCCTCCGAGAGCTTTTCGAGCGCGAGCAGCGCGTAGGCGGCGCAGTCAAGCGCACATCTGCGGAGCATCGACGATGTGCCCATGCTTCTCCGTCCCCCAGAAAGCGGGTCGCGCTGGGAAGCCCGGGCCGCCTCCGACAGCATTCCGATTGCACCGTCGGATCCCGTGCTGCCTCGCAGAGAGTCCACCCTGAAGCTGATCTCCTGCAGCAGCTGCGCACGCGTCCCGACGAGCGCGGACCGAGCCTCTCGGAGCGCTGCATCGCCGATCTCGCGCGTCTGCGAGTCAGGCTCCTGCAGCACGATGAAGCTCTCGAGCAGGTCGAGCGCCTCCGCGATCGGACACACACGCGAGCGTCCACACATCTTCTGCTCGGAACCGCTCACGGTAACGCCTCCGGAGCGCTGATGATGTAGCCGTCCTCGTCCGTGGGGCCTGGTGAGGGTTCGTGTCCGGCGCCGCGTAGCGCCGTCTCCAGGTCTTCCGAAAACTCAGCGTCCACCGCGCGCCGCCGCTGCGCGTATTCCCACAGCAGATCCTGCGCAGTCGGGTCCTTGACGCTCAGCGGGAGCTTGCCCCGCGGACACACATATTTGTCGCTTTGAAACTCGCCATCGATCAAATGCGCGCCCATCGTCTTTCGCTCCTCTCCCCCGAAGCTCATAATCTAAGCCCTGATATCCTATCGGCAACGAATTCACGATCCGTCCGCGGCCAACAGGCGCAGCGCTCACCCGTCCGAAGCGGATATCCAAACAAGCTCGGCACTATGCCGATGATTACCAGACTTCCGGCGACCTGTAACCTGCATATGACTATTCTGAAAAGGAAGCCACGTGGGCACATCACCATTTTCCCCCTTGGCTTCCACAACTATTACCAGACCACTACTGCTCCACTCATGGATAATTCTCGATGCCAAATGGCTATAGTCAATTGGTGGCGAGTTATATTGATAGTTATACTGGTACGGCGGGTCAACAAATCTGGTCCCGTGCCAGTCATCAATTGGTTTCTGGAAACGCCAATGCTTTATGGCCTGCACCTCCTCCGCAACTCTAGACCTTGTGTTTCCGTCCATTGGCCGGGGAGGTGACCCCAACTAGATATAGTCCAGCAGTCGCCTATAGAATTTGTACGTTGCCATGACTTCAGTAGTGTGGCCTGTCCTGCGCTCAGTCCCAGGTGGCGAATGTCGGTGCCGACAGGTACTCCAATTGGTATTTCCCTTATGTCGGACTCCTTGGCCTGCAGAAGCCATGGCCATAGGACTTGGAGGTGCTTGTCTGTGTCCCAGAGAACCACGTTGCGCTCATAGTGCACCAGTGAATACCCTGCTCCTCCGGCAAACGGTTCGTGTATGTCACCCACAGGAACTGGATAATGTCCAGAACGCGACGCAGACCATTTTGATCCAAACCACTTGAACATTGGGTGAAGAATCATGTTTGGTCCTCGTAGACCTTGAACTGATGCTCGGTCAGCCACCGGACGACCGGCGGGCCCAGCGTGGTCTCGCGAGGCTTGGTCATAACCCCACCGCCCGACCCAGGAGCCCCGCCTGCGCTGTTCGCTCTTCGGCGATCTGCACGCTTTTGCCGTCCAGTTCCATGATCACGGAGTCGCGCCCGAGGTCCTCTGCTACGCGCGCGGTGGTGCCTGTGCCGCCGAATGGGTCCAGGACCGTTGCGGGGATCGCCGCCGCCAAGCAGGAGCAAGTCGCTTCCCAGCCCATCAACCGATCTGGGTTGTCGCGCTTCCACCTGTTGAACTCTTGGCCGCTCCTGGTCAGGTCCACGTCATTGCGCGTGGCAGCACCCGCCGCCCATGCGCTCTCTCCACGATGTGACGTCTTTCCGCGAGGATATCGCGAACGTTCAACGATCCTTTTGCGCGGAGCGCCGCAAGCCGCGCAAACGCCTGCCTCTGGCGTGGAGAACATGATCATGGGCTTGACCAGATCGGGCGGCCACATGGCGAAGTGCTTGTACGTGCTTGGCACTGGATTCACGAGGAGTGCCAGCGGATCACCATCCTGGCTGAGCAGCATGCCGCCGTTGGCGCGGACGTGAGCGACGTGCGCCGCCTGCTCGGCGAGAGCGCGCTGATACGCGTCGAGGCCGGCGTCGAAGAAATCGGACGTGCGGATGTTACGGCCCGCGGAGTTGTCGTCGCGAGCACCGTCCCCCACTCTCCCCAGCCCATTGATTCCGGTCTTCCCACGAGTGAATGTTGAGCCCTTGGCTCCAGCGCCACCCGCTACTCTCACCGCGTCCGGGTCGGCAAAATACCGCTCGGTCTTTGCGAAGAGGAACACCGTCTCATGCGCCGTGGTCGGGCGGTCGGTCACGCTCTCAGGCATGCAACTGGCCTTTACCCATGGGATTGCGGCGCGCAAAATCCAGCCGTCATCCTGCAACGCGAGCGCGACGCGATAGGGCATGAGGAGGAGATTCTTTGACTTGACGCGACTATTGCCCATGGCATAATTACCATGCAAATTTTGTGGTTCAACACATGACAAGAAAAGTGAACAACACTCGAACGTGCATTGACTGCAGTGCCGCAGTTCCTCGCAAAGTAAAACGCTGTCCGACGTGCCGTCAGGCGCATCTACATTCCCGTTCCACGTATGAACGCACCGAAGAGCACAAGAAGAAAATGAGTGAAGCGACGACAGGCAAGCCGAAGCGGCACCGGCCAGCATCGGAACGGCCTGACGTGGCTGAGAAGATCCGCGCAGCTTGGACGCCGCAGAAGAAAGCAGAAGCTCGCCTTCGCGGGCTGCAATTTGCACTAGATCCAGCGTGGCGGCTACGCATCGCCGCGTCTGTGTCTGGCGAGCGGAACCCGCGGTGGGAGGATGGTCGAGCAGTTCTGCCATACACGCCTGGATTTGGAGCAAAAGTCCGCACCATTGTGCGAGACCGGGACAGCCATAGGTGCACTGAGTGCGGCTCAACCACACATCTTTGTGTTCATCACAAGGATTTCCAGAAGCACACTCACGACCCAGACAACTTGACCCTGTTGTGCCGTCGCTGCCACGCTCGTGCTCACGCGACACATGCGCGCCAGAAAATACATCCCCTAAATTAAGCCACATACTGCCGTCATCGCGAAGCACGCGCCGCACCCCCCGGAAAACATCGACCAGCGCGCCGATATACTTCTCGGGCGTCCGCTCAGCCCCGATCTCTAGCGCCTTCCTGGGATCGTCCTTGGCTAGGTATGAGCGCAACCCGAGATACGGTGGCGAGGTCGCGACGCAGTGAATCGAGCCGTTTTTGAGCGCGGACAGGTCGCGCGCGTCGCCGTGTATGATCCGGATGCTCATGCGAGCCTCCTGATGATGGCATCGAGCACTTCGATCAACTCGTCTTCAATCTCCCGCGGCGGGTTGCCTGCCAGCGCCAGCGCGACCGTGCGGAGCGCCTCCTGCTTGTTGCCAGCGTTTAGCGCCAAGCAGGCCGCAGAGCGCAGTAGCACGGAGCGGGTCGGCTCGTTGTCGGGCAGGTCGAGCACGAGCTTGGTAGCCGCGCGCTCGGCATCGAAAGCTTGACGGCTGTGCGCCAGTGCAGCGGCGTCGTCGCCAGCCTGACGAGCGATGAGTGCACGGGCTGCGAGCTCCATGACCGCGTCGTGGTGAGCGGCAACTGTGGTCTCAGGTTGCATGGGCATAGGCTCCAAAGGTCGTGTAGGTAGGCCAGTACAGCGCGCGAATCGTTCCCGTGGGCCCGCCACGGTGCTTGCCAACGATAAGGTCCACCTCGTCGGCTTGGTCCGGGTCGGGTGCCACTGCGTCTCCGTTCGCATAGGCTTCCGCGCGCACGACTGCGTTCGGGTTGTGGATGAGCACCACCTTATCGGCATCCTGGAGCAGCGCTTTCGACTCGCGCAAGTCTTTCACTCTGGGCTTGCGCTTCTCTTTCGCAGAGTCGTCGTTGAGCTGCGCCAGCAGGAGCACGGTGATGTCGAGTTCTTTCGCCATTTTCTTCGATTCGCGCCCCACCACTGCAACCTCCTGCTCTCGGTTCTCCGACCGGCGCCTCGTGTCAGAACTCGCGCTGACAATCTGCGCGTAGTCGATCACGATGAGGCTAAGCGGAGTGCCAACGCGTCGAAACTGCGCTGCCACTTTGCGCGCGGTTGCCCTCACTTGCGCCATCGTTATATCCGACCGCTCGTCGATGATGAGATGAGGCTTCCCCAGATCGTTCATCGACGCAATGAAACGCTGCCCTTCCTCCCGGGTCATGGTCGCTCTGTGCTCTGGGTCGAGTTTTTTTGAGTCGACGCGAGCCATCGAGCAAGCCATCCGCTCAATATACTCGTCGGCTCCCATCTCCAGGCTGAAAATCAGCACTCCGCTCGGCTGGTGCTCGCGTTGCTCTCGCAGCAGTACGTGCGTCGCGATGTTGGTTGCGAGTGCGGATTTGCCGACGCCGCTGTGGGCGCCGATGATGACCAAGTTTTTTCGCCGCAGCCCA